>Ga0268298_10006228_pt1 | contig 10898 bp, 8 predicted proteins | sample WWTPWeurt_MetaG_FD_194462 | JGI IMG/M metagenome (GOLD analysis project Ga0268298, IMG submission 194462) | Activated sludge microbial communities from WWTP in Nijmegen, Gelderland, Netherland - WWTP Weurt | ecosystem: Engineered > WWTP > Aerobic digester > Activated sludge | place: Netherlands... | reverse complement strand
ACCAGGAAGACGTCTCGTTTCACGGGCCTGGTTTTGCCGGTCACAACGGTTTCGATCGCACCGCATTGCGGGTGCAACTGCTGCGCGCGGGATTCGGCGACGTGGATTTTTCGACCTGCTATACGATGAAAAAGGCGACCGACCAGGGAATGAGGGAATATCCGCTGTTTCTAGCGGTCGCGACCCGGCCATAGCGCGAACGACGGCGCGCTCGCCGGTTTCCGGTCCAGAAACAAATCCGTCCGAAGGAGGTTTATCGCCATGTCAACGACCGTTCAACCTCTCGATATCGGTGCCTTACGGCGATTGACGATTCGCTGCATTTCCGAAACCGGCTGGTTCGACACCGCCACCGTGTTCGGCGACATTAAGGATGCTGGCGGCGCCGAAATCGATCAATACGCCATCCCCTGGCCACCGTTCGGTACGCTGCACGCGGACAACGCCGCCGGCTTTTCGGCACTACTGGAAGCCGAGGCAACCGATGGGACCGTGCGCCGGCTGCTGTTCGATACCGGCTGGAATCCGGCCTGGATAGACCGCCGTTTCGCCGAGGAGGGTATCGACGAGCTGTTGCGGCAAAACCAAGTCGAGGCGTTGATCATCAGCCACGAGCATTTCGATCACTTCTGGGGAATCGGCTCGACGCTCAAGCATTGTCCCGACATCAGGATTTACATCCCAGAAGGTTTCCATCCGGCGGGGTTTGCGCACATCAAACAGCAAGGACATACCGGCGAAGTGGTCACCGTTCCGACCGATCGACCGCTGGTGCTGTTCCCTGGGCTGGCGCTGGTCGGTTTCCCCATGCATACCCTGTTAAAAGTCGATGGTGAAAATGTCTTGTACGCCAATCTCCAAGATCGAGGACTGACGATGGTGACCGGCTGCGGTCACGGCGGCGTGCTTAACCTGCTGGACTACGCCCGCCGGACGTTCCAAGGCGGCGAGCGCATTCACGCGATCTACGGAGGGCTTCACATCTCACCCCTGGAAGATTGGGACGACACGCGGGAGCAAGTCGTCAATGCCCTGAGCGAGTACGGGATCGCCAAGGTGGCATGCAACCACTGCACCGGCCGCACTGCCGTCGAGAAAATGCTGGAACGGGGTTTGCCGGTGGTACGCGGGACCGCTCGCAACGGCTCGCAAACCAATCTGTTCATCGGCAACGGCGACACACTGGAACTGGGGTAACCGTAAAGAAAAACCTCGCTCCATCCACCCGTTTTAATCAGCGCAGCATCACGGCGAACCACAACAACGGCAACTGCGCCCCATCAATCCACTGCCGTCAAACTATCCAGCGGCCAGCGCGGTGCGACTTCGATCATCGTACCCTCGCGCTGGCCTGCCGCCAACCGACGCCAGCCGGCATAGGCAATCATCGCACCGTTGTCGGTACAGAACTCCAGTCGCGGATAAAAAACTTGTCCGCCCAGCTCAGTACTCAACTGCCGCAACCGTTCTCGCAAGCGCCGGTTGGCCCCTACTCCGCCCGCAACCACCAATCGATTCAGCCGGGTTGCCTGCAACGCCCTCCGACATTTGATCACCAGTGTCTCCACCACGGCTTCCTCGAAAGCTCGCGCCACATCGGCCTGATTCTCCGGCGTCGGCTCCAGTGTCCGCCAGGTACTGATAGCAGCGGTCTTAAGGCCACTGAAACTGAAATCGCAACCGGGACGGTCAGTCATTGGCCGAGGAAAGGTAAAGCGCCGAGGATCACCCTGCTCGGCCAGTTTCGCCAACGCTGGCCCGCCGGGATACGGCAACCCCAACAGCTTGGCTGTTTTGTCGAACGCCTCCCCGGCCGCATCGTCCACCGACTCGCCCAAAATCCGGTACCGGCCCACACCGTCTACCTCTACCAGCAGCGAATGCCCTCCGGACACCAGCAGCGCCACGAATGGAAACGTGGGCGGGTCCGGTTCCAGCATCGGCGCTAACAAATGACCTTCCATATGATGGACACCGATGGCCGGCACCTGCCAAGTCCAAGCTAAACTACGCCCGATGGCCGCGCCCACCAGCAGCGCACCGATCAAACCCGGCCCACGCGTGTACGCCACCCCTTCCACTTGGCACGGCGTTATCCCGGCTTGCCGGCAAATCTCGCGCACCAGTGGTAAAGTTTTACGGACGTGATCGCGTGAGGCCAGTTCCGGCACTACACCGCCGTATTCGGCGTGTAGCACGATCTGGCTGTGCAGGGCGTGAGCCAACAAGCCGCGCCCGCTGTCGTAGAGTGCCACGCCGGTTTCATCGCAAGACGTTTCAATACCTAAAATCAACATGCCGCTTCCTGGTTTTGCATTTGTCGACCACCGCGATTACAATTTCCTATTTTCAGATTGTCCAACATTTTCTCCAGTCCTACAGCCCTGAATCGAGGTGACGATTTAATGCCTTCCGTGAAAGTCAAAGAGAATGAGCCGTTTGACGTGGCGCTGCGCCGCTTCAAGCGTTCCTGCGAGAAAGCCGGCGTGCTGTCCGAAGTCCGCCGTCGCGAGTTTTACGAGAAACCGACCCAGGAACGCAAACGCAAGCGCGCCGCCGCCGTCAAGCGTCATTTGAAAAAGCTTTCCCGGGAAGTCTCGCGCCGCACCCGCATGTATTGAATCCAGCCTCTCCGTCCTTTCAGCCCGAGTCCTTACCGCCATGTCCATCAAAAATCGCGTTCAGGATGACATGAAAACTGCCATGCGCGCCAAGGATAAGGAACGCCTCGGGGCTATCCGCCTAATTCTGGCTGCCATCAAACAGCGTGAGGTAGACGAGCGCATCGAGTTGAACGACACTCAAACGCTCAGTGTGCTGGAGAAAATGATCAAGCAGCGCCGGGAGTCGCTGGCGCAGTACCAAAGCGCTGGCCGAGAAGACCTCGCTGCCCAAGAAGCTTTCGAGATCGAGTTGATCCAGTCTTATCTGCCTGCGCCACTTGGCGAGGCCGACATAGATGCCCTGATCGCCGATGCCATCGCCGCGACCGGCGCGCAATCCGTGCGCGATATGGGTAAGGTGATGGCGCTGATCAAGGATCAGGCGCAGGGCCGGGTGGACATGGCAACAGTGGGCGCTCGGGTCAAAACCCACCTCGGCGGTTGACTGGCCACTGTTTCGCAATAGTTGCCTGATATTTGCGCCAGCACCCCGTTTGTTCTTCTATTCGACCGCTGACGGTTTGGCACTTATCCGCTAGGCTTTTGGGTTATGGCTGGCCGTATACCCCAAGAGTTTCTCGATCAGTTGCTCGCCCGGGCGGATCTCGTCGAGATCATTCATACCCGCGTGCCACTGCGTCGTGCGGGTCGCGAATTTACGGCTTGCTGCCCATTTCACGCCGAAAAAACGCCGTCCTTCTCAGTCAGTCCTCACAAGCAGTTTTACCACTGCTTCGGCTGCGGCGCTCATGGTAATGCCATCGGCTTTTTGATGGCTTACGAACGTTTGGATTTTCTCGACGCAGTCGAGGAATTGGCCCGGCTGGTCGGTTTGGATCTCCCCCAAACCTCCGGCAGCGAGAGCAGCGCTTCGATCAAGCCGCTGCTGGAGTGGATCGCCCAAGCCGATCGCTTTTTTCGCCGGCAATTGCGCGAACATCCCCACCGGCAACGCGCGGTGGATTACTTGCGCCAACGCGGTCTGACCGGTCAGATTGCCAACACGTTCGGCATCGGTTACGCCCCGCCAGGCTGGGAAACTCTCACAAAGGCGCTGTGCGAAATCGGCGCCAGCATTGCAGATCTCATCGCCGCCGGCCTGGCCAGCCGGGATGAGCAGAACCGTCCGCGTGATCGCTTCCGTGACCGCATCACCTTTCCGATTCACGACCGCCGTGGGCGAGTCATCGCCTTCGGCGGACGAGCGCTGGACGGCGATACCACGCCCAAATACCTCAATTCGCCGGAAACGCCGCTGTTTCACAAGGGCTCCGAACTGTACGGCCTTTACGAAGCGCGCGCCCATGACCCGCAATTGAAACGACTCCTGGTGGTTGAAGGGTACATGGATGTGGTCGCCTTGGCCCAACATGACATTCCATATGCGGTTGCCACGCTAGGCACCGCCACGACAGCCGAGCACATCGAAAGGCTGTTCCGAACGGTCACCGACCTGGTGTTCTGCTTCGACGGCGACCGAGCGGGCCGCGCCGCCGCGTGGCGAGCACTGGATGCAACGCTGCCATTCTTGCGCGACGGTCGCCAAGGCAGTTTTTTGTTTCTGCCCGAAGGCGAAGATCCCGATACCCTGGTCCGGAGCGAAGGGCGAACGGCATTTGAGCGACGGCTGGAACAAGCGACGCCATTAGCCGATTATCTGTTCGCCGAATTGCGTACTCAAGTCGATCCCAGCACGCTGGCCGGACGGGCCCGGCTGGCCGCATCGGCGCGGCCGCTGCTGGAAAAATTGCCGGACGGGCATTTTCGTGACCTGATGGAGGAGCGACTGCGGCAGGAGGCTCAATTGATTAGCAGCCGGCTGCGTCCCCCCTCTCCGACCGTCGTCAATCCGATCGACCGCAACCTGCGTCTGACTCGAACCCGGTTGCGCAAGGCCATCGCTTTGCTGCTATACCGGCCGGAATTGGCGCAACAGGCAACGGACGACACTCCCGCGCTATCGAATAACGGCGAGCCAGGGGTGAAACTGTTGATGAACCTGCTCACCTTATTGCGTTCCAACCCCGAACTGACCACCGCTGCGCTGCTGGAACGCTACCGCGATACGCGCGAGGGGACGATTCTGGAGCAATTGGCAGCTTGGGAACCGGGAGTGCCAGAGCAAGATTATCAGTTCGAGCAGGAATTCAACGATATTCTCCGCTCTCTGGAGCACCGCGATGGCTTGCGGGAACACCTGCCGGATATGTTGTTGCAGCGTGGGACGCCGCGTGCGCTCAGCGCCGAGGAACGCGAAGCCCTGCGCAGCTTGGGGAAGGGGAAAAAGCCTTGACCTTACTCGTCTGCATTAATAAACGCAAAATTTTATGATATATTCGAACGTTTGGATTTTTCTCTACATTCAGTATGTGAACAGATCATGAGCGAGCAGCAACAATCGCAATTGAAGAAGTTGATCGCCCGCGGCAAGGAAAAAGGATTTCTCACTTATGCCGAGGTAAACGATCATTTGCCCGATGACATCGTCGATCCCGAGCAGATCGAAGACATCATCGCCATGATCAACGATATGGGCATCGAAGTCCACGAATTCGTGCCCGACACCGAAACCTTGCTGCTCAACGAAAACCCCGTCAGCGCCGACGACGATGTAGTCGCCGAGGAAGCGGCGGCAGCGCTGGCGGCGGTGGACAGCGAATTTGGCCGCACCACGGACCCAGTGCGGATGTACATGCGCGAGATGGGCACGGTCGAGCTGCTCACTCGTGAAGGCGAAATCCAGATCGCCAAGCGCATCGAGGAAGGGATGACTCAAGTGCTGTCGGCGCTGGCCAGCTATCCTCTCACGATCGGCGCATTGCTGCGGATTTACGACTCGATCAGTGAGAACGGTACCCGGCTCGCCGATGTCATCAGCGGTTTCAAGGATATCGAGGAGACCACGCCACCACTGCCGGATGTGGAATTGTTGCTGGCTGCCGACGATCCTGACGCAGTCGTCGGCGAAGACGAAGTGGTTGTCTCCGACGATGAGGACGAAGACGGGGCGCAGGGCGTGGTCGAAACCGGCCCCGACCCTGAGGAAACCGCTCAGCGCTTCGCGGACTTGCGCGCCTTGTATGAACAAACGTTGGCCAGCGTGGATGAATTTGGCCTATGGAACGCCGATGTCCAAGCGCTACGCCAGCAGCTTGGAGAACGCTTTCTCCAGTTCCGACTGGTTCCCAAGGCGCTAGACCAATTGATCATCAGCCTACATGAAATCGCCGAGCGCATCCGTGCCCAGGAAAAAGAGATCATGTTCGTCTGCGTCAATAAAGCGCAAATGCCGCGCAAGACCTTCATCACCTCCTTCCCGCAGAATGAAACTCGACTGGATTGGGTGAACGAACAAATTCAGGCCGGTAAAAAATACTCGGCGGTACTGTCCGATTACGGAGAGGAGATCCTGGAAGCGCAGCGGCGACTCCAAGCCATTGAGGCAGAAGCGCGGCTGTCGATCCACGAAATCAAGGACATCAACCGCCACATGTCCATCGGGGAAGCCAAAGCCCGCCGCGCCAAAAAGGAGATGGTCGAAGCCAATCTGCGATTGGTAATTTCCATTGCGAAGAAATATACCAACCGCGGCTTGCAGTTCCTGGATTTAATTCAGGAGGGCAACATCGGTCTGATGAAGGCGGTGGACAAATTTGAATATCGACGCGGTTACAAGTTCTCCACCTACGCCACCTGGTGGATTCGCCAAGCCATCACTCGCTCCATAGCGGATCAGGCTCGAACCATTCGCATTCCGGTACACATGATCGAAACCATCAACAAGCTCAACCGGATTTCCCGGCAGATGTTGCAGGAGATGGGCCGTGAACCGACCCCGGACGAGCTGGCCAAGCGCATGGAAATGCCGGAAGACAAGGTCAGGAAGGTGCTGAAAATCGCTAAGGAGCCGATATCGATGGAAACACCGATCGGCGATGACGAAGATTCGCATTTGGGCGATTTCATCGAGGATCTCAGCGTGCTGTCGCCGGTGGAGGCAGCGACCGTTGAAGGGCTGCGCGAGGCGACCCGCGAAGTACTGGCAACGCTCACCCCGCGCGAAGCCAAGGTACTGCGGATGCGGTTCGGGATCGATATGTCCACCGATCATACCTTGGAGGAAGTCGGCAAACAGTTCGACGTGACCCGCGAGCGCATCCGGCAGATCGAAGCTAAGGCGCTGCGCAAACTGCGACACCCGAACCGTTCGGAACAACTGCGTAGCTTTCTTGATTTGGAATGATGTTCACTGGCATGAAAACTAAACAGCAGATAAAATTCTCGATTCGTTGGGGCCCTTAGCTCAACGGTCAGAGCAGGGGACTCATAATCCCTTGGTTGTAGGTTCGAATCCTACAGGGCCCACCAGTCAAAAACGGGTTAGACTTTCATCTAACCCGTTTTTTTATCGCTTATTGTCCACCCGTTGCCGACTCATCATCCGCCTTGCGGGAAACGACGCTTTGCCGGACCTACGCTGCTCTGAGGGGCTTGCTCGGATGACCACCCATCTCCGCCTCAATCATTGCAAACTGTAGCGTACCTCCATCTCCAATTTTCAGCTTATCCATCATTTGCTGGGTGGCGATCCAAGAATACCAGGGCTATACGAGGGGACGGCAGAGATTGAGCATCTTGCTGGTCAAATAGGCGTTCCGCCCACAACCAGTCTTCGAGTGGGCAACCGCCCTGAAATTCCCGGCGTTTAGCAAGGTAGTACGCTGCCTCAGCGATCCAGGCGTTCCGTTGGTCGATGGAGACAGTCACTGCAGGTTGTTGGGCTATCGGCATGGCGGGATCTCCGGAGATCATAAGGAAACAGCACTGATGCTAACAAAGCGGAAATCCGCTCGGCAACCTCCATAACCGCCCTGGTTGCCTACTCGAAATACAAGCCTTCCACAACCGGGACCGATTCCATCGCTGGCTCCGCTCATTCAATTAAAAAGCAAAAACCGGCGGGGACACCGCCGGTTCATTTTGCCAACAAGGGAATGACAACCCTTGTGAGGTTGCGATCATCCGCCCGTATCGGCTACCGGCGTCGGCTGCACCTTAATCTGGAGCACTTCGCTACGAACGTCAGGACCAATCGTGGAGAAGGAAAAGTCCACGCTGCCATCTGTCGGCAAGTCGCTGACTTGCAGGACTGCCACCACATAACCGCCCGAGCCACTGGCTAGAGTTGTTGGGACAACCGATGCGGTCGGAGTATGCAGATTGGCAACCGTACGCGCTTCAACGGCGGCAGTCTTCGCAGCATCGACAGCCGCCGACAACTCCTTCTGCGTAGCGCATTTCGTTGGGTCTCGCTCTACCGTGGCTGTTGGGTCCGCTGGATCCGTGATTAAATCGCAGACTCCCGGATTCGCAGCGGTAAAGGCATCGAAAGACGCTTGCGCCTTTGCCAACGTTTCCTCCGCAGCAATCGCCGCCGCTTCCGCCGGATCATTGATCACGACATCCACATTGATTGGGACAGCCGGAAGTCCAGTGCGAACCAGCTTGCCACCGGACAGAACACCTCCATCCAATAACTGCAGGGTGATCGGCAACTGGAGCGCCGTGCCAGGATCCACATTTTGCGTGACCGTGACCGGCGTTGTCGGCCACTCTGCATCAATCGGCGTCGTGATTTGCGCGGCCAGCTCAGCAGGCTTGACGAGGGTCAGGATGCTGCCATCCGGCGTACCCAGATACCAGTGGGTGAGCACCGCACCGACTTTACCACCATCGGCTTCGGCTGCCATCATGAACCGTCGACCGACTTGGCTAGCAGGATAGCTCATCGTCGTGCTAGCGGCACCGTTGGCGTCGGTGGAAATGGTAATCTCGTTGCTATCGAAGTTTGACACATTGCCTTTATAAGGCGGGCATCCAACCGTGTACCAGACATTGGCGCCGACATTCTGGCTGACTTGGTTGAAGGGCGAATTGACGATCAGCGTATTACCCGTCCGTCCGAGAATCACTCTGCTACCCACATGATATTCCAGGCGACCCTCCGAAGGCAGGCTATTAATTGTGCTGGAATTCGGGTTGATAGTTTCCGGATCCTGCAACATCAACAGGCAAAGTGGATTGGCAATCGCAAATGACACACCATTCGGCACCACAAACGGATTCAGCGTATCCGAAGCAATTCGCTTGGTAACACGGTTGGGAGCAACGAACTCATCACTGCCTTCCCTCGGGTCGCCCGTGGTGCCGGTGATGGCGAATTGGCCGTGCCCTTGATCGGGATAACGGTTTTGGAGCATGTCCAGCGGCGAATCCATTAGACGGAACGTGATTGGCGTTCCCGCTGGCGGTGGATTGCCAAAGGGATCGCTAGCGACAACTGAAATGACGCGGCTATAAATACCATTCCATACCGTGTCGCATGCTGCAGCCCCGCAAGTACTACCGGTGATAGCGACGAGATTGTTCTGGCTGGCAAACACAGCGTCCGCGAAGGGTCCGGTGAAGGTCAACGATGCAATCTGAGCCGTCCCGATCGATACCGAGGCGTAATTGGTAATAGCCATCTGGATACCGTTATCGACATTGTTATCACTGCGGTCGGCCGTGGCTGAGATCAACACGGTGCCAGGTAGCGTGCCACTGTGCAAGGCCAATGTCGCCGCACCGCCAACCAAGTTGGTCAAAACACTGGTGCCTTGTTGCGGATTCCCTTCGGCATCGGTGGTGCTGAACCACTCCCCGCCGTTCGGTCGATTCGGCAACATTTCAACCCGCAGGGTATGTCCGCTGCCTGAATTGATCGGCTGGCCCAAATCATCGAATACAAAAATCTGGAACAGCTTGGATGTGTTCTGGGTCACGGTAGTCGTGCCGAAGGGATTATCCTGGATATAAATCGGCGCCGCATCCATGACAAATTTGACCGTCGCAGGTGCGCCACCGGTGACACTACCACCGCCACCGACCACATCAATAGCCAAGCTGGCACTAATTGTCTCCTCGGTATCTGGATCTTGCGCCGTGGCCGTCAACACCACGGTTCCAGGTACGCTACTGGCATGCAAATGAGCTGAGACGACGCCCGTGGTATTCTCGAACGTCAAACTGCGGAATGCCTTGGGTACTGTGGCGGTCGGGGGGCAGGTCGCCCCGGTCGGGCATTGTTCGTGTGCTGAATCTCCATCCAAATAGTACAGTGCGCCGCTACTAAGCCCCGAAGCAATACTGATCGCGACATTCGTTGCGGCAAATACGCTGCCATTTTTCTTGACTATGACGCTAACGGTATTGGTATAAGGACTACCGATTGCTGGCGAGACATTGAGGATATTAACCGGCAAAGTGGTTTTATCAGCGCTGATTTCAACGGTCACCGTTGAATTGGCACCGAAAAATCCACCAGCAACGGCCTCGTTCATTCCATGATCGATCAGCACGATAACCGCCAGCAAAAGCAACCGGAAAAACTCTTTCAGAGTACCTGAATAAAACATTCGCATGGTATTTCACTCCCCCACGATAGTTACCCGATTCGCTCAGCGTTCGGCAACCGTACCGTTCTTCAAAATCTGTGGCGTTACAAAGATCAATAGCTCGCGCTTGGTATCCTCTTTTTTAGTAGTCCTAAAAAGATATCCCAACAATGGCACATCTCCCAACAAGGGTACTTTGCTCACGCTATTGTTCTTGTTTTGCTCGAAAACGCCGCCCAAGACAACGGTTTCACCATTGTTCACCATGACTTGGGTTTCAACCTCGCGTTTGTCGATAGTTGGTTGAGTACCCGTCGAGGTTGAAACATTGGCGCCTTGCTCATCTTTGGAAACTTTCAGGTCCATCCTGATGCGATCATCGGGGGTAATTTGAGGTGTCACCTCCAACTTCAAGAAAGCATCCTTGAATTCCACCTTGGTTCCTTCTTGGCTGACCGTCGCATAAGGAATCTGCCGACCTTGTAAAATGGTGGCCTTCTTCAGGTCCGCCGTCACCACTTTCGGATTCGAGATCACCTCGCCCTGACCTTCCACCTGCAAAGCCGACAGTTCTAAATCGACCAGATAATCCGATCTTAGGATTGCAAAGGCCAAGCTGGTACCCCCCGCCGGCAAGTTGACGCCAAGCCGGCTATCGAGATTTGGAATCGTTACCGGAAATGGCTGCCCGGTGCTGGTCAAGTTACTGACAGCACTGTTTACGATGGTATTGGTAGCAGTCGTGGTACCACTGACCGCGTTGATGCCATCACCGGCTTCCTTGACGCCGGTCACCCCA
>Ga0268298_10006227_pt1 | contig 10898 bp, 6 predicted proteins | sample WWTPWeurt_MetaG_FD_194462 | JGI IMG/M metagenome (GOLD analysis project Ga0268298, IMG submission 194462) | Activated sludge microbial communities from WWTP in Nijmegen, Gelderland, Netherland - WWTP Weurt | ecosystem: Engineered > WWTP > Aerobic digester > Activated sludge | place: Netherlands... | reverse complement strand
AAGGGGTGCAGGCCTATCAGTCCCTGGCGGCCCTGCCGGAGACGCCGGACCTGGTCATCCTCGCAGTGCCGGCGACCAAGGTCTCCGCCTTGGCCAAGCGGGCCCTGGAGCGCGGCGCCCGGGGCCTTCTGGTCCTGGCCGCGGGTTTCGCCGAAACCGGTCCGGAAGGCGCCCGGCGACAGGAGCGCCTGCTCCGCCTCACCCGCAGCCATGGGGCGCGGCTGGTGGGGCCCAACTGCCTGGGCCTGCTGAACACCAACGAGGCGGTCCAGCTCAATGCCAGCCTGGCCATGGCGATGCCACCTCGGGGTCGGGTGGGCTTCTTCAGCCACTCCGCAGCCCTGGGCGTGGTCATCCTGCAATACGCCGCCGAGCGCGGCCTGGGCTTCTCCACCTTCGTCTCCGCCGGCAACCGGGCCGACGTCTCCGGCAACGACCTGCTGCAGTACTGGGACGAGGACCCGGACACGGATCTGGCGCTGCTCTACCTGGAGACCTTCGGGAACCCCCGGCGCTTCGCCCGGCTGGCTCGGCGGATCTCGCGGCGCAAGCCCATCCTCTGCGTCAAGAGCGCCCGGAGCCACGCCGGCCGGCGCGTGGCCCTGGCCCACATCGCGGCGGCCCCCCGGGACGACGCGGAAGTGGAGGCCCTGTTCCACCAGGCGGGCGTGATCCGGGCCGACACCCTGGAGGATCTGTTCGACATCGCGCTGCTCCTGGCCCACCAGCCCCTGCCCAGGGGGAACCGCGTGGCCATCGTGAGCAACTCCGGCGGCGTCGCCACCATCTGCGCCGATGCCTGCGAAACGCACGGCATGGAGATCTCCGGCACCGGCGTGGTGAACCTGCATGCCATGGCCACGCCCGAGCACTACGAGCAGGCCTGCCGCGAGGCCCTCGAGCATCCCCAGGTGGACGCCCTCATCGCCTCCTTCGCCTGCCTCGGGACCTGCGATCCTACCGTGGTGGCCCGGGCCATCCGCCGGGCCGCCGTGCGGGCCGAGCAGACCACGGGCATCGCCAAGCCGACCCTGCTCTCCCTCATGGGCATGAGCGGCGCCGTGCCCGTGGGCTCGGCCGCCCTGGCCGAGAGCGGAGGCAAGCACCGCACCTTCCCCTCGTACCGTTTCCCGGAATCCGCGGCCCTGGCCCTCTCCAAGGTGGTGGAGTACGCGCGGTTCCGCCAGCTGCCGCCGGGGCGCATCCTGGGCTACGCGGACCTCAACGGCGGCGAGGCGCGCCGGCGCGTGGAGCAGCTCGTCGAGGCCCTGCCCAGCCCCGCGCCCGCGCCGTTCTCAGAGGCCGAGACCCGGGAGCTCCTGGGTGCCTTCGGCATTCCCATCGCGGGAGCCCCGGAACCTTCGAACCGCAAGGGCCCCCAGGTGCTGCTGCACCTGTCGTCAGATCCCGATTTCGGGCCCATCTGGCGCTTCCACCGCCAGGGCGTGGATTCGATCCTGCGCCTCACCCCGCTCACGGATCTCGACATCGCCGAGGTCCTCGAACGCATGCGCCTCCGGCCCGGCAGCGGTCTGGGCGAGACCCTGGGCCGCCTGACCCAGCTGGTGGAGGAGCTGCCCTGGCTGCACACCCTGGAGGCCACGGTGGCCATCCGTGGCGATGCCGAAGCCGGCGGCCCCCTGCCCCTGGCGTCGGGCCTGCGCCTGACCTTCAGCCAGTCCGGGGCCCGGAAGCCCTGAACGCCCATCTCGACCCAGCGGAGACTCCCATGCTCGTGAAGGAAATGATGCGGAAGCCGGTCACGGTGATCTCCATCGGGGCCACCATCGGCGAGGCCGATCAGCTGCTCCAGTCCCGTGGCTTCCGGCATTTGCCCGTGGTGGACCAGGGCCGCCTGGTGGGGATCCTCACGGATCGGGATATCCGCTTCACCACCAGCAGCCTCTCTCCGACGCCGCGCAGTGGAGACGATTCCGTCACCCTCGCCATGAGCAGCCCACCCCTGACGGCGGATCCCCTGGATCCGGTGGAGGACGCGGCCCGGATCATGCGGGAGCACAAGATCGGGTGCCTCCCCGTCCTGGACGGCGGCGAGCTGGTGGGCATCCTCACGGGCATGGACCTGCTTGACGCCCTGATGACCCTCACCGGCGTGACCAAGCCCTCGTCCCGGCTCGAGGTGGTCCTCAGGGACCAGCCGGGCGAGCTGGCCCGGCTGACGACCTTCTTCGCCGACCGGCGCGTGAACATCCACTCCATCCTCACCTACCCCACACCCGACACCACGGTGCGCACGGTGCTGCGGGTGGACTCGAACCAGATCCGCCCCCTGGCGGAGGAACTCCGTGGCGCCGGATTCACGGTCCTCTGGCCCCTCCCCAAGAGCTCCCAGCTGCACTTGACGTCCAAGCCATGGCAACCCTGATCCACCGCCCGGAGTATGCCGGGTACGACTTCGGCCCGGAGCACCCCTTCACGCCCGCCCGGCTCGCCATGCTCCTGGACCTCATCCGGAGCCTGGGCCACGCGGCCCCCACCGTAGCGGCGCCGGCCGCGACGCGGGAGGACATCCTCTCGGTGCACGACGAAGCCTTCGTGGCGATGGTAGAGGCCCTCGACCGGGGCGAGTCCCGGCCCGAGGCCGGGCGCTTCGGCCTGGGCACCCAGGACAATCCGATCTTCCCCGGCATGGATCTCGCCGGCCGCTGGCTGGCGGGCGGGGCCCTCCACGGGGCGCGGCTCCTGATGGAGGGCGTGGAGTCGCGCGTGCTCCAGCTGGGCGGCGGGCTGCACCACGCCCAGAAGGACAAGGCCGCGGGCTTCTGCCTGTACAACGACCTGGGCGTGGCCATCCGCGCCTTCGTGGATCACGGCTGGCGCGTGGCCTACCTGGACATCGACCTCCACCACGGCGACGGCGTGCAGAACCTCTTCTACGACCAGGACCGGGTGCTCACCCTCAGCCTCCATGAGACCGGGCACTACCTGTATCCGGGCACCGGCCACATCCACGAGTTGGGCACCGGCCCGGCGCGGGGCCTCAGCCTGAACGTCCCCCTGGAGCCCTTCACCGAGAGCGAGAGCTACCTGGAGGCCTTCGAGGCCGTGGTGCCCAGGGCCCTGGAGCAGTTCGCGCCCCATGTCCTGGTGGTCCAGGCCGGAGCGGATGCGCACTTCGCCGATCCCCTGGGGGATCTCGCCCTCACCACCCAGGCCTTCGAGATGCTCTACCGCCGGATCCTCGACCTGGCTGGCGAGCACACGCAGGGCCGGGTGCTGTTCACCCTGGGCGGCGGCTACGAGGCCCAGGTGGTGGCCCGGGTCTGGACGATCCTCTACCTCACCCTGATGGACCTCCCCATCCCCGAGGCGCTGCCTGGGCCATGGCTGGCGCGGTGGCAGCACCTGCTCGGCCCCGAGGTCGGAAGCACCCTGCACGACCCCGTGCCCGCCTATCCCGAGTTCCCGGGCCGCGAGGAGCGCAGCCGCCGCAACCGGGACGTGGTGGACCGCCTGCTGGACTCTCTGCTCCGCTACTGGTTCTGACCGCCGCGGCACCGCGGGGCTTCCGCTATCCTCGAAGCATGATCGGTCGACTGCGCGGGGAACTCATCCAGAAGCTGCCGAACCTGGCGCTCGTCGAGTGCGGGGGGGTGGGCTACGCTGCGGCCATCAGCCTCTCGACATACGGGCTGCTGCCGGAGGTCGGCACCACGGTGGTGCTGCACACGGAGCTCCTGGTGCGCGAGAACGAGATCGCGCTGCTCGGCTTCTACGCCCCGCAGGAACGGGAGCTCTACCGCCTGCTGATCAGAGTGGATGGCGTGGGCCCGAAGCTGGCCCTGGCGGCCCTTGGCGCGCTGTCCCTGGAGGATCTGGTGCAGGCCATCCGCGGGCGGGACGTCAAGGTCCTCACCCGCATCCCCGGCGTGGGCAAGAAGACCGCCGAAAAGATGTGCTTCGAGCTGTCGGAGAAGCTCGGCGGCCTTTCGGGCCTGGACGGCCTGTCCGGAGGGTTCTCGGGTGATCCCTGGGAAGAAAGCCTGCGCTCGGCGCTCACGAACCTGGGCTTCCGGGAGGATGCGGTGCTGCCCGTGGTGGCCGAGCTCCGCGCCGTGAAGCCGCCCCTGGCCGAGGCCATCCGCCTGGCCCTGAAGGCCCTGCAGCGATGAGCGTCCGCATCCTCGCCACGTCCCCCCTGGTGGGCCCGGCCCTGGCGGACCTCGGCGCCCGGTTCCCAGACCTCCTCCTGGCCCCTTTCCGCTCCTCGGAATGGAACGCGGCCCTGGGTGAAACCGAGGTGCTGGTGGCCCTGGTGTCCGAGTCCATCACCGAGGCCGACCTAGTGGCCGCTCCGAGGCTGAAGGCCGTTGGTACCTATTCCGTGGGCGTGAACCACCTGCCCCTGCAAGCCTGCCAGGCCCGCGGCATCCAGGTGGTGAACACGCCCGGCGTGCTGACGGACGCCACCGCCGACCTCGCCCTGGCGCTGCTGCTGGCGCTCACGCGACGGGTGGCCGAGGGCGAAGTCCTGGTGCGCTCCGGTGAATGGAAGGGCTGGGCCCCGGACCAGCTCCTGGGCACCGGCCTCGCCGGCAAGACCTGCGGCATTCTCGGCAGCGGCCCCATCGGCCAGGCCTTCGCCCGGCGTACCTGGGCGCTCGGCATGGTCCCGGTCTTCTGGGATCGCGACGGCCTGGGCGGCGAGGTGGACTTCGGCCCCGCGCGCGCCCGCCGCTTGATCCTGTCCGACCTGCTGTCCAGCAGCGCGGTGCTCTCCATCCACTGTCCGCTCACGGACCAGACCCGCGGCCTGCTGGATCGCTTCGCCCTGGAACTGTTGCCCGAGGGAGCCGTGATCATCAACACCGCCCGCGGCGGCATCCTGGATGAGCCTGCCGCCATCGACCTGCTGAAGGCGGGGCGGCTCGGTGGCGTGGGGCTGGACGTCTACGAGGGTGAACCGAAGATCGATCCCCGCTGGCTGCTGGCGCCCCGCACGGTGCTCCTGCCCCACCTCGGATCCGCCACCGTGGAAACGCGCACGGCGATGGCCAGCCTGCTCTGCGACGGACTCGCCGCGGCCCTTGGGTGATACCCTGGACTCCCTCACGAGGCATCCCATGGCACGCCCTTGGCTCAAGCTGCTGGACCCAGGCCTGACGGCACTCAAGACCGCCGCCAGTACCGCTTTCGAAGACCGTCTGGCCCTGGCCCGCGCCTACAACGTCCGCGCCCGCCACGAAGAGGCCCGGGAGGTCCTGGACCAGCTGCTGGCCGAGGACCGCTCGAACGCCGAGGCGTGGTTCGAGCGCCTGCTCTGCTTCAGCAACCACGCGGGAGACGAGGAAGGCCCGGAGCTGATGGGACAGCTGGAGTCCCTCCGCGATGAGCACCCGACTGCGGGAGGCCATCTCCGCAACCTGGGCTACCTGCGGCTCCTCATGCAGGATCTTGACGGGGCGGAGCTCACGCTGCAGCAGGCCCTGGCCCTGAACGGCCAGGATCCCAAGGCCCTGGAGCTGGCGGGTCTCGTGCAGCTGCACATGAACCAGCCCGCCGACGCGAAGGCCTGGCTGCTGAAGGCCCTAAGCCTCAATCCGAGGGACCCGCGCACCCTGCGCCTGCTGGCCATCGCCATGGAGCAGCTGGGGGACCTCGGCGGCGCGGAGGCCCAGCTCATGGCCGCCCTCCAGGCCGAGGAGACCTACTACTGGGGCTGGCACGCTCTGGGCGAGCTGCTCTTGAAACGCGGTGAGCTCGCGGAAGGCCTGCGCTGCATCCAGCGGGCCCGCAGCCTCCATGTCTGCGATCCCACCAGCTACTTCATCCTTGCCGAGATCTTCAGCGAGCAGGGGCACCTGGAGCTTGCCCAGGGCCAGCTCCACACGCTCATGCTGCTGGCGCCCCCCGCCCCGGTTCTGGCGGAGGCGCAAGCCCTGCTGGGTGAGCTCAAGCGGGACATGGGCGACCGGGATGGCGCGCTGTCCTACTTCAGCCTCGCCGCCGAGACCGATCCCGATGCCTCGAATCCCTGGGCGGCCCTGGGCGACATGGCCCGTGAGGAGTGCCGCTGGGACGATGCCCTGCGCTGCTACCGCGAGGCCCTGATGCGCGAACCCGACGCCGCGGACCTGCAGGTCCAGCTGGGCTACGTGCTGGTGGAGACCCACCAAGGCACCGCCGCCGAGCAGGCCTTCCTTCAGGCCCTGGAGCTGGATCCCGGGGAATACAGCGCCTACCTGGGCCTCTCCGAGGTGTATCGATTCGCCAACCGGCGGGAGGACCAGGTGGCCATGGTCGAACAGGCCATGATGCTGGCGCCTCAGGACGCGGACGTGTGGAACGCCTGGGGCGTCGCCCTGGAGGTCACCAACCGCTGGCAGGAGGCCACCGAGGCCTACGAGAAGGCCCTGGCTCTCGAGCCCCAGCATCGGAAGGCTGCCAACAATCTTGGGTTTGTCCTGGAGAAGCGGATGCACGGCGGCGAGCCCAATCTTCGGGCCCGGGCCACCGAGGCCTGGAAGCAGCGTCTCCTCATCTGCCGCGACGAGGATCAGAGCCTGAAGATGGCCACCGAGCACCTCACGAACCTCGGCATCGACGACGACACCATCCGCGAGTGGCTGCGGCCGGGTTTTCTGGCCGAATCAGAGGCGTGACCCTTTGGTCACGGGCGTGTCACCCAAGCGTTTCCAGGCAGTTACAGGGGGGGCCAAAGTCCCTGTGGAAAAGCCTGCGGATTGACCCTCTTGACGGGTGCTAAACCCTGTCTGGATACAGATTTCCCAACACAAGTAGGGCAAATCCCTATCTATGCATGTCGTTTTATATCAATTTTTAAATAGAAGACGCCAGCAGAATCTGCCGAATGCCCGCACGCCGGGGTTTTCCACATTTTCCGCTTTCTTTCGCATTGACACGAAAAAGGCCTTGGACCCCTTGGAAGGAGAGGCGAAAACTGGCCTGTCAACCCTTTTTAGTCACCTCGACTATCGGAGGTGACACCCCTCAAACGAGGGCTTCGGCTTCGCGCAGGTGGACGCTCACCAGGCGGGAGCAGCCCGCCTCCTCCATGGTCACGCCATAGAGGGTGTCGGCCGCGACCATGGTCGGCTTCTGGTGGGTGATGACGATGAACTGAGTGTCGGCCTTCATCTTTTGCACCATGGCGGCGAAGCGGCCCACGTTCGCCTCGTCCAGCGGTGCGTCCACCTCGTCCAGCACGCAGAAGGGGCTGGGCTTGAAGTGGAAGATGGCGAAGAGCAGGGAGATGGCCGTGAGCGCCTTCTCTCCGCCACTCAGCAGGGTGAGGGCCTTGGCGGTCTTGCCCGGGGGCTGCGCGGTGATCTCGATGCCGCACTCCAGCAGGTTCTTGGGATCCTCCAGGCTGAGGTGGGCGCTGCCGCCGCCGAAGGCCTCCCGGAAGACCTCCTGGAACCGGCTGTTCACGAAATCGAAGGCCTCGCGGAAGCGCTCCTCGCTGGTGGCGTTGATCTCCTGGATGGTGGCCTCGAGGTTGCCGATGGCCGCCGTGACGTCGGCGCGCTGCTCGTCCATGAAGGCCATGCGGGTTTCCGCCTCCTCCAGTTCCTGGATGGCCAGGGGGTTCACGCCGCCCAGGTCCAGGCGCCGGCCCTGCAGCTCGTTCAGGCGTGTCTGGTGGACCAGCTCGCCCTCCTCCCAGGCCTCCCGCTCCTGCTGGCTGAGGCCATTCAGGAAGGCGGGCACCTCCAGGCCCAGCGCGAGCTCCACTTCCTTGGCCAGGGCCTCCTGGCTGCCCTGGACCTGGGCGCCATGGAGGAGCACCTCCTGGTGCTGGGCGCGGGCGTTCTCCAGGGCCTCCTGGAATTCCCGGGCCGAGCGCTCCTGCACTCGCAGGGTCTCCTGATCCAGCTCGAGCCTCGGCTGGGCCTCGCGGGCCTGGGCCTGCACGCCCTCGCGCTCCACCAGCAGGACCTGGGATTCCGCTTCCAGTTCGGCGAGACGCCCCTGGCAGGCCTCCATGCGCGCCACCTGCTCCGTGGCCTCGCCCCCCAGCCGCTGCCGTTCGGCCTCCAGGTCGAAGCGGCCCCGCTGGGCCAATTGCAGGTGGCGCTCGTGGCCATCCCGCTCAGCCCAGGCGGCATCGCGGCCCCGGGCGGCCTCCAGGCGCTCCTCGCGGCGCTCGTCGAGCCGCTGGCGGGCCTCACGGACCTGGATCTCGGCAGCCTGGACCGCCTCGTCCAGGGCCGCATCGCCGGCCTCCTCGGGATGCTCGTCAAGCTCACGCAGCAGGCCCTGCAGGCGCTTGATCTCCGTCTCGATCTGCTCCCAGAGGGCGTCGGCCCGCTCACTGGCGGCCCGGATCTCCGACAGCTGCACCTGGAGCGAAGTCTGCTGGGACTTGAGCCCATCCGTTCGCCGCCTGAGGGAGCGCAGGTCCTCCTCGATCTCGAGGGACCGGGCCCGGGCCGCGCGGGCCTCGTCGCCGCCGCGTCCACGCTGGGCTTCCAGTTCCTCCAGCCGGTCCAGCAGGGCCTCGCGGGTGGCCCGGGCCTCCTCCTGCTCGGCCCGGAGCTTGAGGGGAGAGGCCGCGGGCGCGGACACGCCCAGCTGCAGGGGGCCGAAGGGCAGGCGGATGAAGCCGGGGGAGACGAAGGCCAAGTCCGGATGCAGGACCGCGAGTTGGGGCAAGGCCTCGTCGGCACAGCGGAAGGCGCGGTCCAGGAGGGCCTGGAGGGGCCGGTCAGTGGAGGTCCAGCGCACGTGGTTCCGCAGCGGCTCGCAGCCGGCTGGCGTGGGCGGCACCGGCACCTCGCCCTCGAGGGCCAGCAGGAGGTGACCCGGCGCTGCCGCGGCCCGGAACGCCAGGTCGGAGTCGGCGGAGAGGGACTGGAGCCACACGCCGAGCAGCCGCTCCAGGTCCGGCCGCAGCGCCTCGTCCACGGTCAGCAGCTCCACCAGGGCATTCGGACGCACCCCCTGCTCACGGAGCCAGGCGAGGCCCTTGCGGAGTTCCTCATCGCCGAAGCTCTGGGCCAGCAGATCCGAGATCTGACGGAGGCGCCGCTCGGCGGCATCCAGTTCCGCCTCGGCACGATGATGGTCCTGGGCCAGAGTCCGCTGGGCCTCCTCCAGGGCCTCGGTGCGCCGGCGCTGGTCGAAGGCGGCCTCCTCCGCTTGGGCCAGCTGGCCCAAGTGCCCTTCCAGGGAGTGATTCACCTGGGTGGCCTCGGCCTGCAGGCTCTCGAGGCGCGGGGCCCGGACGGATTCCTCGTGGTTCAGCGCATCGAGGCGGCCCTCCAGCTGCGCGATCTGGCTCTGGAACGCCAGCCGCTGTTTCTGGCGGGCCAGGGCCTCCTTCTGGCTCTCGGCCTTCCGCTCCCGGAGGGCGTGGAGTTCAGTTTCCGTGTGGCGGAGGGCGCCCTGGGCCAGGGCCACGGCCTCCTCGGCCCTGGCCAGCTGGGCCTCCCAGCCGGCGAGGCGGTCCGAGGCCTCCTTCAGGATGGCCTCCAGCGCCAAGAAGGAATCGCCGGATTCGGCCAGGCGGTCGGAGAGAGCCTGGATTCGCTCCTGCAGGCGGGCCTGTTGCCCTTCGGCCTCGAGCCTGCGCTCCTCCTGGAACCCCCGTTCCTGCTCCGCCAGCTGCAGGCGCTGATCCAGGCCCAGCATCGCGCTGGAGCGCCTGGCCTGGGCCTGCTGCTGCTCGTCCACGGACAGGCGCAGGGCCTCAACCTCGGAGGCCTTCTCGGAGACCTGGGCCGTGAGCTCTGCCACGCGGCGTTCGGTCTGGTCCAGCTGGTCGAGGATGCGGACCTTGGCCGCCTCCAGTTCGACGGCCTTGCCGGCGAGGAGGATGCGCTGGGTGGACTTGATCTCCGCATCGAGGTCCTTGGCCTTCCGGGCCCGGGAGGCCTGGCGCCGCAGCGAGTCCATCTGCTTGTTCAGCTCGAAGAGGATGTCATCGAGCCGCTGGAGATTTGTCTTGGTCTCCTCGAGCCGCTTCTCCGCGTCGGTGCGGCGCAGCTTGTAGCGCGTGATGCCGGCGGCCTCCTCCAGCAGAAGGCGCCGGTCCTTGGGCTTGCTGCTCAGGATGAGGTCGATCTGCCCCTGCTGGATGAAGCTGTAGGCCCGCGTGCCCATGCCCGTGTCGAGCAGCAGGTCCTGGACGTCCTTGAGGCGGGCCTCGCGGCCGTTGATGCGGTACTCGCTGCCGGTATCCCGGTAGAGCCGGCGTGAGATGGCGACCTCCCGCGAGGCCCCCGGCAGGGCCGGGTCCGGCATCTCGAGGATCAGCTTCACCTCGGCGAGGCCCATGGGCCGGCGCTGGGCCGTGCCCGCGAAGATCACGTCGGCCATCTCGGAGCCACGCATCATCGAGGCCCGCTGCTCCCCCAGCACCCAGGCCAGGCTGTCGGAGATGTTCGACTTGCCGCAGCCATTCGGCCCCACCACCGCGGTCATCCCGCCCGGGAAGCTGAGCTTCTGGGCATCGGCGAAGGACTTGAATCCATGGAGTTCGAGAGAGATCAGGCGCACGCAGTCAGCGCTCCGGGTCAGGCGGATGGGAACATCTCCCTCCATCATTCCACATCACGCTTAAGATCCCATCGCAGCTTGCAGATGGCCCCCTTGGGGATCGGCCGGAAGCCCGGTAGACTCGGGGTTTCCCAGGCCAGTCAGGAGTCACCTGTGCAGCCTTTTCCAGCCCCCCCGCACGCCATGGCGGCTCCTGGCCGGCCCCGAGCCGGTGGCTCCCCATGCGGGAACAGTCGCCCCGAGGCAGGGGACCGAGCGTGAAACTCCCCCTCCTGGCCCCGCCGGACGGCTCCCTGCTCTGGCTGGAGGCCCACCGGGTCGTCGCAGGCTCCCACCGGCGCCCCCTGAGTGGTGCCCCCACCGATGATCAGCTGTCCCAGGCCTTGGCCGCCCTGCCCCCGGGACCCACGCGCTGG
>Ga0268298_10006226_pt1 | contig 10899 bp, 13 predicted proteins | sample WWTPWeurt_MetaG_FD_194462 | JGI IMG/M metagenome (GOLD analysis project Ga0268298, IMG submission 194462) | Activated sludge microbial communities from WWTP in Nijmegen, Gelderland, Netherland - WWTP Weurt | ecosystem: Engineered > WWTP > Aerobic digester > Activated sludge | place... | reverse complement strand
CCCACCAGCATCTCGGCGGCGACGATCACCAGCCAGGCGATGCCCATCGAGATGCGCATGCCGGTGAGGATGGTCGGCGCGGCGGCCGGCAGGATCACCAGGAAGGCCTTGCGCAGCGGATTCACCTCCAGCGTGCGGGCGACGTTGATCCAGTCGCGGCGCACCGTGGCGACACCGAAGGCGGTATTGATCAGCATCGGCCAGATCGAACAGATGAAGATGACAAAGATGCCCGAGGCCGAAGAATCCTTCAGGCTGTACAGCGCCAGCGGCATCCACGCCAGCGGCGAGATGGGCTTCAGCACCTGGATGAAGGGATCGAAGGCCCGGAACAGCAACGGCGACATGCCGATTGCGAAGCCGACCGGCAGTGCCACGATCACCGCCAGCAGGAAGCCGACCGCGACGCGGGCCAGCGAGTGCGCCATCTGGATGCCGATGCCCTTGTCGTTCGGGCCCTTGTCGTAGAACGGATCCGAAAGGTATTCGACAAAGGCGCGGCCGACCGCAACGGGCGGCGGGAAGCCGCCCGATTTCTCGGCGCCCTTGCCCATCATCGCCGCGTACTCGGCGTCGACTCCGGCCAGGGCGGTCGATTCCTTCGGCTGCGTGGCGAGGTGCCAGGCACCGATGAAGACGGCGAAGATCAGGATGGAGATCAGCGCCGCCTTGAGGCTTAGCTTGGATGGCATGGTCGGTTCCTCAGGTCTTCCTGATCGCGAAGCTGTCGACGTAGGCGTCGGCCTTCAGGGGATCGAACTCCTTGCCCATGACCTTGAATTTCTTCATGGTCTCCTTGGGCGGCGTCATGCCGACGTCGGTCATGTACTTCTTCGCATCGGTCAGCAGGTACACCTTTTCCGCGATGTCCTTGTAGCGGATGTCGCCCTTGACGTAGCCCCAGCGCTTCATCTGCGACAGGATCCAGTAGGCCATCGAGTACCAGGGGAAGGGGTCGTAGTCGACACGCTCCGGCACGTTGCGCACGTTGCCCAGGCCGTCGGCGAACTTGCCGGTGAGGACCTGCTCGAGCACGGCCTTGGGCTGGTTCAGGTAGTTCGCCGGCGACAGCACCTCGGCCATGATCGGGCGGCTCTTCGGGTCGCGCGCCATTGCGGCCGACTTCAGGATCGCGCGGTAAAGCGCGGCGAAGGTGTTGGGGTTCTGCTTGATGAATTCCGTCGGCACGGCGAAGGAGCAGCAGGGGTGGCCGTCCCAGATCTCGCGCGAAAGCACGTGGATGAAGCCCACCTCGTCGAACACCGCACGCTGGTTGACCGGATCGGGGCCGAGGAAGCCGTCGATGTTGCCGGCGCGCAGGTTGGCCACCATTTCGGGCGGCGGCACGACGCGCAACTGGATGTCGGTATCCGGGTTGATGCCATGTTCGGCCAGGTAGTAGCGCAGCAGGTAGTTGTGCATCGAGAATTCGAACGGGATCGCGAACTTGAAGCCCTTCCAGTTCTTCGGGTCGCGGTTGGTCCTGTGCTTGGTGGCGAGCACGATGGCCTGGCCGTTGATGTTCTGGATGGTCATCACGCTGGTCGGCGAGGCATTCGAGCCGACGCCCATCGAGATGGCGATCGGCATCGGCGCCAGCATATGGCTGGCGTCGTATTCCTTGTTCAGCACCTTGTCGCGGATCAGTGCCCAGCCGGCCGTCTTCATCATGCTGACGTTGAGGCCTTCCTTCTTGTAGAAGCCCAGCGGGTCGGCCATGATCAGCGGTGAGGCACAGGTGATCGGGATGAAACCTAGCTTGAGGTCCTTCTTTTCGATCGAGCCCTTTTCCTGTGCCATGGCCTCCAGGGCGCCAAAGGGGATCAGCGAGGAAATCGCCGCCCAGGCCGTCGAGGCCCCGACGATCGAGAGGAATTTGCGACGCTCCGCATCCTTGGGGAACAGGGCACGCATCACCGTGGTTTCGATCACGCGCCGGTTCAGCGCCTCGGCCTCGGCCAGCTCGTGCTCGGCCTGGCTGCCGTGATGACCGCAACTGCAACCGGCGTGAAGGGTGACGTGCGGGTCGAACGGGTCATGTATGGGCATCGCTGGCTCCTTGGAAAGTTGATCTGCCCGTTGCTGTGCATCAACCGTGCCATCGCCTGTTTCAGACGCCTGGAGCGAATTTCCGTGGTGCCATGCATCGAAGCGGTGCATGGTGTCCGCCTTCATGCACCATCGGCAGGCCGGCGATGCCGCGTCGCTATAATCGCGGCACGGATTCCGCATCCGGACGCGCCCCGGCTTCCGCAGGCCAACCTTCGGTGACAACGCCCATGAATCGACTTCTCGTCCTGATCCACCTCGCTGCCGTGATCGCCTGGGTGGGCGGCATGTTCTTCGCCCATGTCTGCCTGCGGCCCGTTGCGGCTGCGCAGCTGTCGCCGCAGCAGCGCCTGCCCTTGCTGGCCGCGGTTCTCGGACGCTTCTTCGGTGTCGTCGGCTGGGCGTTGCTGTTGCTGTGGGGGAGCGGTCTGGTGCGGTTCGTCCAGGTCGGAGCCCCGATTCCCTGGAACTGGCATGCGATGGCGGGGATCGCGACGGCGATGACCGTCATCCTCGCCGTGATCGTGTTCCGTTTCCACCGGCCGATGCTGGCCGCCGTCGCCGAACAGGATTGGCCGCGGGCCGGCGCAGCGATGAACGCGATCCGCGGGCTGGTGCTGGTGAATCTGGTGCTTGGCGGCGTTACCGTCGCCGTCGCCGTGCTCGGAGGCTAGAGCAGGCGATGGCGCGGGACGGCCGCCGATGCGGCGCCCCGCGCCCTTCCCGCGACGCGGCTAGAGGCCTCGCCGGTGGACTTCGCGCAGGCTGTTGCTCATGCGCGCGCCGACGAACGCCAGCAGGCGGAGGCCTTCCTGCGTGCCGGGATCGCTCATCAGCTTCAGCAGGCCGCCGATGCCGCCGGTCGAGGGCGGGGCCGTGGCCAGTTCGCGGCTGGCGGCCGTAAATGCGTTCGACATGCAGATCAGGAAGCGCTGGTTTTCGACGCGATCGAGTTCCCGCAGCAGGTGGGTGAAGCCTTCGTTGCGCGTCAGGCGGTCGAGCAGCGTGATGCCCTCGGACAGGGCCGACGCCAACCGGTTGACCATGTCGTCGGACAAGGCGTCCTGGGCCGAGGTGACGAGTTGCGCGAACTCGACCAGCCGCTGCAGGTCGCCCTCATTGATCGAGGGCGCGGGGGAGGTTTCGGTCTGGGTGTTCATGGTGGCTTGGTCTCTTCAAAGTAATCCGCGGACGCTGGTCCAGTACATCTGGTTGTAGGACAGCTTGAACCAGTGCATGGGTTTCGACGGAGGCTTCAGGTCGGGAGGGTTCTGGTAGTTGAACATCGCATAGGTAGCGCGGTCGTGGCCGGCTTCGATGAAACAGTATACTTTGCCGTCGTAGTCGCGCACCGGCGCCCCGATCTTGACGATGGACGCGATGTTCTCGGCCAGGGTCTCGGCCTGGAAGTGGGCAGCCGATCCCGTCTTGCTGACCGGCAGGTTGGTCGTGTCGCCGACCACGTAGACGTTGTCGCGACCCTTCATGGCCAGGCTGAAGCGGTCGGTTGGAATCCAGCCGCCCTCGCCGAGGTTGTCGCGTTCGAGCACCTCCATGCCGCGGTGCTGCGGGATGACGATCAGCAGGTCGTATTCGACCTGGGTGTCCTCCTCGCTCTTGAGGATCTTGTTCTTGACATCCACTTCCTTGATGTTGAACAGCGTCTCGGTCTCGACGCCGATCCGGGCGAACTCCGGAGTGGCCCACTTCGCCACGTTTTCGATGGTGTGGATGCGACCGATCGGGTAATAGTAGTTGAGCTGAACCTTGTCCCGGATGCCGCGCGCCTTGAAGTAGTCGTGCAGCATGAACATGACCTCGACCGGCGCGATCGGGCACTTGTGCGGGACGCCGACCGCGACGGCGACACGGCCGCCGTTGAATTCCCGCAGGCGCTTGAACATCTTGACCGCGGAAGCCTCGGTATAGAAGAACTCCGCGCCCTCGGTGAGGCCCGGAGTCTCCTCCGGCACCATGCGCGATCCGGTGGCGATCACCAGGATGTCGTAGTCGTGAACCTTGCCGCTTTCCGTCCTGACCTGGTTCTTGTCCAGCGAGAATTGCTTGACCGGGTCGACGTGGAACTCGATGTTGGGCTCCAGCAGGCTGGCCTGGTCGCGGTACAGCTGGTCCGGCGTCATGTGGCCGAAGGCCACGTACAGCAGGCCCGGCTGGTACATGTGCCGGTCTGACGCCGACAGCATCGTGATGCGTACCTTGCCGGCGCGGGTTTCGGCCGAGAGCCGGCGCGCGAGGTTGTTGGCGACGATGGTTCCGGCAGTGCCGCCGCCGACTACTAAGATTCTCATTGCATTCTCCTATCCAGAATTCCCGCGTATCCGGGATGTTGTTGACCGCCGGGCGAACCTGTCGATTTCCCGCCGGCAGCCGCTGCCGCGGCTATTTCGCCTTGCGCACCTTGATGTGCCAGACATCCCCGACCTGCTCGCTGCCCAGCATTTCGTGGCCGACCTTCTTCACCCACTCGGGGATGTCGTTGATCGAGCCCTTGTCCGTGGATAGCAATTCGAACTTGTCGCCGACGCTGGCGCGCTTCATGTAGCTGATCAGTTCCATCAGCGGGCCGGGGCAGAACGTGTCGCGTGCATCGATGATCCTGGTATCGCTCATTGCTTGTGTCCTCCTGTTGACTTCGATTCGATTCGACCGTCCCGGTCAGAACGTGAATAGTTGGGCGTTCTCGGCATCGCTCAGGAACCGGGTCAATCCCGTGGGTGGCCCCAGTTCCGGATCGAGGTCGGCTTCGGTCGCCTTCAACAGGTCGACCGCCATCGAGCACGGCAGCAGCTTCGCGTCGCCCAGTTCGGCGGCGTACTTGAACAGTTGCTTGAACGGCGGCACGCCCTTGTCTTCGTCCATGAGCCGGCCGAATTCGCCTTCGGCGGGCGCAGCCTCGGTACGGCCCTTGACGAAGTACAGCATGGCATTCATCGAAAAGAACACCGTGACTTCGTCGCCGGACGCGGCCGCCACCGATGCGACCATCGCGGCCATTTGCAGCCGCTCGCGCGTTCCCGATACGCACAGGACAAATATCTTTCTGGACATCGTGTCATCGTCTCCGTCAGGGCCGCGGTATTGCCGCAGCATTTAATTGCGATCCATCGGTACGCCATGCAGCCGGCGCACTACCATTTCTTTCCCACCACGCGCTTCAAGGCCTGGTTGCGCAGGGTGAGGTCGGCGACCGCCAGCTTGAGGCGCCGGTTCTCTTCCTCGAGCTGGAGGATGTACTTCGCCGCGACCGGCTGCGGCGCTTCCTCGACGACATGGGCGTCGCCATTTCCATCCGTGGGGGCGGTCCTGGCGGGCGTCGCCTTCTTCCTCATGGCCTCATGCGCCCTTGTGCCAGCTGAAGCGCTTGATCAGCATCGTCAGGCCGGTATCCAGCACGTAGCCGACGGCGCCGATGACCAGGATCATGGCCATCAGGTGATCGTATTCGAGCGATTCGCGCGCATCCTCGATCGTGTACCCGAAGCCGGACGTGACGCCGAGGAACTCCGCCGGCACCAGCACCACCCAGGCCACGCCGACCGCGAGGCGGATGCCGGTGAGGACGTCGAAGGTGATCGCCGGGATGATGATCTGGGTCACGACATGCCAGGGCTTGGCGCCGAGGTTGCGCGCCACCTTGAACCAGGCCGGATCGACCTTGGACAGGCCGGCGGCGGTGGAGAACATGACCGGCCAGACGGCGGCCACGGCGATGAGGAAGATGATCGCCTGGTCCCAGCCGGCGAACACGATCACGGCGATCGGTTCCCAGGAGAGCGGGCTGATCATGCGCATCAGCTGGAACGGCGAATTGCTCAGCTCGCGGAAGCGCTTGCTGCGGCCGATCAGGATGCCGATCGGCACGCCGATGACGATCGCGATCGCCAGGCCGCCACCGAGGCGATAGCCGCTGGTCCACAACGCCTTGGGGATCAGGCCGCTCTCCCACATCGCGCCGATCGCCTTGAACGCCGGGAGCGGGCCGAAGGCGGCCCACTGCGCGGCCTTCGGACTCAGCGTCGCGACGTAGATCGCCAGCCACCAGAGGGCGAACAGGATCAGCAGGCCGGCGAAGAAGTTGAACAGGCCGTTGCCCGAGGCCTTCAGCGCACGGGAGGATCGGGACCCGGTCGCTACCGAAGCCATGGCCGGACTGCCGACGGTTGCCGTGTTGTTGCTCATTGCGAGGTTCCTGGGATGGCGGGTGCGGGGTTCATCGGATCAGGCGTCGCCACGATGCCAGCTGAAGCGCTTGATGAGCAGGGCGCAGCAGGTGTCCAGCAGGTAGCCGATGATCCCGATGGTGAGCACCATCGCGGTCAGATGGTCGTAGGACAGGGTTTCCCTCGCATCCTTGATGGCGTAGCCGAGGCCGGAGGTCACGCCCAGCAGCTCGGCCGGCACCAGCACGACCCAGGCGATGCCGAGGGCGAGGCGGATGCCCGTGAATATGTCGAAGGCGATGGCGGGCAGGATAATCTGCGTCAGCATCTGCAGCGTGCTGGCGCCCAGGTTGCGCGCCACCTTGAACCAGGCCGGATCGACCTTGGCCAGCCCGGCGGCGGTGGAGAACATCACCGACCAGACGGAGGCGATCGCGATCAGGAAGATGATCGAGTTGTCCCACGCGGTGAACACGAACACGGCGATCGGCATCCAGGACAGCGGGCTGATCATGCGCAGGAACTGGAAGGACGAATTGCTCAGGTCGCGGAAGCGCCTGCTGCGACCCATGACGATGCCGATCGGCACGCCGATGACGATCGCGATCAGCAGGCCGGAACCCAGGCGGTAGGCGCTGGCGGATATCGCATTCTGCAGTTTGCCCATCTCCCAGAGGCCGGGAAAGGCATGCAGCGTCTGCACCAGGCCGAAGCCGGCGAAGCTCTGCGTCTTCGGATTCATGGCGATCAGGTAGCCGCCAATCCACCAGAGGGCCGCGAGTATCGCCAGGCCCGCTGAAAAGTTCAGGATCCCCCGTGCCGCCGCTTCGGCTGCACGGGAGGTCTTCGAGCCGGTTGGACCGGCTGCGACCGCATGGCTCATAGATCGACGGTTTCCACGCGGGTGAAGGGGTCGCCGGACTTCGGCACGCTATGGTCGTTCTTCCACTTCGGGTTCGCGTCGAGCGCCTTCTTGATGAAGCTGTAGTTGACCAGGTCGTTGGCGACGAACTTGGGATCGAGCTTCTCGAGGAATGCGGCGTCGCCGGTGATCGTGGTCTTTTTCAGGTCGGAGACCACCAGCTCCGTCGCCGAGCGGTACGGCCAGCCTTGGAAGTTGATGCGGTCCATACCCCAGTCCTTGTGCTTGATCGCGGCGGGGTTGCCCGGATAGGGGATGTCGTAGAGCATCATGGCGCGCTTGATCACTTCCTTCGGGAAGGGCAGGTAGCCCTTGCCGTCCTTGGACAGCATTTCCGCCATCGCCTCGCGATTCTCAACGAGGTGGATCTGGGCGGCAACGACGGCATTGTGCACGCCCTGCGCCCAGGCCGCCCGCGCCGGATCCATGGTGTCGGCTTCGTGCATGACCACCACGCAGCAGGGGTGGCCCTTCCAGACGTCGCCGGTCATGCGCAGCATCTTTCCGCTGGCCTTGGTTTCGCCGAGCGCGTTGAACGGCTCGGCGACGCAGTAGCCGTCGATCGACTTCGATGCCAGCGCCGGCGGCATGTCCGGCGGGTTGAGGACGATGAAGTTGCACTCGTTGGGCGCCAGCTTGGCGTCCTGCGGGCGGATCACCGGCGTGATGCCGGAGTCGCGCATGATCTTCTGCGAAATGATGTTGTGGATCGAGTACCAGAACGGGACGGCGAACTGCTTGCCGCCGAAGTCCTTGGGCGAGTTGATCCCGCTGTCCTTGTGCACGATCACACCCGAGCCGTTGGTGTGGTTCCAGGCGGTGATCTTGACCGGGAACTTGTTGTTGTAGCGCATCCAGATCGGGATCGGGATCAGCATGTGGGTCAGGTTGGTGCGGTGCGACGAGAAGGCTTCGACCAGCGGCGACCAGCCGCGGATGAGGGTCGGCGCCACCGAGTCGAGGCCTTCCTTCTTGAAGAAGCCCAGCTCGTGGGCGACCAGCAGCGCCGAGGCATCGGTGATCGGCAGGTAGCCGATACGCACCACCGGGTCGAACTTCTTTTCCTGGGCGAACGAGGCGGCCGAGGGCACCAGGCTGCTCAGCGCACCGAGGCTGCCCATTTTGAGCAGTTCGCGGCGGTTGACGCTGGTGCCGAGCACGCTGCTGAACAGCGGATCGTATTCGATCACCAGGTTGGGGTCGTGGATGCCGTCGCCGTGCTTCTTGAAATCGAGCTGCGGTTCGCCATGCTCGTCATGCGGAACTTGGATCTGATCATTGCAAAATCTGCACATTGTCGGTCTCCTTGGGTGATGGTTTCCTGATCCGTTCGCGATCAGGCAGTCCGGGTGATGCCATCCACGCGTCTACGATGCCGCCTCTTCCTCGAACTCCTCCTGCGGGGCTCCGGGCACCCGCGCCGCCGTATGGAAGGCTTCCATGAGGCGGGCGCGCATGCTCTGCACTGCCGGATCCTGGCGCTGGCGGGGATCGGTCAGGTTGACTTCGAATTCGTGCACGATCTTGCCCGGGGCGCCGGCCATGATCAGGGCTCGGTCGGCCATCAGGATGGCTTCGTCGATGTCGTGCGTCACGATGATCAGGTTGAAGCCGAGGCGCTTGGCGATGGAGCGGACGTCGCGCTGCAGGGAGGCCCGGGTGAAGGCGTCCAGGGCGGAGAACGGTTCGTCGAGCAGGAGCAGTTCAGGCTCCATGACGAGCGAGCGGGCCAGTGCCACGCGCTGCTGCTGTCCGCCCGAAAGGTCCTGCACGTTGGTGTCGGCGTAGTCGGACAGTTCGACCAGCTTCAGTGCTTCGGCGACGCGCTCGGCCTTTTCCTTCTCCGGCCATCCGGCGAAGCGCAGGCCAACACCGACGTTCTGCGACACCTTCATCCAGGGGAAGAGGTGGGGCGCCTGGAACATCATGACCCAGCGTGACGACGGCCCCTCGACCTTCTTGCCGTCGAACTGCATGACGCCCTCGGTGGGTTTGTTCAGTCCGGCGATGATGTGCAGCAGCGTGGACTTGCCGCAGCCGGAGCGGCCGATGATCGCGAGGGCCTCGCCGCTCGGGGATTCGAGCTTCAGGTTGCTGAACGTGGGATTGCCGCGCGAGCTGTAGCGGTAGCCCAGGCCCTGGATGTTGATATTTACTCCGCGTATTGACACCGATCGATTCTCCGTAGGCAGGTATCTGCAAGAACTTCCAGCGGGACTGCGATGCGTGCTGCGAACATCAACCACCGCATGCCGGTCAGTCGCGTGGCGATGCGTGTTTCCTCAAGTTCGTGCGATGACGACCGGGCCGGCCGGGCCCGGTCGCATCGGCCGCTGCCGGTCAAGCCGGCAGCGTGGCTTCATGCCGCATTGAGCCGCTCGTGGACTTCCTTGATGCGCTTCGCCAGGTCCTGCTCGCTGACCAGACCGCGCTTGATCAGGGAATGCGTCAGGGCCAGCAGTTGCCGCTCCGGGAAGGGCACGTCCTGATACAGCGTTTCCGACAGCTCGTCCTCCTCCCAGCGGCGCTCCAGCAAGGGCAGCGCCACGGCGCCTTCGACCGCACCGCGGCCAATGCTGCCATCCAGCCACTTCTTTTCCAGCGCCATGGCCGGCGAGCAGTTTCCGGTGCCCAGCGCGTCGCACATGCCGTCGAGGCTGGTCTTCCAGGGCGGGTCGGGATTGGTCACGCCGTACTGCGTCGCCAGGTCGTCCCAGACGCGGCCGTGCTCCTTGATGTCCTCGAGCAGCGGCACCGGGGTCCAGGTGGTTTGCCCAGCAGTCTTTTCGGACGGATTCGTCGTCATGACCCGCTCCTAGTGATGATGGGGCGGCTTCACCGCCTTATGCACCGGCAGCTTGATGTTCGACGTCACGCCGGGCTTCGGCAGGGCAACGCCGATCAGGCAGTCGCGGGTCACGATCTCGGTCAGCTGGTCCTCGGTCCAGCCTTCGGTGCCGGCGGGACGCACGGGCATCACGATGAAGCGGCACTTCTGGTTGGAATCCTCGACGCGGATCTCGACGTCCGGCGGCAGACTCAGACCGAATTCGGCGAGGACCTGGCGCGGCCAGCGCACCAGCCGGCGGCGATAGTTCGGGGTGCGGTACCACTCGGGCTGGAAGCCCAGGATGGGACGCGGATAGCACGAACACAGGGTGCACACCACGACGTGGTGCATGGTCGGGGTGTCTTCCAGGACGCGCAGGTCGGTATAGTCGCTCGGCGTGCCGAAGCCTGTGGGGTTCAGCCAGTCGACACCCACCGCCAGGCTCGCCTTGATCGAATCGCTGAAGCACAGCTTCTTGTATTCGGGGTCCAGCCAGGCCTTGGCCACCATGCGCGCGGCGGGTGTGGGACCGATGTGTTCGGCGAATTCCGTGAAGCGACGATGGTCTTCGGCGGTGAACAGGCCCTTCTCGATGGCCAGTTCGCGCACCGCGATTTCGAGCGCTTCGAAGTCGCTCACTTCTTCGACCATTGCGGCCGGCTTGTGCAGACCGTCGCCGTGGTCGTGATCGTGGTCGTGTGACATGTGGTTTCCCTTTCTGTTCTGTGTCAGGTGGCCGGCCGGTTTACACCGCTTCCAGCCAGCGCTCCGAAAACTCGGTCTGCAAGGTGTCGTTGGCAAATGCGGCGGGATACTCGGGCCAGAGATCCTTCTGCTTGAAGCGCACGATGTAGAACCATTCGGAGTGGTCGACGTGGCCCCACGCTTCGTCCTCGGGCGCCGGGCTTTCGTGGGTG
>Ga0268298_10006224_pt1 | contig 10899 bp, 9 predicted proteins | sample WWTPWeurt_MetaG_FD_194462 | JGI IMG/M metagenome (GOLD analysis project Ga0268298, IMG submission 194462) | Activated sludge microbial communities from WWTP in Nijmegen, Gelderland, Netherland - WWTP Weurt | ecosystem: Engineered > WWTP > Aerobic digester > Activated sludge | place: Netherlands... | reverse complement strand
AACGAACGGATCTGAAAATGAATCTGGCGTGGAGAATACGGGTGGCTGCACCACAAGCGGCTGCGCCGAAATCGATCTACGCACCTTCCCGTTTACGATGAAATTGCCATCCGCGAAACGATAATGCTCCCCCGGAAGGGCCGCAATCCGCTTCAAGAGAAAAGAATCTCCACCAGGGTCGAGACCAGGATATCGCAAAACCACTGCGTCCCCCTCTGCTGGTAAGGATTCGCTCAAGCGCACATACGGGGCAGAACGAAATCCGGGTAGGGGAGGCAGAATCCAGCCATACGGCCATTTGCGAACGAACACAATGTCGCCGTCGTGATACGAAGGCTCCATGCTTGGCCCCCGCACCATCATCCAACTGCAAACACAATACTCGATGTGAAGTAGAAAGAGCAGGGCAGTTCCAGCACGGCGAATCAGAGCCAACCCTCTCATTCGCAGGTAGAACAGAATCACGGCCCCGCACCAGGCAATGGCGACCCAGGGATTGAAATGCTCACGCAGTACGCCCCAGATGAAGACGAAAGAGTACAGAGCAGCAGCAATTCGAATGGCGAGCATCAATTCAAAAAGGGCTTTACATGAGGCCCAACAGCCGCACCTTAGGCGTGCCCCTATCCTGTTCCTTAATATAACAATACATGGCAGAAGAAAACGTCTTACAGCTTGAGCTGGACAAACTTGATGTGTCCGCGCTCAAGAGGCTGGCCGCTCTCTGGAACATCAACAAGATTCCAAAAGAGAAGAAAGGGATCGCAAAGAAAATCATTGAATGCATGCAGGATGAGTTCTACCTCAAGGGCGTCCTGGAAAGACTCAGCTCCACTCAAGTAACCATTTACACGTCCATTCTTAAAAGCAAGAACAGCATTCTTACTCTCGGTGAAATCGCGCGTAAAATTGGTGCGCCGCCCGTCAATGCCGAGATGGAACTGGGCGTTCTCAAACGTTACTTCCTGGTCTATCAGAGGAAGAATCGCGAAAGACTCACGAACAATCTGGATAAGTACTATTTCTTCCCGGAAAGCGGCACGCGCATCCGGATGGAAACAAATGAAAAGGGCCAGAAGTTTCGCATCAGCCTTCCCAAATACCTCGCAAGTCGCGGGCCTATTCCGCGCGAATGGGAATCAGCGGCGGGTAAGAAACCTGATTCAAACGCGCTCAGTCTTCCGGATAACATCCGTAAGGTGATCGATGGTCTTTCCGAACTGGAACGCGAACTTACACTCGAGTGCTTTCAACAAGGCGGCATCCTTGAAATGGTGCGCGCTAAAGAAATCGTCACGGCGCGCAAAGGAAAATGGGAAGACCCAATCCAGAAACTGAACCACCTGGGCATTCTCATAGATGACTATTACATTGATGAAAAGTTCGTGCGATTGCTGATTATGCCCGTGGAAGTCTTCGCACTCTACACGGAGAACCCTGCACTGCCCGGTGAAAAGAAAGGAACACGCAAGCGCCAGGAACGCATCATTACCAATGATCTTGATTTCGCACTGAACATCAAGAAGATGATCGTGTATTTGGGACGCAAAGGATTGAACCTGGCAAAGTCAGGCAAGATCAAACAAATCGATCTAAAAGATACAGAAAACAAATTCCTTCGCCCGGACATTGCTCTTTTCATGGAAAAGAGCCAGATCTATCAAATTGAATTGCTGCTGCCTTTGATGCGCCAGATGGACATTGTCCGCGTCAAGCGCGACGATGTGGTGCTTCGCAACGATTACGAATCCATTCTGGAAATGGATCCGTTCGATCTCCAAAAAAGAATCATGAACGAGATCACAGCCGGCAGAGAAAGACGCGTTCGCTACGAGGATGTGTTTGAACCAATGTACGTTCCTTTCTATGACAAGGCAGTGTTCGACGAATGCGTTTCTGCAGTTCAGAAACGCGGACGCGTACTTTACTTCGTAATCCTGGCAACTATGATTCGCGAAAAGCTAATTCTCTCGAAAACTTTTCGCGTGAAGAACTTTCAACAAGAACTGGCAGATCTTCGCAAAGAAGTGACAAGCGCATTCTTCTATCTTCAATTGATGGGCCTCATCAATGTAGACTACCCGGATCGCAAGATCGAGGTTTCTGAACTAGGCAACAACATCTTCCGCGGCAAGAGCCTCGTGCGCGATGATCAAAAAGGTGGTATCATTCTCAATCCAGACATGAGTCTGATTGCAATCCCGGAAAAACTCTCTATTCGCGGCCTCTATCTATTGAAGTGTTTCCTCGAACTCAAGAGCTTTGACAATGTATACACGTTCCAGCTTACACGCGACTCCTTCCTCGAGGGCTTGCTCCTCAAGCGCAATCCTCAGGAGCTCATTGATTTCCTTCGCACTACCTGTCGCAGCGATCTGCCGCAAAACCTCCTATTCTCCATTGAAGAATGGTCTCGGTCTGTTCCTCTTGTGACCATCACGGACGAATGTGTACTGGTCCAAACTCAGGATGCGTCACACATGGATCTTCTGCTCGGGCAAATCTCAGGCCGCAAGTTCGTCACTCAAAAGATATCCCCCACTTCCATACTCATCGAAAGTGACAAAATTGCAGAGACGATTCAAATCTCTGAGAAACTGAATCTGATCGTGAGACTCATCCGGTGAAACGCGCCACTCTACGGATCGCGTTCATCATCGCGAGCATGTCATTTTTGTCCGCAGGATGCGGTGACAACACTTCACAGAGAGTCGTTCGCTTTAAAGATTTTCGAATCACACAGAACCCGACAGATCTTCCAGCCGGACTTCCAGCGGGGTTTCGATATCCTGACGCACGCGCTGTACTGTCTGCGGGGTATGAACCAGAATCCTATGCATCTTCCCAGGAAGGCAGCATTGAATTTGAAAGCCGCGATGACGTGCAGCACATTGAAGCGTATTACAACAACGCATTTCGCGAGCAGGGCTGGAAAGTAATCCAGAGCAGGTCAGAAGAAAAGGCATTGCTTCTCATGGCAGAGTCCGCTTACAGCGAAGTGGTCACCGTGATCGCAAGATCCGGCCCACCTTCCAGAATTCGAGTCTACATGAGACGCCTGGGTAGAGACGGCTAACATGGATCGGCCCGGTTTTCTCAATCGAGAGACTGCATTTCCCTATCTATCCATTGTGCTGATGGTAGGCTCGTCCCTCCTTCTTGTCTGGTTATTCAGTTCCTTTGTCTGGCCGGTCTTTCTCGCGCTCGTTCTCTACGTGGCCTTTGAAGGAATTCACAAGAAGTTCCAAAGCATCACGGGAAAATACAAAGGGCTTGCGGCCACTCTCAGCATGCTCTTTGTGATGATCATCATCTTTGGCCCCATCTTGCTTTTGATTCGACTGCTTGTCCTGGAAGCGATTGATGTTACGTTTCGCCTGAAAGACATTCTGGCTTCAGATGATGTACTGAAGATGGTTCCGCTACTTCCTTCCTTCGCCGATCCACTCACATCGGATCCTTTCTTCTGGGTTGATTTGCAGGACACAGTGCTCCATGTAGTGGATCGTTACACTAGCTTTTTGGATCCGGACAAACTGGGCAGCCTCCTTGGCAACGCAGGCAGTTTTGTTTTCGGAAGCATGGCCGTAACTGTAACGATCGTAGTGAATCTACTGTTTGCGCTCATACTTTTGTTTTTTCTATTTCGAGATGGAAGAGTTTTCTACGAATTCATTGAGGAAGTCCTGCCCATCCCGCAGGATAGACTCAAGATTTTCGTAGAACGCCTTGGCGAATCGCTTCGCGCCGTCGTTCGCGGGAATTTGTTCATCTCAATCTTGCAGGGATGCGCCCTTGGACTCGGTGTTTATTTCTGCGGATTTTCGCGCGGACTTTTATTCGGCGCCGTAGCAGCCATCTTCTCTCTCATCCCAGTGGTCGGAACTGCTGTAGTATGGCTCCCGGCGGCTCTCTACCTTGGTTTTGTAGAAAATTCTTACGGCCTCGCAGCGTTCATGGCCATCTACGGCCCTGCTGTTTACCTCGTTCTCGAAAACATTGTGAAGCCAAAAATCCTGGATCGTCAGCTTGGCATCCATCCCATCTTTCTCTTTTTCGCCATCCTTGGCGGACTTGCTGAGTTTGGAATTACCGGTGTGATCATAGGACCTATCATGGTCACTGTATTTGTGACGCTCTGGAGCATCATGCCCAGACGCGCTCCCGCCTCAGCGACTTAAACATGGACGCACCTGCTCGAAACATATTCAGCGTTTCGCGCGTAAATTCTCTCATTCGGGACATACTGCAGAATGAGCTTCACCTGCAGAACATCTGGATGGAAGGCGAAATCACAAACCTGGTCCATCACACAAGTGGTCACATTTACTTTTCTCTAAAAGACGAACAGTCCACCATTAGCTGCACATTTTTCAAGTACGCGAATCAGAAAGTGCGCGAAATCAAATTGGCCAATGGAATGCGAATCCAGGCACGCGGTGGAATTTCTGTATTCGCTCCTCGCGGTTCTTATCAATTCAACGTGCAGCAAGTACTTCCTGCAGGCGAAGGTTTGCTTCGTCTTCAAATCGAACAGTTGAAGAAAAAACTGCATGCGGAGGGCTTGTTCGATCTGTCGAGAAAAAGGCCGCTGCCTCCTTTTCCTTTTACACTGGGAGTTGCTTCTGCTCCAACAGGGGCAGCCATCCAGGACATCATTCGCGTTGCGCGATCTCGGTTTCCGGGAATCAACATCTTGCTTGCGCCCTGTGTGGTGCAGGGCCCGGGCGCTGTGGAATCCATCGTATATGCGATTCAACTATTGAATAAACCGGAGTTCAACGTAGATGTGATCATCGCAGGCAGAGGCGGTGGATCCTTTGAAAACCTTTTGCCCTTCAACGACGAAAGAGTGGCACGAGCATTTGCCGGGTCGCGAGTGCCCATCGTATCCGCAGTAGGACATGAAATCGATCATCCAATATCCGATCTCGCAGCAGATGATTTTGCGCCAACGCCCAGCGCTGCAGTTCTCAAGGTTCTTCCGCTCATGTCAGAAATCACAGAACGCATAGAAGAATGCGCTCTGAGATTGAGGCTTTCCCTCGTGCATTCGCATACACGCGGAAGAAGAAGATTGCTCCAGATTCTCAACTCCAAAATCCACAAAAAACCGGCGGCCATGCTTGAGATCTGGCAAATGAGAATGGATCAGATGCATCGATCGTTCAACCTGGGTATGCAAAGCAGATTGCACAGCAACAGTCGCAGACTGGAAAAATTTGATCACTTCGGGATGCACTTCAAAGCCGGACTGAAGCGAAACGAAGAACGATTCAAATTACTGGAAGAGAGACTGACCAACTTCAGTCCTCTGGCCACATTGCGCCGCGGCTATTCTCTGGTTCGGGACAAAGACAAAAAAGTCATTCGATCCGCCGCGCAGGTGGAACGCGGCGATGAAATTGAAATCATGCTCTCTCAGGGCAGACTGAAAGCGAAAGTAACGGAAGCCTTGAAAGAATAACCACCCTTCTATTGCTTTTCTTCCGCCGCCTCTTGCTCCAAGAGTTTTGCTTTTGCAAGCAGCTCTGCGTCTTCAAAGGCAGCACATGTGAAATCGCTTGCCTTATAAGACTGCGTCTTATGCAAATTCTTGAAATTGTCACTGCGAGGACCTGGCCATAGCCACGACACCTAAAAGCTGTTTCATTTGAGTCCCCCTGGGAAAGCGAATTCCCTGACACAGTGTCAGCGAATTGTAAAAGATTGCAAGTACTTTTGCGAATCAATGTGGCCAAAAAATCACGCGTCCTGGTCCAGGATCGTTCCTCCGGATTCCGGCACCATACCGCCGTAATACGAGGCGAGAGCGGGCGTAACAGATGCCAGCTGAACACCATCTTCCTTCGCAATATTGCGCTCCCGGAGCGATGCAATGCCTTGCTCCACAATCGCCTCCGCATCGCGCGTCAGATAGTTCCCTGGATTTCGCAGCACGAACTCTTCCACAAGAGCGGGGAGGCCGGCACGTGGCACCGCGTGGCCATTGTCAGATAGAATGCGTGCGAGAATCTGGTTGGGTAAGATACGCAAATGCTTCTTCCACTGTTCTACAATCGCCATGGATATGGAGAGAGTTGGATCATCCGCAGACATGTGCCTGGACACTCGAATTGGATCACAAATGTCCAGGTATGCACTTCCTCTTTTGTTGATGAATTCCTTCAGGCCAGGTTCTTCGCCGAGTCCACAATAGAATGAATCTTCGGGGATGCTTTCATAGGAAAGAGCAAGGGGCATTACAACGACTTCGCGGCCCGTGTTCTGATAGGCTGAGACAGCAGTAGACAAAAGACCTGTCTTGATTCCAACGATTTTTCCGTCGCGACTTCGCGTTCCTTCCGGATAAACCAGGGATGGAATGCCAGACTCAAGCATCAAACAAGCGTAAGACGAAAGACATTCGAGATAGAGAAAATTTCGCGTCCGTTCCCGATCGACGGCGTAGGCTCCAAAAGAACGCAGCAACCACGATTGGAATTGATCCGCCATCAAATTGATTCCTGCGGCGTACCGCGGAAGAGGAACAGAAAGCCAGGAAAGTCCAAAGGCAACTTCTACTGAATCCAGGTGTGATCGATGTGTGGGGGTGTACATCACGTTGTAGTGTGCTGCGAGGTTCTTCAACTCCTCCGTGTTTCCACCAATTTTTGGCATGGCAGATCCCAGCTTGAAACCACTCGCAGCAAATCGCACGGGGGCAAGAAGACGAATGAGAGTCTCGCGCATGCCTGGAGTGTAGCTGTCTGCGATCTCTTCCGCGTAGAATTGAATCAAATGTCGTAGAGCGCGGCTTTCTGATTCACCTATCGAAGAAGAGAAAGACAGCCACAAATCCCTTTCGTGCGGAATCTTCTGAAGATCCATACGATTCTTCACTTTCTTTGCTTTCTGAAGTCTCTTGTCCAGTTGAGTGAGTACTTGCGTCGCTTGCTTCTTGATGCGAGATTGCATTCCTTTGGTCACCTGAACGCTATGAAAAACACGCGAAGAGAGTACCTCTACGAAATCTGTCCCGGCGGCCAGGTGCAAACCCTGCCTTCTATGCAGAACCTGCGGCTCACTTGCTCGAACGGGCGCACCTGTAATCGCGGATATGAGTGCGTTCGGGGGACTTCTGCGCGACAGAATCTCGTATAACGCGTTGTAAAGCGGAACCTCTACTTTTAACTCAGCTGCAATCTCTACAATAGAAGCAATCGCATAGGCGCCTTCTACTACATCCTGACCTTGAGCCGCATCCTTCTGGATCACCCGCGCTGGATTCAAAAATGTTTCAATGCGATCCATCACCCCATGTTCTTCAGAACCAGATTGCAGGCGTTTGATGAAATCTTCACCATAAGCCCGATTGCGACTTTCCTTGCTCAAGCACGTTGTCATTAAGTCTGCAATGCCCGATCTTCCGATGAGAGTCTCCTGGCGAGCGCCAATTGCCAGAGAAAGGGAAAGCATTTCCTGGAAGCCGTGTTGTATGAGCTCGCCTGCGAAGTTGCCTCCGCATTCCGCCAGGTTCGTTGCAATGCCAGATGCAATCGCGATTGGATTTTTGAGCACGCCGCCCATTTCCACGCCGATTGTATCAGAGGTGTAACCGCACTGGATGCGATCGTTAGAAAGCAACTCCGCGATTCGTTTCCCCGCGTCTGTGTCGGCGCAGCCTACGTTCAGAAAGCTGTAGGATCCATGATAGAGTTCGGAGAGTAAACTGGGTCCGTTGACGGCGGCAAATTTAAGCTGATGAATGCCGCGATCATGCGAAAATTTTTCCATGTATTCACAGAAAGTGCGCGCGTTGTATTTTTTTCGTGCAGTGTAAGATGGAAGTCCTTTAGTAAACAGAACGATCAGACCTGAGCGATCTTTGAAAGATGCAAGCATGGCCTCCATCGTTTCTTCGAGTTCGCGAGAAGAGATCGCAACGATCAGAATGCAATCGTCTGGAAGATAGGCAGTTCGATCCGCTATCTCCACATTGTCCGGGAAAAAGAAATCCTGATTGAGCAAGCGCGTGCCACCGTCGCGGCGCATTCGCGCCGCTTCCGCAGAATCATGCCAGCATAGAGTGACGGAAGAAGCCTTCTCAGATAGATTAGAAGAAAGGATCAAACCAAGGGGCCCGGAGCCAAGTACGAAAACACTGTTTTCCACGACCCGACCGTGAATGGCGGGTCATTTTTTTTCAAGTGCGATTTGTTAGGAAAAATCCAGCAGGTCAGGCGTGGACGTAGTTCAGGTTCTCTTTTCTTTCCAGGTCCATATCCAGAGTGATCAGGAAATCGATTTTGCTGGTAAACAGTGCAGTCCAAACCTTTTGAGCACGATGACGACGACCGCGGATCACGTCGAGATACACGTAGCCAAACAAATCCTCCCCGTATTCGTAGCGAATAAAGGAACCTGATCTCTTGCCCGTCGTGTTGCGAAGGTGGATGCCGGTCATGTGTCCAGAGACAACTCCGCGCCCGGAAGTACAAGCAAAAATCTGGCGCCGGCGCCGTGAAGGGGATTGGCGAGGGAAAGTTTCCCATTCATTGATTCTGCCAGGTCGAGAGCTGCAGCGAGGCCAAGCCCGTATCCTGTCCCTGTTCTTCCCAGATTTCTGCGAGCCAGATCAAAAGGATCCATTTCGGTACTGGCAGTGAATCCTGGCCCACAATCCTCCAAATCCAGCACAATGTCCGATTCCTCACCCCTCACGGAAGTCCAGATGCAACCACCCGGCAAAGAGAACTTCAAAGCATTGGACAGAAGGTTTTCAAGAATTCGGACCAGATCGCTTTCTGCGCATCGAACCATTTGTCCTGTCATATCTCCCGCGATTTTCAATCGAAGACTCTTCTTCTTCATCTCTTCCGCATGTGCATCCAGGAGCGAGAGCCACAGAGCCCCCACATCCAGTGTCTTCACTTCTGACGCCGGCTGGGCCCCTTTCTCCAGATCTAGAAAGCCGCGCGCGAACAATTCTAGATTCGCAATCTGTCGCCTGAGACGAATCAAGAGTCCATCCATATGAACGGAAGCTTCCGTCCGTCGGATGCTCTCCCACTCTACGCCAAGGTTTTCGCCAATCAATGACAGTGAGGCCACTGGAATGCGAATGTCATGAGCGATGCGTTGAACGGACAGCTCCAGTGCGCGCAACTGACTCAATCTGTATTCCGCCGTTTCGCCAGGCGCGCTCGCGGGTGATTCCGCTTTTTCACCGGATCTCACGAAAAGATCCATCCTGGCTACTACTGCTTCCAGAGTGGAAGGTCGCGGAAGGTTACGATCGAAAAAAAGCCGCCAGACAAACCCATCCTGCAGGGCACCCGGCCGAAGAATGCAAACACCCGATCCACTCGGCCCACGCGCCGGAATCGCTGCCACAGACAATGACTGCTCGGCCATCCACTGGCAAATTCGCACGAGAGACGCATCCTGCGCAATAGAGCACAATTCGATGCGATCGGGTGATAGAACCTCATTCAGAAAATCACGCGGAATGGAAGGGTTCCATTCTACCGTATCCACTCGCCTCAATCTGGCGCGTTCTATTTGGATGAAACGAACTCCACGACGCCAGGACCAGAATAGAAAAACGATTCCCGCGACAAGACCCGCCAGGAAAACGATCTGTGCGAACCGAACAACCAGCACAACGTGAGGCTACGGCGCATTCTCTGTGCTCAACCCTTTTAGCATGAGCCAGGACAAAAATATCCGCATCATTGAGACTTACCTTTCCGTTCAAGGAGAAGGAATGCATGCAGGATTACCGTGCTTCTTCATTCGTACCGCTGTTTGCGACATTCGATGCTCCTGGTGTGACACTCCGCAGGCGCTTGGAAACGGACCTTCCATCTCCTTTGAAGACTTACTCGCACGAGTCCCCACATCCGTTCGCCTGATCCAGATCACAGGTGGAGAGCCACTGGTGCAAAAGGACCAGGTGATTGCGCTCTGCGAAGCTTTGCATGCCAGAGGAAAAAAGATTCTTCTAGAGACGGGCGGACACAGAAGCCTGGATGGAATTCCAGACTACGTCCACATTGTCATGGATATCAAGCTTCCGGGATCGGGACAGGCTCACCATCCATTCGAGAAAAATTTCGAGTGGCTCAAGAAGTCGGACGAAATCAAGTTCGTGATTCAGGATAGAATCGATTTTGACGCCGCACTTTCCTGGATCAGATCTCACAATCTAGAGAACGTGTGCCATCTACTCCTTTCCCCTGTATGGGGAAGCGTGGCTCCAGCAACTCTCACGCAATGGTTGCTTGAAGAAAACATTGACGCACGCATGCAGATCCAGCTTCATAAGATCATCTGGGGAGCGAATGCAACAGGAGTTTGATTCACTGCATAAACCCGCGGAGTCACGCGTAGTGGAAATCGTGAAGCAGTTTCGGTTTGAAGCAGCTCACTTCCTGCCACGAGTTCCAGAAGGACACAAATGCGGACGCATGCACGGCCACTCGTTTCGCTTCGAAATAAAACTCAATGGAGAAGTGAACCCGCAGACCGGATGGCTCATGGACTTCGGAGACATCACTTCCGTTGTAAAGCCGCTCCTTGAGAAGTATCTGGACCACAATCTACTCAATGAAGTTCCAGGCCTCGAAAACCCAACGAGCGAAGAAGTGGCGATCTGGCTCTGGAAGAGACTCAAACCTTCCATGCCATTTTTGACGGAAATTATTGTTCACGAAACGTGCAATGCAAGATGTATCTACAAAGGCTGAAGGCGCAGTAGTCCTTCTGAGTGGCGGTCTCGACTCTGCAACTGTATTGCAGATTGCGAAATCGCACGGATACTCCTTGATAGCATTATCCTTTGACTACGGACAACGGCATAAATTCGAACTGGAAAGAGCGCGGGAGCTTGCCATCAGGGCGAACGCAAAACATTTA
>Ga0268298_10006223_pt1 | contig 10900 bp, 5 predicted proteins | sample WWTPWeurt_MetaG_FD_194462 | JGI IMG/M metagenome (GOLD analysis project Ga0268298, IMG submission 194462) | Activated sludge microbial communities from WWTP in Nijmegen, Gelderland, Netherland - WWTP Weurt | ecosystem: Engineered > WWTP > Aerobic digester > Activated sludge | place: Netherlands... | reverse complement strand
CGCGCGAGCGCCGGGGCGGTGGCGGGGTCGATCGCTCCCCAGAGGTGCCGCTCCCGGTGCAGCCCGAGCAGGGTCTCGCGCACCACCTCGTTCCGTTCGAGCGGCACCCCGGCGAGCCGGAACAGCAGCTCCAGGTAGCGCGAGGCGCGCTCGCGATCGGTGGTCTGGCCCTGCTCCAGCGCCAGCGCCGCCGGTCCCGCCTGCGCGGCCAGCCCGGCGGCGGTGAGGGGGACGCCCGTCGCCTGACCCACCGCGGCGGCGAGCCGCGGGTAGTCGAGCGAGACGAGCGTATTGCCGGCGTCGAACAGGACCGCGCGCAGGCTCACCGGAACCGGAGCAGCCCGGCGAGGCTCGCCACGGCCTGGCGGGCCTCGTCGTCATACACCACCTCGACCTCGACCCGCTGGCGGAGCGCCTCCTCGATGGCCTCGTCCACGATGTCGAGGACCGGCACGACGTCGCCGTCGGCGCGCAGCTCCCGCTCCTGGAGCGCGAGGCGCCCGGTGCGGCTGGAGCGGAACCCGGGACCCTGCGCATCGGCATCGACCAGCAGGGTGCGCACCTGCCCGCGCCCCAGGGCCCGGAGGGTCCCCTCGAAGCCATCCACGGCCCAGCCCTGACCCAGCGCGTCCTCGAGGCCGTGCGCGATGTGGCGCTCGGCCTCGCGCTCGAACTCGGCCCGGGCGGCCAGGGTGGCCTCGTAGACCACCGCGGTCTTGGCGTCCTTGGGGTTGAGACTGACCACCCCCATGAGGCGTTCGGCCAGGTAGGGGTGCAGGAAGGCCGCCACGGCGCCGGCTTCCTTGCCGGGCCCGGCCAGCACGATGCCGTGTACCGGCCGCTTCCGGTGGTGGGCAAAGAGCCGCTCGGCGATCGCGGCGTAGTGCCGCTGCTTCTCCTCGCGGATGCGGTTGTTGAACTGTGCCTCACCCTGCCCCGGCGAGCCCTGCCGGTCGCTGTGGAAGCGGCCGCCCCGGGTGCTGTCGGCCTTGATGCCCTCGAGCTCCTCGGCGCCGAAGGCCGTGACCTCGAACAGGCGGGCGCTGGTCCGGTCGAGGACCACCGTGAGCAGGCTGCCGATCTCGTCCTCGACCGAGGCGAGCTCGCGCACCAGCGGCGTGCGGTCCACCGCGAGCCGGGACCGGTGCACGCTGGGGAGGCCCACCAGCTCGAACAGCTTGAGCGGCCCGCAGGCGAAGACCGCGACGCCCTGCGAGGCGGGGAGGCGCGCCGGCTCCCGCAACTGGTCAAGGATCCGCTTGAGGTCGGCCTGCACCTCCTCGCGCACGCCGCGTGGGAGGTCGAGGCCGGCCAGCGCCTGCTCCACCTCGCGGATGCGGTTCTTGAGCTTGATGACGTACTTGCCGCGCGCCCGGTCCCGGGGCTCGACCTTGAGGTAACAGGTGACGATCCGGTGCTCGTCGGTCCGCAGGCGGGTCAGCCGGGTCAGGAGCTTCTTGATGTCTGGGTTCGTCATGGGTCCACGTCAGGGCGATGGCGGCGCCAGCCGGCCCCGGACGCGTGGTCCGGGCCCGCCCTCGGGGCGCCGCCGGTTCAGAAGAACACGGGTTCCCGATAGGTCCCGTAGACCCCCTCGAGCACGTGCCGGATCTCGAAGAGGGTCGCGTATGCCCGGGCGCAATCGAGCATGAGGGGGATGACGTTCCGCCCGTCCACCGCCGCGGAACGGAGCGCCTCGAGGGCGGCGTCCACCCGGGCCTGGTCCCGGCTTTCGCGGAGCGCCGCCATGCGCGCGCGCTGCTGCCGCTCCGCGTCCCCGCCGATCTTGAGGATCGCCACCGGCGGCTCTTCCTCCTCGGCGAACTGGTTGAGCCCCACCACCACCCGCCGGCCCTGCTCCACCTCCTGCTGGAACCGCGAGGCCGACTGCGCGATCTGGCGCTGGAACCAGCCGCCCTCGATGGCCCGCACCACGCCGCCCTGCGCCTCGATCTCGGCAAACAGCCCCGCCGCCTCCCGCTCCAGCCCGTCGGTCAGGGCTTCCACGTAGTAGGAGCCCCCCAGCGGATCGGCCACGTTGGGGACGCCGGTCTCGTAGGCCAGGATCTGCTGGGTGCGCAGCGCGATCCGCACCGACTCCTCGGTGGGCAGGGCCAGGGTCTCGTCCAGCGCGTTGGTGTGGAGCGACTGGGTGCCCCCCAGCACCGCGGCGAGGCCCTGGTACGCCACTCGCACGATGTTGTTGTGCGGCTGCTGCGCGGTGAGCGACACCCCGGCCGTCTGGCAGTGGAACCGCATCTGCCAGGAGCGCGGGTTCCGGGCCCCGTACTTCTGGCGCATGGTCCGGGCCCAGATGCGGCGGGCGGCGCGCAGCTTGGCGATTTCCTCGAAGAAGTCGTTGTGGACATCCCAGAAGAACGACAGCCGGGGCGCGAAGGCGTCGACGTCGAGCCCGCGCTCGAGGCCGTGCTCCACGTAGCAGAAGCCGTTGGCGAGCGTGAACGCCAGCTCCTGTGCGGCCGTGGCGCCCGCCTCGCGGATGTGGTAGCCCGAGATGGAGATGGTGTTCCACTTCGGGGTGTGGGCCGAGGCCCACTCGAACATGTCGACGATGACCTTGAGCGCCGGCTCCACCGGGAAGATCCAGGCATGCTGGGCCATGTACTCCTTCAGCATGTCGTTCTGGATCGTGCCCTGCAGGCGGGCGATGTCCACCCCCTGGCGCTCGGCCGCGGCCACGTAGAAGCAGAACAGCATGGCCGCGGGGCCGTTGATGGTCATCGACGTCGACACCTGGTCGAGCGGGATCCCGTCGAAGAGGTCCTCCATGTCGCGGGCGCTGGAGATGGCCACGCCGCACTTGCCGACTTCGCCCTCCGACCGGGGATGGTCGGAGTCGTAGCCCATCAGGGTGGGAAAGTCGAAGGCCACCGAGAGCCCGGTCTGGCCCCGCGCCAGCAGGAACTTGTAGCGCTCATTGGTGTCCTGGGCCGTGCCGAAGCCGGCGAACTGGCGCATCGTCCACAGCTTGCCGCGATACCCGGTGGGATGGATGCCCCGCAGGTAGGGGAACTCGCCGGGCAGGCCGCCCTTCTGGGTGCGCAGGAGGTCGAGCACGGTGTACACCGGCTCCACGCTCCGGCCCGACCAGCTGCTGAAGTCGGTGTCGGTGCGCACGGCCTGGCTCGCCATGGCGGCGCGCCACGCCGCCACCTCCAGGCGCAGCGCCTCGAGCTCGCGTTCCTGCGCCTCGATGCGCTGGGCGAGGTCCTGCGTTTCGTCCGGCCGCGAAATGGTCATAGGCGGGATCCCTGCTTGAGTCCGTCCAGCACCAGGGCGGCCACCTCGTACGGACTGGTGCGCCCCTCGACCACCGCGTCCAGCTGCTCCTGGATCAGCTGCTCCGCCCCGCTCTCCTGCCAGATCCACTGCCGGGCGGCCCGTTCGACCACTTCGCGGGTCCGGTCGTGCAACCGGCGCCGACGCCGGGCCTCCAGGGCCCCCGTGCTCCCGAGATGCCCGCGGTGCCGCTCCAGGGCATCCACCAGGGCCTCGGTCCCCTCGCCCTTGGCGGCGATGGTGCCGAGCACCGGCGGCATCCACTCCGGCGGGGCGGGCTCGGCCGCCGCCTCGCTCACCGGCCGGGTCACCGCGGCCCCATGATGCGCCTTCACGTGACGGAAGGCGTTGCCGTGGCGGATGCCGAGGGTCACCTCGATCTCCTGCCGCAGCCGGTCGGCGCCGGGGCGGTCGGCCTTGTTGACCACGAACAGGTCGCCGATCTCCATGATGCCCGACTTGAGGGTCTGGATGCCGTCGCCGGATTCAGGGACCAACACCAGCACCGTGGAGTCCGCGGTGCGCGCCACGTCGAGCTCCGACTGGCCCACCCCCACCGTCTCGATCAGGATCCGATCAAAGCCCCCCGCGTCCAGCACGTCGCACACCTCGCGGGTGGTGGTGGCCAGCCCGCCGAGGGAGCCGCGGGTGGCCATGGAGCGGATGAACACCCCCGGGTCGAGGGCGATCGACTCCATGCGGATGCGGTCGCCGAGGAGGGCGCCCCCCGTGAACGGACTGGTGGGGTCCACCGCCACGACGGCAACGGTGAGGCCCTGGGCCCGGTACGCCTGCACCAGGCGCTCGGTCAGGGTGGACTTCCCGGCGCCCGGCGGGCCGGTGATGCCGATGCGCCAGGCGCGACCCAGCGCGGGATGGATGGACGACAGCAACTCCTCGAAGCCCGGCCGCGCATTCTCCACCATCGAGATGGCACGGGCGATCGCCGGGGTCTTGCGGGCCCGGAGGTCGGCCACGAGGGGAGCCGGAGGCATGGATGTAACTTCGCTAGACTGAATCACCTACGCAACTTTCGGGGATCCCCCCAAGAGGGCGGCGGTCCGGGGCGTTCCCGCCGGGTCGGGCGCGCCCGCCTCGCCCGTCGCTCCGGATCGGGGCCTCCCCCGGCGATGGCGCGGGCACGGCCGCGCGGGTCGCTTGACGCGCCCATGATTCGGGCGTACTCTCGCCGGTGAGAGGCCTTTCCCCACCGACAAGCCGCTTCACCCCTTCGGAGGTCCGGATGCAACGATCCGTGGTCCGCCTGCTCGGCCTGTGCGCCGGGTTCCTGCTGCTGCTCCTCGCCGCGCCAGCCACCCTCGCGGCCCAGTCGGGCAGCGTGCAGGGCAAGGTCATGGACAGTACCGGTGCCGCGATCGCCGGCGCCACCGTGTCGGTGGACGGGACCACCCTGCGCGCCACCACCGCCGCCACCGGCCGCTACACCCTGCGCGGCCTGCCCACCGGGACCCGGACGCTGCGGGTGCGGGCCATCGGCTACACGCCGCTGCAGACCAACCTCGAGATCGCCGCCGGCGACATGGCCCAGCGCGACTTCACGCTGGCCCGCTCGGCGGTCGAACTGGCGCCGATCGACGTGGTCATCGGCTCCCGCGGGCGCCACACGGCGGCGGAGGAGCTGGCGGTGCCGGTGGACGTCTTCACCGCCGAGGAGATCGCCCAGCAGGGTACCACGGAGACCAGCCAGATCCTGCAGGCGCTGGCGCCCTCGGTGAACTTCCCGCGGCAGAGCGTCACCGACGCCAATGACATCATGCGGCCCTTCACCCTGCGGGGGCTCTCGCCGGACCACACGCTGGTCCTGGTGAACGGATGGCGGCGGCACCAGATGGCGGTGGTGAACACCTTTGCCTACGGCATGGGCGCCGGCAGTTCCGGGGTGGACATGAACGCCATCCCCGGCGGCGCCGTGGAGCGGATCGAGGTGCTGCGCGACGGCGCGGCGGCGCAGTACGGGTCCGACGCCATCGCCGGCGTGGTCAACGTGGTGCTCAAGGAGGGGCGCTTCTCGCCGTTCCTGACGGCCAACGCCGGGCAGTACGTCACCGGCAAGGGCTACAAGAACGACGGCTCCACCGTGGACCTCAACGGCGGCCTGGGGATCGGGCTGGGCCGGGGCTCACTGGCGATCTTCGGCGAGTTCCAGCGGCGCGAACCCACCAACCGCGCCTGGGCCGACCCGTACCTCGTGGACGCCGCCGGCAATGCCGACTCGATCAACAAGAACGGCGAGGTCGTGGTCAAGCGGAACAGCCTCCCCCAGCCCAACCTCCACTGGGGCGACGGGTTCGAGAAGGACGCGATGACCTTCGCCAACTTCCGCATGCCCCTGGGCGCGGCCGGCAGCACCGAGCTGTACGCCTTCGGCGGCTACAGCCACCGCATCGGCACGGGCAACGGCTACTGGCGCTACTTCGACGGCAACCGCAACTGGCAGGAGATCTACCCGCAGGGGTTCCTGCCGGAGTTCCATCCCACGGTGGAGGACTTCTCCGCCGCCGCGGGGCTGCGCACCAGCGCCGCCGGCTGGGCCATCGACTTCGGCGGCACCTACGGCGTCAACCGGTTCGACTACAACCTCCGCAACACGCTGAACGCGTCGCTGGGCCCCTGCCTGGTCACCGCCTGCGCCCCGGGGGCCGACAGCACCCTGGGGACCAGCGATGACCCGGGGATCCCCAACCAGACCTCGTTCTTTGCCGGGCGCCTGCTGCGCCGCGAGACGATCGGGGCGGTGAACTTCGCCAAGGCGCTCTCGCTCGGGCTGCCGGCCGCGGTCAATGTGGCCATCGGCGGCGCGGTGCGGCGGGAACAGTTCAAGATCGAGCAGGGCGAGTTCGCCTCGTGGGTGAACGGCAATCACCTCGACCAGGACTCGGCCGGCCCGGCGCCGGGCGGCTCGTCGGTCTTCGGCGGCTTCTCGCCCAGCGACGCCAGCGACCACTCCCGCACCAACGCCGGCGCATACCTCGACCTCGAGACCAACCTGACGCCGAAGGTGCTGGCCAACGTCGCCAGCCGGTTCGAGAACTACTCCGACTTCGGGTCCAACCTCTCCGGCAAGCTGGCGCTGCGCTTCCAGCCCACCCCGCGCCTGGTGTTCCGCGGCGCGGCGAGCACCGGGTTCCGCGCCCCGGGGCTCAGCCAGAACTACTTCAGCCACCTGACCACGAGCTACATCGCGGGCCAGCTGGTGGAGGTGGGCAACTACCCGACCGACAACCCGGTCTCGCAGCTGCTGGGCGCCAAGGCGCTCAAGGAAGAGAAGTCCCTCAACCTGAGCGCCGGCCTGGCGGTGACCCCGCGCGACAACCTGACGATCACGCTCGACGTCTACCACATCAAGATCACCGACCGCATCCTGCTCGGGGCCACCTTCGATGACGACACCACGCTCGCCATCCTGGCCCGCAACGGGTACACCGGCGTGGGCGGCGTGCAGTACTTCACCAACGGGCTCGACACCAAGACCCAGGGCATCGACCTCTTGGCCAGCCTGCGGGTGCCCGCCGGGCTCACCGGCACGCTGACCTTCGACGCCGGGATCAACTACACCAAGAACAGCATCACCCACATCGACCCGCTCCCCGCGGCGCTCGCCAACTCCACCGAGCCCGGGCTGATCGACACGGTGACCTACATCGGCATCACCGAGGAGCGGCCCGACTGGCGCGGCACCCTGACCACCACCTACGACCGGGGCCGCTTCCACGCCCTGACCCGCGCGTCGTACTACGGGAAGTTCTCCTCGGCCCAGCCGGGCTACTGCGACCTGTGCCGCGAGAACTACGGCGCCAAGACGCTGTTCGACGCCGAGATCAGCTACACCTTCAACCAGGTCAAGCTCGCCATCGGCGCGCGCAACCTCTTCAACACCTATCCCGACCAGCCATCGTCCAACACCCCGACCGACCCGGGCGACCCGAACTCGGACCCGGCCAAGCTGTTCAACAACAACTACGGCACCTTTCCCTGGGCCGCCGCGAGCCCCTTCGGCTACAACGGGCGGTTCCTCTACAGCCGGGTGGAGGTGCAGCTGGGGTGGTAAGGCGGTAAGGCGGTAGGGCGGTAAGGCGGCAGGGGCGCGTGAGCGCTCCTGCCGCCATTCCGTTACACCTGGAGCAGCCAGCCCGCGAGGCCGAACAGGAGGGAGTAGCCGCAGACGTCGGTGAAGGTAGTCACGAAGATCGAGCTCGCGACGGCCGGGTCGATGCCCATCCGGTTGAGCACCAGCGGGATGAAGGCCCCCGCAAAGCCGGCCACGAGCAGGTTGCAGGTCATGGCCAGGAAGACCACCAGGCCCAGGGCGGCACCGTGCCCCAGCGTCACCGCCACCAGGGCCGCCGCCGCCCCGTTGACCGCGCCGTTCACCATGCCCGCCAGCACTTCCTTGCCCACGATGCTGGTGGCCCGCCCCACCGGGATGAGCCCGAGCGCCACGCGGCGCACGGTCACGGCCAGGGCCTGGGTGCCGCCGTTGCCGCCCATGCCGGCGATGACCGGCATCCAGAAGATGAGCGCGCGCACCGCCGAGACCCGGTCGGCGAAGAACGAGGCGACCGCGCCGGCCGCAAAGGCGGTCACCAGGTTCACCAGCAGCCAGGGGAGCCGGCTGCGCACGGCGCCGGTCCACGGCGCGGCGAGCTCTTCGTCGGCGGAGGTGCCGCCGAACTTGAGGAGGTCCTCGGTCTGTTCCGCCTCGACGACGTCGATCACGTCATCGAAGGTCACCTGCCCGAGCAGTCTGCCGCCCCCATCCACCACCGGGACGGCGGGGACGTTGTAGCGGCTCATGATCCGGGCCACGTCCTCCTGGTCCATCTCGGGGGCCACCCGGATCTCCGTGTCCTCCATGATCTCCCGCACCGGCCGACCGGCCGGGCTGGTCACCAGGCCCTTGATCGGCAGCACCCCGAGCAGGTGCCCGGTCTCGTCCACGACGTAGACCTGGGTGAAGTCCTCGATCTCCTCGGCCTGCCGTCGCAGCGACTCGATCGCCTCCCCCGCGGTGGTGTCGTCCCGGACCGCCACCACCTGGGCGGTCATGAGGCCGCCCGCGGTCTCCGGGTCGTAGCGGAGCAGGTCCTCGATGTCCGCCCGGTCCTCCACCTCCGCCAGGATCCGCTCCTGGTCCTCGGGGTCGAGGTTGCCGACGAGGTCGGCCGCCTCGTCGTCCGGCAGCTCCTCCACGATCTCGCCGGCGGTGGCGGGCGCCTCCTCGGCCAGGCTTTCCATCGTCTCTTCGGCCTGGGTCTCGTCGGTCATCTCGACGAGTGCCGCGCCGGAGAGCCGCGCGGGCAGCGCCTTCACCACCTCGAGGCGTTCCTCATCGTTCAGGGAGGAGAGCACGTCGCCGAGGTCGGCGGGCTCCGCCTTCTCCGCCAGCGCCAGGAAGCCGCGCAGGTTGCCCCGGCGGATGAGCTCCAGCATCGAGCGGACGATGGTCGCGGTGCGGCTCACGCGAGGCCTCCTCCGGCCACGGGCGGGGACAGCACGATGGGCGGCGCGGCCCCGCGACGGATCAGCACCCGGTCCACCCGGGTAGGCGAGGCCTGCATCACCTCGAACTCGAGCCCGCGCACCATGAACCGTTCACCGGCCTGCGGGATCCGGCCGGCCAGCTCGGCCAGCAGGCCACCGGCGGTGCTCACCCGCACCTCGGGCAGCCGGAGCTCGAAGCGCTCCTCGATGGCGCTCACCGGCGTGCCGCCGTCCGTCTCGAACAGCAGCGGGCCGGCGGCCTCGGCCTCCGGCGCGGGGTCGTGCTCGTCGAAGATCTCGCCCACCAGCTCCTCCAGCAGGTCCTCGAGGGTCACGATCCCCTGGGTGCCGCCGAACTCGTCGAGCACCACGGCGAGGTGGCGGCGCTCCCGCTGCATGTCGAGCAGCAGGTCGCCGCAAGTCCGGGTGGCCGGCGCGTTGGCCACCGGGCGGATGGGAAGCTGGTCGCCGGGGCGCAGGCGGAAGAGGTCGAAGGCGTGCAGCATCCCCACGATCTCGTCGAGGGTCCCCCGGTACACGGGGAGGCGGCTGTAGCCGCTCTGCGCGAAGACCGCGGCGATGTCCTCGAGGGCGTCGTGCTCCGCCACCGCCACCAGCTCGGTGCGGGGGGTCATGACCTCGCGGGCCGGGCGTTCGGTGAACGTCATCACCCCGCCGACCATCAGCAGCTCGTCGTCCTTGGCGAGCCCGATGGCCGCCCCCTCCCGCCACACCGCCCGCAGCTCGCTCGCGCCGGGCCGGGCCCGGGCCGGCAGCACCAGCCGCACCAGGGAGGCGAGCAGCCGGAGCAGCGGCACCACCAGGCTGCGCAGCCGCTCGGCCCGGGGCCGCACCAGCCAGCGGGGGATGAAGTAGCCCGCCAGCAGCACCCCGGGGACCACCACCAGCACCAGCACCAGCGCGAGGGCCGCGAGGGTGTAGCCGGTGAAGAAGGCGGGCAGCGCGGCGCCGACGATGATCATGCCCAGCGCGGTGAGGATCCCGGTAACGCCGAGGTACTCCTCCATCTGCGCCAGCCAGTCGAGCGAGCCGGCGTTGCCCTTGAGCTGGCCGGCCACCGCGCGGGTGAGCTCCAGCCGGCTCAGGGAGACGAGCGCGGTGCCGGCCATGGCGCCGAAGATGGCGAGCCCGAGGCCCACGGCGAGGACGGCCCAGATCATCCGGCGCCCTCCCCCGGCTCCGCCTCGCGGGGCGCGGGCCGGGTGATCAGCACCCGCCGCACCCGCCGGCGCGCCACCTGCTCCGCCACCAGCTCGTAGCCGTCCACCTCCGTGCGCTCGCCGCTGCGCGGCACCCGCCCGAACAGGTCGAGCGCGAGACCGCCCACGGTGGCCAGGTCCTCCCGCTGGAAGTGGTGCCCGAGCAGCGCCTCCAGCTCGGCCAGCGGCACGCCGCCCTCGATGGACAGCCGCCCCTCGGCGTCTTCCACGATCGGCGGCGCCTCGTCGGTGTCGTGCTCGTCCTGGATCTCCCCCACGACCTCCTCCAGGATGTCCTCGAGCGTGATCAGGCCCGCGGTGCCGCCGAACTCGTCGACCACCACCGCGAGGTGGCTCGGCCCGCGCTGGAAGTCGCGCAGCTGGCGGTCGAGGGTCTTGCCTTCCGGCACGAAGGCCGCGGGCCGGATGAAGGCCTGCCACTCCCCCGCCTCGGCACCGGTGGCGAGGCTGGCGACCATGTCCTTGGCGTAGAGCACGCCGACCACGGCGTCGGGGTGCCCGTCCAGGACCAGGATGCGCGCGTGCTCGGACCGGCGGAGGGTGGCGACCACCTCCTCGCCGGTGGCGGCGGTGTCCACCGCGATGATGTCGATCCGCGGCGTCATCACCTCCGCCACCGTCATGTCGGCCAGGGAAAAGAGCCCGAGCAGCATGTCACGCCGGGCCGGCCCGCTTTCGCGATTGAGGGCGGGGCTTGGCGCCCGGATGCGGTTGTCGGCCCGGGCCACGAGGGCCAGGAGCGGCGCGAACACCCGCAGGCTCCGGAGCGCCGCCGGGCGCACCAGCGGCGGCAGGTCGGGCGCCACGGCGGCGAGCAGGCGCGGCAGGAGGCTCGCCACCACCCACACCAGCACCAC
>Ga0268298_10006222_pt1 | contig 10901 bp, 9 predicted proteins | sample WWTPWeurt_MetaG_FD_194462 | JGI IMG/M metagenome (GOLD analysis project Ga0268298, IMG submission 194462) | Activated sludge microbial communities from WWTP in Nijmegen, Gelderland, Netherland - WWTP Weurt | ecosystem: Engineered > WWTP > Aerobic digester > Activated sludge | place: Netherlands... | reverse complement strand
TCCAGCGGCCACTCAAGTCCCTGTTCCGCTACGGACTCGACTTTCTCCGCCACATCGTCTTGAACCTCACTGAACAACTCCAATCGTTCCTGTGGGCCTTGAAAGTTTTGTCCTGTACTTAGCTCCCCGTGTTATGGCTGTTGCTGGCTCTGGCCAGTATTGAAACAGACCTCGGAGGGAGGCGAGAGCGGGCGATCTTCGTGCTATCCCTGCTGGGGCTGCTCAGTACCCGCGGCTTTTTCATCCAGGAGCAGTGGCTTCATCATGAGGCCCGTGTTCGGGAACTCATCGCGGTCTCACCACAGATCAAGAAGGGCTCCAGTATCCTGGTGGTACGGAAGACTCCCATCGAGTTCAGCCGCCGCCAGACCCTGATGCAACAGGTCATGACAACCGACAGCGATAGATATGATTGGCATCTGGCCAATCTCTTCGTCATCGAACGGGATGCCTTCACACCTTCGATTTTCACCGGCATGAACCTGCTGCGAGTGCAAGAGCAATACAGGGATCGCAACCAGGCATTGGCGAAACCCATCACCACGGAGATCTTCATGGATCCACGATGGCTCTCCACCACCCGGTTCAATTACCAGGGCAAGGCGAAAAATATCTACTGGGGGCGCTGGCCGGAACGATTCGATTATGTGTTGCTGCTGAACGATCGCTGGGACAGGAATCCCTATCCAAAATCACTGACCAAAATTCATCAGGGATCCTTCTTTGAACTCTACCAGGTTGTCTCGCAGAGCCTCCTGAGATACCGCTGATGGCGGCATGCGACCTCCAGTCGGCGGGATTCGATCCGATATGACAACAACAAACCAGGAGCGCAGAACCTTGACTCAGTCACCGGGCTGTCCGGAATTATCCATCATCGTGCCCACCTACAACGAAATCGACAATGTCGCCGCTTTCGTCGCCAGCATTCATCAAGCCCTTCCCGGTGTCGACTGGGAGGTCGTTCTGGTCGATGACGATTCCCCAGACGGCACGGCCCAACGGGTGCGGGAACTCGCGAGGGCCGATCGCCGGGTGAGATGTATCCAGCGCCTCGGGCGGCGGGGTCTCTCCTCGGCCTGTATCGAAGGGATGTTGTCTTCCTCCTCACCCTATCTCGCCGTCATGGATGCCGATCTACAGCACGACGAGACCCTGTTGCCGCGCATGTTAGACCGACTTCGCACTGACTCGGCGGAGATCGTCGTCGCCAGTCGCTACATGGAGGGAGGCGAGGTGGGCGATTGGGACGGAAAAAGGGTTCTCGTCAGCCGTTTTGCCACCAGATTGGCCGCCTTGGCGACCAAGACCGAGCTCAGTGACCCCATGAGCGGATTCTTCATGCTACAGCGCCCCCTGTTCGAGCGGTCGGTTCGCTCCCTGTCCGGTATCGGCTTCAAGATCCTGCTCGATATCCTGGCTTCGGTCCCGGAACCCGTGCGTCTCGCCGAGCTGCCCTACCGCTTTCGCACCAGACAACAGGGCGCCAGCAAATTGGATGCCCAGGCGATCTGGACCTATGTCATGCTGCTCATCGACAAAACCTTCGGACACCTGGTGCCGGCGCGCTTCGTCGCCTTCATCCTGGTCGGCGCCATCGGCATTCTCATCCATTTCTCCGTGCTTACCATGCTCTTCCATCTCTTCACCTTCGATTTCACCTCCAGCCAGACGGCGGCCACCCTCACCGCCATCGCCGGCAATTACAGCCTCAACAATATCCTCACCTATCGGGATCAGAGGCTGCGGGGCTGGCGCTGGTGGAGGGGACTGCTGTCTTTCACCCTGGTGTGCAGTGTCGGGGCGGTGGCCAATGTCGGCATCGCCGCCTATCTGTTTTCCATCGAGACGGCCTGGTTCCTGGCCGCTATCGCCGGGATCCTGCTCGGCGCGGTATGGAACTATGCCGTCTCCACCGTCTATACCTGGAAGGCCGGCGGGGCGAGCGGCAGTTTCTGAATCAATCGGGGCAAGGGGCGACCGGCCAGCCGCGGGGGAACGCCATGTCATACCAAGACAAACAACACAGACTGATCGAGGCACTCACCGGCGCCCGGACCCAGGCCCCGCTCGGCCTGCGCAAAGACAGCTCCAATCTTTTCCGCGACCGACGCGAGCCACCCAAGCACCGCCTGGACGTGCGCGCCTTCAACCAGGTCATCGAGGTCAACACCGACCAAGGTTGGGTGGATGTGGAAGGCATGACCCCCTACGACACCCTGGTCGCGGCCTGTCTCTCCCAGGGGGTGATGCCGACGGTGGTGCCCCAGTTGAAGTCGATCACCATCGGTGGGGCCGCCGCCGGGGTGGGGATCGAGTCCTCATCCTTCAGATACGGGCTGGTCCACGAGACCCTGCTGGAGATGGATATCCTCTTGCCCGATGGGCGGGTGGTCCTCGCCAGGCCGGACAACGAACACCGGGAGCTGTTTTACGGTTTCCCCAATTCCTACGGCACCCTGGGCTATGCCTTGCGGCTCAAGGTACAAACCATCCCGGTCAAGCCCTTCGTCGGCTTGAGACACATCGCCCATAGCGATCCCCGCCGCTTTTTCCGCGACCTGGAGCAGAGATGCGGCGGCGATGCCGACTTTATCGACGGGGTGGTCTTCGATGCAGAGCGGATGTTCATCAGCGAGGGTCGCTTTCTGGAGCAAGCCCCTTACACCAGCGACTACAGTTTCGAGCACATCTACTACCGCTCCATCCCGGAACGGGCGATGGATTATCTCTCCAGCGAGGATTACCTCTGGCGCTGGGACACCGACTGGTTCTGGTGCTCCAAGAACCTCGGACTGCAACAGCCCCTGCTGCGCCGTCTGGTCGGGCGCGAACGCCTGAACTCCCGCTTCTATACCAAGGTTATGCGCTGGAACAGCCGCTGGGGCCTGAGCCGGGGAATCGAGCGGCTGCTGGGACGGCATCTGGAATCGGTGATCCAGGACGTGGAGCTCCCCATCGAGCGGGCGCCCGAGTTTCTCGACTTCCTGCGGCGGGAGATCGGTATCCTGCCGATCTGGATCTGCCCCATCCGCCCCTATCGGGGAGATGTGCGTTTTCCCCTCTATCCCCTGAACCCGACTAGCCTCTACGTCAACTTCGGCTTCTGGGATGTGGTCCGGCGTCCCCGGCCATTTCCTCCCGGCCATCACAACCGGCTGGTGGAACTCGAGGTAGCCGCGCTCGGCGGGATGAAGTCCCTGTATTCGGACGCCTATTACCCGGAGGAGGAGTTTTGGCGCCTCTACGACCGCGCCGCCTATGAAGCTCTGAAGACCAAATATGATCCCCAGGCTGTCTTGAAGGATCTGTATCGGAAATGCGTGCTCGGGGAATAAGGCGCCTGCCGGAAAAGATCCACCGGAGTGGGCTGGAGGTTTGTTCGTCCTCCAGGTGCGCCAACCGGGTTTTCCCGCATCGGCAGGCCCGTCTTCCTGAATCAGCGTTCCGGGCCTAGGCGCTGTTACCCGATTTATCGTTCTCAATAAGAGAACAATGCCTCTAGATATGGCTTATTGTTCTCGGAACAAGAACAAAAACCGGCCATTTTTCGTCGAGGCCCGGAACGGATAAGCGTTCAGGCCGGTTTCTTTTCGGTCTTCCTTTCCTCGGCGAGGGAGGGGACGGCGCCCGTGCCCGACCACCCACCAGCCGCGATGGGCGCGGAACCGCAAGGGTATTCGGGCCATACGCCTACTACAGGGCCAACACAGGTTTTTTTACTCCATGAGGCCCTCCCGCATACACAGCACCGCCCCGCTGGGCTACACTTTTTGCTCCCGCGGGAAACTCAGGTCCCCTGGCGCGACAACCCCATCGGAATGCCCCGCGACACCCATTCAAGGTACAGCGATAAGGTCTCACCATGAACCCAGCCGGAAACATCATCGAAAACCGCCTTAAAAACCTGGAAAACCACCTGGCGCAGGAAAATCCGGTCTTGCTGCACACGGTCCAAAGTGTCCGGCTGCTGGATCGGGTCGCCTATGATATCGGTCTCCTGCCGCGCGAGGCCTCCTTCTCCACCCATATCCCCTGGTGGCCGCTGATCTCGGTGCTGGGCACCTTTTCCTCGGGCAAGTCCACCTTCATCAACCATTATCTTGGCCATAAGATCCAGCGCACCGGCAATCAGGCGGTGGATGACAAGTTCACCGTCATCTGTTTCAGCGGTGAACAAGAACCCCAGGTGTTGCCGGGCGTGGCGCTGGACGCGGACCCCAGGTTCCCCTTCTACCAGATCAGCGACGAGATCGAATTGGTGGCGGAAGGCGAAGGCAAACGCATCGACGCCTATCTCCAGCTCAAAACCTGCCCCAGCGAGGTGCTGCGGGGCAAGATCCTCATCGACTCCCCCGGCTTCGACGCCGACGCCCAGCGCACCGCCACCCTGAGGCTCACCGATCACATCATCGATCTCTCGGATCTGGTGCTGGTCTTTTTCGATGCCCGTCATCCCGAACCCGGCGCCATGCAGGACACCCTCAGGCATCTGGTAAGCGACACCATCCATCGCGCGGATTCGAGCAAGTTTCTCTATGTGCTGAATCAGATCGACACCGCTGCCCGGGAAGACAACCCCGAGGACGTGGTCGCCGCCTGGCAACGGGCCCTGGGCGAGCGCGGCCTGACCGCCGGACGCTTCTACACCATTTACAATCCGGATGCCGCGGTACCCATCGAGGACCCGAACCGCCGCGCCCGCTTCGAGACCAAGCGCGACGCCGACCTCAGCGACATCCATCAGCGCATGCGCCAGGTGGAGGTCGAACGCGCCTATCGCATCGTCGGCTCGCTGGAAAAGACCGCTCACGACATCGAAGACAAGGTGGTTCCGATCCTGATGGAGGCCATCCAACGCTGGCGTCGTCGCGTGCTCTGGGGTGACGTGGCCGCCTATGGATTGCTGGCCACACTGCTCGTCACCCTGAGCCTCCAGGCCGGTTATTGGAGCGGATTCAGTCTCAACATCCCCTGGCTCGGCCACCTGACCGCCTCCCCCATCTCCTTCTATCTTTCCCTCGGCTCGGCGGCCTTGCTGTTGTTGGCCATTCATTTCGGCGTGCGGCGGTTGGCGGCGAAAACCGTCATCTATTATCTTCGCCGTCTCGGCCCCGAAATGCGCTTGCGCGGCGATCTGGTGGCCGCTTTCCTGCGCAATACCCGTCCCTGGCGTTCCATCTTTGCCCAGAACCCCTCCGGCTGGGGTAAGGCCGCACGCCAACGTCTGAAGCAGGTCATCGCCGACACGGATAAATACGTTCAGACCCTGAACGACCGCTTCACCAACCCCTCGGGCTCCAATCAGGGCTGATCACTCAGACTCAGCCGGGTTTGGCCGGGCGGACCCGGCCGAACCCTATCTCTTGCCAATCCCGTGACTACCAACGAACACCTTCGCATCGGCCTCGACCTCGGTGGAACCAAGATCGAGGCCATCGCCCTTTCGGCGCAAGGTGTGGAGCTGTATCGAAAGCGGGTGAGTACACCGGTTGGCGACTATCAGGCCACCCTCGAGGCCATGGTCGCCCTGGTGCGGGAGATCGACTCGAGGTTCGGCGCCCAAGGCCGCATAGGTGTCGCCACCCCCGGCTCCCTATCGCCGACCAGCCGGCTGATCCGCAATTCCAATTCACTCTGTCTCAACGGTCGGCCCCTGGATGTGGATCTGGCGCGACTCCTCGATCGTCCGCTCCGGCTGGCCAACGACGCCGACTGCTTCACCCTCTCGGAGGCGGTGGACGGCGCTGGCCAAGGCCATGACAACGTCTTCGGCGTCATCATCGGCACCGGCACCGGCGGCGGCTTGGTCATCAAGGGTAACCTGGTGCGTGGCCCCAACCGCACCGCCGGCGAATGGGGCCACAACCCCCTCCCCTGGATGCGCGAGGACGAGTACCCGGGGCCGCCTTGTTATTGCGGCCAGCGGGGCTGTATCGAGACCTTTCTCTCCGGTCCCGGGTTGGCCAGGGATCATGCCCAAGTGAGCGGAGAGACCCTGACCGCCGAGGAGATCGCCAGCCGCGCCGCCGCCGGCCATCCAGCCGCCATCGCGACCCTGCGCCGCTACGAGGATCGCCTGGCCAGGGCGCTGGCCTCCATCATCAATGTCCTCGACCCGGAGGTGATCGTCCTCGGCGGAGGGCTATCCAAACTTCCCAGCCTCTACAAGCTGGTGCCGCCGCTGATGGCGCGCTATGTCTTTTCCGATTCCATGCTGAGTCGCCTTCTGCCACCCAGGCATGGGGATTCCAGCGGGGTGCGCGGGGCGGCCTGGTTATGGGGTATCCCTCAAGCCAGGCCCTGAGTCGCGCCTGATCCTGATCAGCGGTTGATATCGATGTCGATGACCACCCCATTCCTGGTCTCCCAGGGCATCGAGTTTGGCTGGCGGGCGCACTCTCCCGGTCTTTCGCCCAACATCGGGATGATGACCGATTTATTACATTCGCATTACATTTCCGTCATCTTGAAAAAATGCTGGCGGCTATGAATCTTTTTAATAAAATCAAACTGTTATTCGGTAACATAGAATTGCGTGGGGGAGATAACCTTATTACAATGCCTTCCCAGGCAAAGGGTGATCTTTTGCTCTCTCTAGGCTGTGCAAGCTTGTTGTAACCACTCTGGCGGATTGGGGAACCCAAAATGAAAAAAGCGATGTTTTGCGTGTTGTTTGCGCTTAGTTCAGCGGCCATCGCGGCTGAGGACGAAGCGGCTTTGAAGGCCCAGATGCACAAGGATTGCGCGGCCTTGTTCGCGGCCGGTGGTGCATGCGCCGATCTGGCCAAGGGCACCAGGAACTGCGTACGGCAGAACCTGGCCAAAGGCGGCGACGCCTGCGCGGCCTTTGAGAAAGCCAACGCGGCCTTCTTCGATGCCGGCAAGAACGACCCGATCATCAAGAAGTAAGCTTTGATCAACAGTTAAAATGGGAGCGACCCCGCCCGCTGTGGGGTCGCTCCTCTTGCCGAATCGGCGCCCCTCCAAGGGCGACCTTCACACCGACTCTCTCCTCGCCGCTTCCTCTGATTCATACCGGCCCTACCTTCCCGGCCCGCCGTTGCTTCGATGTGATCGACCTTGCCACCTATCAGTTTGCTTCCCCCCTTGATAAGGGGGGATTGAGGGGGGGGCACAGCGGCGAAATCTCTGACGAAGCCATCCTGGCTGCGGGGCTCCAGGCCAGAAAATCCCCTTTCTCCGTCCTTTTCCAACGGGGAAGAGGTTTAGGAACCCACTCTCCCCAAGAGTGATGGGTGGTGAGCTGATCGACCTCCCGGGTTGTTCCCCGGCGCTCCCGGTGATACACTGGTAAGGCATTGAATTCATAAGATTCTTCTTCGCCCTTGTAGCTCAGTAGGATAGAGCGTCCGCCTCCTAAGCGGAAGGTCTCCGGTTCGAGTCCGGACTCGGGCGCCATCCCCCTCTCGCGCCCCTCGGGGAAACGCGACCTTCCATTGGCGCTCCTCAGTGCGCCACCCGCGAGTGATCGGACCCCTGATTGGCCGTTCAGGCGGCCTTTCGGATGGCCTAAGACCGCCGAGTTTCGAGGGGGACATGAAGCCCGGTCTTCCGAGACGCTCATGGCGATGGCCATACCGATTCAGGTAAGCCGGCCAGGGTTCCAGTATTCGAATCGAAAGGCTATGCATCCCTTGGCGCATCGGCTCAGACTGAATTGACATTCGACGCCTGGCGGATTTCTTCTGTGGCGGTGCGGTGGGCATCGGTCGCTTAAAACCGATAGGCGTAGATGGGTGTTAACCCATCGTTATGCGAATCTGGCCTGCTCGGAAACGGCGGATGTCGATGTTGGCTCGCCCAGTCCGGCGCATCCCCCGAGTCTTAATCCCCTCAAGTTCGGGTCTCAGATTTCTACATCCCCCAGATCCGGGCCTTCATGGCCGAGCACGGGTCTTAATCCCCTCAAGTTCGGGTCTCAGATTTCTACGCCCTAATGTGCGTAGCTAAAAACGCACCAGTGGTCTTAATCCCCTCAAGTTCGGGTCTCAGATTTCTACAAGGTTGGCCGCTCGACTGTATCAGCTCATCAGCGTCTTAATCCCCTCAAGTTCGGGTCTCAGATTTCTACAGTCTTTCATTGAGAAACACAAGGATTTAGTAGAGTCTTAATCCCCTCAAGTTCGGGTCTCAGATTTCTACTCAAAATATCAAAAGCTTTTAGAGTCTTTCATCAGTCTTAATCCCCTCAAGTTCGGGTCTCAGATTTCTACCGCATGGTGGAGCGGAGAGCATGAGAAATCCGCGTCTTAATCCCCTCAAGTTCGGGTCTCAGATTTCTACCGCCTGGACCTGATAACCCAGAGCGCCGAAAAGAGTCTTAATCCCCTCAAGTTCGGGTCTCAGATTTCTACCCTGATTTTAGAACTTTCAAGGAATATGTCCTTGGTCTTAATCCCCTCAAGTTCGGGTCTCAGATTTCTACCCCGCCAACGCCTGGACCTGATAACCCAGAGCGCGTCTTAATCCCCTCAAGTTCGGGTCTCAGATTTCTACGGTGGCGTAAGTTATTACGCCGATAATTTCAAAAGTCTTAATCCCCTCAAGTTCGGGTCTCAGATTTCTACCTGTTGCCTATTTAACCCTTGCTAACAGGGTTGTCTTAATCCCCTCAAGTTCGGGTCTCAGATTTCTACTTAAAACTGTATACACCTTATGTAAAAGCTTGCGTCTTAATCCCCTCAAGTTCGGGTCTCAGATTTCTACCAAGGATTTTTTATGGATAGTAGCATGCATCTCAAGTCTTAATCCCCTCAAGTTCGGGTCTCAGATTTCTACAAATCTTCAGTTCAAAAAGATCCGCGATACTTGCGTCTTAATCCCCTCAAGTTCGGGTCTCAGATTTCTACCAAATACCGCAACGACAGCCAACAAACGCTGATGTCTTAATCCCCTCAAGTTCGGGTCTCAGATTTCTACGTTTCAACCGTAACGGCAATCATGGCTGTCACAACGTCTTAATCCCCTCAAGTTCGGGTCTCAGATTTCTACTTAGCTCAGAAGAAGTTGAATGGATGGAGTGGGTCTTAATCCCCTCAAGTTCGGGTCTCAGATTTCTACGCATCATGGGAAGAGGTGCGGAATTTGGCACAGGGTCTTAATCCCCTCAAGTTCGGGTCTCAGATTTCTACCCCGAGCTGAGGAATTATTTCGCCTTTGTCCGGGGTCTTAATCCCCTCAAGTTCGGGTCTCAGATTTCTACGTTTTTAGACCTATGCGAATGCATAGGCTCGTTGTTCTGTCTTAATCCCCTCAAGTTCGGGTCTCAGATTTCTACCCCAGACCTTGCCAAGGATGGCGAGGATAGGTGGGGTCTTAATCCCCTCAAGTTCGGGTCTCAGATTTCTACGGTTTGAGGGTGCGAAACCTAATGCCATGATATGTCTTAATCCCCTCAAGTTCGGGTCTCAGATTTCTACGAGAAATCTTTTTCCTATGTCCTATCTGACACTGGGTCTTAATCCCCTCAAGTTCGGGTCTCAGATTTCTACCCGAAAAGATCAAGGATATATGGATAGATATAGTGTCTTAATCCCCTCAAGTTCGGGTCTCAGATTTCTACGTGAGCGGATCACTCAACAGACCAAATTTAGAGGTGTCTTAATCCCCTCAAGTTCGGGTCTCAGATTTCTACAGGTGTTGCTGCTCGAATGCGACGAGTTGGATCTGGTGTCTTAATCCCCTCAAGTTCGGGTCTCAGATTTCTACACAGGCGAGGATCTCCAATATCTGCGGAAACGCTGTCTTAATCCCCTCAAGTTCGGGTCTCAGATTTCTACGCACCGCGCATGTGCTGTACCGTTGCGGGATCACGTCTTAATCCCCTCAAGTTCGGGTCTCAGATTTCTACACGGTGGAACCCGTTAACACGGTGGAACCCGTTACGTCTTAATCCCCTCAAGTTCGGGTCTCAGATTTCTACATGGATGTCTAGCAAAGCTTATTATAATAATAGTAGTCTTAATCCCCTCAAGTTCGGGTCTCAGATTTCTACGTCACGGCACGGCGGCTGTGATGGCCGCCGCCTTCGTCTTAATCCCCTCAAGTTCGGGTCTCAGATTTCTACAATGAAACGAGTCATCAACGGCAAAATCTTCAGTCTTAATCCCCTCAAGTTCGGGTCTCAGATTTCTACACGAGGAGTCCGGAGAGGCCATCCGTCACGGCACGGTCTTAATCCCCTCAAGTTCGGGTCTCAGATTTCTACACCACACGAGTGACAATTCACCCAAAACGATGACGTCTTAATCCCCTCAAGTTCGGGTCTCAGATTTCTACTGATGGGCGCGCTCGAAACCCTGTTTCTGCCCTAGTCTTAATCCCCTCAAGTTCGGGTCTCAGATTTCTACGCTCATACCAATCTCAGGTTTGCTGAAGCTCTTGGGTCTTAATCCCCTCAAGTTCGGGTCTCAGATTTCTACACGGAATATTGTAATGGTTATCAAACCACTTACGGTGTCTTAATCCCCTCAAGTTCGGGTCTCAGATTTCTACTACAAAAGCATAAAAATAACAGAATACAAATGGGTCTTAATCCCCTCAAGTTCGGGTCTCAGATTTCTACCACCACATGGCCCTAACGGCGCCGGTGGAAAGGCTGTCTTAATCCCCTCAAGTTCGGGTCTCAGATTTCTACAATAGAAATGGGAATAAACTTAAAGACAGTTTATACACGTCTTAATCCCCTCAAGTTCGGGTCTCAGATTTCTACGACTTCCCGACTGGAATGACAGAGGTACCGAATAGTCTTAATCCCCTCAAGTTCGGGTCTCAGATTTCTACAACTGACAATGTACAACTTTCAGAAAAACTTAGATGTCTTAATCCCCTCAAGTTCGGGTCTCAGATTTCTACCTACCCTTGCTAACAGGGTTGTT
>Ga0268298_10006221_pt1 | contig 10901 bp, 12 predicted proteins | sample WWTPWeurt_MetaG_FD_194462 | JGI IMG/M metagenome (GOLD analysis project Ga0268298, IMG submission 194462) | Activated sludge microbial communities from WWTP in Nijmegen, Gelderland, Netherland - WWTP Weurt | ecosystem: Engineered > WWTP > Aerobic digester > Activated sludge | place... | reverse complement strand
CGCGGCGCCGGCGCGCCTCGGCCTGGTCGATCAGGCCCGCGTTGAGGTCCGCGTCGATTGCCATCTGCTTGCCGGGCATCGCGTCGAGCGCGAACCTGGCGGACACCTCGGCGATGCGGCCCGCGCCCTTGGTCACGACGACGAAGTTGATCACCGTGAGGATCGCGAACACGATGATGCCGACCGTGAAGTTGCCGCCGATCAGGAACTGCGCGAACGACTCGATCACGTGCCCCGCGGCGTCGGTGCCGGTGTGGCCGTTCATCAGCACCGCGCGCGTGGAGGCGACGTTCAGCGACAGCCGCATCAGCGTCGTCATCAGCAGCACCGACGGGAACACCGCGAAGTCCAGCGGCCTGACCGTGTACGCCGACACCAGCATCACGACGACGGCCAGCCCGATGTTGAACGTGAACAGCAGGTCGAGCAGCACCGGCGGCAGCGGCAGGATCATCATCGCCAGCATCAGCACGATGACCGCGGGCACCGTCAGCGCCTGCCACGGCGGGAGCTGGAAGGTCACGCCGCCGAGCTGCACCGACAGGCCCTGGGCGCGGGTCGCGGGCGTTCCGGTCGCGCTCACTCAGCGCGCTCCTGCGGATCCAGCCCCGGCGGCACCGGCAGGTCCTGCGGGGCGCGCGGCTGCGGGGCGCGGCCCGGCACCCAGTGGCGCAGCTGGTAGACGTACGCGAGCACCTGCGCGACCGCGGTGTACAGCGTCGACGGGATCTCGCGGTCGACGTCGACGTGCGCGTAGAGCGCACGCGCGAGCGGCGGCGCCTCGAACAGCGGAACGCCGGAATCCATCGCGACTTCGCGGATGCGCGCCGCGAGGTGATCGGCGCCCTTGGCCACGACGCGCGGTGCCGCCATCGCGCCGTCCTCGTAGCGGATCGCGACCGCGTAGTGCGTCGGGTTGGTGATCACGACGTCGGCCGTCGGCACCGCGGCGAGCATGCGTCCCTTGGCGATCTCGCGCTGGCGCGCGCGGATGCGGCTCTTGACCATCGGGTCGCCCTCGGACTCGCGCATCTCCTGGCGCGCTTCCTGGTGCGTCATCTTCAGCCGACCGCGGTGGCGGAACCACTGCATCGGAACGTCGACGAGCGCGACCGCGAACAGCAGCCCCACGAGCAGGCCGACGCCCGAGCTCAGCCCTTCGTGCGCGGTCTGGAGCGCGGGCGCGAGCGGGATGCTGGCGAGCGCCGCGTACTGCTCGAAGTGCGTCGCCGCGAACCACACGGCGATCGACCCGAGCGCGACCGCGACCAGCGCGAGCTTGACGAGGTCGATGGCGCTCTCGCGCGAGAAGATCCGCGAGAACCCGCTCGCCGGGCTGATGCGGGAGAAGTCGGGCGTCGCGGGCTTGCCGGTGAGGACGACGCCGCCCGGGATCATCGTCGCCGCCGCCGCGGCGACGGCGAGCGTCGCGCTCGCCGGGACGATGATCCACATCGCGGCGCCCGCCGAGTTCGCGAGCCAGCCGGTCAGCCCCGCGGGGTCCAGCGCCTGGGTGCGGGAGAATCGCAGGCCCGCGCGCACGAGCTCCAGCGCACCGCGGCCGATCGCGGGCCCCGCGGCCACGAACCCCAGCAGCGCCGCGCCCAGCACCAGCGCGTGCCCGACGTCGCGCGAGCGCGCGACGTTGCCTTCGGCGCGTGCCTTCTGGAGTCTTCGTTCTGATGGGGCCAGCTGACGGTCGTCGCGGCTGGCTTCGCTGTCGGCCATGGATCGATTGCAGGACTGTGTCGCAATCGATTCTCCCGCCGCCTACCGAACCTTAAGGAGCGATATGCAGGGTCGCCCGCCCTCTAATCGTGACCGAATTCACGCGGGTCCGGGCGCCCCGCCGCCGGGGTCCCGGAACCCGCCGCCCGGCGGCCCGCGGCCGCCGGCACAACGCTCAGAAGCCCAGGCTCTCGAGCAGGTCGTCGACCTGCTTCTGGTCGGTGACGACGTCGTCGCGGTGCTCGGCGTCGTGCGCCGGGCCGTTGAGCCAGCCGTCGTTCTGCGGCTTCTGCGCGGGCGGCGCGGCCTCGAGCAGCAGCTTGAGCAGGTCGCCCTCCAGGTGCTGCGCCATGCCGACCAGCTTGCGCGTGACCTGGCCGGTGAGGTCGTGGAAGTCCTGCGCCATCATGATGTCGGTGAGGTGCGCGCTGGTGCGATCGCAGCTCGCGCGCACCGAGTCGACGAAATTGAGCACTTCGCCGCGCGCGACCGCGCCGACCGGGTCGCGGCGCATGTTCTCGGCCATCTTGCGCGCGGACTCTGCGAGCGCGTCCTGGTCGGCCTTCGCGGTGTCGACCGCGTTGAGGACCTTGTCGGCGGCCTCGCCGGTGAGCTTCGCGATGTACGACAGCCGCGAGCGCGCTTCGGGCAGCGTGGAGACCGCCGCCTCGAGGTGTCTGTCGTAGCCGAGCTCGCGCAGCGCCTCGTGCAGCGTTCGCGTCAGCTCGCCGAGCCGGTGATACAGCGATTCGGAGTCGGCGCTGCCGTCGGAAGCGGGCGCGGACGCGCCCGCCGCCCCGACCGGGGTGGGAAGCGATTGCATGGTGGAGCGCTCCTCAGGCCTTTCCGAGCTTCTGCAGGATCTTCTGCAGCTTCTCTTCGAGCGTGGCCTTGGTGAACGGCTTGACGATGTACCCGGACGCCCCCGCCTGCGCGGCGGTGACGATGTCCTCCTTGCGCGCCTCGGCGGTGACCATCAGCACCGGCAGGTGCTGCAGCGCCGGCTCCGCGCGGATGCTGGTGAGCAGCTCGAAGCCGTTCATGTTCGGCATGTTGATGTCGGACACGACGAAGTCGAAGCCGCCGTGCTTGAGCTTGGTGAGCGCGACCTGCCCGTCCTCGGCCTCGTCGGCGTTGACGTACCCGATCTCCTTCAGGAGGTTGCGGATGATCCTGCGCATCGTCGAGAAATCGTCGACGATCAGGAACTTCATCTCCGTGGCGGCGCTCATTGGCTGGCTCCTTGCTTCGGTCCGGTATTGCGGGCGGCGGCATCGGCGGCCGCCGCCTCGCCCGAGGGCGCGCCGGACAGCGCACGCTGCAGCTCGGCCGAGTCCTCGACTTCGAGTTCCGTTCCGCGCAGCAGGCGCTGCTCGGATTCCTTGTTCATCACGACGATCGAGATGCGGCGATTCACCGGGTTGCGCGGGTTCGCCTCGTCCATCAGGATCGACGCCGCCTGCCCGACCACGCGCACGACCTTGGCGTCGTCCATCCCTCCGGCGATCAGCTCGCGGCGCGACGCGTTGGCGCGGTCGGCGGACAGCTCCCAGTTCGAGTATCCGCGCTCGCCGCTGCCGTACGGCGTGACGTCGGTGTGCCCGGACAGGCTCACGCGATTATCCACCTCGTTGAGCACCTTGCCGATCTCGCGCAGCAGCTCGCGCATGTAGTCCTTGACGACCGCGCTGCCGCTGTCGAACATCGGACGGTTCTGGCCGTCGATGATCTGGATCCGCAGCCCCTCGGGCGTGAGGTCGAGCCTGATCTGGTTGCCGAGCTCGCCGAGCCTGGCGTTCGACGCGAGCATCCCCTCGACCCTCGCCTTCAGTGCCTCGAGCTTCTCGCGCTCGATCCGGCGCTGCTCGGCGCGCGCCGCCGCGAGGTTGATCCGCTTGCGCGTGGCCTCGACGTCGCCGCGCTTGACCTGCCCGGTCTGGCGGGAGAGGTCCTGGCCGCCGCCCTTGATCACGTGCGAAGCGTCGCCGCTGCCCGAGCCGCCGGAGAGCGCGACCTGCAGCGGGGACGCGAAGTAGTCGGCGATGCCCTGCAGGTCGCCCTTGGTCGTCGAGCCGAGGAGCCACATCAGCAGGAAGAACGCCATCATCGCGGTCACGAAGTCCGCGTAGGCGATCTTCCAGGCGCCGCCGTGATGGCCGTGGCCGCCCTTCTTGATCTTCTTGACGATGACCGGCTGGAGCTTCTTGTCGCCTGCTGCCATGTTCGTTCACGCTCCCGGAGCCTCGCGGCGCGCGGCTCAGGCCCTCTTCTGCTTGACGTGCTGCTCGAGCTCGGTGAACGACGGGCGCTCCGTGGAGAACAGCACCTTGCGGCCGAACTCGACGGCGATCGCCGGCGCGTAGCCCTGCATGCTCGCCAGCAGCGTGATCTTCACGCACAGCAGCTCCTTGCCCGCCTCCTCGGCCTTCTGCTCGAGCAGCGACGCGAGCGGGCTGACGAAGCCGTACGCGAGCAGGATACCGAGGAACGTGCCGACGAGCGCGCCGGCGATCATCTGCCCGAGCACGGCCGGCGCCGCGCCCACCGACGCCATCGTCTTCACGACGCCGAGCACCGCGGCGACGATCCCGAACGCCGGCAGGCCGTCGCCCACCTTCTGGATCGCCGACATGGGACCGTGCGCTTCCTGGTGGTGCGTCTCGATCTCGCTGTCCATCAGGTTCTCGATCTCGTGCGGGTTCAGGTTGCCCGACACCATCATGCGCAGGTAGTCGGTCACGAACTCGATCAGGTGGTGGTCGGCGGACACGTTCGGGTAGCGGCCGAACAGCGGACTCTCGTGCGGCGCCTCGACGTCGCGCTCGATCGACATCAGGCCTTCCTTGCGCGCCTTCTGGAGGAGGTCGTAGAGCAGCGCGAGCAGCTCCATGTAGCGGGCCTTCGTGTACTTCGAGCCCTTGACGAGCGTCGGCAGCGTCTTGACCGTCGCCTTCAGGATCTTGCTGCTGTTGCTGACGAGGAAGGCCCCCAGGCCCGCTCCGCCGATGATGAAGAGCTCGACCGGCGCGGCCTTGATCAGGACCGCGAACTTGCCGCCCGCGAGCGCGTAACCGCCGAAGACCGCGGCGAGCACGACCACGTAGCCGATGATCACGAACATTGAGGACGCCTGGCTGTTTTGTGTGAATTCTTACCGATTCCCCCGGGATTTCGGCCTGTGCGGTTCATCCTTGAGCGCGGCCCGCCTTCCGTCCGCCCGCCGGTCGGAACACCGCCCGCCGGTCGGGGCATCGACGGGGCATCGCCCGCCGTTCGCGCCACCCTAGCGGAGCGCCGCGCGCACGCTGAAAAAGAAAAAGGCGGGGAATCCCCGCCATCTTCCCGGCACGCCCGCCGCCGGCCTTCCGGCCGCGGCAGCCTGCCCGGGGCAAGCCCGTTCGTCGGCGCGGCAAGCGCGCCTGTCCGACGCGCGACGCGTCAGTGGATCAGCCCTTCGCGCCGGCCCTTGCCCGCGCGCGCCGGCGGCTCGCACAGGCCGCAGACGTAGCCGCCGGTGAGCTCGTACGCGTGGTTCACGAAGTGCCCGCCGCAGCGCGTGCACCGGGTCAGGCACAGCATGCCCGAGTCGACGAATTTCACGAGGCGCCAGGCCCGCGTGATCGACAGCAGCGGCTCGACCGAGTTCGTCGAGACCTCGGCGCTGTAGATCTGGTAGGCCTTCATGATGGCCTCGATCTCGTCGAGCGCGCTCGCCTTCTGCAGGTACTCGTAGATGTTGAAGAAGAGCGACGCGTGGATGTTCGGCTGCCAGCCCAGGAACCAGTCGGTCGAGAACGGGAGCTGCCCCTTCGAGGGCGACTTGCCGGCCACTTCCTTGTAGAGCTTGAGCAGGCGCTCGTAGGGCAGGTTCGTCTCGGACTGCAGCATCTGCAGGCGCGCGCCCATGCCGATCAGCGCGATCGCGCGCTGGACCTGCTTGCTGTCCTCGAGAAGGCTTCGCGCGACCATGTCAGACCGCCTCGGAGAACTTGCCGGCCATCAGGATGCTCGCATGCAGGCGCGACGCGTTGCTCTCCTCGCCCTCGCCGCGCGCGCGGCCGTGGTCTGCGAGCAGCGACCAGATCATCTCCTCGTCGAAGCGGAAGCGGCACATCAGCGTGTTGCCGGACGCGACCTTGATCATCTGCGTCGGCGTGAGCGCCTCGATGATCGACGCGACTTCCTCGGAGATCCCCAGGCGGTACAGGGCCTGGGCGCGGTCGGCGCGGATGAGGCGCTGCGCCAGGATCAAATAGGACAGATTCGCGTCCCTTATTTCTGCCATCAGGCGGTCGTCGGTCGACATATCATTTCCCTCGTGCTGGCGTCGTGTCTGTGTGTCTGTCGTGCTGCTCGGTGACGCCAGTGTCGGCCGAAGGGCCATTCGCTTGAATCCGACGAATTCCCTGTTTTTCCCCCCTCTTTTTCCTACGCTCGTAGGAAGAGTTCCTACCGGGGCCCGCCCGGACCCCCGCTAAAGCCTCCCGACTCACCGCCGATAACTCTGGCAACGGGGGTGAACCCGCCGTCCGGCAGAGATGAAGCAAGGTTGATCTGACGGACACCGGTCCCGAGCGCTCCGTGGCGCGAGGGGAAACGGTCGGAAACGGCCGTATTCAATCTGTCTAGGAGTCTGGGATGGCCTCAGTCATCAACACCAACCTGATCTCGCTGAATGCGCAACGCAACCTGAGCGAAACGCAGAGCGTGCTCGCGACCTCGATCCAGCGGCTGTCGACCGGCCTGCGCGTGAACAGCGCGAAGGACGACGCGGCGGGCCTGGCGATCGCCGAACGCATGAACGCGCAGGTGCGCGGCATGAACGTCGCGCAGCGCAACGCCAACGACGCGATCTCCCTGTCGCAGACCGGCGAGAGCGCGCTCGGCAAGATCGGCGACATGCTCCAGCGCATGCGTGAACTGGCGGTGCAGTCGTCGAACGCGACGAACAGCACCAGCGACCGCGCCGCGCTGCAGAACGAGTTCTCGCAGCTGCAGGCGGAGATCACCCGCAATGCGAACACCACCCTGTTCAACGGGCAGGCCGTCCTGACCGGCACGACCGCCTTCGCGTTCCAGATCGGCGCGAATGCGACCTCGAACAACCAGGTCAGCATCTCCGCCGTGAACATCGTCGGGACGGCGACTGCTTCCGGCACGAACGACGGCGCGCTGGCCGCCTCGGTCGGCACCGGCGTGAGCATCTCGACGGTCGGCGCGGCGAGCACCGGCTCGGCGACCAGCTACTACTCGTACTCGAGCGCGGCCGGCTCCGGCGCGCTGGGCGCGATCGAGACGATCGACTTCGCGCTGTCGCAGGTCAACACCGCGCGCTCGACGTTCGGTGCGGCGCAGAACCGCTTCGAGTCGATCATCTCGGGCCTGCAGGTCGCCGCCGAGAACCAGGCCGCCGCGCGCAGCCGGATCATGGACGCGGACTTCGCCTCCGAGACCGCGAGCCTGACCCGTGCGCAAGTGTTGCAGCAGGCCGGCGTCGCGATGTTGTCGCAGGCCAACGCGGTGCCGAACAACGTGCTGTCGCTGCTGCGCTGACGCGCGAAGCGACTCCTTCCCGGTAGTGGCGATGGGGCACTCCCGCCCCGCGACCGACGGCCTGGCAGGCACCCTGCCGGGCCGTCGGCGCTCGTGCGCGCAGATGCGCCGGTTTTCGTCGGTTATTCCGGCGATCGGCGGCGAGTCGGGCGAGGCACAGTGCATCAGCCACCAAAATGCGAAGGAGTCGCTCAATGGCACAGATCATCAACACCAACCTGCCGTCACTGAACGCGCAGCGAAACCTGAGCACCACCAACGGGCAGCTCGCCCAGGCGATCCAGCGCCTGTCGTCGGGCCTGCGCGTGAACAGCGCGAAGGACGACGCGGCCGGGCTCGCGATCGCCGAGCGCATGAACGCCCAGGTGCGCGGCATGAACGTCGCCCAGCGCAACGCCAACGACGGCATCTCGATGTCGCAGACGGCGGAGAGCGCGCTCGGCAAGATCGGCGACATGCTCCAGCGCATGCGCGAGCTCGCGGTGCAGTCCGCGAACGCGACGAACAGCACCAGCGACCGCGCGGCGCTGCAGAACGAATTCGCGCAGCTTCAGGCGGAGATCACCCGCACCGCGAACACGACGCAGTTCAACGGCCAGTCGATCCTGACCGGCACGGCGGCGTTCCAGTTCCAGGTCGGCGCGAACGCGACCAGCAACGACCAGGTCAGCATCACGGGCGTGAACATCGTCGGTACCGGGACGTCGACCGGCACGAACGACGGCGCGCTCGCGGCCACGGTCGGCACCGGCGTGAGCATCTCGTTGGCGGGTGCCGCGAGCACCGGCGCCGCGGTGACGAGCTATGCCTCGTACGCGACGGCCGGCACCGGCGCGCTGGGTGCGATCGAGGTGATCGACTTCGCGCTCGCACAGGTCAACACCGCGCGCTCGACCTTCGGCGCGGCGCAGAACCGATTCGAGTCCGTGATCTCGAACCTGCAGGTGGCGGCCGAGAGCCAGGCCGCGGCGCGCAGCCGGATCATGGACGCCGACTTCGCCGCCGAGACCGCGGCGCTCACGCGCGCGCAGGTGCTCCAGCAGGCCGGCAACGCGATGCTCGCGCAGGCCAACCAGCTTCCGCAAAACGTACTGCAGCTGCTGCGATAGCGGCCGGTAGCGACTCCTTTTCGCCCGAGTTGCGGCGGGCTCGCGGATCGACCGCGGGCCGGCTGCAGCCCGGTGCCGAAGGCGCACCGGTGCGCGAGCGCGCGTCGGCGGCTGCAGTCCCGCCCCCCGACACGCCCCGCCGGCCCGCCTTCGGGACCGGAGGCAGGAGCATTCCATGAGTACCGTCTCGAGCAGCACGAGCACTTCGATCGACGTCGCGAGCATCGTCTCGCAACTGATGGCGGTCGAGAGCCAGCCCCTGAACAAGCTGCAGACCCGGCTGTCGGGCGTCCAGACGGAGATCTCCGCGTTCGGCCAGCTGCAGGGCATGCTGTCGGCGTTCCAGGACGCCGCCCGCGGGCTGACGTCGCTCGACACCTGGCACGCGGCCACCGCGACGAGCAGCGACCCGACGGCGGTGAAGGCCGCGGCGAGCACGGGGGCGGTCTCCGGCACCTACGACATGACGGTGACGAAGCTCGCGAAGCGCCAGACGATGGCGACCGGCCCGCTCGCGAACGCCACGACCGTGTTCGGCGGCGGCACGCTGCGCGTGCAGCTCGGAACGCTCAACGCGGCCGGCACGACGTTCACCGCGAACCCGGACAAGGCGGAAGTCCCGATCACGATCGCCGCCGGCGCCACGATCTCCGAGGTGCGCGACGCGATCAATTCGGCGAACGCGGGCGTCACCGCGTCGCTCGTGACCGACGGGTCGGGCGTGCGCCTGGTGGTCCGCAGCAACGACAGCGGACTCTCGAACGCGGTGCGCCTGTCGGTGACCGACGACGACGGCAACGACGCCGACGCGAGCGGCCTGTCGCGGCTCGCGTTCGACCCGACCGGCACGAAGGTGATGACGCAGACGATCGCGCCGCAGGACGCGCAGTTCAACGTCAACGGGCTGGACCTGACGTCGGCGTCGAACACCGTCAGCGGCGTCGTCGAGAACGTCACGCTGAACTTCTACAAGGAAGGCACCGGGACGGTCAACGTGACCGTGCAGCCCGACGCCGACACGATGCGCAAGGCGGTCGACAAGTTCGTCAGCGCGTACAACGACCTGACGAAGACGATCGCGAGCGTGACCCGCTACGACCCCGCGACCAAGGTCGCCGGGCCGCTGCAGGGGAACACGACCGTGATGATGATCCAGCGCCAGCTGAGATCGACGCTGCAGGCCGTCGTCGGCGGAGCGTCGGTCGGGACGCTGTCGGCCGCCGGCCTGCAGGTCCAGCGCGACGGGACGCTGAGCGTGAATTCCACGCAGTTCAGCGCGGCGGTCGCCGATCCGACCAAGCTTCAGGCGCTCTTCGGCGCGAGCGACGCGGATCCGTCCAGGATCGGGATCGCCCGCCGGCTCGACACGCTGGTCACCGGGATCCTGGGTTCCGACGGGGCGGTCACCGGCGCCACCAGCACGCTGCAGAAGCAGCAGACCGACATCCAGAAGCAGCAGACGCGCATGCAGGACCGGCTCACGCAGATCCAGGCGCGCCTGACCAAGCAGTACACGGCACTGGACTCGAGCCTGTCGCAGCTGAGCAGCGTCTCGAGCTTCCTGACGAGCAAATTCAACGGTCAATAGGGGCGGTCATCCGGCTCAAGCGGCGGCGGTCGGGGTCGATAACTAGGAGGCAAGCAGCACATGGAGACCCCGATGTTCGCCCCGTACCGCAGCCTCGCCACTTCGTACCGCAATCTCGACCTGGAGACCTCGGTCCAGGACGCCTCGCCGCACAAGCTGGTCGCTCTGCTGTACGACGGCGCGATCGGTGCGATCCTGCGCGCGCGCGCCGCGATGCAGTCCGGCGACGTCGCCGGCAAGGGCAAGGCGATTTCCCACGCGATCCGGATCGTCGACGAGGGCCTGAAGGCCTCCCTCGACTCGCGCGCCGGCGAGATCGCGACGAACCTTCGCGACCTGTACGACTACATGGGCCGCCGGCTCCTGTGGGCGAACCTGCACGACGACGACGAGGTGCTGCAGGAAGTCGCGATGCTCCTCGGCCAGCTGCGCACCGGATGGTCCGGGATCGCTCCCGAGGGCCGCAGCGCCCCGAATCGCGCGGTGACCGCCTGACTCCGGAAGCAAGAAGATGTCCGCAGCAACGATCGACCGCTACAGCGCGCTGGAGCGGGTGTGCAAGCGCATGCTGGTCGCGGCCCGGCGCGACGACTGGGACGAGGTCCGCAGCATCGAAGGCGAAGTGCGCGAGCACGTCGCGGGACTGCGCGCGGAGCCGGCCGCGGGGCTGCTGGACGTCGACGAGCGGCGCGAGAAGTTCAGGATCCTGCGCAACATCGTGCTGATCGACGCCCAGCTGCGGCACATCGCCCAGCCCTGGCAGCGTCACCTCGACATGCTCCTCGCGCCGTCACCCGCGTGGCAGTCCGGACCGGTCCGCCCGTCTGTCAAACCAAATTAGAAATGTCCCCTTGTTGGCCCAGATAGAGATGTCCCCGTCAGGGCACGATTGGCGGACGTGTAGCGGGCTGCATTCGATCGCG
>Ga0268298_10006220_pt1 | contig 10903 bp, 13 predicted proteins | sample WWTPWeurt_MetaG_FD_194462 | JGI IMG/M metagenome (GOLD analysis project Ga0268298, IMG submission 194462) | Activated sludge microbial communities from WWTP in Nijmegen, Gelderland, Netherland - WWTP Weurt | ecosystem: Engineered > WWTP > Aerobic digester > Activated sludge | place... | reverse complement strand
AGCCGACCGTTCGCGTAGTTCGCGGTCGCCTTCACGCGCGGCGGGCTCGCGGTGTCGTGCACGCGCTGCCAGGTGCTCACCCCGAGCGCCATGCCGCGATCGACGAACCGGTACGGCGGGTACGGACCGGCGGTGATCGCGATCTTGACCGGCCCGGAGGTCGTGACCGTCGGCACGCCCTCGATCATCGCGAGCACGCGCAGGTGGATGTCCTCGCGCAGCTCGTTGACCCTGATCGCGGTGGCGACGTCCTCCGCGAGCCGCGCGAGGTCGACGCGCGCGTCGTAGCGCATGATCCGCATCGACGCCTGCAGGCGGCGCAGGTGGTCGTCGAGCCGGAAGATCCACATGCGCCGCTCGTCGTCGTTCCAGTACGCGCGGATGCCCTCGAACACCGTCGCGGCGTACGTGATCGCCGGCGACAGCACGTGGATCTTCGCGTCCGCGTACGGGACGGCCTCGCCGTCCATCAGGATGAAGCGTTCCCTCTCCAAGCGAGCTCCCTCGGAATGCCGGCCGCCGGCGCTCCGGGCGCGGCCGACCGCGCGCCCGGAGCGCCAGGCAGCAGTTTGGGAGCAGCGGGTCCGCGATGACCAATACACATTCGAGCTACGCACATCTTGATTCAAGATGGACAGGGCGAGCATATCTCGTCACAGTATGCGCACGGGCACGACCGGCCCGCGCCAGGGACAGCCGGTGGAACTGAGGCAGCTGAAGTACTTCGTCGCGATCGCCGAGCAGGGCAGCTTCTCGAAGGCGGCCGAGACCGTCTTCGTCGCCCAGTCGGCGCTCAGTCACCAGGTGGCCAAGCTCGAGCAGGAGCTCGGCGCGCGCCTGCTGCACCGCGTCGCGCGCGGGGTCACGCTGACCGAGCGCGGACGCGTCTTCCTCGCGCACGCGATCGCGGTCCTCAAGCAGGCGTCCGACGCCAAGCTGAGCGTGCGCGGGTCGCTGGACGCGCCGCGCGGCCGCGTCACCGTGGGCCTGCCGCCGAGCGTGTGCAACCCGCTGTCGGTGCCGCTGCTGCTCGAGGTGCGCCGCGAACTGCCGGGCGTCGAGCTCGAGCTCGTCGAGGAGGTGACCGGCAACATGGTCGCGCAGATGCGCGGCGGGCTGCTCAACCTCGCACTGATGTTCGACTCGCCGGACCTCGCGCAGTTCCACCACGAGCCGCTGGTCGAGGAGCGCCTGTACCTGATCTCCAAGGCGACCGGGTCGTCGCGCCCGCCGGCCCCGATCGGGCTGAAGGCCGCGCTCGCGCTGCCGCTGCTGCTCGCGTCGCCCGCACAGAGCGTGCGCAAGCTCGTCGAGGCAGCGGCGCGCGACAGCGGCCTGCCGAGGCCGAACGTCGTCGCCGAGATCAACTCGGTGAACATCCTGCGGCTGGCGTGCCTGGCCGGGCTCGGGCACGCGATCCTGCCGCCGGCCGCGTTCGTCCAGGAGATCGACGCCGGGCGCCTGAGCGCGCGCCCGATCCTGCGGCCCCAGCTCAGGCGCACCGTGCACGTGTGCTTTCCGCGCCACGTCCCGATGACGCCGGCCACGCGCGCGGTGCACCGGATCGTGGTGCGCGTGGCGTGCGCGCTGTGCGAGTCGTCGGCGTGGCGGGAATCGACGGCGGTCTGGACGCCCGCCGACGCGCCCCTGCACGGCGACGCGGCGGTCGAGCCGTGAAGCACTCCGCCCCGATCCGGAACGCACGCCGCCCCCGGCGCGCACGCAGCGCTTGCCGCCGCGCGCGCGCGCGGCGTAGTCTTTGCGCGCTCCGCGCGGCGCCCGGCACGGCGCATCGAATCGACACCGAGCGACACCCATGAACCCCACAGAAACTCCCGGCGGCACGCCCGCTCCCGACGGCCCCGTGGTGCTGCTCGGCGTCCTCAAGGACATCCACAACCTCGGCGTGCTGATCCTCAAGCACGCGCTCGAGCGCGCCGGCTTTCGCGTCGTCAACGCGGGCGCGATGCTGTCGACCGAGGAACTGGTCGGCGCCGCGGTCGAGACCGGCGCGCGCGTGATCCTCGTGTCGTCGTCGTACGGCATGGCGGCGCTCGACGCGGACGGCTTTCGCGGCCAGTGCGACGAGGCCGGTCTCGACGGGATCCTGCTCTACATCGGCGGAAACCTGTCGGTGTCGCGCCAGAACCGCCGCTGGGAAGACATCGAGGCGGAGTTCAAGGCCCTCGGCTTCGACCGCGTCTACCCGCAGGACGTCAAGCTCGCGCAGGTGGTCGCCGACCTCCGCCAGGACCTGGGCCTGGCGGCGTAGCGCGGCGCACCGATGGCCGGCATCGCGCACCTGGTCGACTTCGGGTCGACGTTCACGAAGGTCGTCGTCGTCGACCTCGAGCGGCCGGCGATCCTCGGGCAGGCGCAGCATCCTTCCACGGTCGACACCGACGTCACGATCGGCCTGGAGCGGGCGCTCGAAAAGGCGTCCGGGTTCTCCGACGCGCCGGTGCGGCTGCGTCTCGCGTCGTCGTCGGCACGCGGGGGGCTGCGCATGGTCGCGGTCGGGCTGGTCCCGGCGCTCACCGCGGAGGCGGCGCGCCAGGCGGCGCTGGGCGCGGGCGCGAAGGTGATCCGCGTGTTCTCGCACGAACTCACGGCGGCCGACGTCGCCGACCTCGAAGCGCTGCGCCCCGACCTGCTGCTGCTGGCCGGCGGCACCGACGGCGGCAATCGCGCGGTCGTCACGCACAACGCGGACGCGATCGCCCGCTCGCGCGTCGACGCGCCGGTGATCGTCGCGTGCAACCGCGTCGCGTCGGACGCGGTCGTCGCGCGGCTGAGCGCGTCGGGCAAGCGCTGCTACCCGACCGCGAACGTGCTGCCCGAGCTCGACCGCCTCGACGTCGAGCCGGCGCGCGCCGTGATCCGCGACGCGTTCGTGCGCCACATCGTCGAGGCCAAGGGGCTGGACCGCGCGATCTCGCGGGTGGACGACATCGTGATGCCGACGCCCGCGGCGGTGATGGACGCCGCGACGCTGCTCGCGCACGGCACCGGCGACGAGCCGGGCTGGGGCGACCTGATGGTGGTCGACGTCGGCGGCGCGACCACCGACGTGCACAGCGTGTCGTCGGCGCCGCCCGGCCAGGGGCTCGTGCCGCGCGGGCTCCCCGAGCCCGACGCCAAGCGCACCGTCGAGGGCGACCTCGGCGTGCGCGTGAACGCGCACTCGGTCGCCGAGCTCGCGCACCTGCACGAGCTGCGCGCGGACCTCGCGCAGGCGCTGCGCGCACCGGCCGCGAAGGCGCGCTGCGACCACCTCGCCGCGAACACCGGCGCGCTCGCGAGCTCCGGCGAGGAGTCCGCGCTCGACGTCGTGCTCGGCGCCGCGTGCGTCGACATCGCCGTGGAGCGGCACGTGGGCCACGTGCGCGAGACCTACAGCACGCAGGGCACGGTGCAGCTGCTGCACGGCAAGGACCTGCGCGCGGTGAAGGCGCTCGTCGGCGTGGGCGGCGTGTTCGCGTTCGGGCCGCGGCCGGCCGAAGTGCTGCGCGCCGCGCTCGCGCGCGCCGAGCTGCCGCACTCGATGCGGCCCGAGACGCCCGCGCTCTATCACGACGCGCGCTACGTCTTCTACGCGATGGGGCTGCTGGCGCGGCGCGAGCCGGCGCTGGCGCTGAGGCTTCTGAAGGCGACGCTGGTGCCCCACGGCAGCGCGCCCGCGAACTGATCGGACACACGAACGGGGTTCAGGAATGGACGTGAGAAACCAGCGGCTCGACGACGCCGACTTCGGCCGCGAGCTCGAGCGCATGCGCGGCCTGTGGCCGACGTTCCGCGACATCGACCTCGACGAGGTCGCGCAGTATCACCGGGACGTCGTCGGCGAGCGCACGTTCGCGCACGCGTACCGGCGCGCGCGCGCCGACGGGCGCATCCTGCTGCAGCCGCGCTTCGGCGTCGCGACGATCGACGCTCAGGCCGAGGGCGTGCGCGTGCTCGAGGAGGACGGCGGCGCCGACCTGATGACGATGTCGTCGGACACGTACTCGCGCCGCGAGGAGTTCGCGCGCGCGGCCGACGCGGTCAGGCTCTCGCACGAGAAGGGCCGCTCGATGCTCAACGGCTTCCCGTCGGTGGTGCACGGCGTCGCCGGGACGCGCCGCGTGACCGAGTCGACGCGCGTGCCGATCGGCGGGCGCGGCGCGACCGGCTCGCCGCAGGCGTACAACGCGATGATGCTCGCCGGCGGCGCGACCGAGTTCAACGGCTCGGCGCTCGCGTTCGTGATGAACGTCGAGGCGAAGATGAAGGTGCCGGCGGCGATCCGCAACGCGCAGTACATCGACCGCCTGCTCGGCAAGCTCACCGAGCTCGGCGGACAGCCGGCCAAGGAGTCGAGCACGATCGTCTCCGGCACCGTGGTGCCGCCGTCGATCGCGATCGTGTGCGGCGTGATCGAGGTGCTGCTCGCCGCCGAGCAGGGCGTGCGCTACCACTGCGTCGCGTACCCGGTGAACTCGTGCGTGGTCCAGGACATCGCCGCGTGCCGCGTGATGCGCGAGTTCTGCGACCGCGCGCTCGCCGACGCCGGCCACGCCGACAACGAGATCGCGTACGCGATCCACCAGTGGCTCGGCCCCTTCCCCGAGGACAAGTCGCGCGCGCTCGCGCGCATCGCGTTCGACTCGGTGACCGCGGTCTACGCGGGCGTCGAGAAGATCCTGGTCAAGTCCTCCGAGGAAGGCCAGGGAACGCCGACGAACCAGGGCAACATCGAGGGCCTGCGCGCGACGCGCCAGGCGGTCGAACTCGCGCGCGGCCAGGTGTTCCCGGAGTGCGCGCAGCTCGAAGAGGAGTGCGAGCAGATCCGCAAGGAAACGCGCGTGCTGCTCGACGCGATCCTCGAACTCGGCCGCGGCGACGTCGCGGTGGGGGTGGCCCGAGCGATCGAGACCGGCGTCTACGAGTTCCCGTACTCGGTGAACATCGGCAATCGCGGGCGCATGCTCGCGTGCCGCGACCACCAGGGCGCGGTGCGCTTCCTCGACGCCGGGCTGCTGCCGTTCGACGAGGCCACCCGCCGCTGGCACCGGGACCGGCTCGCGCGGCGGCTGGCGAGCGTGAGCGACGAGTACGATCTCGTCATCGAGGACATCCGGGCGTCGCTGCGCTGACCGCGCGAGCGGCGCAGGCCCAGGGAACCCGCGCGCGTGCGCGCATTCGAGAGGAAGAAGTGGCAATGGGAAGCAGGATTCTCCGAGCACTGGCCGTCGCGGCCGGCGCGTTCGCGTTCGCCGCCGGCGCGGCCGCCGCCGAGGCGTGGCCCGCACGCCCGGTGCGCATCGTCGTCGCGTTCCAGGCCGGCCAGGGCACCGACGTCGCGACCCGCTACATCGCGAGCCAGCTGTCGGCGGCGCTGGGGCAGAACTTCGTCGTCGACAACCGCCCGGGTGCCGAGGGCACGCTGGGCACGTCGATCGCGGCCAAGTCCGCGCCCGACGGCTACACGCTGCTGATGGGCACCGCGGGCACGCACGCGATGAACCCGGCGCTGCACGACAACCCCGGCTTCGACCCCGACACCAGCTTCGACGCGATCGCGCTCACCTGCCTGATCCCGATGGCGATCTCGGCGCACCCGTCGGCGAACGTCTCGAAGCTCTCCGAGCTCGTGGCGGCCGCCAGGGCGCGCCCCGACAAGATCGACGTCGCGCTGCCCAGCGTCACGTCGCGGCTGGTCGTCGAGCTGCTGCGCAAGCAGGAGGTGCCGCTCTTCGGCGTGACGTACAAGGGCAGCGCGACCGCGTCGGCCGACGTGCTCGGCGGGCAGGTGCCGGTCCTCGTCGACACCGTCGGCGCCACGCGCGCGCACGTCGGCAAGCTCAAGGTGCTCGCGGTCACGTCGGCACGCGAGAGCGCGCTGATGCCGGGCGTGCCGTCGGTCGCCGAGCAGGGGCTGCCGAAGTTCGAGGTGGTGGCGTGGAACGTGCTGATGGCGCCGCGCGGCACGCCGCCCGAGATCATCGAGCGGCTCGCGCTCGAGACGCGCAAGATCCTCGCGCAGCCCGAGACCACGCGCCGGCTGCGCGACCTCGGCTTCGACGCCGCGCCGGCGATGTCGCCGGCCGAGGTCGCGGCGTTCGTGAAGTCGGAGCAGCAGAAGTTCGGCTCGCTGATCCGCGGCGCCGGGATGAAGTCGAACTGAAGTCGCGCCGGGCGGCGCGCGTTCAGGCGTCGTGAACGAATCCGGCGTGCCCGCGCGGGAGTGGCTCTCAGGGCGCGAGCCGCCGGCGCCAGCGCTCGATCGCGGCCGCTTCCGTGCGCGCCGGAAGGAACCGCTGCGGGTGGTCGGCGGCGAAGACGTCGCGGTTCGCGAACTCGACCTTGCGCAGGAACCACAGGCCGGTGTCGCCGGGGGTGAAGCGGACGTCGCTGCCGGAGCGCGGCGCCTCGGCGCCGGGGACGACGACCATCACGATCGTCGCCGCGCGCCTGCCCTTGAGCACGCGCTCGATGCGCACCACGCCGACGTCGCGCCCGAGCGGGCGCCCGCCGTCGGTGGCCGGCGCCTGCCCCTGCCACTCGCCGAGGACGACCAGGTCCGAGCTCGCGAGGAGCTCGTCGTCGGTCATCTTCAGGAACATGGCCGGCGCGAACCCCGGCAGCAGCGCCGCGAGCGAAAGCGCGGCCAGCACCGAGCGGCGAACGCGAGAGCCTGACGCGGGCGTCATGCCTTACCGTGCGCCGCCGGATGCGGGCGTGTCAAGCCTTGCGGCGGCGCGCGGCGGCCAGCAGGCTGAGCGACACCAGCGCGAGCGCGACGCTCGACGGCTCGGGCACCGTGCCGGCCACCGCCTCGCCGTAGATGAACTGCATGCCGGCGATGTCGTCGGCCTGCGGGCCGCTGAAGGCTTCGCTGTAGAACGGATTCATCAGCGATCCCGGGACGCCGGTGTGGTCGAGGCCGAGCGCGTGCCCGATCTCGTGCGCCGTCACCTGGAAGATGCTGAAGCACAGGTCGCCGGTGCCGTCGAAGCCCGACTCCCAGCAGTCGGCGGTGTCGTAGTGCATGTCGCCGGCCGCGGTGGCACCGTTGCTCGGCGGGTAGAAGCCGTGGGCCAGCACGCCGCCGGCTCCCCCCATGTCGTGGCCGCCGAAGCGCATGTCGCCCGACAGCTGCGTGGCCGCCGAGAACGCCTCATACCACTTCGCGTTCAATAAGTAAGATATGATCTTCATCCACGGACTTCGAGGAGTCGTGGATGAAGAGCCTGATCGAGTGCGACCGGCCGACGATCTATCGGCTGGCCGAGCGGCTCAAACGAGCGCAGAGCCATTCGGAGTACCAGCGCATCCAGTGCGTTCTGATCCGGGCAACACTGGGCAGTTCCGCCTCGGAGATCGCACAGTTGCTCGGTTGGTCGACGGCCACCGTGCACGTGATCCACTCGCGCTGGGCCAAGGAGGGCGAAGCGATCTTCGATCTGCGCGCCCGCGGCGGTCGGCACCATCAGCATCTGTCGGCTGACGAGGAAGCTCAGGTGCTGGCGCCGTTTCTCGCGCAAGCCAATGCGGGCGGCGTGCTCAAGGTGGCCGAGATCCAGCAAACCTATGAGAAGCGGGTGGGCAAGTCGGTCGCCCCCTCGACGATCTACCGACTGCTCGAGCGCCATGGTTGGCGCAAAGTCGTGCCGCGACCTCGCCACCCCAAGGCGGACCGTGCGGGGCAGGCCGCGTTTAAAAAAACTTCGCCGAATCCTTCATCGTGAGCGCGCTCGGCAGGCCGCCAGGCGCCGCCCGCTGCGCCTGATGTTCCAGGACGAGGGGCGATTCGGTCTGCTGGGCACGCCTCGTCGCTGTTGGGCGCCGCACGGAGTACGTCCGGTGGTCGGCGCACGCCTTCAGCGCCAGTACATCTACGCGTTCGCCGCGGTCAGCCCGCACGACGGCGTGCTCGAAAGTCTGATCCTGCCCTGGGTCGACGCCGAGTCAATGTCGCTGTTCCTGGCCGAGGTCGCAGCCCGCCATGCCGGCGAGTTCATCGTCATGGTCATGGACCAGGCTGGCTGGCACATCGCCGGGCACCTGCAGGTGCCCGAGAACATGCGCATCGTGCTGCTTCCACCCTACAGCCCAGAGCTCAATCCGGCCGAGCATCTTTGGGAGGCGCTGCGTGAGGACTGGTTCGCCAACACGGTCTTCCCCGACCTCGATGCGGTCGAGGACGCGCTTGAGGATGGCCTGATCACGCTTGAGTCAGACCCGCAGCGCGTACAGAGCATGGCCGGCTTCAAGTGGGTAACTTCTATCCCATTGAACGCGAATTAGTATCACCCAGGTCGGGCACCTCGATGAACGTCAGGTTCGCGACCGCCGCCCACGCCGCGAGCGCGCCCACGACTTCCGACTTCCAGACCGAGAACGCCGGGCCGAAGTCGCCGAGCGCGCTGATCGTGCAACCCACGAACTCGGCGGCGCAACTCGTGCCGGTCGGCATGAAGCTGTAGGTGACGGTGGCCCCGGTCCCCATCACCGGCGACCCCCACTTGCCGGGCGTCGTCGGCCCGAGCACGAACCCCCAGGCCGCGACCGGCAGGCAGACCGCCGCCAGCGCCATCGAGCGCAACCATCGTCTCATGTCGTCCTCCTGCTGCATGCAACTGTTTTTCTGACAATAGTGTCAGTCAGCGGCGCCATGCAGGAAACAGGCCAAGGTCCATGGGGCTAACTCAAGTCAATGAATCAAAAGGATTAATCCGACGGCCAGACGGATGAGGCCGGGGCGGCCGAACGAAGTATGTCAATTTTTCCGACGGACGCGAGCGCCCAGTGAGACGGCACGAGCAGCGCGTCGATCCGCGGATCGCCGGTCGCGGGGCTGGGAATCGCGTCGGGGTGTCAGGAATCGAACCGCAATTCCACCGCCGGCAGCGCCCCGACCCGTCCGCGCACGCGCGTCCCCGCGGGCACGAACCGCATGCCGGTGCACGACCCGGTGGTCACGACCTGGCCGGGCGCCAGCGGAATGCCGCGCCGGATCGCGTGCAGCGCGAGCTCGCGCAGCAGGCGCGGCAGGTCCTGTGCGGGGTTCGCGCCGACCGTGCGCAGCGCGGGCTCGTCGCCGAGCAGGAGTTCGGCCTCGAGCGTGCGCAGGTCGGGCAGCCCGCCGTCCAGCGCGACCGCGGGTCCGAGCACGAGCGACCCGTGCGTCATGAGATCGGCCTGCCGCAGGAGCGCCGAGGCGTCGGCCCAGTCCGCGAGGCGCGTCTCGACGATCTCGATCGCGCTGAACGCCGCGTCGAACGCGCTCGCGAGCGCCGTGGGCGACGTCGCCACCGCCTCGTCGACCTCGCGGCACACGCGCAGCGCGAGCTCGAGCTCGACGCCGCGCAGCGTCCCGCCCGGCACCCGGGCCCCGCTCACCAGCAGGCAGGCCGCCGGCAGCGGCGCTTCGGAGACCGGTGCCTCGGCCCCCTTCGCGCCGACCTTCCAGCCGCCGGGGCGCGCCGCGCCCGGCTCCAGCCGGCGCCAGGTCGCGAGTTGCAGCGCGAGCGCGTCGTCCTCGGTGCGAACGTCGAGCGCCGCGGCCGGTATCGGCTGGCGGTCGCGCCAGGCCTGCGCGAGGCGCGCGGCGATCGGGTCGAGTCGTTGCGGGTCGGCGGTGCTCATCGGTGGGTTCCTGTCGGTTCGCTCGCGGTCGGACGGCGGTGGCGGAGATCGCCACCTCCGCCGCCGCAGGGCCAAGGGTAACGCTTTGTAAATCCCCGGCGTACTCACCCGGTTCGTCAATCCCTCGTCAGGATCGGGCGGCGATCCTGCGCGCCGCGCAGGGAGGCGGAAATGAAGGCAAGGACGACGTCGAGCACCTGGATCCGGGAAGAGTTGCTCCACCTGCTGACGCTGTCGGGAACGATGGCGGGGCTGTCGATCACGGCAATCGCACTGATGCACACGACGGCACGCGGCGCGCCGGCGGCCACCGTCGCCGACGACGTGCTCGCGGTGTGCGCGCTGCTGTTCCTGCTGTGCACCTACGTGATCTTCTGGGCGCTGCGCACGCGGCGCCCGGGGTTCGCGCAGCGGCTCTCGGAGCTGGCCGACGCGATGTTCCTGCTCGCGCTGACGGCGATGATCGGCGCCGGGCTCATCATGGTGTATACGCTGTGGTAGCGACGGGCGCTTTGCTTCGCTCGTGCACGCCGCGCGGCGCGGGGAGCGCGCGGAGCAGTCGCACGCTGCGCCCGGCGAAGATTCCGGCCAGCGAACCGTAGACGACCGCGACCGCGAGCACGAAAACGCTGTCGTGCGCGAGCCGGGGCACGATCGCCAGCGACGCGCCGACCGCGTACCTCACCGCGAAGATCGCCATCATCAGCGCGAGCGGCGCCCAGCTTCCTGGCAGCGCGAAGCGCCCGGTCGACGGATCGCGGCGCACGCCGGCAGGCACTGGCAGACGGCCGACGAGGCCGAGGACGACCGCGCCGCCGAGCGCCCAACCGACCAGCACCGGAACCGACGCGCCGACGGCCGACACCGTCCCGGCCAGCGAGAGCACCGCCATCACGGCCGGCAGGGCTGCGAGCCTCGAAGGCGGGACGCGGCGAGCCCGGGTGTGCGACACGCCGAGCACGATCAGCCCGGCGAGAAGGAACCAGACCCAGGCGGGGGTTCCGGAGACGATCTGAACCAGCATGGTCGCGGCCTCGAAAGCGTTGGATGAGCCTCGAGGATGCGCGGGCGCGCGCCCGGCCGCACGGGGTTGCGACGAGCCTGTGGAGGCGCGGCGCGAATGGCGCGAGGGCGGCGCCGGTGACGGACGTTCGACGGCGTCGGGCAGACTAGCGCTTGCGCAGCCGCGCGGTGAACCAGAAGAGGCTGCCCTCCCCGATCCGACTGCGGCAGCCCGCGTCCCCGCCCATCAGGTTCGCGATCTTCCTCGTCA
>Ga0268298_10006219_pt1 | contig 10904 bp, 12 predicted proteins | sample WWTPWeurt_MetaG_FD_194462 | JGI IMG/M metagenome (GOLD analysis project Ga0268298, IMG submission 194462) | Activated sludge microbial communities from WWTP in Nijmegen, Gelderland, Netherland - WWTP Weurt | ecosystem: Engineered > WWTP > Aerobic digester > Activated sludge | place... | reverse complement strand
GGGCCGAATGCCGAGCAGCGAGACCAGGAGCTCGGGAGGCCCAAAGCTCACCGCCGCACCTCGAAGCCAGCCAGCGAGGGGTCGCGATCGAGCTCTTTCATCACCACCTCGTCGACCCGGGCTTCATCGGGCCCGCGGCGGCACCACTCCACGAACTGACCGACGGCCAGCACGGGCCCTGAGGCGACCGCTTCGACGTCGCCAGTCGGGAGGTTGCGGACCCAGCCAACCAGTCCGCGCTTGAGCGCCTCGTCACGCGCGCTCGCGCGGTACGACACCCCCTGGACCAGGCCGGTGATTCGGAGGTGGACGGTTCGCAAGGACACGAGGGGAGCGGCAGATAGCACGAGGCTGCGTCAGATGTAGCCGAACCGGCGGCGCAGCGCCCACTCCGAGCCCATGATCATCACCATCAAGACGAGCCAATACCAACGATCCCAGGTGGGCTGATCGCGCGAGCGCCCGACCTCCACCAAGGGCGGTTCCTTGAAGGGCACGTCGGAGAGGGAGAAGGACGTCGAGTCGAAGAAGGCGCCGTGCGTGGTGGTCGCGATCTCCTCGAGGAGAGCGGCGTTCACCCGGGCATCGGCGAGCTCGGGGCCGGCGGCTCGAACCGCGACGGCGTCGGTCATCTCGCCGAGCACCTTCTCTCCTTGGGTCGCGCGGCCGACGATCTTGTACGGCCCGGCCGGCACCGAGGGGAACTCGACGTGCGCGGTGCCATCGGCGTTCGCGGCGACGGTCTGGTGCGCGGCGACGCTCCCGTCGTCAGCGGAGATGAGCTCGATCGTCACCTGCGCGCCGGGGACGGGTTGGAAGTCGCTCGAGCGGGCGACGGCCGAGACCCCGACTGGTTTGCCCGGCTCGATGGTGGGTGCGTCGGCGGAGACGGACATCGAGGTGAGCTCGGGATCGCGCACCAGCCAGCGCACCGCGTTGTTCCAGAAGCGCTCGTAGACGCGGCTGGGGCTCCCGGTCGCGTGCGAGGTGAAGGCCCAGGACCAGCTCCCGTCGGTCGACAGCGCCAGCACCCGGCCCCGCCCGTATTCCCAGATCGAGAGGATGGGCGCGTTCTTCCCGTCGACCACGGAGAACGGGTTGTCGAGGAGGACGGTGGCTCCGGGGCGTGGGCGCACGGCGTTCATTCCGGCGATCGGCGGCATCGCGTCCCACGCGGCTTCGGTCGACTGCGAGGCGTTGCCCAGCGCGGTGATGGGGTGTCGCGCGCCCTCGGGAGTGAGCCGCACCTTGAAGGGCGCGGGATCGGAACCGCCCGCCGAGATCACCGGGAGCACGTCGGCGAACGAGGCCGCCGGGCGTCGCCGAAGGTGCGGTCGCCTCCGACGTAGGCCAGCGCGCCTCCGTTGAGCAGGTATTGCTTGATCGAGTCCTCGTACATCTCGAGGGCGATGCTCGGATCGTCGTTGTTGAAGTTGAGGATCGCGAGGAGATCGAAGGTGTTCACCTTCTCACGGAAGATCTCGTCGCGCGGGAACGGGATCAGCGAGAGTTCGTCCTGGCTCACCCCGGGATCATCGGGCGAGTTGCGCAAGATGTAGAAGCTGATCAGCTCGACGTTCGCGTCTTGCTTGAGCAGCCCGCGCAAGAAGCGCTCGTCCCAGGTGGGGCGCCCAGCGACGAGCAGCACGCGCACCCGATCACGAATGACCTTCAGGGTGAAGGCGCGCGAGTTGTTCTCGGTGACGGCCTCGTCCTGAAAGACGGGCACCGACACGGTGTAGACGAAGCGGCCGGTCTGGTCGGGCGCGAAGGTGAACTTGGCGACCTGGAGATCGTCGTCGGAGCCGAACTTCAGCGGGGTCGTCGCCACCACCCGGCCATCGCGCTTCAAGACCGCCTGGGTCGCCTGGCCGGAGAAGCCGCGCGCGCGGATCTCGACCTCGGCGGTGATCGAGTTCCGCACGAAGGCGAAGTCGTCGACCTTGATGCCGTCGATGGCGAGATCCTTGAGGCCGCCCTCCCCGACCGCGACCGTCGACACCGGCACGCCATAGTCCTGCAGGACCTGGCGCGCCCGGCCGCTGACGCCCTGAGTGAGCTCGGCGTTGTCGGCGCCGTCGGAGAAGACGAGCACTCCGGAGAGTTTTCGGGCGCTGGTGCCCTCCGAGGCCTTGAGCGATCGCAGCGAGGCGAGCAGATCGGTCTTGCCGCCACGGGCCGGGTCCAGCTCGAGTTGCTTCGAGGTGACGGGCGAGAGCTCGGAGTCGAAGCCCATCAGCTCGAACGAGAACCGATCCTTCAGGGCCTCCATCTGGGGCGCGAGCGCGTTCACCGCCTCCGCCACCGTGGCGCTGCGGCTCTTGCCTCCCACCGAGGTGGGGAAGTTCATCGAGGCCGAGCGATCGATCAGCACCGCGATGCGGTTCTTCACCCGGGCGACGCTCACGCGACGAAGCCCCGGCTCGATCAAGAAGAACAAGGCGCAGATCGCGGCGAGAATTCTCAGGCCCCAGAGCGCCCACCTTCGCGAAGGAATCGGCTCACGGGCGACCCCGAGGCAGGCGAGCACGGCGGCGATCAGCAACGCGGCACCGAGCCCCCAGAGCGCCCAGACCGGCAGCGCCGAGAGGCTCACCAGCTTCCAGGTGTCGATCGCGGTCGAGTCCACGGAAGAGTGGTCAGCGCCTCCGCCGCATGATCTCGAGGATGTGCACGCCGTCGTCCTTGTAGTCGAGGCACAAGGAGTACATCGCGATGTTGATGGCGAGCCGGGTGGCGTACTCGCGCTGCCGCTCTCCGCCAGGCGTGACTTCGTATTCGAAGGTGCCGGACTCGTCGCGAGCGAGCGCGCCCATGACGTCGTTCTGCGAGTAGATGACGGCGGCGCGCTTGCCGATCGTCCACGCGTCGAGCTGCGCCGAGGTGAGGTACCGGCCGGGCGCCGTGTCCAACAGGAAGAAGGTCTTGAAGACGACGTGGGTCGCGGGCAGCGGCCTCGGCTGCACCTGCGGGAGTACCTCGCTCATCAGCTTGCGGAAGCTCTGATCGAAGCCGTTGCCGTTCGAGCCATCGTTCGCGTCGGCGAAGACGAAGCCGCCGAAGGTGAGGTAGCGGCGCAGGTTCTCGAGCTGGGGCGGCGTGAAGGCGGGCAGCTCCCGATCGGAGGAGAGATAGACGAACGGCAGCTCGAAGAGCTTGGGGCTCTCGAGGGGCACGGCGCGTGCCTCGAGGATGCTCTCGACCGAGGTGCGTCGTTGGAGTTCCCAGGCGAGGCGGCGCAGGCCCGACGCGCGGGTGTCCCAGGTGCCGGCATGCTGAGCGACGGCGGGGATGAAGCGGGAGGCGTCTCCGAAGGCGCGTGCGACCGCGGGCGCGGCCAATGCGGAAGCGAGCACCGTTCGACGGGTGAGTCTGTTCGACCGCGTGGGCACCAGTGAATCGACCTCCGACCAGCCAGGTGGGTTCCCTTATTACGGAATCACGCTATACGCCCGCGCATGTCGAAAGCGTCGAAGAAGGCCTCCCCGGACGCGCGGGACGAGCAGAACGAGCGCAAGAAGGCGGTGCTGACGGCGGCGGCGGCGGCGCTGGAGTCTGGCGACGTCGTGACCGCGCGCGAGCTCGCCAAGGCCGTCATCAGCGGCAAGAAGGGCCCAGATGACGATGCGGTGGCTCAGAAACTGGCCAAGCACTACTCGTCGCCCGAGGCCAACGTCGGCGAGCTGCCGGAACAGGTGGCGCAAGAGCTGGTGAATCGAACCAACGTTCCGGTCAAGACGTACCTGTACGGAGCGATCTGCTTCGCGGTGTTGCTGGTGCTCTTCGTATTGGCGCGGTCGCGCTACGGCTGAGGGTTCGTTTGGAGACGTTGCAGCGCGCCATCGATCCGTATCGGCACTTCGACCCCCAGGGCTGGGTGAACCTCTTTCGGGTGCTCCCGGTGTGGGCAGGCGTGCTCTGCATCGCGCTTGGGGTGGTGATGTTGCTTCGCGGCGGCGGCATGCTCTTCCGCGGAGTCGCCGGTCCGCTCGGCCTGGTGATTGGGCAGATCTGGATCGGCCCTCTCGCGGCTCGACTGGGCTTCGGGAGTCAGCAGCTGCAGATCGCGCTGGGGGCGTCTGCGGTGCTCTGCGTGCTGGGCTTCGTCGCGCCGATCTCGACCGTGTTCTTCGGGTTCGGCATTCCCATCGGGTTGATGGCTGGGAACCTCGCCGGCCAGGCTGATTGGATGTTGGGGTTCGTGCCGGCGTTCATCATCGGTGGCGCGCTCGGGGTCGTGCTCGAGCGGCCGATCAGCGTCTTGCTGGCCTCGCTCACCGGCGGATGGTTGGTGTTGGTGGGGCTGATGTCGGCGCTGGTGCCGGCGATCCCCAGCCTGGTGGAGCAGCTCGCGGGCCTGTGGCCGGCCGCGATCTCGGTGGCCGCGTGCTTTGCGGTCGCCGGGTTTGGCTACCAGATGTTCGTGCTGCCTCCGCCCGACAAGCGCGCCGAGATCAAGCGAGAGAAGCAGATGGCGAAGCGGGCCGAGGCGGAGCGGAAGGCGCTCGAGAAGCGCTGGGCGAACTACTCGAGCGGCAAGGGCAAGGACTGACGCCTCGGGTGAGTCTCCGTATGACAGCGCCGGGGGCCTCGTGCTAGGGCCGGCCGCGCATGGGACAGCCGAAGCGCAAAGAGAAGGACGAGGCAGAGGTCGACGTGCCTGCCACGGGTCCTGAGGCGGTGGCGAGCGTGCCCTGGGCGAAGCCGGGCCCGCTGCCGCGCGTGTCGTTGGGCGTCATCGTCGGCGCGGTCGTCGTCTTCAACCTGCCGCTGATTCACTACTTCATCTTCCGCGGCGAGCAGCCGGCCACGGCGACGGTTCCGTACCAGCAGGGCTTCGACGACTTCGCGGTGACCGATCGCGACTTCTGGTCGACGGGTGGGTACTGGCGCGTCGTGAGCGGCGAGCTGTTGTCGCCGGGCGTCAAGAACAACCCGCTCTGGCTCAAGGCGAAGCTGCCCGAGAACGTAGCGGTCGAGTTCGACGCGCGGTCGATGTCTCCCGAGGGCGACATCAAGTGCGAGATCTTCGGCGACGGGAGTGATCACGCCTCGGGGTACGTGCTGATCCACGGCGGGTGGAACAACTCGATCTCGATCATCGCGCGGCTCGACGAACACGGCACGTCGCTCGCGGCGCTCCAGGCCGAGGCCGGGCGGCTGCAGCGGGAGAAGAACCTGCCGAGCGCCGATCTCGTCCCGACCGGGGTGTTTCGCGAGAACACCCGCATGCGCGTCGAGGCGAACCCGTGGCCGGTTCAGATCGGGAAGACCGAGCACTGGCGGATCGAGCGGCGTGGCTCGCTCATCATCTGGTCGATCGACGGCCGCGAGTTCATGCGCTTCGACGATCCGATTCCGCTCAAGGGCAAGGGGCACGACCGGTTCGGGTTCTCGAGCTGGGAAGCGCAGCTCTTCTTCGACAACCTGACGATCACGCCCTTGTGACCGGCGAACTGACGCTCGCATCGGGCCGGACGATCTGGCTCGAGGAGCTCAGGCAGTGGGACGTCTACGCCGACTTGCTCGAGGGTCTGCCCAGCAACCGTCTGAACGCGCGCATCGTCGATTCGGCGATCGAGTCGGCTCCGTCACCGTCGGTGCTGGTTCGGCCAACTGAGAGGCCAGAGCCCAAGTTTCCCGGGGCTGGTTGGCTTCCCCGCATCTGTTCGGTCGGCACGTTCGAGAGCAAGATCGCCCGCGATGTGTCGTGCCACGCCTCGAAGCTCACCATCGTGTGGTTTCAAGACGACTTCGGGTTCCCGCCGACCGGGCAAGCGCTCGAGCAGGTCGTCACGGTGAATTGGAACCGGCACGCGACGGACTTCCTCTACTGATCGGCAGGTTGGGTTCTCGGCCGTGCGGCGAAGACCGACCGCATGCTCTTCTTCGACTCCCTGACCCGCCGAGCTGCTCAGGGCGCAGGTGCTGGAGAGCGAGCGGGAGCAGCGAGTCGTCGCGTCGATCACCTTCGCCGAGTTGTCGATGTGTGTGGCGCGTCGACGCAGCGACCGGGAGAATTCATGAATCGAATCTACCGGGCACCGTGGCCTGCAGCGCCAAGTAAGCAGCCGGAGCACAGTCGCGCGGTGGCGCTTCCTCGTCGGCACCGCGCATCGTGCTCTCCGGACCAAGGCTTGAGCACGCCTCGAAAAGTCGACAGTATTTGGTGGTGCGTTCGATCAGGATCCTCGTTGCCCTGATCGTTCTCGCGAGCTGCGGCCCGCGATCGATGCAGGCGAGGCTGAAGGACGCCGAACGGCTCGCCGACAGGGCCAGCACCTCACTCGACGAGGCCGAGCGCTTCGCTGAGGCGTTCGAGCCCACCAAGATGGAGGCGTCGCTCGAGGAAGCGCGGAAGGTCCTCCTCGAGAAGGACATCGATCTCTACCCCGAAGCGCAGATGCACATCGACCGCTACAAGGAGCTCGCAGCGAAGGTGCCGGCGGTGAAGGCGGAGCGCGAGAAGCGGGATCTGGTGAAGCGGCTCGACGAGGCGCGCGACGCGATCGTTCCGAGATCGCATGCGACGACCCACGCGATGGGAAAGATCGTGCCCGCCGCGCCGACGAAGGAGAGCTGCGATCGGCTCGAGAACGCGGCGAAGGACCTCAAGTCGGCGATCGACTCCTCACAGGACGTGTTCGCGAAGGACTCCGACTTCGCGGCGTGGGCGCGCGGCGAGAAGGCGAAATCGGACAAGGCGCTCGAGCTGGTTCCCAAGTGCCGGCGTGGCCTCGCCTTCCTCGACGGGCCAGTCGCGTCCTCGAGCAAGGGCCTCGAGCTCCAGAAGGTCGCGGTGAAGGAGAAGGACCCGGCCGCGCGCGCGAGGGTGCTCAGCGAGGCACGGACCGAGCTGTCGGCGTGTGCGCGGGAAGGCAAGGCGTTCGACGCCGACAAGACGACCCAAGCGATCGCCTTCGTGATGACGAAGGGAAAGCCGCAGACACCGGCGCAGGTGATCGCTGGCTGCGAGAAGGCGCTCAAGAAGGCGGACGCCGATCTGAAGAAGGCGACCGACGCCGCGAAGAAGGCCGCGGCGCCGAAGAAGCCCCCGAAGAAGAAGAAGTGAGTCAGCGCGAGTTCAACCGGTCGAACACCCAGCCTCGAGCGAGTTCGCGATCGAAGAACGGCCCGAAGGTCGCGACTGCGTAAGGCTCGAAGGAAGGGCCATACCGGACCCACTCGTCGAAGCGAGGCTCGACGGTGCCGATCAGCAGCCGGCTGAGCTCGAGTTCGTGAACGATCGGGCCCGGGTTCGCCGACCAGAGGAGGTTCTTCCACCGGCGCGCGAGCTGCGCCTCGACCTGAACCGCGACCTTCACGACGCGGAGCGCCTTCTCGACGATGAACCAATCGGCTTCGCGCGAGTCCGCCTGGAGGAGGAGCGGAACGACGAACTCGAAGCGCTCATCGCGTTGGCAGACCAGGCCCGCGTAGTCGAGCGCGTCGCGCGACGACCACTCCGCAACCGGCTTTCGGCGAAGCGAGAGGAGCAGGCGATCGCCGTCCTCGTCACGGTGCACGCCGCAACGAAGATCGGCGACGAGCTTGTTCTGGGAACGAGACGACATGGCCCGGCCGGACGAGGAAAAGACCCAGGCCTGACCGATCCATCACGCGGCGCCGATCAGACCGGGTCGTTCGAGTGCCCGTTGCCCTGGCGACGGAGGAACGTCGGAATGTCGTACTGATCCTCGTCGAGCGGCAACGAGGCCGACTCACGAGTCACGATGCGCGGCGACGGACGCTCGGGGGCGTTGAGCTGGCGAGCGCCCGATCGGCCGGGCACGAGGGTGGCGACCTCTTCGACCGGACGCGGCTGCGCGACCGAGGGCGCCTGGGCGGAGACCGTGACCGGCGCCATGACGGCAGGCATCGACCCCGACATCGTGCGCGGCTGAATCAGGGTCGTCTGGACGGCGGGCCGCGTCTGCTTGGCGTCGCGCCCCACGAAGCCCGTCGCGATGACGGTGATCTTCACTTCGTCCTTCACGTTCTCGTCGACGAGCGAGCCGAAGATGATGTTCGCCTCGGAATCCGCAGCCTCCTGCGCGATCGAGATCGCCTCGTGGATCTCCTGCAAGGTGATGTCGCGGCCAGCGGTGATGTTGATCAGGAGGCCCCGTGCGCCGTCGATCGTCACGTCCTCGAGGAGCGGAGAGGCGATCGCCTGCTCCATCGCGCGCAGCGCCCGCTTCTCACCCGACGCGCGGCCGGTGCCCATCAGCGCGAGGCCCTGCTCGCTCATGATCGTCTTCACATCGGCGAAGTCGACGTTGATGTACCCGTGGTACTGGATGAGATCGGAGATGCCCTGCACGGCGTGCAGCAGCACCTCGTCGGCCTTCCGGAACGACTCGAGCAACGGCAGCGGCTCGGTCTGGAGCGTGAGGAGCCGCTGGTTGGGAATGGTGATGAGGGTGTCGACCGCGGCCTTGAGTTCCTGGAGCCCCTGCTCCGCCGCCTTGCGACGCCGGTTGCCTTCGAAGAGGAACGGCTTGGTGACGACGCCGACGGTGAGGGCGCCGAGTTCGCGCGCGATGTCCGCGATGACCGGAGCCGCGCCAGTGCCAGTGCCGCCGCCCATGCCGGCGGTGACGAAGACCATGTCAGCGCCTTCGAGCAGGCGGGCGATATCGTCCTTCGACTCGGTCGCGGCTTGCCGGCCCATCTCCGGGTTCGCGCCAGCGCCGAGACCACGGGTCAGTTCCTTGCCGATCTGCAGCCGGGTCGGGGCCTTGTTGTTGGCGAGCGCCTGCACGTCGGTGTTCAGCGCGATGAAGTCGACCCGCTCGAGGCCGGACTGGATCATGGTGTTCACCGCGTTGCTGCCCGCTCCGCCGACGCCCACCACCCGGATCTTCGCTGCCTGCTTGCTCTGCTCGAACTCGTTCATGGATTCCTCGAAATCAGTTGGAAGGTTCCGGGCCTCGATGACTCTTGCCCGGCTGTCGGACCCCGCAAGTTTTCAGCCACGTTGCTGTAGCGGGGTGTAGGTGGCGCCGGCGCGAACCGGCCCGAGGGTCAGAAGACCTCTTGCAGCCACTCGCCCATGCGGCGCTTGACCTTCTTGAACACGTTCTCGCTCTCGCGAATGCGGAACATGCGCCGGTCCAAGTTCTTCGCGCCGTAGACGACGAGGCCGACGCCGGTCGCGTAGACGGGGCTCTTCACCACGTCGACCAGGCCGCCGATGCCGCGCGGAACGCCCCGACGAACGGGAACGCCCATGATCTCCTCGGCGAGTTCCGGCATGCCGGGGAGCAGCGTCGAGCCGCCGGTGATGACGACGCCCGAGGCGAGCAGCTCGGAGAAGCCGTTCCGCTCGATCTCGTGGTGCACCAGCTGGAAGATCTCTTCGACGCGCGGCTCGAGGATCTCGGAGAGGATCTGCCGGCCCATCGCGCGCGGCTCGCGGCCACCGACCGACGGCACCTCGATCATCTCCTGCTTGTCGACCATCGAGGTGAGCGAGCAGCCGTGCTTCTGCTTGATGCGCTCGGCCTGCTCCATCGGCGTGCGCAGGCCCATCGCGATGTCGTTGGTGAGGTTGTTGCCACCGAGCGCGATGACGGCGGTGTGAACGATCGAGCCGTTCTGGAAGATGGCGATGTCGGTGGTGCCGCCGCCGATGTCGACGAGGCAGACGCCGAGCTCCTTCTCTTCCTCGGTCAGCACCGCTTCGCTCGAGGCGAGCGGCTGGAGCACGATGTCGGCGACGTTCAAGCCGGCCCGGTTGGCGCACTTGACGATGTTCTGCGCGCTGGTGACGGCGCCGGTGACGATGTGCACGCGGGCCTCGAGGCGGGCGCCGGTCATGCCGAGCGGTTCCTTGATGCCGCTCTGCTCGTCGACGATGAACTCCTGGGGCAGCACGTGGATCACTTCGCGATCGACGGGGATGTTCACCGTCTTCGCCTGCTCGATGACGCGCGCGATGTCGGCGTCGCGCACTTCGCGATCCTTGAGGGCCACCACGCCACGGCCGCCGAAGCTCTTGATGTGGCCGCCGGCGATGCCCGTGTAGACGTGGGTGATCTCGGTGCCAGCCATCGCCTCGGCTTCGTCGATCGCCCGTTGGATCGACTGCACGGTGGATTCGATGTTGACGACGACGCCCTTGCGCAGGCCGCGCGAGGGGTTGGTGCCGATGCCGATGATGTCGATGCCCTCGTCGGTCAGCTCTCCGACGATGGCGCAGATCTTGGTCGTGCCGATGTCGAGGCCGACGATGATCTCTCCTCCACGCTGCTTGGCCATGTGCCCTTCTCCCCTGCTCCCTCTCTCGAGGTGAGCGTGCGTGCTGCGATCCGAAGCGCCCCTCTCAGGGAACCCGGACTGATTTCTCCGGCGCCTTCGACTGCGCCGTCTGCACTGCGACCCAGTTGGGCCGAGTGCGGTTGTCGAGACGAATGACCTCGGCGGTCAGCTTCCGCGCCGAGAGTTCCTTGCGAATGCGATCGAGCCGGGCGAGCGCGGGCTCGACGTCGGCGGTGCCCAGGACGATCTCCTGGCCGGTGGTGGTGACGAGCGTGAGTCCGAAGTCCGACACGTTCACCTCGGAGATCGGGTGCCCCTTCGCGACCGGCGACTTGGCGTAGGCGGCGAGCGCGGCGAGGGCGTGTTTGACGAGCTCCCGACTCTCGTCTCGCTTGGCGACCAAGGCGTCGCGCTCGATGCCAGTGATGAGCGGCAGATCCATCACCTCGCTGGGCTGGGCGCGCTTGAACGGCTCGCCATCGAGATCGACGAGGTAGAGATCGCCGAGAGCGATGAGGGCGACCGGCACGTTCTCGACGATCTGCACGGTGAGCTCGTCGGGCACGCTGCGGCGGACGGACACCGACTTGATCCACGGGTGCGTTGCGAGCGAGCGCTCCACGCCGCCCAGCTCGAGCGCG
>Ga0268298_10006218_pt1 | contig 10905 bp, 8 predicted proteins | sample WWTPWeurt_MetaG_FD_194462 | JGI IMG/M metagenome (GOLD analysis project Ga0268298, IMG submission 194462) | Activated sludge microbial communities from WWTP in Nijmegen, Gelderland, Netherland - WWTP Weurt | ecosystem: Engineered > WWTP > Aerobic digester > Activated sludge | place: Netherlands... | reverse complement strand
GCCGGGCCCGGTCGTTTCGGATGAATAAGTCCCCTTTCCGGAGGACCGGTCCCAATTACGTTGGACGTTTCGCTGCGCGGTTCCCCGTTCCGATTGAACGGTGGTGGACCGGTTCATTTGTCCCCGCCCCCGCGTAGTGTTCGAAGCCCAGGTACCCCCGCCGCGGTTCCCTTGAAAGGTTCCACCCCGGGAACGTTCCCGAGCGGCCACGGGCCAGGCCAATAAGGCCATTAACCCCAGTCCCAAACCCCACCGAAAAGCCTTTGTGTTCATGACATTCCTCCCTGGCGTTCGTGCGCGTTTCGCGGCCGGCGATTCGGCCGCCGTATCCATTGGACGACGGCGATCCGATAAAAGTGTCGCCCGCCGGCTCCCAAAAATGCCTCTTCCGGAGAAAACGCCTTCTCGGGGGAATTTCCCGGTTAAAGGCGGACGATGTGTTCCCCCGGGTTCAAGACGGAATGAAACAGCAGGAGATAATCTCTTAAATGGCGGGTGAGGAGGAAATTTTGCTGGACGTGTTGATGGCCGTTCCGGCCTAAATTTTTCGCCCATTCCGGCTCCTTCAAGAGACGCGCCATGGCCTTGGCCGCCTCGGGCACGGAAGTGACCAGCAGCCCCGTGTGCTCGTGAAGTACTTGTTGGGGTATCCCGCCCACGGCGCCGCCGATCACCGGAATGTTTTTCCACAGGGCCTCCGAAACGGTCAAACCGAAACCTTCCCGAAGCGACTTCTGGACGACGACGGTCGAGGCGCGTTGGAGCGCGTTGATTTCAAGATGACTGGTGGGGGGGAGATTTAGAACCAGGATGTCCGCGTCGCCCTTGGCTTTTTCCTGGACCTCCGCCAAGACCTCCATCCCTTCGGGGTCGTCGTCGGCCGCTCCCCCGACGATCAAAAGCCGGGCGGGCGTTCCTTTCCGGGCCATTTGAAAGGCCTCAATGACGCCGACCGGGTCTTTCAACCGGTCAAACCGGGAAACCTGGGTGATCAAGGGCTTGTCCAGCGGCACGCCGAGGCGCTCGGCGACGGCTTTGACTTCCTTGTCCTCGAGGGGCCGATTCTTGTCGCTCAACGGGTCGATGGACGGCGCGATCAACACCTGGGGGATCGGAAGGTTTTGGGCAAAGGCCGGGGACGAAAACACGGCCGCGTCGTACGATTCGATCACCGGACGAAGATAATCCCAAAGGACCTGATCCCGTCGCGTGAGGTCGATGTGGCAGCGCCAGATCCAACGGTTTTTCCAAGCGGCCCTTTTCTGGACGAGGGAAGCGGGCTGGGGGTCGTGGATGTAGACCACGTCGGAATCCAGGGCCATCAAGGCCGCGTTCCCCTCGACGGTTTCCTCGTACACCCGAAAATCCGCGGGTTCGAAGCGAACGGGGTCCCCGTGAAGGGCGTTGTGGAATTTCTTCGTGACGACGTAAAACGCTTCCCCGCCCTTCAACACGTCCCATCGGGCGTCCACCCCCAATTCCTTTAAAAGAGGGATCATCCCGTTTAATATTTCGGCCACGCCCCCTCCCACCGCCGTGGAATTGATGTTGACGACCCGTTTTCCGGACAGGGGGTTGGCCAACAATTGCAATTCCTCCAAAACGTCCGAACCCACGACGGCCCGGTATTCCTCAAGCCTACGCATGGGACGACTCCGACGAACGAAGCAACGCGACCATTTTGTTTTTGATCTCCTCGAGCGTGTGAAGGGACAAATCCAGGCCGCGGATCTTTTCCGCCAAGGACGGGTCGCCCCAATCCGCCGATAACCAAACGGAGAAATCGTTTTCCCCGGGCGGCAGGCGCAGTTTGGCTTCAAACAGATGAAGGTAAAGGCTGGCGTGGGTCACGCGACCCAGCGCTTCGACCATTTCTTCCAGGTTCGCCGCGGTGTGCGGCGTCGGGATGGAAAAGCGTCGGGCGGACATGAATTGAAAGGCCCTTTCGGCCGGCAACGGGGTCCGCCCCGGGTTTTTCCGCACGTGGGCGTCCACCACGGCGACCAAAGCCGAACGGACTTGAGCCAGCGTCGAATGGTGGAGGGGGTTCACCCCCGACAATCCTTTCGCCAACTCGGGTTCCCCGGCGATTTTCTCCGCCCAGTAAGCGAAGTCGTTCATCGGTTCGGGGACCAGGAATTGATGTTCGTGCAGAAACCGGTGGGTGTGAAAGTAAATCACGCCGTCCGGCAACGAGCGCAATCCCCCCAGCAGCTCCTCGGCGGTGTGGGCTTTTTCGCTTCGAATCAGGGTCAAGGCCAAGCGGGTAAAAAAACGAAAAGGCGAAGCGGCTTTTTTCACGGGATCCTCCTGACGAGGTCCAAGGTCCATTTAAGGAACGCGAGCACCTCCCCCTGACGGGAGAGCCGGTAGGCCGCGCGCGTTTTTTCCGACCCCACTTTCACGGCGAATCCCCGGCCCACCGCGGCGCGAAACATGTCTTCGTCGGTGGCGTCGTCCCCCACGGCGATCACGAAGGGCCGGCCGCGATGCCGCCAAATTGTCCTCAAGGCCCGCCCCTTGTCCCAGCGCACGCGCGGCCGCAACTCCCAAACGCAATGGCCCCGGGTCCAATGAAATGCCCGGGCGTGGGTTTTCCTTTTGAGCGTCGACAGGACGGTCTTAAAAAAAACCATTTGCTCGGGTTGCACCCGGCGGTAATGCACGCTGAGGCCGTAGCCCTTTTCCTCCAAATGCACCCCCCCGACGCCCCGAAAGGCAACCTGGGCCAGACGCATCAATTCCCCGGTGTGACGCTTCAAACGCCGGGCGGTCGGGTTGACGTACCGAAACCCGGGCCCGGACATTTCCAAGCCGTGATTGCCCCCATAAAACACCTTCCCCACCCCCACGCGTTTCCGCACATCCGCCAACGAGCGCCCGCTGAGGACCGCCACGTCGCAGCGGTCGGTCAATGCCCCCAGGCGTCTTCGCAGGGTCGCCGGCATCCGCGCCCGGGACGGATGATCCACCAGGGGGGCCAACGTCCCGTCGAAATCCAGCGCCAACAAGACCCGCCGCGCCGCCCGCACGCGACGGACCCACCGATCGGCGAACCCCCAAAAAGATTTCGTCATAGTGCGCGGACCGGGGCGCTCTCCGAAGCCAATCGGACCCGGGTCAGCTCCTCGATCAATTCCCCGGCCCAGCGGTAGATGTTGTGTTCCCGAACCACCTCGCGCATTCGTTTCATTCGATCGGCCTGTTCATCGGGCGACATTTCAAGCGCGAACCGCAGGGCGTCGGCCATGCGCTCCGTGTCGTAGGGATTGACGAGCAGGGCGTCGCGCAATTCCCGGGCGGCCCCGGCAAAAGGGCTTAAAATCAGAACCCCGGCGTTGTCCGGGCGGGCGGCCACAAATTCCTTGGCCACGAGGTTCATCCCGTCGTGAAGCGAGGTCACCAGGCAAACGTCCGCCGTTCGATAATAGGGGAGAATCTCCGCGTGGTTGTGGTGCCTTTTCAGGAATACGATGGGGCGCCAGTCTCTTTTTTTGAATTTCCAATTCACCCGTTCCGCCTCCGAATCCACCTCCGCCAGAAAATCGTGGTAGCGTTTGATGTGCGTGCGGCTGGGCGCGCCGATCTGGACGTACGTGAATTCGCCTTGGTATTCGGGAAACTTTTCCAGAAACCGCTCGATGCCGTGGAAACGTTCCAAGACGCCCTTGGTGTAGTCCATCCGCTCCACGCCGACGGCCAGGAAGCGGGCCTTGATCCCCAGCTCCTTCAGCAGAGCCGCGCGGTCCGGAGGGGGAAGCGTCACGGTTTCGGGAAAGTCCACGCTGATGGGAAACGGTTTGACCAGGGTCGGGTGGTTTTCCCGATGGATGGTGAATCGCTCCCATTCGATTCGGCATTCGAGCACCCGGTCGACGGTTTCCATGAAATTGTTGCAATGGAATTGGGTGTGGAAGCTCACCAAATCGGCCCCCAGCATGCCCGCGAGCAATTCGCGCTGCCAGGGGCAAATGCCGAAGGCTTCCGGGTTCGGCCAGGGAATGTGCCAGAAAATGGCGACCCGGGCGTCCGGGCGTTTGGCTTTGATCATTTTCGGAAGAAGGGCGAAGTGGTAGTCCTGGATCAGCACGCAGGGCTTTTCAATCCCGTCGATTTCCTCCAAAACGGCGGCCGCGAATTTCTCGTTGACGGCCTGGTAGGCGGCGAAATCCTGGGACCGAAACAAGGGGCGCGTGTGGGCGATGTGGCAGAGGGGCCAGAGACCTTCGTTCGCGAACCCGTAGTAGTAGCCGTTTTCCTCCTCCTTGGTGATGGCGACGCGCCGAAGGGTGTAAAAGGGATCGTCGGGGGGCACCCGCAATCGGTTTTTGTCGTCCACCGTTTCCCAGTCGGCGTCGCCGGCCCCGTGGGCCACCCAGGTGCCGCCCGCGGCGCGCATCATGGGGTCCAACGCCGTCACCAAGCCGCCGGCCGGAACGATCCATTTTAAATTGCGCCCTTCGCGGGTGTGCATGTAGGGCTCCCGGTTCGAGACGACCAGGAGGGGGTTGCCGCTCAGTTTGAGCTTCACGTGTTCCTTCAAACGCTCCGCCGTCCAGAGGGATTCGGCCGTCTGGCGCAACCGGGCCTCCTCTTCCGCGGCGGATTTGGCCTGGACCAAATGCCGCGCGAACCGGGAGGCCTCCTTGGCCAGGGGGGCGAAGAGTTCGGAATGGGGCAGGGGCGGCGTTTCGACGGTATCGCCCGCGCGCAATTTCTTCATCCACTCGGCCATTTGGTGGATGGGGCCGAAGACGCTCCATCGCATCAGCCCGAGGATGACCAGGGTGATCACCGCCATTTGAACCAGGGCCCGGCCGAAAGTGTGGCGCCAAATGCGGGCCAAGTACCCGTGAATGTACGTCGCGTCGTGGACGATCAAAAGGGCGCCGGCCGGCTGGTCGTTCAGGACGATCGGATAGGCGTAGGCGTAATCGGACTTGCCGCGCCATTTGACGTATTCTCCCCGGGCTTGGCGGGTGTCGATGACCTCGGCCACCAGATCGGATTTCTCGGGAAGTGATTTTAAAAGGACCGTGGTCCCCGCCAACACTTTGTCCTTCACGTCAAAAACAACGATGCCCGTTAAACGGGATTTGTTTTCAAAACGCCGAAGAATCCTTTGGAGGTCCTTCGTGGATCTCTGGGTCATCGCGGTGCTCACCGATTCCTCGAGGCCCTCGGCCACCAGGGCGGACCGGCGGTTCAATTCATCGGTTTGATTGCTTTGCTCCTGGCGCATGAGCAGGTAGGCCGATCCCGCGGCCACCAGGCCCACCGCCAACACCATGGAAATAATAAATTGCGCCGTCATTTTCATAGGAGGACCTCGAGGAGGATTACGGCCATCAGAAGGGCCGTTAATTTCAGGACAAAAGGCCCCATGGTTTTGAACCAATCCCAGGGGGTGAAATGGGGGGCGATGTCTTTTCGGATGAAGGCAAAAGCCACCACCGATTGGGCGGATCCGATGTGGGTCAAACATCCGCCAACGGCGTATCCGGCGATTTGGGCCATGGCCGAGGCGTGGACAACGGTGAGTTCGAATCCCCGCAGGGCCCGTCCGGCGAAATCGGCCACCACGTTGTTGTCCAAAAGGGCGGACAGGAGTCCCGTTCCGATGAATTGGGCGGCGGCCACCGTCGCCAGACCGCCGTTTTCCAGGCCCCATTGTAGGCCCCGAGCCAGATGTGAGAAAAAATCGGTTTTTTGGAGAAGGGAGATTGAGAAAAACAATGGGATCAAAAATAAATATTCCTGGGTTTCGTGCCAAGCCTCCCGCCCCGCCAACCCGCGCATCTTTTTTCGGGGAGCGATGGCCAGAAAGGCCGTCGCGTACCCGGCCCAGGAGGCGAAAAATAGGGGAACCGCGTGGTCCGCCGCGTGCCAAATCAGGAGGCCGATAAAAGGAAGAAAAGACAAACCGGCCCACCGTTGGACGGTCCGTCGAGGGCGCCGCATTTTTTCGAGCCGCTGGTCCAAGACCGCGGCGGATTCGTCCGCCTTGTGGTCGTTTCGCCCGAAGACGTGGACGTAATAATCGTCCAGGGTTTCCGCGAGATCCTCCGATAGAAACCGTCCGAGGAGGCGAAGGCGGGTGTCGCGGGGGACCCGTTCATTGACCAAGGCCTCCCCGAAGGGGACGCCCCGGTGGAGCCGCTCAACGACGGCGGGGTAATGGACCCCAATCTCCCCTCGATGTTCCCCGACGAATTCAAGGGGCAACACCACGTCGCCGTGACGGTCGGCCTGCAGGAATCGGACGTCGGCCGTGTGGCGATCCAGTACGTCCAGCCGCCGGAAATTGACCACTTTGTCCCGGAGCACCGGACGCAGTCGAAGGAGCACCAATAGGTAGCTCGCCAAGGCCCCCGGCAGGCAGTAACGCAGAAAAAAACCGTCGGTCAAGAGGGGGTGCAAATTGGCTTTCATAATCAAGTTGGGCGGTTCGCCGTAGGCCAACCACATGCCGGAGACCGTGGTGATGACCGTCGCCAACATGACCGCGAAAAGGATGTCCCGATCCTTTACTTTCGCCCAGAACAGTAAGATGACCAGAGTCCGGATCAAGAGGCCGATCATGGAGACCCCGTCCAGAATGCCCGAAGCCAGGGCGACGATTCCGGCCAACAGGCCGACGGTGGGAAAAACCCGTCCGCGCCAACGAGTCAACAAACCGAAGGCCACGGTTTCCAGCAGGCGGGACTGGGAAATCGCCGAAACAAAATAGGTGAGGCCGACAATAAAGAGCATCGTGTCCAAATGGATCAGGCCGTCCAGCGCGCGGAAATGGAGAAAATGCCGGGCGACGAATTCCCCAAGGGCCGATAGCCCCCGCGCCGTCCACTCTTCCCGCAGGACCGACGCGGGCCACCAGCGGGTGAAGAACGTGGCCGCAACGATCATTCCGGCCCCGAACGTCAGGGCGTTTTTATCCAATCGGTAAGGAATCGATCCGAAAACAAATAGGGCGAGCACCGTTAAAATAACTTCCAGAGCCAAGAGCCAAACGGGCATGGGGCCGGGGGAGAACCGGGCAATGAGGCCCGCCAAAAGAATGGCGGCGGCCAAAAAGGGAAGGGGGGGGATTCGCTTCATTGTCCCCGGACCCCGGCGACTTTAAAATGGAGAGCGCAACGGCGATGGTCAACCCCGCCGGCCCTCCAACCCATCCGCCCGTATAAAAATGGGAACACCGGGTCCGTTTTTACAGGATGTATTGGCAATCGGTACCCCCCCCAAAAAAAAGGACCGCCATTCCGCCTCCCCCCCATGGTTTCCCATCGGGGACGAGCGGAATGGCGGCCCGACCATTCTTATCCTCCGGAACCGACATCGATTCCGAACCCTTTTATAATTGACTGCAACGCAGTATACCAGTTGCTTTGCGATCATGGGTGTCGATGAAAGGCGTTCGGGGAATTCGCGGTCCTCAATGTCGGATTGGTAAAACCCGTCGAAGGAAAGGATCAGGACCCCTTCGCAGAACGGTTCAGCGCGTTCCCTCGTTGGCGCGTTCGCTATTTCGGTGGGGGGGTCTCGAGGAGGAAGGCGTAGTTCAGGGAAAGGGTCTGATATAAATTTTTGGCGCCGACGACGCGGGCCGTCATGTAGGCGATCAAGGCCGCGAGCATGACGGGCAAGAGATTGTCGTGGTGGCCCGACATCTCGAAGATGATGACGAAGGCGGTGATGGGCGCCTGGATGACGGCCGACAGGAAGGCGGCCATACCCAAAAGGGCGCAGAGGGCGACGGAGAGGCCCATCCACTGGGCCGCGTTGGCCCCCAGTGCCGCCCCGATGGATAGGGATGGAGCGAAAATGCCCCCCGCGATGCCCGACCAGTACGTGAGCAGGGTCCCCGCGATTTTGGCCACGGGAAAGGAAGGGTGCCAACCGGTCAGGTCGCCGTGCGTGAGCAATTGGGCGACGGCGTTTCCGGGCCCCAGGACGTCTCGACCGCCAACTCGAGCCACCCCCAAAAGACCCAGGGCGAGAATCACCGGGAGGGCATAACGCCAACGACCGGTTTTGTAGGGGACCAACGCTTTTTTTCCCTCAAGAACAGCGGTGGAAAAGAAGGCCCCGAACAGTCCCCCCAGTACGCCGATCGCCAGCACTCCCCACAAAGGAACTCCGGGGGCGTCGGCCAAGGTGCCAAAATAGGCGTACTCCCCGGTGAGCAATTTCGCCGTGATCGCGGCCGCGATAATGGCGAGGATGACGTAGTCTTTGAACGTGGCGAAATGCTCCGAGCCCAATTCTTCGACCGCAAAGGTCACGCCCGCGAGCGGGGTATTGAAGGCCGCGGCCAAGCCCGCGGCGCCTCCCGCCACCACCGCGGATCGACTGTCGAGATTGAAAGAAAAAAATCGTCGGAACAGAAGAATCACCCCTAAAAAAATGCAAGCCGCGACGTGCACGGTCGGTCCCTCCCGCCCGGAAGACGCTCCGGCCCATACGGCGAGAAGGAGGGACGTCACCTTGACCCCCAAGGTCAAGGGGGAGGTCAGGGGCGCCAGCCGGGGCTCCGTGGATGGCGTCAGGTGCTTGGCGGCAAAAATGGCCTGGGGGATTCCCGTCCCGTCGGCGCAGGGGGCGATTCGACGGACCATCTCAACGGAAATCAGGAAGAGGAGCGGGGTGGTAACCCAGGCCCAGGCGCCACAACGGGAAAAATCAAGCCGGTGGGCGGTGACAAATTCAAAACCCCGCATGAACGTCACGCAGGTCAGGCCCGTCAGACCCGCCGCCAGAAGGTAGGCGAAGAGGGTAAACCCGTACCGATGCCGCCAAACGCGTTCGGAAATTTTCTTGGCGGTTTTCAGCATGAGATATTTTACCTCTTCCGAAACGCCGAGTTTGTCCGGCGGCCCGGCGCGAAAAGGCATTTGCCGACGGAACGGTTCGCCCTCGGGTCAAATCGGGACTCGCCCGCTGGAACTTTTGGGCGCGCCAAGAATTAATGATAACCTTCCCCCATGGTCGCGGTTGCGCAACTTCTGATCGGATTGGTCTGCGCGGGGATCGGTGGTGAATTGTTCGTTCGCGGCACCGTTGGAATGGCCCGGTGTATGCGGATCCCTCCGGGGATCATCGCCGCGACCTTCGCCGCTTTTGCGACGTCCAGTCCCGAATTATCGGTCGCCATCGGGTCGGCCCTCACCAAGGACCCCCAAATTTCCTTGGGCGACGCGTTGGGCAGCAACGTGGTTAATATCGCCCTCATTTTGGGTCTGTCGTTGTTCGTCTCCCCGCCGGTGGCCCCGTTGGTCAATTTCAACCGGGAACTCGTCGTGGCGCTGGTGGTCCCCCTCTTGGTGGGGCTCGCCGCGTTGGATGGAACGATCGCCCGGTGGGAAGGATGGTTGTTGTTGTCCGTTTTTGGGGGTTGGATGGTCGTTCTGTTGAGGGGAACGCTTCGGGAGCGGGGCCAACCTTCCGTTTCTGCGTCGCGCGCGAGCCCGTGGGAAGTCGTTGTTTTTTCGTTGGTGGGACTGGGTTTGCTTATTATTGCGGGCGACCAGGTCGTGCGGGGAGCCCGGGCGTTGGCCCGTTTCATGGGGATCGGAGAATTTGTGGTCGGAGCGACGATGGTGGCGATCGGCACTTCCGTCCCCGAATTGGCCACCACGCTCGTCGCCCTCTGTCGGCGGCAAGAAACCATCGGCTTCGGAATCGTTTTGGGGAGCAACATATTCAATGGGTTGCTCATCGTCCCCCTCACAGCCGTGCTTTGCCCCATCGCGGTCCACGGCGCCTCAACGGCCGTTGCCCTGGTCGCCAGCGCGATGGCGGGACTCCTATTGGTTCCGGGCGCTTCGGGTCACCTTGGCCGCGCGCGCGGATTCCTCTTATTAACGCTGTATGTCTTGTTTGTATTCATAATTTCCAGGTTCCGCTGAGAATCCCTCGCCGACAGATCGGCCCACCGCCCTTTGGGGCGATCCGAAACGACGTCGGAGGGCGGAGAGCCTTCCCCCTAAAAGCAACGAACCCAACCGATGGAATCGATTGGGCTCGTCCCTGAAGTTTGAATCTTAAGAATGGGATGGGGGAGTGAGATTTGAACTCACGAGCGGAGGTCCTTGGTGGCACACCAATGCAAGATGGTGGCGCCGCAAGTGAAACGGCTCCAACCGTACGGTCAATGCCCGGAGTTTGGGCATTCGAAGCTTGCGCCTCTACCGCATTTCGAGCCGCTGACCGCGGAGGGCGTCCGCGGTTAAACCGGGGGAGCCGGGATTTGACCGGCGACCGTCCCCACGGCCATGCCCCGGAGTGTGGGGCATCGTGCGGCGGATGGATCAGCGAGAAACAAGGTGGCGGAGGGAGTGAGATTTGAACTCACGAGCCGCGGGCCTTGGTGGCACACCAAGGCATGATGGTGGCGCCGCGATGGAAGCGGCGCCAACCTGACGGCCAATGCCCGGAGTTTGGGCATTCGAAGCTTGCGCCTCTACCGCATTTCGAGCCGCTGACCGCGGAGGGCGTCCGCGGTTAAACCGGGGGAGCCGGGATTTGACCGGCGACCGTCCCCACGGCCATGCCCCGGAGTGTGGGGCATCGTGCGGCGGATGGATCAGCGAGAAGCAAGGTGGCGGAGGGAGTGAGATTTGAACTCACGAGAAGCTTGCGCCTCTACCGCATTTCGAGTGCGGCGGATTCAACCGCTCTCCCATCCCTCCGTAAATTGATAAATCGACCCCGGTTTCCATCGGACGTCCGGGGCAGGAATTCCCGCCGGTTATTATACCCTGTGCCGCCCCGAAAAATCCCGCCGCATTTCCCGTTGAAGATCCTTGCGCTTTTTATCTTCCCGCTGGTCGGGCGCGGTTTTTCCCTTGGCCAGGCCCAATTTAACCTTGGCAAAGCCGGACTTCGAAAAATAAAGCTCCAGGGGAA
>Ga0268298_10006217_pt1 | contig 10905 bp, 18 predicted proteins | sample WWTPWeurt_MetaG_FD_194462 | JGI IMG/M metagenome (GOLD analysis project Ga0268298, IMG submission 194462) | Activated sludge microbial communities from WWTP in Nijmegen, Gelderland, Netherland - WWTP Weurt | ecosystem: Engineered > WWTP > Aerobic digester > Activated sludge | place... | reverse complement strand
ATCGCGTACACCACGCACGGCGCGCGACTGCTGGAGGCTGCGGAGCGGATCCGCCGGCTGGGACTGGGAAGCTGAGCCGGAGGCCGCTCGCCCGAGGGGTGGGCGGTCGGCGCCTGCGACCGGCGCCCGAATCGCGACTTGCGTCGCTCCTACGGCAAGACCCGCAGAGCCCCGGTGTAGAATGCAGCAACGCCCCACGCCCTCGAAACCGCCCCGCCTGCGATGAACCGCCCCGGCTGCGATGTAGGAGCGACGCAAGTCGCGATCCCCCGTCCGACGCCCCGCCCGCGCGCTTGCAGGGCGCAGGAACTCAGCTCGCCTGCTCCGCGCTGGAACGATCGCGGCCGGCGATCAGCATCAGGCGCTTCTTCAGCGCCATGACCTTGCGCGTGTAGCGTGCCTTCGGGTCGTTGAGCGCACCGTTGTAGTACTGCAGCGCGCGCTGCATGCTGCCGTAGCGCTGCAGCCCCTCGTGCAGCACCAGGGTGCCGACGCGGACATTGACCTCGGGATCGAACAGGACGTTGCGGCCGCGATTGGGACCGATCTTGTCCTTGTGATAGCGCGGAATCACCTGCATCAACCCGAGCGCGCCCATGTTGCTGACCGCGCGATGGTTGAAGCTCGACTCCACCGCCATGATCGCGACGATCAGCAGGGGGTCGAAACCGAGTTCCTCGGCGTGCGTCTCGGCCGCGGCCAGCGCGGGCTCGATCGTCTCCTCGGAAACCTGGTAGGTGTCGGCGATCCAGTCGCGCACACGCTCCATCTCGTCCGAGAGCGCGCCCTCGTCCTCGAATGGGTTGTCGACCAGCGCCGCGATGTCGCGCAGCGCAGGCTGGTGGAAGACCGGCGGGATCGGCTCCGCCACTGCGCGCGCGGCCTTGCGCTCGATCAGCCCCGGCGCGGCCACCGGCAAGCTCTCGTGCAAGCGGGTGGAGGCGGCGAGGGACGGAATCGAGGCCGCGAAGGAGGGAGCCGAAGCGCCCATCTCGCCCCGGCGGGGGGCAAAGGACAGCACCGAGGCCATGGCCAGTTCGGAAGCGGTCGGTTCGGCCTGCAGGCCGAGGACGTCGCCGTAGCGCACATCCGCCGCACCCGCCCCTTGCGTGCCGAGCCAGCTCATGCCCATGAGACCAACGGAAAGAACTGCACCGTGCGCCAGACTGCGCGCAGCGCCGCCCGCCTGACGCGCGAGCGCCTTGAATCGAGTTGCGTGTTTCATGGTGTCCTCCATGCTGTGGCCTGAGTCCTGCCGTGGAAGGGCCCTGTGGTGGGGGCCGCCCGGTGCCGCCCTGTCGGGCAGCATCCGCGTCGCTCGGCGGGTTGGCCGGCACGACGGGCAGGAGTACTCGGTCGCCAGTAGGTGTTAAGACCCATCGCCGCAACCAGACGACGGGCCCCGCGGTGCGTGCGTCCATGAAACTGCGTCTCACCTTACGGGAGGCGCCGCACCGAGATCGGATTAGGAATGTTGCAATGCAACAGGGAGCGGATTGTATTCGCTCACAGGTTTATTGTCAAAACCTGACGCCCCCCGGGCAACAGCAAGAAACACTTGAATTTGCGGGAAGTTTCAACCGATCAGCAGCTTGCGCGGCGCTGTTCGCGCAACGCATCAAGGCGCTTCCAGTCGAAAAAAGGCCCCGGATCGGTCTTGCGACCGGGCGCGATGTCGGAGTGTCCCACCACCGCCTCGATCGGATAGCGCCGCTCCAGCGCGACGATCAGCGCCGCCAGACGCTCGTACTGCGCGGGCTCGAAAGGCATCGTGTCGCAACCCTCGAGCTCGATGCCGATGGAGAAGTCGTTGCAGCGCTCGCGCCCGTTCCAGCACGACACCCCGGCATGCCAGGCGCGGCGGTCGGGGTCGACGAAGCACAGCGTCTGTCCGTCGCGACGGATGAAGTAGTGCGCCGACACGCGCAGGTGGTGGATGGTCGCGTAGTAGGGGTGGGCGTCGGGATCCAGCGTGTTGGTGAAGAGTTGCTCGACGCCGGGACCGCCGAACTCGTCGGGAGGGAGGCTGATGGCGTGGACGACGATGAGGCGGACGCGCTCGCCCGCGGGGCGCTCGTCGTGGTTGGGGGACAGCGGGGTCAGGTCTTTCATTTACTCATTTGCTCGCTTGCATTCCCGGCACCGGGAGGCTGGCGCGCCTTCCGGTCCTTGGCGACGATCCGGCTGATCGAACTGTAGTGGAGGCCGAAGAACTGGGCGAGCTGCGCGAGGGTGAAGGCACCAGAGGCCGCGGCCGCGGCGATGGCCGCATCACGCGACGAACAGCCCTCCACAACCGCCTGCAAGGACGCGCCCTGCGGCCTGCGCTGCAGCCGCGGCACTTCGTTCAGGCGGTCATCGTCCGGCACCTTGTGCGCCATCTCGTCGGCGAATGCCCCGCTGCCCAGGTAGATCTGCGCGTTGAGGCGCTCCCAGATCGGCGGCTGGCCGACGCCCGCACGGACGAAATCTTCATATCGACAAGCGGCCGCGGTCCGCTCCGACCCGAACTGCCCCAGCACCCAGTCCGTCTCCAGCCAAGGAGGCGGATCGACCAAACCCAACATGGAGCGATGGCTGCTCCAGGGCCACTCGCGCGCATCGCCACAGAGCCCCGCCCGCACGGGGTTGAGCACCACATAGCGCGCGAGCTCCACGAGGTAGGCGTCGGCCTCGACCAGGATCGCCTTGTAGCGCCCCTGGAAGACGTGCCCGACACGAGCGTGGCGTCGATTCGCGGCCTGGGTGTACACCCCGTTCAGCTGTCTCATGCCCCGGGAGAGGTTCGCCTCGGCGGTCTCCACGACCAGGTGGTAGTGGTTGCCCATCTGGCACCACGCGTGACAACGCCAGTTGAACGTAAGCGCTCCACGAACCCCATCCTTCCCGGGCTCTTTACGCCGTGATCAACTGCTCAGCCTTGAGATTCCAGGGCAGGAGGGCCTCGAAATGTTCGACGTTGGTCGCGGTGGGCAAGGCGCGCAGCACGTGGCGCAGCCACAGATACGGCTCGAAGCCGTTGGCCTTGGCGGTTTCGACCAGCGAGTAGAGGAGTGCGCTGGCACGCGCACCGGCCTGAGTGTCCGAGAAGAGCCATGCCTTTCTCCCGACCACGAAGGGACGGATGGCGTTTTCGGCGGGGTTGTTGTCGATCGGCAGATCGCCGCGCTCGAGGTAGCGCGTCAGACGCGGCCACTGCCGATGCAGGTAGCCCAGGGCACCCCCGAGCACCGAGGTGGGCGGCACGGTGGGGAGCACTTGGTCGAGCCAACGGCGCAGTTCGTCGATGACGGCGCGGCTTCTGCTCTGGCGTAGCGCCAGGCGCTGGGCGTCGTTCAGTTCGCGCGCGTCCTTCTCGATGGCGTAGAGCTTGCCGATCAGGGCCAGCGCTTCGTGGGCGCGGCCGCGCTTGCCGGCAGGCAGCACCTTGCTGGCATCGACGAAACGACGTCGCGCGTGCACCCAGCAACCGAGCCGGGTCACCCCTTCGGTGAAGGCAATTGCGCCGTAGCTCTCGAGCCCGTCGGCCATCAGATGCCCCTTCCAGCCTTCGAGCAGGCGTAAGGGCACCGCCTGCGCGCGGCTCGGATCGTACTCGAAGAGGACCACCGGCTTGCCCGGCGGTCCGCCGCGCTGCACCCACATCTGGCTCTTGCTCGTGGCTGCCCGGCCAGGCTCCTTGAGCACCTGCACCGGGGTTTCGTCCATGTGGATGACGTCGTGCCCGAGCAGCACGTCGCGCATCAGGTTGGCGAGCGGCTGCAGCGCCTGGGCGGTACCGATCACCCAGCGCGCCAGGGTCTGGCGCGGCACAAGCACGCCTGCGCGAGCGAGCACGTACTCGAAACGCGCCAGCGGCAGCCCATCGACGTACTTGATGACGATCAGCAAGGCCAGCAGGTCGTTGCTGGCGTTGCTCTTGGGCAGCACCTGCGCCGGGGCGCGGGCGGTGACCGGCGCCTGGTCGCCCTCGGGGCAGCCGTAGCGCTTGCGGATATGGCGCAGCACACGCACCTGCATCGGGACGATGTCGAGCTGTTCGCTGACGTCCTGGCCGATCTCGACCATGGGCGTGCCGCAGGCGCAGGTGCGCTCGGCCTCGGGGACGTCATGGACGACGTCGATGCGCGGCAGCTCGATGGGCAAGGGCTTGCGCTTACCACGCGCCTTCTTCTTGCCGGTGTCGGCGGACGCCTCACCCGTCGTCTCGGTGGCCGGCGGCGGCAAGGTTGCGGTGTCGAGCGCCTCGGGTGCGGACTCGGCCAGCGCCTCGGCCTCGTCGAAGAGCCAGGCCTGGCCCGCGTGCGATTCGCTGCTGGGCCCGAACATGCGCCGACGCGCCAGGCGAAGCTGCTCGTAGAGCTCGAGGATGCGTGCCTCGAAGGCCTTTTGCAGTTCAGCCTCCCGCGCATCGAAGGCTCTTTGGCGTTCAGCCTCCCGCGCATCGAAGACTTTCTGGAGTGCGGCCTCACGGGCCTCGAAGGCTGCCTGCCGTTCGGCTTCACGCGTCTCGAAGGCACGCTGCTGTGCCAGCAACAAGGCTTTGAGCGTTGCTGGATCGTCGGGCAACAGCTCGGCCAGGACGGATGCGCACACGCCAACGGAAGGGTTCGAGCGAGGGGCGGCGGTACGTTGCGGCATGCCGGAATTATACCCGATCACGCTACGTAACTGATTGGTATTGCAGCGTTTTATGCGGCCTTGCCGCCCACAGATCGAAGCCCTCAAGCAGCCATTCGAGCTCCTTCATCGTCAGTACGCAGGTGGGCTCGCCCGCCTCGGCCGCCGGCCAGGCGAAGCGCTCGGCTTCGAGCCGCTTGTACCAGAGGCAAAAGCCGTTGCGGTGCCAGTACAGCGCCTTGAGCTTGTCGCGGCGACGGTTGATGAACAGGTACAGTGCGTCGCCGAACGGGTTCAGCCCCAGCTCCTGCTCGACCAGTGCCGACAGTCCGCCGATGGATTTGCGAAAGTCGATCGCCGGCCGGTACAGATACACCGCACCGATCGAATGCCCCGGGTGCATCAGCGCCCCCGCTCGGCAAGGGCCACCGACAGCGCGGCCAGCCAGTCGACGCCGGGCAGCATCGCGCATTCGAGCCGCAACTGCGCGTCGATCACCACCGTGCAGCCCGCGCGGGGCGTCATCGAGGGTTCGATCTGGATCGGGACGAATCCGCCAAGCTTGGCGCGGCTACGACGGCCACCGGCCACCAGACGCTTGCGCCACTGGTAGAGCGCCTGCGGCGACAGCCCCTCGCGCTCGGCGTACGCCTTCGTGGTGATGCCCTCGGCTTCGATTGCCGACAGGTGCGACAACCAGAACGTACTGCGCTCCGACATGCTCGTGCTCCCCGAAAAACGGAAGCCGAAGCATGAGGGCTCAACGGGGGCTACGTAAGGATGGGGTTCGTGGAGCGCTTACAGTTGAACCGATCGCAGACCTCGCCGAAGAGTTCCAGCCACAACAGGCGATCGACGTCGTCGGCATAGATCGGCTCGCGACGGTCGCCGCGCGAAGTCAGGTGGTACACCCCTCCGGCAAGCTCGATCCGCAACGGCCGCGCCATGATCCTCTCCTCGGGCAGGAACGGCACCGATTATCCCGAATAGATAACCGAGAAGACAAGACCGAAGGAAGAACCCGCGGCAGCAGCGGAGGGGAAGAAATGAGCAAATGAAAGACCTGACCCCGAGAAGCTCACCCCGCTCGGGCTGCCTGCCTGATCGCCTCGGCCGCCCATTGGTTCAAACTCTGCCCGTGCGCAGCGGCAGCAACGACCGCCGCCTCGTGCACCGCGGGGTCGACGCGCAGCGAGAACTTGCCCGAGAAGCGCTTGCGTGGTTCGATGCCCCGCCGTTCGCACGCATCCAGGAACACGCGCAGGGACACCTCCCCTTCGCGCCTCAGTCCAGCCACGTCATCCGCATAAAAATCCGCACCGCCATTCAAACCGACGAACTCGCCGCGAAACATCTGGATATCCGGATCGAAGGTGATCACGGCCTCGTAGCCCCCGATGCTCATGGTGTTCATGGTTGCACTCCGTTGTCTTCAAGCCACTTCCGAATTGCTGCGACTGCGCCCTTGTCGGTATCCGGGGACGGGTGCGGGCGATGGAAGACACGCACCATACCGAACAGAAACACCTCCACCCGAGAACCTTCGCGCTCCGAAATCTCGGCACCCAGTTCCCGGAACAAGGCCTCGACGTCCGCCCAGCGCACGTTCGCCGAGACCGGTCGGGCATGGATCAGTTCAAGGGTGCGCTGGTGTTTGCGTTTCACGACTTCATGGTATCAAAAAACGATATCAAACCAAAATGAGCAAATGAAAGACCTGACCCTAGGGGTCCCTACGGCCGGAACACCTCTATGCAGAGCTGCTCCACATGGCGATAGTGACGATCGTTTGCCGTCAGCAGATCGAGCCCGCGCTCGAGCGCCGTTGCTGCAATCAAGGCATCCGCCATCTGCATGGAATGGGAAAGTGCGAATTGCTCGCAAAGGAAGCATGCACGCGCGGAGATGGCCTCATCGATCTGTACCACCCTCGCCGACCAGAAGCTCAGGGCCTGCCGAAGCGCGCGCAACTCCGACTTGTCACGCACTCCCTGGACAAGCTCCATGTACGTCACCGCCGACACCAGAAATCGTGGCATCGCATCCAGCCGATCCGCTGCACGCGCGTTGCCTCGCAGGTTCCAGATCAGCACGTCCGTATCCACGAGCATCACGGCAGCACTCTCGGCTGTCGCAGCCTGCGCACGTCATCGTCTACCGTGCCCTGCCGATCCGCCCACAGACCAAACGCAGGATTGCGCTCGGCATGCGCCCGGGCACGGTTCTCTTCGCACCGCATCAACACCGCCCGTACCTGCCCCCGGCTGGTGATGGTCACCCGCTCGCCACGATCCGCTGCCGCAAGCACCTCTGCCGTGTGCAGGCGCAAATCCCTGATGGTCGCTTCCATGACGAACTCCGTTTCACAAGCCTGTGAACATTACATCACAAAGCCACCGACGGAAGGGAAATGAGCAAATGAAAGACCTGACCCCACAGCCCCCCTCTAAAGCGTCGTGTAACGCGACAGTCGATGTCGTGAGTCGACAAAAAAACGGGCCCGAAGGCCCGTTTTTACTTTCAAACCTGTCTTGAGAACAGATTAGAAGGTGTGGCGAACACCAACCACGAACATCTTCGACTTCTCACCATCTTCAATCGCAACCGTGCCCTTGTTGTTGGCATCGATGTTGATATCAGCAGTGCCGACCGGTGCAGCGCCCAGGGTCAGGCCATCGTCGTTGTCAGTGTAATTGTAACCAACGTAGGCAGTCGTGCGCTTGGACATGGCGTGCGTGTAAGCCAGACCAATGCTCTTAGCCTTCGACGACTCGCCTTCGAAGTCATACTCAACTTCGCCATAGCCGAGGTGAACGTTGCCAGCCGCACCAACCGGAACGACAACACCGACTTGCCACAAATCGGCGTCGAGATCATCCACGAAGCTCGTGTTGTCAGCTTGCTGATACGAAGCCAGGAGCTTCACGACACTGAAGTCGTAGCTAGCACCAACCAGCCACTCTTTCTGATCAGCTGCGTTGTTCTTGATCTGATGATAAGTCACACCAACAGCCAGCGGACCGTTCGCGTACTCGAGGCCCAGACCGAACGCGTCATCATCACCCGGCTTCTGCGAACGGGAAACTTCGTCGGCGATCGGGTCATACTTATACTTGTTGGTTTCAACACCACCGAATGAATAGATGGCACGGGCGGTCAGACCCGAGAAAGAGCCAGTGTAAGCAACCGAGTTATCCCAGCGAGCAGCGGAGTTCGGAGCGATGCTCAGACCGCTGAACGCCAAGGTCTCACCATCGATAACACCCTTCGAGGCATTCGGGGCACCAACAAGGATCGCGGCGGGCGAAATAGCGGCTGCACCAAACGCGTCATAGGCAGCGCTGGAATGGTAGCCAGGAGCATATTGACGTCCCAGACTCACGGTGCCAAACGAGCCACCCAGACCAACGAACGCCTGGCGCTGGAATGCGTTGCCGTCAGTGGTCTCGAGACCGGTGTCGATCGAGAACCCCTGCTCGATAGTGAACACAGCCTTGAGGCCGTTGCCCAGATCCTCGGCACCCTTGAAGCCGATACGGCTGCCCGACAGACCAGCCGAGCCAACGCCTTGGAAGTCGTTGTCACCATGGGAACCGAAGCCCAGATAGGCGTCAGCGATACCATAAACGGTCACGTTCGACTGAGCGAAGGCCGGAGCCGAAACCAGGCCAGCGACAGCCAGCGCGATCAGTTTCTTTTGCATGTGTTTCTCCTCAAATTTGAAGTTGAGACCTTGGCACTTGCCTTGGCCCTACTCACCTCTCTGGCGAGAAGTTGGGGCGATTCTGCAAACCTGCGGCCGGCCTTGCAAGCATGACAACGCGAAAACGCGACATTCCGGGCTCCGTTGTTGCGGACGTGCAACACAACCCCCCGATCAGCGCCGCGCATCGAGCCGCGGCAGGTCCGAGTTCCATGCCAGCAGCCTTTCGTCCGCCGTCACCAGCGCCGCGCCGCGCACCGCCGCGGAGGCGGCGATGAAGCGGTCCGCGGGGTCGCGATGCAGATCGGCGAAGCCCGCGGCCGCGAGCGCGATGCGACCATCGAGCGCAATCTCGACCAGCCCCGCACCCAGCAGGCCTGCCCGCCAGCTTTCAACCGCAAGCGGCAGGACGACACGCCCCTTCTCCACAAGCATCGCGCATTCCCAGAAGCTGATCGCACTCACCGCGACCTCGCCCGCGCGCCACGCCTGCTCGATGCGCGCGCGCGCCTGCGGGCCGAGCGCGGCATCGTCGGCATCCATCCAGATGAGCGCGTGGGTGTCGAGGACGATCACGACAAGGCCTCCCAGTCCTCGTCCGCGACCGGCGACACGATGTCGCCCAGGATGCGCACGCCCGGGTGCAGGCCAAAAGGCGAGGATGCGCGCGCGCCCTGATAGGGATGCAGTTCGGCGACCGGCTTGCCGTTCTTCGTGACGACAAGGATCTCGCCCGAGGCCGCCACCTGGTCCATCAGGGCGAGGCAGCGAGCCTTGAATTCGGAGGCCTGGATGGTTTGCATGGTCGTACTCCCTGGATAATCGATGACCATGATCATGACCATGGTTGCATGCGAATGCAACAAGGCCTTGGGGCATGCAGCATGCACGGGTTCATTCAATACGAAATTGCGTCCATTTTGTACAAAACATACAATTCAATTTCACCAGAATGAACAGGAGTCGCCACCATGCGCACCGTATCCGCCACCGAAGCAAAGCAAGGGCTGGCCGGCGTGCTCGACCTGGCCGCGCACGAACCCGTCGTGATCCGCCGCCAGAAGCGCGATGTCGCGGTTGTTCTGTCGATGAAGGAGTACGAGCGCCTCACGCGACTCAACGTCGCCGAGTTCCAGCGCTTTTGCGACGCAGTCGGCGAGAAAGCCGCAGCGGCGGGGCTGACCGAGGACAAGCTCGCCGAATTGCTCGCCGATGACTGAATTCCTGCGCTTCGCCGTCGACACGAACGTCCTCGTCAGCCGCCTGCTGGCACCGCGCAGCACCGCCGCCCGGGCGGTCGATCAGGCGCTCGCCCGCGGCAGCCTGCTCGGCTCGGAGGAAACCTTGGCCGAGCTCGCCGAAGTGCTGGCACGGCCCAAGTTCGACCCGTATGTATCTCGAGAAGACCGGCGCGAGTTCATCCGTCTGCTCGGCGGCGTCATGCAGATCGTGCCGATCCTCCGCAGGGTGGCGGCCTGCCGCGATCCGCGCGACGACAAGTTCCTGGACGTTGCGCTCGCAGGCGAAGCCGCGGCAATCATCAGCGGGGACAAGGATCTGCTCGTGCTGAATCCCTGGCACGGCATTCCCATCCTGACGCCAGCCGAGTTCCTCATGCGTTGAATGAAGGGCGCAGCGCAGCAGACCGGTCGGCTTACGAGTTCGAGGCATAGCCCGCCCACTCGAAACAAACAACGGACGTTTGCGCTGTTGCTACGCGAGCACTAAAATACACACGCCAGCGTATTTACAAAAGGTGATGCCATGGAAACACTGCCCAGCCGCGTCTTCAACAACGGCAACAGCCAGGCGGTCCGCATCCCGGCAGAGTTCCGCCTCGATACCGACCGCGTCAGCATCACGCGCAACGACGCGGGCGACCTGGTGATCCACCCCTTGCGGGTACAGCGTGGCACCGCGCTGATGCAGGCCCTGAAAGCGCTGGGCGAAGTGGACGACGACTTCGTCGCCGCGCTCGAGGCCGAGCGGGAAGCGCCGCTGCCGGTGCAGGAGCGCGAGGCGCTGTGATCTACCTGCTCGACACCAATATCCTGATCTACCTGATCAAGAACCAGCCGCCCAGCATCGCGCAGCGCATCGACGCACTTCCTGATAGCGACACCCTGTGCATGTCTTTCGTGACCTGGGCAGAGTTGTTGAAGGGCGCCGAGCGCAGCACCCGCAAGACGGAGGTGCTGCGGCGGCTGAACTCCCTGGCGCGCCAGATACCGGTGCGCTATCCCGCCGACCCAGCCATCTGCCGGCATTACGCGGAACAGGCCACCCGCCTCAAGGAGGCCGGCACACCGATCGGCGCAAACGACCTGTGGATCGCCTGCCATGCACTGGCCGAAGACGCCACCGTGGTCACCCACAATACGCGCGAGTTCAGGCGCATTGCTGGTTTGCGCGTCGAGGACTGGGTGTCCTCCGACGAGGACTGACGAGGACTACTCCGGAACTCCCGCCGCCCCTTAGCACTCTCACGCCCCGAGTGCTAAGATTGATGCGCAAGGAGGACCCCAGCCCATGTCACAAGCCCTGACCTTTCCCGTTCCCGCCGCCGGCAGCCTGGACCAGTA
>Ga0268298_10006216_pt1 | contig 10906 bp, 9 predicted proteins | sample WWTPWeurt_MetaG_FD_194462 | JGI IMG/M metagenome (GOLD analysis project Ga0268298, IMG submission 194462) | Activated sludge microbial communities from WWTP in Nijmegen, Gelderland, Netherland - WWTP Weurt | ecosystem: Engineered > WWTP > Aerobic digester > Activated sludge | place: Netherlands... | reverse complement strand
CCTCGACGCCGGCGCCGACGACTACGTCACCAAGCCGTTCTCGGTGGCCGAGCTGATCGCGCGCATCAACGCGATCTTCCGGCGCCAGAGCCGGATGGCGGCGTCCGACGAGACCTTCGCGATCGGGCCGTGGACGGTCAACGCCCGCAAGCACACCATCACCCGCGGCCGGCAGAGCAAGCGCCTGACCTTCTACGAGCTCGAGGTGCTGAAGCTCCTGCGCGAGCGCGCCGACGAGGCGGTGTCGCGCGAGGAGCTGCTCGACAAGGTGTGGGGCGTGAGCGCCGCGTCGACCAACCGCACCGTCGACAACTTCATCGTCAAGCTGCGGCGCAAGCTCGAGGAAGACCAGAAGAACCCGCGCCACATCCTGACGGTCTACGGCCTCGGCTACAAGCTGGTGCCGTGACCGCCGATCGTCGGGTCCGGATCGCGACCTGCCGTGACAGCGCCGAGGCCGCGGTGATCCGCTCGGTGCTCACCGGCCACGACATCGTGGTCCACATCAGCGGCGAGCACCACGCCGCGATGGTCGGCATGGGCGCGGCCACGATCGCCCTCGACGTGTGGGTCGATCGCGACGACGCCGAGGACGCCGCCGCGCTGATCGCCGAGCTGCGCGAGGGCGGGGCGGCGGCCCTGGCCGACGACGAGATCCCCGCCGACGACACCGCCGAGCGCGCCGACCTGGTGTCGCCCGACGGCGCGCTGGTGCGGTCGCCGGTCGACACGCTGACGCGGGTCGGGCGCAACAAGCGCATGGTCGGCGCGGCGCTGGTCGGCCTGATGCTGCAGCACGGCACCGCGCACCTCAGCGCCCGGGCGTGGAAGCGCGGCATCACCCTGGCCGCGGTGCAGATCGTCGGCTGGCGCCACTTCGTCGCCGGCAACGTCGTCTTCGCGACCGCGCTCATCGCCGGCGCGGTGGTGACCGACGTCGTCGGCGCGCTGTGGGAGATCGCCCGGACCACGACGGTCGCCGCCGAGCTGCCCGCGGCGCGCGTCGCCCGCTGAGCGCCGGTCGCGCGGTGAGCCGCCCTCGCGGCGCGAACTCGGCTACCGTCCGGGCATGCGCGCCCTGACCCTCCCGATCGCCGCCGCCATCGCCGCCGTCGTCGCGTCCGCCGCCGCCGCCCGGGCCGACGGCCTGGTCGAGCTGGCCGCCGGCGGCGCGATCCCGCTGGCCGAGGACGACTACACCGACGCCGTCGACAACAGCGTCAAGTTCGCGCTCCACGCCGCGTCGGTCGGCGAGCGCGGCGTCGGCGTCGACCTCGGCCTCGACGTCACCCCGGTCAGCCTCGAGACCTCGCAGTTCTTCGGCCTGGAGGCCTCGGCGTGGCGGTTCCGCGGCCTGGTCGGCGCCCGCGGCCAGTGGCCGCTCGGCGCCCAGGCGGTCGGCTTCGTCCGCGGCGGCGCCGGCGTCGACGTCGCCCGCTACGCGGTCTCCGGTTCGCTGCTCGGCCAGTCGGTCGACAACAGCGAGACCGACGTCGGCCTCGCGCTCGAGGTCGGCGGCGGCGTCGGCGTGCGCCTGGGTGGCGTGCTGCTGAGCGCCCAGCTCGCGCTGCCGATCGCGCTGCACTTCGACGACGACGACCCCAACGACCCCGAGGACTTCGACCTCGAGTACACCGGCGTCGACCTCGACTTCCTGTTCGCGGTCGGCACGACGATGTAGCCGGCCGGCTACGCCCGGGTGGCGTACAGCCGGTCGTGATCGCGGTTGACGATCCACCGCGGGTCGTCGTCGGCGATCTCGCCGGCGGCGCACTGCGCGCGCAACACCTTCTCGCGCGCCGACAGCGCCAGGATCTCGTCGCGGAACAGGTCCGCGCACTTCTTGTAGAGCGCCGGCCGCGGCTTCTGCGCCAGGTACTGCGAGTAGTCGACCGGCTTGCCCCACACCGCGATCACCGGGCGGGTGCGGCGGATGCCGGGCAGGTAGTTGGTGCGGAACTCGCTGATGAAGTCGTTCTCGAGCCCGCCGATCCACACCGGGATCACGATCGGCTTGGCCTGCAGCGCGATCTGGCCGATGCCCGGCATCGCCGGCAGCATCTCGTACGGGTCGCTGCCCTTGTTGCGGGTGCCCTCGGGGTGGACGCCGACCACCGCGCCCGGGTTGGCCAGCATCTCGACCAGCTTGTCGACCGTGGCCTTGTTGGCCGCGGTCCGCTCGCGCTGCCGGAACACCGGCGGGTACATCGCGCCGGCGGCGACCCCCCAGTTGACCAGCATGCCCAGCGGCTGCTCGTAGAAGAAGTTCGAGCGCACCGGGAAGTTGATCGACCGGATCCACGGCGTCCGGGCCAGGTACAGCCCCAGCAGCAGCGAGTACTGGTCGAAGAAGCTGCGGTGGTTGGACGCGATCAACAGGCCGCGGTCGGGCTTGAGCGCCACCACCTCGTCGAGCCCCTCGAACAGGCAGCGGTTGGCCATGCCCAGCCGCACCCAGGGGTAGGTCACGCCGCGCAGGAAGTGGTCCTGCAGCACCTTGCCGATCGGGTGCTCGTTGGTGAGCGCCGCCAGGCGGATCGCCACCTTCTCGATGCGGGTCAGGTCGGCGGGAGTTGCGGCGTCCTGATCGGCCATGGCCGGGTCTGGTACCACAGCCGGGGGCCCCCCCGGCAACGGTCGCTAAGTAATAGGTGTGGTCTTCCGGCGCGGCTTCCGGCGCGATCTCGTGGCGCGGAGCCGACTTGGCGGGGAGCCTCTCTTGACTGGCTTGGGGCAGGTCCGTATGTTCGCGCCCGCTCGACCCCTGGGCAGAGGGCAACTGGCCGATGTCACTAGAATTCTCCGCCGACGCCCGCAAGAAGATCAACGACCTCTTGCAGAAGTACCCTAGCTCCAAGCCGGTGGTGCTCGCAGCGCTCCACCTCGCGCAGAAGGAGCACGGGTTCCTGTCCGACGACGCGCTCAAGCTCGTCGCCGACACGCTGAACCTGCCGTACGCGCACGTGTACGGCGTGGCGACCTTCTACACGATGTTCCGTCGCGAGCCCGCGGCCAAGAACATCCTGCGCATCTGCACGAACATCTCGTGCATGTTGCGCGGCGCCTACGACGTCATGGCCGCCTTCGAGAAGAAGCTCGGCGTGAAGAAGGGCGGCACCGCCGGCGACTTCACGATCGTCGAGGAGGAGTGCATCGCCGCGTGCGCCAACGCGCCGGCGATCGTCTGCGGCACCCGGTACTTCCTCGACGTCGAGCCCAAGGACGTCGACACCATCCTCGACGAGCTGCGCGCCAAGCCGCGGCCCGAAGGTGAGATCGTATGAGCGCCTGGAAGGACGTGACCAAGCTGGTCACCGCCAAGTTCGGCAACGAGGACGCCCGCACCCTGGCCGGCTACGAGAAGCTCGGCGGCTACCAGGTGCTGCGCAAGGCGCTCGGCATGAAGCCCGACGACATCACCGCCGAGGTGAAGGCGTCGAACCTGCGCGGCCGCGGCGGCGCCGGCTTCGCCACCGGCGTGAAGTGGGGCTTCGTGCCCAAGGACGCCAAGGCGGTCCACCTCGTCTGCAACTGCGACGAGTCGGAGCCCGGCACCTGCAAGGATCGCGAGCTGGTCTACTGGGACCCGCACCTGCTCATCGAGGGCATGGTGATCGCGGCCTACGCGCTCAAGGCCACGCACAACTACATCTACATCCGCGGCGAGATGATGCGCGAGTACGCGGTGCTCGCCAAGGCGGTCGAGGAGGCCTACGGCCGCGGCTACCTCGGCAAGAACATCCTCGGCTCGGGCTTCGAGTGCCACCTGACGGTGCACCGCGGCGCCGGCGCGTACATCTGCGGCGAGGAGACGGCGCTGCTCAACTCGCTCGAGGGCCGGCGCGGCCAGCCCCGGCTCAAGCCGCCGTTCCCGGCGATCAAGGGCCTGTTCGACGAGCCGACCATCGTCAACAACGTCGAGACGCTGATGAACGTGCCGTTCATCATCGACAAGGGCGGGGCGTGGTTCGCCGCGCTCGGCCCCGGCCGCTCGGGCGGCACCCGCACCGTGTGCGTCTCGGGCCACGTCAACAAGCCCGGCGTCTACGAGCTGCCGATGACCATCACGATGCGGCAGATCATCGACGAGGTCTGCGGCGGCGTGTGGAAGGGCCGCAAGGTCAAGGCCGTCATCCCCGGCGGCACCTCGATGCCGCCGCTGGCCGAGGACGAGCTCGACGTGCCGTCCGAGTTCGACGCGCTCATGACCGACGAGCGGATCAAGCCGGTCGAGGTCGCCCCCGGCAAGAACTTCGATCTCGGCGGCGGCCGCCTGCTGCGCACGATGGCGGGCTCGGGCGGCATCGTCGTCATGGACGACGCCACCGACATCCCGATGGCGGTGTGGCGGATCATGAAGTTCTACGCCCACGAGTCGTGCGGCCAGTGCACGCCGTGCCGCGAGGGCACCGGCTGGCTCGAGAAGGTCGCGCGCCGCGTCGCGTTCGGCCACGGCAAGCCCGGCGACGTCGACCTGCTCGCGTCGATCGCCCACGGCATCGCCGGCAACACCATCTGCGCGCTCGGCGACGCCGCCGCGTGGCCGATGCTCGGGTTCCTCACCAAGTTCCGCGCCGACTTCGAGGCCAAGGTCGCGCGCACCGGAGCCGCCGCATGACCGCCCGTGTCCTGACCGCGATCCTCGCGGTGCTGTTCGTCGTGCTGGCGTTCGACGCCGGGGCCGCCCACGCCCAGGGCGCGGTCGCGCCGGTCGACGCCAAGATCGGCCCGGCGCCGGACTTCGATCCGCCGCGCTCGGCCACCACCGCCGGCAAGACCGTCAGCAAGCGCGACAGCGTCGCGTCGCCGGCGCCCGGCGCGCCGACCAACGCCGCCGCCAAGCGCACCAAGGGCGGCATGGCCTTCGCGTTCTGGGGCTTCGCCGCCCTGACCGTGCTCGGCTCGCTGTTCGTCATCACCCGCCGCAACCTGATCACCGCGGTGATGGGCATGGTCGGGACGTTCTTCGCCCTGGCCGCGCTGTACATGCTGCTGTACGCGCACTTCCTCGCGATCATCCAGATGCTGGTCTACGCCGGCGCGATCATGGTGCTGTTCGTCTTCGTCATCATGATCCTCAACAAGCCCGAGGACGAGCCGTTCGCGCTGTCGGGCCGGGTCGGCAAGGTGCTGGCCGGGCTGGCGATGGCGTACCTGGTGTTCCGCATCGGCTCGGTGCTGATCGACGTGCCGGCGCACGTGACGATGGCCCAGAACGCCGCCCCGGCCCGGACCGCGGCCGGCGACGACTGGGGCTCGACCGCGGCGGTCGGCATGAACCTGTTCAACGACTACCTGTTCCCCTTCGAGGCGGTGTCGCTGACGCTGCTCATCGCGGTGGTCGGCGCGATCGCGATCGCCCGGCCGCTCAAGGATGACGAGCCCGCCGCCGAGGCCGCCACGCCGGGAGGCCACTGATGCCGAACCTATCGACGGTGTTCTCCGAGGTCGGCTACGCGCACTTCCTGGTGCTCGGCGCCGTCCTCTTCGCGATCGGCGTCGGCGGCGTGCTGCTGCGCCGCAACGCGCTCATCATCATGATGAGCATCGAGCTGATGCTCAACGCCGGCAACCTGACCATCCTGACCTTCGCGCGCATGCACGGCGATCTGGGTGGCCACTCGTTCGCGATGATCGTCATGGCCGTCGCCGCCGCCGAGGTCGCGGTGGGCCTGGCCATCGTCGTCGCGATCTTCCGCGGCCGGCGTCACGTCGACGTCGATCGCATGAACCTCCTCAAGCACTAGGCCGCCCAGCTCATGGATACCGTCAAGTTCCTCTGGGTCGTCCCGTTCCTGCCGCTGGCGGGCGCGTTCCTCAACCTCATCCTCGGCAAGCGGCTGTCGCGGCAGACCGTGCACTTCATCGCGGTCGCCGCGGTGGCCGCGTCGTTCTTCACCGCGCTGTACCTGGTGGTCGGCCCGCTGCGCGAGGCCTACGGCGTGTGGAAGCACGACGGCCGCCAGGGCGCGTTCGGGCTCGACGAGCACCTGTGGACCTGGATCCAGGCCGGCGATCTCAAGCTCGACCTGGCGTTCCGGCTCGACCCGCTGTCGAGCGTGATGATCCTCATCGTCACGTTCTGCTCGACGCTGATCCACATCTACTCGACCGGCTACATGGAGCACGAGCCGCGCTACGGCGCGTACTTCGGCTACCTGAACCTGTTCACCGGCGCGATGCTGATCCTGGTGCTGGGCTCGAACATGCCGGTGATGTTCATCGGCTGGGAGGGCGTCGGCCTGTGCTCGTTCCTGCTGATCGGCTTCTGGTTCGAGAACGAGGCCTACGCCACCGCCGGCCGCAAGGCGTTCGTCGTCAACCGCATCGGTGACTTCGCGTTCCTGCTCGGCATGTTCCTCCTGTGGTGGGCGACCCACGGCGTCGACGGCGGCAAGAGCCTCGACTTCGTGATGCTGCGCGACGTCGCCACCGCCCACCCCGACATCTACGAGCACAAGTTCTGGTTCGACGAGCGGCTGGCCGCAGCCGCCGGCATCCTCCTGTTCATCGGCGCCGCCGGCAAGAGCGCGCAGCTGCCGCTGTACGTGTGGCTGCCCGACGCGATGGCCGGCCCGACCCCGGTCTCGGCGCTGATCCACGCCGCGACGATGGTGACCGCCGGCGTCTACATGGTGGCCCGGCTGTCGTTCCTGTTCGCGTCGTCGACCACCGCGATGGCCGTGGTGTCGATCGTCGGCGCGCTGACCGCGCTGACGGCGGCGTTCATGGCGTTCGCCCAGACCGACCTGAAGAAGGTGCTGGCCTACTCCACGGTCAGCCAGCTCGGCTTCATGTTCGTCGGCGTCGGCACCGGCAACTGGAGCGCCGGCGTGTTCCACCTGATGACCCACGCGTTCTTCAAGGCCGGCCTGTTCCTCGGCGCCGGCTCGGTGATGCACGGCATGGAGGGCTCGGGCGACATCCGCATCATGGGCGGCCTGAAGAAGTACATGCCCATCACGCGGATCACGTTCCTCATCTACTGTCTCGCCATCGCCGGCTTCCCGCTGACCTCGGGCTTCTTCTCGAAGGACGAGATCCTGGCCGGCGCCTGGGCCGCGCACCACGACGGCTGGCCGGCGTTCCTGGGCAAGATGCTGTGGGTGATGCTCACGGTGGCCGCGCTCGGCACCGCGTTCTACATGTGGCGCCTGTACTTCCTGGTGTTCGAGGGCGAGTACCGCGGCAAGGCGCAGGTCGCGCACCCGCACGAGTCGCCGATCAACATGACCGGCCCGCTGATGGTGCTGGCGTTCCTGGCGCTGGTGGCCGGCTTCATCGGCATCCCGCACGTCATCCACCTGTCGGGCACGCTGGGCGACATCGGCCACTTCCTCCCCGAGTGGGTCGGCCTGTCGACCAAGCCGATGGAGATGCACCTGTCGAGCGGCACCACCTACGCGCTGCTCGGCACCGCGTCGGTGGTCGGCCTGCTCGGCATCGGCCTGGCCTACGCGCTGTACGGCAAGGGCCCGTCGAAGATCGTCGACCGGTTCACCGCCGGCGCCGGCAAGCCGCTGTACGAGGCGTCCAAGAACAAGCTGTGGGTCGACGAGGGCTACGACTACGCCTTCGTGCGGCCGTTCCGGGCGCTGGCCAAGGGCACGTTCGAGATCGTCGACCGCTTCATCATCGACACCGTGCTGGTCAACGGCGCGGGCTTCGTGATGTCGCTGTTCTCGCGGGTGTCGCGGTGGATCCAGAACGGCCAGGTGCAGCGCTACCTGGTCGGCGTGGTGTTCGGCGCCGCGCTGATCTTCTGGTGGACGTCGCGCAACGACCACCCGAGCTTCAGCTACAAGGCGGTCCCGGGCGGCATCGAGTTCCGCGCCGAGCCGGGCCACGGCCTGCGCAGCGGCGCGGCGGTGCGCTGGGACTTCGACGGTGACGGCCAGCCCGATCCGGGCGAGACCGCGCCGGTCGTGATCAAGCGGCCCGGCGACGTCGCCAGCCGCGTGACCCTGTTCGTCGTCGACCCGGTCTGGGGCGAGACCGACAAGGACGGCAAGCCCAAGCACCTGGCGCGGGTCACCCGCCGGGTGAAGCTGCCGGTGGTCGAGGCGCCTGCCACACCGGCGGCGGCCACGGCCGGAGGTGTGCCATGAACCCGACCGGCGGCTTCGTCCTGCCCGTCATCCTGGCGCTGCCGCTGCTCGGCGCGCTGTTCGTGATGTTGACCCCGCGCGGCGAGGGCGCGATCGCCCGCGGCGTCGGCCTGGCGGTGTCGACCGCGACGTTCCTGATGTCGCTCCTGGTGCTGCGCTACTTCGACGGCAAGGACGCGGGCTACCAGCTCACGACCGACGCGGTCTGGGTGTCGAGCCTCGGCATCCACATGAAGCTCGGCATCGACGGCATCTCGCTGTGGCTGGTGTTGCTGACCACGTTCCTCACGCCGCTGACGCTGCTGGCCGCGACCAGGTCGATCGAGAAGCACGTCCGCGAGTTCGTCGCCGCGTTCCTGGTCCTCGAGACCGGCATGCTCGGCGCCTTCGTCTCGCTCGACCTGTTCGTGTTCTACGTGTTCTGGGAGGTGATGCTGATCCCGATGTACCTGATGATCGGCATCTGGGGCGGGCAGCGCCGGCTCTACGCGTCGATCAAGTTCGTGCTGTACACGATGGTCGGCTCGCTGCTCATGCTGGTGGCGATCTTCTACCTGTACGTGCAGCACGGCCAGATCACCGGCATCTACACCACCGAGCTCACCCACATCACCGCGAGCGGCCAGACGCTGGGCCTGGCCCACGTGGTCTTGCCGCACGACGCGCAGGTGTGGTGCTTCGCGGCGTTCGCGCTGGCCTTCGCGATCAAGGTGCCGCTGTTCCCGCTGCACACCTGGTTGCCCGACGCCCACGTCGAGGCGCCGACCCCGGGCTCGGTGATCCTCGCCGGCGTGCTGCTCAAGCTCGGCATCTACGGCTTCATCCGGCTGGCGATGCCGCTGTTCCCGTACGGCGCCGCGGTGCTCGCGCCTTACATCGCCATCCTCGCGGTGATCGGCATCGTCTACGGCGCGGTCGTCGCGTTCGCGCAGGACGACGTCAAGAAGCTGGTCGCGTACTCGTCGGTGTCGCACCTCGGGTTCTGCGCGCTCGGCCTGTTCTCGCTGACCGTGTCCGGCATCGAGGGCTCGATCTACGCGATGCTGTCGCACGGCCTCACCACCGGCGGCCTGTTCCTCGGCATCGGCATGCTCTACGAGCGCCGCCACACCCGCCGGCTGGCCGAGTACGGCGGCATCTGGAAGCAGATGCCGCTGTTCAGCGGCCTGTACCTGATCATCGTGATGGGCTCGGCCGGCCTGCCCGGGCTGTCGGGCTTCGTCGGCGAGTTCCTGTCGCTGTTCGGCACGTTCAACGCCGGCGACACCTTCCCGAAGGCCTGGCCGCACTACCTGCCGTCGCCGCGCCTCCTGGCGGCGATCTCGACCACCGGCGTGATCCTCGGCGCCATCTACCTGCTGTTCATGTTCCAGAAGGTGTTCTTCGGGCCGCTCGACAAGAGCAAGAACGGCCACCTGCCCGACGTGACGCTGCGCGAGAAGGCGGTGCTCTTGCCGCTGGTGGTGCTGATCTTCGTGCTCGGGTTCTTCCCGCGGCCGTTCCTGGCCAAGATGGAGCCGTCGGTGAAGGCGTTCCTCGCCGACTACCACGAGAAGCTGGCCCAGCCCGACGGGCCGGCCCGCATGATGAGCGCGGACGGCTCGCCCGACGCGATCAAGGTCAAGCTCGACGATGCGGCCGCCAAGCTCGACGCCGCGGCGGCGCGCCTGGGCAACGCCGGAGGTAAGCCGTGAACTTCGCGACGGGGGATGCCCTCTACATCGCGCCACTGTTGATCCTGGCCCTGTCCGGACTGCTCCTGGTCCTGGCCGAGGCCTTCTACACCGGCAAGGACCGCACCGCGCTGGCCGGCCTCGCGGTCGCTGGCGGCGTCGCCGCCGCGGTCGCGTCGATCGCGCTGTACCGCCACCTCGACCCCGGGCAGCAGCGCTACCTGTACGGCGAGATGCTGGTCGCCGATCGCACCGGCTACGCGCTGTCGGCGCTGCTGTCGGTGGTGATCGCGCTGGCCGCGCTGGTCGCGCCGGCGCACATGCGCGCCCACGACTGGGCCATCGGCGAGTACTTCGGGATCCTGCTGCTCGCCGGCACCGGCATGTTGATGCTGGCCCACGCGTCGCACCTGGCGACCGTGTTCCTCGGCGTCGAGACCATGTCGATCGGCGTCTACGTCATGACCGCGCTGCGGCGCCGGTCGCGGCGGGGCAACGAGGCGGCGATGAAGTACTTCCTGATGGGCGCGTTCGCGACCGGCTTCCTGCTGTACGGCATGGCGCTGGTCTACGGCGCCACCGGCACCACCAGCCTGGTGGCGGTGCGCGAGCGCCTGGCGTCGGGCAACCTGGCGCTGCTCACGGTCGGCACGTTCATGATGGTGGCGGCGTTCGCGTTCAAGGTGGCCGCGGTGCCGTTCCACATGTGGGCGCCCGATGCCTACGAGGGCGCGCCGACGCCGGTCACCGCGTTCATGGCGGCGGCCGTCAAGGTCGCGGCGGTGGCCGCGATGATCCGGGTGTTCGGCCAGTTCCTCGGCGGCGAGAAGCTGCCCTACGGCACGCTCGGCTGGGCGTCGCCGATGGTGGTGCTGGCGGCGATCACGATCACCGTCGGTAACATCGCGGCGATCCGCCAGGACAACGTCAAGCGCATGCTGGCGTACTCGTCGATCTCGCACGGCGGCGTGCTGCTGGTCGGGCTGTGCGCGATGGGGCTCGGCTCGCCGAGCGGCCAGAGCGCGCTGGTCTACTACCTGATCGCCTACGCGCTGACCACGATGGGCGCGTTCGCGGTGGTCAGCTACGTCGGCAGCAAGCAGAACGAGCGGCTCGGCGTCGACG
>Ga0268298_10006215_pt1 | contig 10906 bp, 11 predicted proteins | sample WWTPWeurt_MetaG_FD_194462 | JGI IMG/M metagenome (GOLD analysis project Ga0268298, IMG submission 194462) | Activated sludge microbial communities from WWTP in Nijmegen, Gelderland, Netherland - WWTP Weurt | ecosystem: Engineered > WWTP > Aerobic digester > Activated sludge | place... | reverse complement strand
CGTCTCGCTGCCCGTGAGCAAGGCCACCATCGCCTCGCGGCTCTCGCTCACGCCCGAGTACTTCTCGCGCGTGCTGCACGAGCTGGAGGGCGAAGGCCTGATCACCATCGACAAGCGCGAGATCCGCATTCCCGACCCCACCCGCCTGGCCCGCTACCAGTTGCAGTGAGGTCATGGGCCCGCTGCGCAGCGTCGTTCTGCGCAGGGCCTGGCCCCCTGGCCCCAAGGGCGAACCAGATGAACGAACCGACCGGATGAACCCCGTGGAAGAGCAACAAATCATCGAGGTGTGCGACGCGCTGATCCACACCCGCCAGCACATCGGCCCCAAGCACCTCACCGAGCCAGCACCCACGCCAGCGCAGTTGCGCGAGCTGTTTGGCGCCGCTGCGGCCGCCCCGGACCACAAGCAGCTCATGCCCTGGCGCTTTGTGGTGCTGGGCGAGGAGGCGCGGCAGAAGCTCTCTGAGGTCTTTGTCGCTTCGCTGCTGGCCCGCGACCCGTCAGCCCTGCCGGGCCAGGTCGAGGATGCGCGCCGCAAGGCCTTCCACGGCCCCGTGCTCGTCATGGCCGTGGTGGACCTGCGCGCCGACCGGCCCGAGGTGCACGAGCTCGAGCGCGTGGTGTCGCTGGGGGCGGCCATCCAGAACCTGTTGCTCGCAGCAGGTGCACGCGGCTTTGGCAGCGGCCTGTCCAGCGGGCGCGCGCTGCACAGCCCGTCGTTGCGCGAGGCCTTTGACATTGCCGAAGGCGAGCACGCAGTCTGCTTCATCAGCCTGGGCACGCCGCAACGCAGCAAGGCCACACGGCAGAGGCCTGCGGCGGATGCGTTTGTGCGCTGGCTGCCATGATCCGCGCCATCCTGCTCGATCTCGACGACACGCTGCTCGACGACACGCACGCCATGAACAACGCCGTGCTGGCTCTGGCGGCCCGGCACGCCGTGCCAGCCTGCGCCAACGCCGCCGAGGTACAGCAGCGCTGGGCCGAGCTCACGCAGGTGCACTGGCGTGCCTACCGGCTCGGCACCCTGAGCCTGCAAGGCCAGCGGCGCGAGCGGGTGCGGGGGTTGCTGCAACGGCCGCTGCCCGATGACGAGGCCGACGCCATGTTTGCCGTCTACCTCGAGGCCTACCGGGCGCACTGGCGCGTGCTGCCGGGCGTGCCGGAATTTCTGCACGGCACCCGGCACCTGCCGCGCGCCGTGGTGAGCAATGGCGAGCGCGGCCAGGCGCACCGCAAGCTCGAAGCCCTGGGGCTGCACCCACACTTTGCCGCCGTGCTCACCCCCGAGGACGCCGGCGCCCCCAAGCCCGACCCGCGCATGTTCCTGCAAGCGGCAGCCCAACTCGGCGTAATGCCGGGCCAGTGCCTGATGATCGGCGACGATGCCGAGGCCGACATCGCACCCGCGCTGGCCCTGGGCATGGCCACGTTCCAGGTGGCACGCGGCGCGACGGGCCGTGGCCTGCTCGATGCACTGCGCCTCTGCGCTAGCGGGCCCGCACGCGCCGCTTGACCCAGCGCATCAGCGCGCCCAGCAGCGGCAGTTTTTCATACAGCTCTTCGGCGGCGTCCCAGTAGTCGCGGTGCAGCGTGACCAGGCCGGCCTCGTTGAACACCAGGTGGGTGGCACCGCGCACGGTCTGCGTGCCCATCTCGCCCTTGAAGCCAAAGCGGAAATCCCAGGTGAGCATGGCCTGGCGTCCCTGCACGATCTGGCCGGTGACCACGAAGCGGGGGGCGTCCAGCGCGCGGAACATGTGGGCGAACACGGCCTCGATGGCGGCCAGGCCCTGCACCTCGTTGAACGGGTCCTTGAAGCGCGCGTCGGCGGCATAGTGTTCGGCCAGGCGAGGCAACTCGGCCGGGCTGATGTGCTCGAAGAAGCGCACCAGGCGGTGCACCGGATGGATGGGCATGTCGGTCAGGGTGTTCACAGGTGTGTGGCGCGGTGCACCAGCGCAAAGTAGAGGCGGTAGGGCAGCAGGCGGAGCATCGCCAGCACCCGCGTGAAGCGGCGCGGAAAGTCGATCATGAAATCACCCCGCGCCCAGCCAGCCACGATGGCACGTGCCGCCACCTCGGGCGACACCATGGCCGGCATGTGGAAGTCGTTTTGCGCCGTCATGGGCGTGGCCACGAAGCCGGGCGTGATGACGCTCACACCGATGCCACGCGAGCGCAGGTCGAGGTGCAGCACCTCGGCGATGTGGGTGAGCGCGGCCTTGGTGGGGCCATAGGCCAGGCTGTTCGGCAGGCCCCGGTAGCCTGCCACGCTGCTCACCAGGCTGATGTGGCCCCAGCCACGTGCCAGCAGCGGTGCGGTGATGGCGGCCAGCAGGTTCATGGCACCGTCCAGGTTGACGGCACGGTGGCGGTGCCACTCGGCCAGATCGATGGCGTCGGCGCGCATGGGCCGGTAGTGGCCGGCGCAGTAGCAGACCACATGCGGCAACACACCCGCGCTCAATGTCTTGGTGGCCATGGCCACCTGCGGCGGGTCGGTCACGTCGAGCGGCAAGGCACGGCTGCCGGGGTGTTCGGTGACAAAGGCCTCCAGCGCCTGCCGGTTGCGGGCCGAGACCACCACCTGCGCACCCAGCCCGTGCAAATGGGCCGCCAGTGCACGGCCGATGCCGCTGGATGCGCCGATGACCCAGACCACGCGGCCGGGCCATTCGGTGATGCGGGGGTTGAGGCTCATGAGGGGTCGGGCTGGCGCGTGAAGCTCAGCGTGACCTCGCCCAGCGTCACGCCGAACTTGCTCATGGTGGCGCGGTTGAGCATCACGCGCTCGTCCACCAGGAACATCCAGTCGTCGAACTGCACTTCGTAGACGCTGCCGTCCACCGGCAGGCGCAAGGTGTAGCGCCAGTTCAGCGCGTTGCCCACGGCCTGGCCGGTGGCCTCGCCCACCACGTCGTCGGCCTTGCCGGTGTAGTGGCCGTCGGCCCCGCGCGTGAGGTGCCACACGCGGCGTTGGGTGCTGCCATCGGCATAGGCAAAGCGCTCGTCCAGCGTGCCCTGGTCGCCCTGCCAACTGCCGGTGATGTGCACGGTAAAGCGCTTCACCACGCGGCCTGAGCGGTCCTGGAACATGCCGTGCGCCAGGACCTCGCCATTGAAGTAGCGGGCGAGGTCGAGTGTGGGCAGTTGCCCCGCGTGGTCGGCAATGCTGTGGCTGGCGCAACCGCCCACCACCAGCGGTGCGGCCACCAGGGCGGCGATGAGCAGGAGTCGGCGGGGCATCATGGCAGGGCCTCCAGGGCGCGTGCGGGTTGAATGACAGCGGCGAACAGGAGCAGCGCGGCGCCGGCCTTGAGCACGCATGGCAGCACGGCATAGGCCAGGCCCAGCACGCGCAGGCCCTGCGGGTCGGCCTGGCCGGGCGTGTAGCCCAGGGCAGCCAGCAGCGGCAGCACGGCACCGGCCGCCAACGCCAGGTTGAGCTTGGTGAGCACCTGCCACCAGCCGAAGTAGATGCCGTCGTGGCGGCCCCGGTCGCCGGCTTGTGCGATCACGCCAGCCAGCATGGCCGGGGGCAGCACCAGGTCGGCCCCCAGCGCCAGGCCCGAGGTGATGCACACCAGCGCAAACCAGGGCGCATCGCCGGCGCCCAGCAGGCCGGCGCTGGCGAACGATGCGATGGCGAGCGCCATGCCCAGCGCCCAGCTGCGCGCGAGACCCAGGCGATCGACGGCGCGCAGCCACAGGGGCATGGCCAGTGCCGCGCTGGCGAAATAGCTGCCCAGCAGCACGCCGCTCCAATGCGCTGGTGCGGCCAAGCTGTCCTGGATGTAGAACAGCACCAGTGTGGCGGGCACGGCGCTGGCAATGCCATTGAGCGCGTACACGCCGGCCAGGCGTCGGAAGGGCCCGTGTCGCCAGGGCCGCCATCGGTCGTCGCCCGCATTCGCCGGTGCCGGGGCAGCCGGTGGCCAGGGCGATTGCCACCAGGTCCAGCTGCCCAACGCCAGCGCACCGGCGCATGTGCCCACCATCACCGGCAGGCCCGCCACGCTGGGCAACACCGATGCCAGCACCACACCCACCAGGCCCAGGCCCTCGCGCCAGGCCACGATGCGGCTGCGCTGTACATCGTTGCCGCCCAGGCGCGAGCCCCAGCCCTGGTGGGCCATGCCCAGCAGGCTGCAGGCGGCGCAGGTGGGCAGCAGCAGCACCAATGCCCACACCGCCAATGCACCCGGCGTGCCATTGAACCAGGGCATGAACAGCGCCTGCAAGCCCAGCGCCAGCACCGCCGCCGCCGCGGCGCACACCTGCAGCAGACGGCGCGGCGAGCGCGCCTGCAAGCGGTCCACCCAGCGGCCCAGCGCCGGGTCGATCAGGGCATCGAACAGCCTTGCGCCCAACAGCACCGCACCCAGCCAGGCCAGTGGCACGTGGAACTGGCTGGCGTAGTGGTGGGGCAGGTTCACGTACAGCGGCAGCGCCACGAAGGCCAGTGGCAGGCCCAGCAAGCCATAGCGCCAGCCTGTGCGCTCGGCGGCGGTGGCAATGGCAGGCCGGTTCATGGCGGTGCGCGGCGCTCAGCCGCGCGACCCCTGCAAGGGCGCCAGCAGTGCCTGGCGCAACTCGGGCGCACCCGTGCGCTCGGAAAGCCAGATGCCGAAGAACAGCCGCGAGAAGGCCGGCTCGGCGACCTCGCCCAAGGTTTGCTCGCCACGCAGGAACACGGCACCTTGTGCGGGCCGATGCCAGCCCATCAGCTTGTCGCCGCTGCGCACGTCGGGCAACAGGGCGCGCAGCGCCGCTTGCCAGCGCTGGGCCTGCTCGTTGCTGGGCTCGCCCACGCGACGCATCTCTTTCACCGAGCGGCTGGCGATGTCCTCGGCGCTGATGTCGCGCAGGTACTCCAGTTCGAGTGCCAGCGGCAGGGCGGCCCACTGGCTGGACTCGAACCCGGGCGAGACCCACAAGCGGGCACGGTAGATGTTGAAGCCGAACACCCGCAGCGTGCCCTGGCCACCGGTGCGCAGGCCTGGCGGCAATGCGGGCGCGGCGTCGGCACGTGCCGCCCCAGACACCGCCTGCATCGCGACGACGGTGGCCAGATGGGCAAGGCAGGTTCGGCGCTGCATGGCCTGCTTCAGGCGCGCACCAGGGTGAACTGCATCACGTCGACATCGCCCTGCATGAAGCCTGCCTCGCAATAGGCAAGGTAGAACTCCCAGGTGCGCACGAAACGGTCATCAAAGCCTTGTGCCAGCACTTCGCCCCGGCGCGCCAGAAAGGCCTCGCGCCAAAGCTGGCAGGTGCGGCCGTAGTCAGGTCCGAAGGCCAGCTCGTCTTCCACCTGCAGGCCGGCGGCCTCGGCTTCGCGGCACAGTGCCGAGGGGCTGGGCAGGCAGCCGCCTGGGAAGATGTACTGCTGGATGAAATCGGTGGACTGCAGGTAGCGCTCGAACAGCGCATCCTGAATGACGATGCTCTGGATGCAGGCGCGGCCGCCGGGCTTGAGCAGGCGCGCCACGGTGCGGAAGTAGGTGGGCCAGTATTCGCGGCCCACGGCCTCGATCATCTCGATGGAACAGATGGCATCGAAGGGCGCATCGGTGATGTCGCGGTAATCCTGCAGGCGCAGGTCGGCGCGATCGGCCTGGCCGGCACGCTCCAGGCGCTGGCGCGCGTAGGCCAGTTGCTCGGTGGACAGTGTCACGCCTGTCACCTGGGCGCCAAATTCGGTGGTGGCCTTCTCGGCCAGTGCGCCCCAACCGCAACCGATCTCCAGCACGCGCTGGCCAGGTTGCACGCGCGCCATGCCGAGCGCGCGCCGCACCTTGGCGTGCTGGGCTTCGGGCAGGCTGCGCCCGGCGTCGCCATCGAACCAGGCCGACGAGTAGTTCATCGTCTCGTCCAGCCACTCCGTGTAGAACGCATTGCCCAGGTCGTAGTGGGCGTGGATGTTGCGACGGCTGTTGGCGCGGGTGTTGCGCCGCAGCAGGTGGCGCAACCGGTACACCAGCCGGCCGGCCCAGTGGCCGTGGATGGCGGCGTCAAGCGCGCCCCGGTTGGCTACCAGCAATTGCAGCAGCGCCGTGAGGTCGGGCGTGCTCCAGCGTCCATCGATGTAGGCCTCGGCAAACCCGATGTCGCCCGATTGCAGCGCCGCGCTGCACACCGACCAGCCATGCACATGCAAGGTCGCGTGTGGCGTGGCGTCGCGCTGGCCGAAGGTCTGCACCGCGCCGCCCGGCCATTGCACGGTGAGCAGGCCATGCTGCAGTCGGCTGAGCAGGCGCATCACGGTGCGCGCAGCAGCGGGGGCGTTGGCGGGCAGGCTGTGCAGGGCGCTCTGGTGCAGGGTGGTGCTGTTCATGTCGTTGGCGGTTGCGGTTGCGGTTGCGGCAAAGAGGGTTCAGCGGGTCACGAAATGGGCCGGGGGCAGGGGCTTGCCGCGAAAGCCGGTGCGTCGCCACCAGAGCCCGGCGGCCTGCCAATGGATGCGGGCCAACACCACCAGCGTGAGCGCCGGATGGCCCCACACCGCGCGACGCAAGCTGGCTGGCGTGATGGCCTGGAGTTCGCCACTCACGCTGGTTTGCAGCAGCGGGCCCTGCGCGTCGTCGTGGTCGACGCGCGCCACGATGCGTTCAGCCTCGCCGTTTCGGTGGCTGTGCATGAAGCGAAAGCGGTACACCCCGGCCACGTCGCAGAACGGTGAGACGTGGAAGACCTTGTCGGCCCGTTGTTCGACGCCAAAGCGCGGCGCGTCCAGCAAATAGCAATGGCGTTCGCCAAAGGTGTTGTTGACCTCGGCCACGATGGCGCGCAGGGTGCCGTCTGCAGCGTGGCAATACCAGAAGCTCACCGGCTTGAATGTGTGGCCCAGCATGCGCGGGTAGCACTGCAGCCAGATCTCGCCATGCGCGTCGTGTATGCCCTCGGCCCACAGCAGCTCTTCGATCCACGCCAGCGCGCCCCCTTGACCTGGGCCACGGCCATCACCATGGTCTTCGTCGTGGAAGCTCAGGGCGCCGGCCCGGTTCACCGCCAGCGCGCCCGCGGTCTGCGCCAGGTTGCGCATGGGCAGCAGCAGAAAGCAGGTGGGGTAGGCAAAGGCGTTGCGGCGCGGGCGCAACCGCGTGTGGCGCACCTGGCCAAAACCAATGAGCGGTCGCGCCAGCACACCGGTCTCGTTCACGCGGCCTCCGAAAGGCTGCGCCGCGGCGCCATCGCCTGATCCACGCTCAATCGGCGAGTCAGCAGCTCGGCCACCTGCAGCCCGGCAGCCAGGCCGTCCTCGTGGAAGCCATGCCCGGCCCAGGCGCCACAGAACCAGGTGCGCTCCCGGCCCTGCAATTGCGGCAGCAGGGCCTGGGCACGGATGGCGGCCAGATCGAAGATGGGGTGCTCGTAGTCGTACTCGCCCACGATGTGCGCGGCCGTGATGGGCCGCACGGGGTTGAGCGAGACGACCACGGGCTGCTCGAAGGGCAACGGCTGCAGCCGGTTGATGAGGTAGTGCAGGCAAATGTTGGTGTCGCCCCGGCCGGCGCTCTCGAAATTCCACGCAGCCCAGGCCGATGCGCGCTGCGGCAGCACCGAGGCGTCGGTGTGCAGCACGGCGCGGTTGGGCTGGTAGCGGATGGCCCCCAGCACTGCACGCTCCTCGGGGGTGGCATCTGCCAGCATCGCCAGCGACTGGTCGGCATGGGTGGCCAGCACCACGTGGTCAAAACGCTCGCTGCCAAGGTCGGTGTGCACCCGAACACCCGTGGCATCGCGCTGCAACCTGCGCACCGGCGTGCGCAAGCGCTTGTCGTGGATGTCGGCCACGATGCGCTCCACGTACAGGCGTGCCCCGCCTGCCACCGTGTACCAGCGCGGCCGGTTGGCCACCTGCAGCAGGCCGTGGTTGTGGCAGAAGCGAACCATGGTGGCGGCGGGAAAGCGCAGCATCTGGTCGGTGGGACAACTCCAGATACAACCCAGCATGGGCAGCAGGTACCAGTCGCGGAAGGCGGCCCCGAACGCGTGCTCGGTCAAGAACTCGTCCAGCGGCTGCATCAAGGCGGCATCGTTGCCAGACTCGGCCAGGCCTGTGCACAGCTTGTTGAAGCGCAGCAGGTCGGCCAGCATGGACCAGAAGCGCGGGCGCAGCAGGTTGCCGCGCTGCGCAAACACCGTGGACAGGTTGCTGCCGCTCCACTCCAGGCCGCGCCCACCCAGAGCGCCAGGCACCTGCACCGAAAACGACATGTCGCTGCCGGCGACAGGCACCTGCAATTCGGTCAGCAGGCGAATGAACTGCGGGTAGGTGCGTTCGTTGAACACCAGAAAGCCCGTGTCCACGCCGTGCATTCGTGGGCCCTGCGGCGTGGGCAGCGTCACGTCGACGGTGTGGGTGTGGCCGCCAAAGTAGTCGGCCGCCTCGAACAGCGTGATGTCGGCCCGGCCGCGCAGTGCGTAGGCGGCCGCCAGGCCAGAAATGCCGGAACCGACGATGGCGAGCTTCATGGCAGTGGGATCCTTGTCGCAGCCCCCGGCGGGCTGCATGTTCGACAGAATGTGGCAAAAATCTTTGTTTGTCTAGGACAAACATCGCTTATTCTGCAGTCTGTCCATGACAAACCCCTTTGCCGCCCCAATGTCCGTGCTCTTTCCAAGGGCTTGCCACCACCCTTTCGCTTGGGGGTGCGCATGGTGCTGAGCCCGCCCAAGCCGGAACCCACGCACTGGACCATTGCCGAGGCGGAGCGCGAAACCGGCCTGGCCAAGGACACCCTGCGGGTCTGGGAGCGGCGCTACGGTTTCCCCACGCCCGAGCGCGACGCCCAGGGCGAGCGCTGTTACGACGACGCCCAGGTGCAGCGGCTGCGGTGGATCAAGCGCCTGCTCGACCAGGGCCACCGGCCCGGCCAGGTGGTGGCGCTGCCGCTGCGCCAGCTGCGGGCCCTGTCGGACGCCCGGCCCGAACCCAAACGCGGGCCGGGCACAAGCCCGCCTGCCCCGCTGGACCCACGCTGGATGCAGGCCTTGCAAAGCCACGATCTGGACGCCTTGCGCCGTGGCCTGCACCTGCACACGCTGCAACACGGCCTGCTTTCGACCGTGGAGGATGTGATCGCCCCGCTGGCCACGGACGTGGGCGAGGCCTGGGCCCAGGGCTCGCTCTCGGTCTACCAGGAGCATCTGTTCACCGCCGCAGTGCAGGCCAGCCTGCGCGATGCCATGGCCGGCATGGCCACGGCCGGTGTGGACACGCCCCGCGTGCTGCTCACCACCCTGCCCGGCGAAACCCACACCCTTGGCCTGCTGATGGCCGAGAGCGTGCTGGCGCTGCAGGGTTGCGAGCGCCTGCCGCTGGGTGCAAGCACGCCCGTGACCGAGATCGTGCTGGCGGCCGAGCGCCTGCGGGCCCACGTGGTGGCCATCGGCGTGAGCGCCCAGGCCGCACCGCTGCCACTGCGGCGCGATCTGCAGCTGCTGCGTGAACGTCTGCCACCCGCCGTGGCCTTGTGGGTGGGCGGCCCGGTGCGCAGTGCATTGGGGCGGCGCGCCGGGCCCGGCATCACGCCTGTGCCGCGTGTCGGCGACCTGGTGGGCTTGGTGGCCGCCTGGCGGGCCGGCACCTCGGCAGCGGGCTGAAGCCCGGTCTGCGGTGACGACGGGCTCACAATCCGCCAGCATGAGCGCCCACCCCGAAGCCGCCGGCACCGCACCCCACCCCGCGGCCTACCTGGCGCTGTTCATCCCCTTCGGGGTCACCTCAGGCTTCCTCTCGATCGCGCTGGCCTACCAACTGACCCAGGCGGGCATGAGCGCGGGTGCGGTGGCCGGCCTGATCGCGCTCTCGTACGTGCCCCACACCTGGAAGGTGCTGTGGGCACCGCTGGTGGACACCACCTTCACGCGCAAACGCTGGTACCTGGCCAGCAATGGGCTGAGCTGTGCGGGCATCTGGGGCAGTGGCGTGCTGGCCTCGGGCGGCTATTCGGCCGCGGCCCTGACGGCGATGGTCTTCGTCGCCAGCCTGGCCTCCACCCTCGTCGCCATGGCCATCGACGGCTTGATGTCGGCCGGCGTGCCCGACGCGCAGCGGGGCCGTGCCAGCGGCTGGGCGCAGGCCGGCAACCTGGGTGGCATGGGTCTGGGCGGTGGCCTGGCCCTGTGGCTGATGCAAAGCGCCGGCTGGGGCTCGGGCACGGCGGGTGCGCTGCTGGCCGTGTTGTGCCTGTCGTGTGGCGCCGCGCTGTGGGCGGTGAACGAGCCGCCCCGGCCCGCCCAGGTCGGCACCAGGCCCGGTGTGGTGGCACATGCGCGTGCGCTGCTGCAGGATGTGCTGGCCCTGGTGCGCTCGCGGCCCGGCACGCTGGCCCTGATGCTCTGCTTCCTGCCCATCGGCTGCGGTGCGGCCGGCAACATGTGGTCGGTGGTGGCCGACAGCTGGCATGCCTCGGCCGACACGGTGGCCTGGGCCAATGGCGCGGTGAGCGGCCTGGTCTCGGCCCTGGGTTGCCTGGTGGGCGGCTGGCTGTGCGACCGCATGGACCGCCGCACGGCCTTTTGCGTCTTTGGTCTGGTGCTGGTGGCCTGTGCACTGGCCATGGCGGCCGCGCCACGCACCTCGCTGCAGTTCGTGCTGTGGCTGCAGGTCTATGCCTTTGGCCTGGGCCTGTCATACGCCGCCTACTCGGCCGTGGTGCTGGAGGCCATCGGCCGCAGCAGCGGTGCCACCAAGTTCAGCCTGCTGGGCTCGCTGGCCAACATGCCCATCGCCTATGTCACGGTGCTGGACGGCTGGGCCTACGAGCGGTGGGGCGCCACCGGCATGTTGCTGGCGGACGCCACCTCCGGCGTGGCTGGTGTGCTGGTGTTCCTGCTGGTGGTGGTGCTGACGCGCAAGCCGCAGGTCATGCCAGCGCAGGCAGGAATCCGG
>Ga0268298_10006214_pt1 | contig 10907 bp, 4 predicted proteins | sample WWTPWeurt_MetaG_FD_194462 | JGI IMG/M metagenome (GOLD analysis project Ga0268298, IMG submission 194462) | Activated sludge microbial communities from WWTP in Nijmegen, Gelderland, Netherland - WWTP Weurt | ecosystem: Engineered > WWTP > Aerobic digester > Activated sludge | place: Netherlands... | reverse complement strand
CGCTGTTCCACGAAACCGAGGAAGTCCTCGGCAATCTGCCCCTCCGACCCCGAAAGGTGCCCGGCCGCGACGAGCTTGCCCACAGCCTCGATCACGTCGCGCCAGCTTACGCTTGCTGTCCGTGGATCATGCTCGGCATGACTGTCGCCCAGGTTCACCGCAAGCTGCCCTTCCCAGACGTCTCCGGCGCTCGGCTTGTTCTCCATCACGATCGCCAGATCCGGTTGATAGGACACGACCCCATCGAGAACCTGACGGCGCGTCGACTGCTTGACGTCTTGATCGAGGAAATAGTGATCGTCCGTCTGGACGAGGGAGACGATCCGGTTGACCGGCACGGGCAACGTAGCGCTCTGCGTGTGAAAGTGCGCTTCTGGTAGCTGATGCAGAGCGGGCACCCCAGCTCCCTTGTTGCGCCGGTGCCCTTGGTCCACGAGCGATAGCCACGTCGCATGAACCAGCGGCACGTGCCGCAAGAGAACCAAGAAGGCTCGCGTGAGCTGGTCCTCGTGATGTGCCTGCTTGCTCTCGTACGGCTCGAAGAAGTTGATGTGGTCCGTCATGATGACATTCCTTCGTCCTCGTAGAACAACTTCGCAAGCGACAGAATAGCTCGAGGAGTTACTCAGCCTTCAGCTGGTCCGAGAATCACCGGGCGAGTCAGCTAGCCGGAGCTGCCCTTCAGCAGGCACAGCACAGCAATGATGATCAGGGCTAGAGCCGGAAGAGCGTAGAATACCAAGCGGCCGTTGGTGGCGGCATCTCCTTCGCCACAGCGCTCTTCGATCCGCGTACTGAGCCGCACGGCGCCGGCCGTGATCGCCTCGAGGCGCTTCAGCTCATCGACAGCGCCCATGAGCAGCCGACTGTAGTAGATGTGGTCAACGAGAAAGATGCCGATCCACAAGATGAGTAGCGCCAACAACGCGATGCCAAGCATCCTATAGTCGACTTTGTCAGCACCTCGCGCCAGGCCGAGGACGCTACCGATGACGGCTAGTCCGCCCATCGCTTGGGTGCGGAAGCGGATGATCAATTCATTGAAGTGCATGGCGATCTTTTCGCACTTGTCCCATTGCTCGAGGAACAACTTCCGCTGATCAGCGTCGTCGAGGCGCCATACGAAGCCCGGGTAATCTGAGGTGTCGCCCATGGAAACCGTCGTCTCTCGTTCGCGCGGAGGCCGATTGTAGGGCGACGGAAGTGTGAGAGCGAGTTTGCCCCGCCCTTTGCGATGAAAAGCAGCGACAAATCCTTGAGAAGGATCGAGCGGTTGGCCCATAATGCGGCCCAACCGTTTGGCTTTGCGCTGGGTACCGGACCGTTGGTCGGTTCATCGGCTAGGAGATTGCTCTGCACCTGCTTCCTGGGACGGAGGTGATCGCGCGCGGGTTGCGCTGGGAGGTCGTGGAGACCGAGCCGGCGGGGGACGAGGTGCGGTTTCACCTGCGGTGTCTCGAGGGCGGGCTTCGCGGGGAAGAGCTCAATCTGCTGTCACCGTTCGAGCGGGTCGAGCCGGTGGCGCGCGAGTTCGCGCCGGAGCGCGCGGGTCGGCTTCAACCGTTTCGTGTGTATCACGAGGCGTTCTTGCTGGAGCAGGCGCTGGGGCCGGGCGCGCTGCTGGCGGCGCAGCCGGGGCGGCTGGATCTGGCGCCGTATCAGCTGGTGCCGGTGATGCGCGCGCTGCAGATGTCGCGGGCGCGCTTGATGCTCGCCGACGATGTGGGGCTGGGCAAGACGGTGCAGGCCGGGCTGGTGATGGCGGAGCTGATCGCCCGCCGCCGGGCCCACCGCATTCTGATCGTGGCGCCGGCCGGCTTGCTGATGGAGCAGTGGCGCGACGAGATGCGCGAGCGCTTCGGTCTTCGCTTCGACGTGCTCGACCGCGATCGGCTGCAGGAGATTCGCTACGGGGCCGAGCTCGGGGCGAACCCCTTCGACCACGTGGCGCTCGGGCTGATCTCAATCGACTTTCTCAAGCAGGAGCGCGTGCTGCAGGAGATCGAGCGCACGCAGTACGACATGGTGGTGATCGACGAGGCGCATCACTGTATGCGCCAGAGCGCCGCGGCCGAGCGTGACGACTCGCTGCGGCGGCGGTTGGCCGAGGTCCTCGCGCGGCAGGCGGATCATCTGTTGCTGCTCACCGCGACACCACACGACGGCTACGACCCTCACTTCGCGTCCCTGCTCGAGCTGCTCGACGCGAGTCTGGTGGACGGACGCGGGGTGCTTCGCGGCGAGGCCTACCTGCGGCACGTGGTCCGGCGGCTCAAGCGGCACATCAAAGATCCGGCGACGGGGGAGCCGCTGTTTCACGAGCGCCGGGTTTACCCGTGCCGCGTGGAGCTCGCCGCCGAGAGCCATGCCGCCTACGCGGCGATGCAGAAGGTGCTCGTAGCGCTCGTCGCTCCGCAGGTGCGTCGCGCGCTGCGCACCCGCCGTTACGGCGACGTGCTGGCGTTCGTCTCGCTGCTCAAGCGCTCGGTGTCCACGGTGCGCGCCTGTCGCAACACGATCGAGGTCATCGCCGACCGGCTGACGGAGCTGAGCGAGAAGGGCACGGAGGAGCAGGAAACCCGCCGTCAGCGGCTGCGGACGATGCGCGACTATCGCCGCCGGCTCGAGCGTTTCGGCGTGCTCGCCGCCGAGGAGGAGCAAGATTACGCGCTGCTCGAGGCCGAGGACATGGCTGCGGAGCTGGCCCAGGCCGGCGGAGACACCGACGACTTCCTGGACCAGCTGGCCGCGGTGAAGCGCGAGGTGCGGCGCGGCACCGACAAGCTCAAACGCACGGTTGCCGTGCGGGACGGTCTGCGCGAGCTGTTGCGTCTGGCGGACGAGGCTGCGAGCGAGGACCCCAAGCTGCCCGAGGTCCTGCGCCAGATCGCGGCCATCCGTGCGGAGGAGCCCCGAGCCAACATCCTCGTCTACACCGAATACACCGACAGCCTGAACAGCCTCTCCGAAGCCTTGACCGCTGCGCGCGCTGCCGGCCAGCTCGATGGGGAGGTGCTCGTGCTCTGCGGCGATGACGACGAGCGGACGCGCCGGCGCGTGACGGACCGTTTTCGCCAGGAGCCGAAGCTCGTGCTGGTCAGCACGGACGCGACGGCCGAGGGCATAAACCTGCACCAGCGCTGCCACCACCTGATTCACCTCGAGCTGCCCTACAACCCTAACCGGCTCGAGCAGCGCAACGGCCGCATCGACCGTTACGGGCAGAAGCATGCGCCCTGCGTGCGCTACCTCTACCTGCCGGGGACGTTCGAGGAGCGGTTGCTGCTGCGCCTCGTCGCCAAGTACGAGAAACAGCGCGCGCGGCTGAATTTCGTGCCGAACACCTTGGGTCAGGTCACCGAGCTGAGCGACTCGGCGACCGTCGGGTTGCTCGAGGGCGTGGCCGCAGAGCCGCAGCATCTGTTCGAGCGCCAGCAGCGGTCCTTCGACTTTGCTGCGGCGCACGACGAAGAGACGGCGAGCACGCCCTATCGCGAGATGCTGCTCGAGATCGAGCGCGCTATCTCGGGCTTCGAGCGCAGCGCCAAGAGCTCGAGCTGGCTCGTCGACAAGGGCCTCAACGCCGAGCAAGCCTTGGTCACCGAAGCCGACCAGGCGCGCGAGCGTGGGGACCGGCTCGGCACCGTCGACCTGCTCCGCTTCGTCACCAGCGCGATTCGCGCGGATTCGCCCGATCCACGCGCCGTACGCCAGCGCGAGGACGGGATCTGGGAGCTCAAGCTCTCGAGCGCCTGGACCCACGGGCTCGAAGATCTGCCGGGCTTCGACGCCGAGCGCCGCGTCTTGCTGCTGACCACAGAGGTCGCGGTGGTCGAGGACGCCGAGCACAACCCCGTCGGCTACATCGGGCGTGCGCATCCGATCGTGCGACGCGCGCTCGACCGGGTGCGCAACGTGCAGTTCGGCGGCAAGGAGACCTCGCTCGACCGTCGCGTCAGCGCTGCCCGCGGCGACGGCGACGAGCCGGCTCTGCTCGTGACCTACGTCGGGCGCGTGCAGAGCGCCGCCGGCCGCGAGCTCGAGCGCGTCGTCGCGATCACCCTCTCGCGCCAACACGAGCCGCAGGTGCTGGCGGAGCCGGCGGCCTGGATGCCCCTGCTCGACGCGGACCGCGCCGTCTCTGCCGCGGGCGCGTGGGAACAGCACTTTGCCGCTTGGGGCGTGACGGCGATCGAGGCGGCCAAGCCCTGGGCCGAGCGCGCCTTTGCCGAGCTGGCCGAGGCCTTTGTCGTCGACCATCGCGCGTTGCTGGCGCGCGAGGCCGCGGAGCTGCGCTCCTGGTTAGCGCAGCGTGTGCAAGAGCTTTGCGGAGCGGCGCCCGAGCCGAGCACGGCCAGCCTCTTCGAGCGCGACGCGCCATCTGCGCCGCTGCCACCCTGGGCCACCCTGCGCGAGCCCACCGAGCGTCTGGCGGCCTTTGCCACCTGCCGCGACAACCCGATCCGCGCCCGCCGCGAGGCCGAGGTCGTGCTCTCGTTGCACCAGCGCCGCGAGCACGAGCACCAGCGCCGCCTGGCGCTTGAACCACCGAGCGTCACGCTCTTGGGCCTGTTGATGCTGCTACCGCGAGGCGGTGCTCCCTCATGAGCCTGTCGCTGCGCGACTGCCTGTTCTTCGGTCCGGCGCTGCCGGAGCCCTTCGTCAAGTTCGAGCTCGAGCAGCAGCTCACCAAGCGCAAGCTCCTGCCCGCGGCGGCTGGCAAGCCCGGCAAGGAGCTGCAGCAACGCTGGGAGGTCTACCGTCGCAAGCTGCGCGCCTTGGGACCGCAGGCCGGGCCGATCCGCGTGCGGCATCACGTGCTCGAGCCGCTGCTGCCGTTGCTCGGCTACGACGAGCTGGTCGCTGACGGCGAGGTCGCGACCCGCGAGGGTCTCGAAAGCGGCGGTTTGGTGCTGCGCGGCTCGCAGGGCAACCTGCGCGTCTGGCCCCACGCGGCGGGCACCGATCTCGACGCGCCCGCGCGCCGTGGTCGCGCCTACCGCTTCAGCCCTGCGCGCGTGGCGCAACGCGTGCTGCTGGCGAAGAGCGAGCGCGCCGGGCTGCTCACCGACGGCCTCGAGCTGCGCCTGCTGGTCTGCGATCCCGCGCGGCCCGATAGCCAGGTGGTGTTTCGGCTCGACCGCGTCGGCGGCTGGCGCGGCGAGCACCGGGTGCCCGACTCGTTTCGGCTGCTGCTCGCCCTGGCCAGCCCGCAAGGCCTCGCGAGTCTGCCCGGGCTGACCGAGGCCGCGCGGCTCAATCAGAGCCAGGTCACCAAAGACCTGCGGCGGCAAGCGCGCCTGGCGATCGAGGGCTTCGCGCAGGAGGTGCTCGATCACCCCGCCAATGCCGAGCGCTTGCGTGCCTGCGGTGCTCCGCACGACCTCGCGCGTGAGCTATGGCGCGAGTCGCTGGTGCTGATCTACCGGCTGCTCTTCATCCTCAAGCTCGAGTCCTCGCCGGACCCGGCGCGCGCGTTCAGCTTTGCCTCGACCACCTTGTGGCGCAACACCTACTCGCCCAACACGGCGCTCGCGCGCTACGTGCGCCTGGTACTGGACCAGGGCGCCGAGACCGGTCGTGCCCTCGAAGACGGCCTGCGCGCGCTGTTTCGCATGTTCGCGCGGCCGGAGGGCCTGCGCTCGAGCGAGCTCAAGGTCAGTGCGCTCGGCGGCCAGCTCTTCGGCGAAGGAGCGATCGAGCTGCTCGATGGCCTGGCCTGGGGCGAGCACGCCGTGGCCAAGCTGCTCGACCGCCTGCTGTGGACGCCCGGGGGCACGAAGGGCGAGCGCCAGCGCGTGCACTACGGCGCGCTGGACGTGGAAGACCTCGGTCGGGTCTACGAGGCGCTGCTCGAGCTCGAGCCCGGCATCGCGGCCGCGCCGATGTGTCGCCTGCGCCGCGCCAAGCTGGAGGTGGTACTCCCCGCCGCGCAGGGCGAGGCCTACCGCGCGACCAGCGCCGCCACCAGCACCGGCACGGCCGCGGACGAGCTCGACGACCCAGCCGAGGACGACGCGGAGGACGACGACGAGGCGCCGAAGCGCGCCGGCAAGACCAAGGTGCAGTGGATCGAGGACATCCCCGCCGGCGCCTTCTATCTGCGCGTGGGCCTCGGTCGCAAGGCTAGCGGCTCGTACTACACGCCGCACCCCTTCGTGCGCTTCCTCGTGCAGGAGACGCTAGGCCCGCTCGTCGACGAGCGTAGCCCCACCGAGAACCCGCAACCGGGCGAGCTGCTCGCGCTGAAGCTGCTCGATCCCGCGATGGGCAGCGGGCACTTCCTGGTCGAGGCCTGCCGCTTTCTCGGCGACAAGCTCTACGAGGCCTGCCGTGCCTGCGACGAGCGCGCGCTGGAGTGCGAGGCCACCGCGGCCAAGGAGACCGACGAGGCCGCTCGCGCCCGCATCCTCGTGCGAGCCACGCAGTACCGCCAGCGAGTCGTCGACCTGCCCGATCCCAACGACGAGCTGGTCGACTACCTGCCCAGCCGCGCCCCCGAGGGCGAAGAGAGCGGCCTGTCGCAGACGAAGGCCGAGGCGCTGTGCCGGCGCCTGGTCGCCGTCCACTGCCTCTACGGCGTCGACAAGAACCCGCTGGCCGTCGAGCTGGCCAAGCTCACGCTCTGGCTCGAGTCCTACGCCGAGGGCCTGCCGCTGACCTTTCTCGATCACCGCCTGATCTGCGGTGACTCGCTGACCGGCCCGTTCTTCGAGCAGCTGCTGACCTATCCCGGTTCCGGCGCGCCGCTAGACGGCCTCTTCGCCGCGACTCTGCGCGAGCGGCTGACCGAACGCCTGCACCGCGTGCTCGAGCACAGCGCCGCCCTCGACGCCTCGGTGGGCAAAGACGTGGCCGACCTGGAGCACAAGCGCGCCGCGAAGCAGAAGCTCGACGAGGACCTCGCGCCCTTCATCGAGCTAGCGCGACTATGGGCCGGCGGCGTGATGCTCGGCCCCAAGGGTGGCTGTGACGACGCCGCCTACGAACGCGCGCTCACGGCCCTGGTCGAGGGCCGCGCGACGGACGCGGCAGACGACGTTGCGCTAGCACGCATGGCGGAGCCCGCGCACGACGCCGTGCCTTACGACCTGGTCTTTCCGAGCGCGTTCTGGCTGCGTGGAGAAAGCGGATGGCAGCGCGGCGGCTTCGACGTCGTGCTGGGCAACCCGCCGTGGGATGCGATGCAGCCGCTGGCCAAGGAGTTCTACGCTGCCTACGATCTGCGCGTCTACGAGGCCCCCACGCGCCGCGAACGCGCTGCCGTAGAGCAGCGGCTCGCCTCGGACGCCGGCGTGAAAGCCGCCTATTCGACCTACGTGGGCAGCATCGAGCAGGCCAAGCGCCTGGCCGTGCGCAGCTACGAGCACGTCAACCGCGCTGCCGGTGGAGCGCCCAGCGGCGCCGTGATGGACTCCTGGCAGCTCTTCGCTGAGCGCGGGATTCGCCTGCTGCGTGAAGGCGGGCTGGTGGGCTGGGTCGTGCCCTCCGCCTTTCACGCGAACCAGAGCGCCACCGGCATTCGGGACCTCTACCTGCACCGGGCGACGCTGCGCACCTGCTTCTCGTTCGAGAACCGCAACAAGCTGTTCGACATCGATTCGCGCTTCAAATTCGCCACGGTGGTCGCCCGACGTGACGTTCAGGGGACGCGCGCGTTTCCCTGCGCCTTCTACCTGCACGACCTGGAGTGGTTGTTCGAGGAGCGAGACGCGCTGCGCTACACGCGTGAGTTCGTCGAGAGCACGGGGGGCGCGTATCTCAGCTTCTTGGAGCTGAAGAGTGGCCTGGATGCTGACGTGGCGCAGTTCATGTATAGCGACAGTGACTCGCTAGGAGAGATTCTGCACGAGGGTAGGATCCGCTTCGGCGAGGAGCTGCACATGTCCAAGTGCTCACACCTCTTCACGCCAGCTCGTGGCATCCATAGCACATCGGACGTTCGCCAGTTCGTGACACACAGGCGCCTCCTTAACGACGGCTACCTCCCCCTGCACGAGGGCAAGACGTTTCATCAGTACGATGACCGGTGGGGGGATCCGCCGCGGTATGTGGTGGCGTTGGAGGCGATCCGGGACAAGGCGTCGTGGTGGAAGCCGGCGCAGTACTACCGCCTGGCGTTTCGCGATATCGCGCGATCCACGGACGAGCGCACGGGCATCTTCTGCATGCTTCCGCCGGGTTTCGTGTTTGGCAACAAGGCTCCGTGCGAGCGAACGCCAGAGCGACGTCATGCCGCCTCGGCCCTGACGCTGCTAGCTGTGGCCAACGCTTTCTGCTTCGACTTCCTGCTGCGCACCAAAGTGGCCGCCACCGTGAACCTGTTCATTCTCGAGTCGATTCCGGTGCCGAGCGAGGCGCTCGCAGGGGTTCGCTCCCATTTCCTCGCCCACGCCGCCCTGCGGCTGACCTGCAATCATGAGGGCTACGACGCGCTGTGGGTCGAGCAGCTCGGCGACGTCTGGCGCGAGCGCGGCGCAGCGCGGAGCTATCCGGTGCTCGCCGATCCCGGCGACCGTTGGGCGCTGCGGGCGGCGATCGATGCGGTGGTAGCGCAGGCCTACGGGTTGAGCCGCGAGCAGTACGCCCACGTGCTGTCCGGCTTCTCGCATTCGAGCTACCCCGATGCCCCGCAGCTCTGTCTCGGAGCATTCGACGAGCTCGGCCGCATCGGGCTCGAGGCGTTCTGCCGGGAGCACGATCCCTACGCGGACATGCCGCTCAACGACGCGCTGCCGCAGCCGGTGATCGATCTGAGCGCGACCGTGGCTTTACCGGATGAGCCACGTACGAAGAAGAGCAGCGGCCAGCTCAGCCTCGGCTGGGCGGACGCCCCGGCGCAGAGCGGCCGACGAGCCGGGCGGCGAGGGGCCGAGGATGCGTGATCTCGAGCGACTGATCGTGCAGGACGAGGGGCAGTACTTCGACCGCAAGTCGGTGTGGGATGGCCCGCGCCAGCGGCCGAAGACGCGTGGCCGCCGCGAGGTGCGCGACGAGATCGCGACCTACGTAGCGGCGTTTGCCAACGCGGATGGCGGGACGCTGGTGCTGGGCGTCGAAGACGACGGGACGGTGACGGGTCACGGTTATCCCGAGGAGGCCGTGACGCAGATGTTGCGCACGCCGGCCGAGCGGCTGACGCCACCGCAGGCGGCGGGCAGGCGAGAGACGCTGCGGGGACACGAGCTGCTGGTTTTCGAGGTGCCAGCAGCCGAGCGCGCAGTGATGGTGCACGGCGACGGCTTTCCGCGGCGCGTTCACGACCAGGTGGTGCAGGAGTCGGAGGAGGCGATCAACGCGATCAAGGCGCGCGGGCGCAACGAGAGCATCGAGTTCGACCCGGCGCCCGGGGTCGAGCTCGACGCGCTCGATTTCGAGCTGATCGGGCGCGCGCAACAGGGTGCCGCGCTGGAGCAGCTCGACCCAGCGCAATACCTGTGCGAAAGGCGGCTCGCCGACGTTCGCGGTGCCCAGCTCGTACTGCGCAAAGGGGCGGTGCTGCTGTTCGCGCGCAGCGGTGCGGCGATCGATCACCCCAACGCTGGTGTGCGTATCCTTCGCGTGCGTGGCACCGAACGCCTGACGGGCGCGCGACACAACGTCGAGGAGCTACCGCGTGTCGAAGGCGCGATCCCGCGGGTGATCGAGCGCGCGTACCAGGTCATCGCTCAGCTGATTCCGCGCTCGGCACGCCTTCACGACCTGTTCTTCCGCGAGATGCCAGAGTACCCGACCTTCGCGTGGCAAGAAGCGCTGGTCAACGCGATGGCGCATCGCGACTATCGTACCCAGGGGCGCGGGGTCGAGGTCTGGCTGTTCGACGACCGCCTGGAGGTGGTCAGCCCGGGTGGCCTGCCGCCGGAGGTCAGCATCGAGCAGCTCCGCCGGCGCGAGCCGGTGCACTGCAGCCGCAATCCGCGGATGACCAGAGTGCTGGCCGAGCTGTCGCTGATGCGCGAGCAGGGTGAGGGCGTGCCGCGCATCTTCGACGCGATGGAGGAATCCTGGCTGCGGCTGCCCGAGTTGCGTACGGACGAGCATCGCTTCACCATCGTGCTGCGCAACCAGCCGATCCTGCAGACGCCCGATCCCGACTGGGTGCGGCAGGTGAGGTCGCTGCCGGTCAGCCAGCGCCAGCGCAGAATTCTCGTCGCGTATCCCCAGGGAAGCTTCGCCAACGCCGATTACCAGACGCTGAACGAGGTCGATCGCGACGAGGCCTATCGGGAGCTGAAGGAGCTGGTCGAGCTCGGTCTGATCACGGCGCCTGAGGGCCGCGGGCGAGGTGCGCGTTACGAGGTCGTGGGCGGGAGCGCTGCGCCGCCCCGGCGATTGACGCCCGTTGAGGTCCTCGCGGTTCGCATGCGGGACCGCGGCTTCATCAAGAACGCCGACTATCGCGAGACTCACGACGTTGACCGGCCGCAGGCCACCCGCGCGCTGAGCGAGTTGGTCGATCGCGGTGTGCTGATCCGCGAAGGCGAGCGCCGAGGCGCACGCTACCGCCCTGGCGCCAACTGGGATCGCTGGGTGGCCGGTGAGCAAAGTGATGCATAACGGGCCTGACTTATGAGCACTTATGCACGTCGAGGACGAAATTGGCCATGAATGCGGATGCTTACCCCCTCTGGCATTCCCTGCGCCATAGCTCCCGGGGGAACGGAATGAGCTTGCACCCGATCCAGGCTGTCGAGCAGGTGATCGACGCGTACCGCAGCTATCTGCTGACCGAGTTTCGTGCGCGGGACAAGAAGCTGCGCGAGGCGCTGGAGCAGGAGCTGCAGAACCCGCTCTTCCTCGCGCAGGAGCCCTTCTTCCAGGCCCACCGACCGTTTGTCGCCGGCAAGCGTTGGGCCGAGCTGGGGCTGGACGCCAAGCTGGTCGAGGTGATGCGTCATCGATCGGGC
>Ga0268298_10006213_pt1 | contig 10907 bp, 2 predicted proteins | sample WWTPWeurt_MetaG_FD_194462 | JGI IMG/M metagenome (GOLD analysis project Ga0268298, IMG submission 194462) | Activated sludge microbial communities from WWTP in Nijmegen, Gelderland, Netherland - WWTP Weurt | ecosystem: Engineered > WWTP > Aerobic digester > Activated sludge | place: Netherlands... | reverse complement strand
TCATTGACGCCAGAATATAGCCCTTGCATGTTCAACAGAATCGGGCGTCCATGCACTTCCTCGACGCGGGACTTTGTAAAGCTGCGCCGGGTAGTCGCGGCAGAGTATGACGCCTTGAGCAGATTCTTTGCTTCTTCCGCAGACGAGTGCTGCGACGCCTTGAGATTGACGCGAGGGTCATAGACGACAGGATAGTATCCGCCGCGCAAGGTGACGATCTGGCCATCTGATGCCTTGATCGCAATCTGCCGGGCCGGAATCCATTCCGGTTCCTTGCCGGTGACCCGCAACTCTTTCGCGGCGATCAGCGGGCGATAGCCCTCGAAGTGATCCCATATCGCCTGTGCGGCCCGCAGTTCCTCGGCGCTGAAGGTATTTAGGACGGGCATGATCTGCGCCATAGACCAGCCCTTGCCGGCCAGAAGTCGCTGCGTGTTCGACTCGTTGCCAAGGTTGAGCAGGATGGTAAAACGCTCCTGCCAGTTCAGCGAGTCGTTCAGCGTCGGAAAGAATTTCCCCTTGCCCATCTTGTCGGCCATGGAAACCTTCGACATTATCGGGCGAAGGATGGCATCGAGCTTTTCCGTAGCCTCGGCGCGCATCGTCGTTTCCTGGCTGGCCCGTTCGTTGGCCGGCTGAACAAAATAGCGCCACACCGGGCCGTTATCCTTGCCGCCATCCATGATGCGCGCCCAGGTGGCCACCTTGATATGCGCCGCACCGAACTGCTTGATCGCCTGCAACTTCTGCCCCAGCCAGTCATTTGCCGTGCGAGTGTTCTTGCCGCTGGCGCTGGATTCTGTTGCGATGCTTCCGGCGATCTCGTCGCGCACTGCTTCATAGGCCGCATCGTCGCGGGCCGTCAGCATTTTGTGCTTCAATCGCCCAAGATGCTCGATCTGCTGGATGGTATCGACCAAGCCGCGAAACTCTTCGACGGTCAGTTCCTTGTAGGACCGTTTCTCGCTTCGGTCGATTGCGTCGGCCAGCAGTTTGATGCGTTCCTCATCGTCGGCATAGACCAGTTCGCCATCAACACCACGGGATTCGATCTGCGCCACATAGGCGGAACGCTCGGCCGGCGTCAGCAACGACTCGGCAATCAGCGGTAATTCACCGGCATTGAGTTGCGCCTGCACCCAAGTTCGAAGCGATGCCTGGCGGTCTATGGCCTTGCCGCTCACCGCCTTGCGCAAATCGTAGCGCTCTAGCAGCGCATGAATCTGCTCGATGTATTCGCGATCAATGGTTGCCGATTTCTCGACGCGGCCAAAGTAGCGCAGCCCCTTCTCGACCTCCTCCTGCGCGTCGTAGGCCGCGCGTGCCGCATAGTTCTGGATCAACTGGTTGCGCTTCTCCGCCGCTGCCGTGGCGAGGTCGCCGGCCTTGATGGCCTTCGCGGTCGCCTTGGCCGCCCGCACTTCGCCGGCCGCGTACTGCCCCGGCTTGATGTCGCGCACCTTGAGGCGGGCGATCATCGCGGCGGCGTACTCCTTGGCGGCGCTGGCCAGTGTCTTGCGCTTGCCGGTAGCCTTCTCCAAGGCCACCAGTTCAGTCGCCACAAACCGGGCGCGCACTTCGTTGTGGATGGCAATATCTGCGGCGCGATCAATGGCCTCAGGCGTGGAGAGTTCTCCAAACTGCTCAAGCATGCGCTGATCGGTGAGCGCGTCGATAGCCTCCCAGGGAGGCGTCGCCACAGCCAGTTGACGCACCAGTTCGTCGCCAGACGTGAAAAGCGGGTTTCCGTTTTCATCGACGATTAGTTCAGCCACAATGTCTGGATGCAGCCCATCCCTTGCCGTCATGCGCCTAGCCTTAACCGCTGCGACAACCTCGGGCGGCAAACCTAGGTCAGCCAGCGAATCCAGGTCCAGGCGCCCAGCGCTAAGGGCTCCTGGGTTCGCCAACTGATCGCCCGCGCGCACAGGCTGCTGGCCGGAGTAATCGAAGGCTATAGAGTATATCGATTCGCCGCCCAATTCCGCCCGGAACTTCTCCTCAAGGTCGCGCAGGTCTACCTTGCCGTGTTCGTCGAGATCGAGATAGCCATACTGCCCGAGCGCTTCGGCCATGCCGTCTAGGGACAGGCCATCACTTCCAAGCCGCCATACAGGCTTACCGAACACCCCGCTAGCCGGCTTGTCGGCCGGGTCGATACCCCAGGTGCTAATCGTCTCGTCCTTGTTGATCCCGCCCAGCTTGGCGATGGCGACGAACAGGGAGTCGATAGTTTCGTCGAGGGCGTTGGGGTCGGACTTCGGCGGCGTGACGGGTTCTATCTTGTCGTCGGCCGTGATCTTGCCGGTCAGGAACTTCCACGCGCGATAGATCGGTTGACTCATGACATCGCGGCGGGCCTCCAGTTGCACCCCTGCCCGCTTCGCCGCTGCGTCCTTCTGTAGCTGCTTGATGATCCGGCCGCGGGCGTTGCGCGAATACGCCAGGTCGCGCAGTCCGCGCGCTTGCAGTTCCTGAATCGCCTCGTTTGTGGCGTCGACGCCGAGCGCCTGGTAATCGGCGAACTCGGCCGGCGTCATGCCGATCTGCTCGTCCGACGTGAAGAGCGGCATCATGGACCGGCCCTGTTCGGCCAGGGCAATTTCTTCGTTGGTGGCAACCATGCGGTCGAATACGCCGCGCACCTCGTCGGTCAGTTCGACGTTCAGCGCCTTGAGGTCGCGGTAGACGTTCAGCATCCAGGCGCGGAACCGCTGGAACAAGCCTTGCAGTTCGATGCTCGGGGCTTCCCCCTCGAACAAATAGCTCTCGAAGCCTCGGGCAAACTTTTCGTGGTAGCTGCGCTTTTCCTCGAAGTCGAGGTTGTGCCATTCGGACAGGTCGCGCACGCCGAACCAGCGCAGCAGCGCGTCGGTGTCGGCAAGGATCTGACGCTCGCCCGGCTTGAGGGTATCCATGCCGAAAATCTCGGCTTCCTGCTGCAACTTGCTGGCGAGGTCGGCCTGCACTTCGAGGAAGAAGTGGCCGGACTCATGCAGGAAGGTGGAAAGGTCCGCCCCCTTGAGCATGGTAATGGTGAGGCTTGCCGGGTTGAAGGTGCCACGTGGGCCTTGCTTGAGGATGCTGGCGTTGGCCGGGTCGAACGTGCCGCGGTTGCCGGTGGCGGATTTGATCTGCTCGGGGCGGAAGGCGATGTATTGATTGCCGGCCCCTCCGTTGTCTACGGTGTTGAGGATGATTGCGCCGTCATAGCCGGCTTTTTGCGCCGCCTGCTTAATGTGGTCCACGGTAAAAAGTTTCGGGACGTGCTTGCGCAACTCATCCAGCACGGGGGACTGCACCGCGTCCATCTCATTCCAGAATCGCCCCTGCGCGTCGACAATCGCCGGATTCTTGAGCGAGAGGTAAGCCGGAACTGGCTTGCCATATAGCTCTGCAAGCTCCTTGTCCTCGAAGAAGAAAGCACCGTTCGGCGTATTGCGAAAGGCATCAAAATCTTCCGCCGTACCGTGGTACACCACCAGCGGCCGCCCCTGGTCGTCCACCACGCGGCTCGAACCGAACCAACGCCAGAAGTTGCGGATGCCCTCCTCGGTCGGGTAGATCGGCTGGCCCGCGCTGTTGCGGGTCGGGCGCTGCACACCATCGACTTCGATTGTGTCTGCGGTGTAGGTCGCGGACTGGTTGAGTTGCCCACCGAAGTCCTTGACCGTCGATGCGTCAGACTCGTCCAAGAAATCCTTGATTGCCTGATTCTTCGTCGGGTATTGAGTGTCTCCCCACGGATTGCCGTCAGAACCGAATCGCGTCAGTTGGTAATGGCCAGGCTTCTGCGCGGACGGATTAACCAACAACAGGCGACCGTCTCTGGTTTTTGCCTGCAATGAAAACGAATCGTCTGGTATTTGCTCAAGATCGGCGACGAACGCATCCATTGCTTCCGTAACCTTGTCTGCCAGGCCGAAATACTTGTCGCCGTCAGGATCGATGCCGCCACGAATTTCTGCGTCGTAAGCATCGAATCCGGCTTGCTGCTTTTGCAGATCATCGCGCAACTGCTGCAAGGTACGGCCCTGCTCAAACTGCTGCCCCGCAATCGACTCCGCGCCAATCCGCAGCGGATACCGCTTGAACATTTCCTCGGGCGTCGTACCCATGCGCGCCGCCTGCACGGCGTAGAAGTTGCCGACCATCGATGAATAGGCATCATTGACCGACTCAGTGAATCGCCCTGCCGTCGTCAGCTGCTCCTTGATGTTTGCCCGCACCGCCTCGGTAGACGCCCGGAATGTTTCATCGCCCTGCTTCTCACCCAGCACGCGCTCAACCTGGGCCTGCAATTCCTGGGCGTAGTCGCTCTGTAGATACTCCTGTGCTTCGGCCCGACTGAACCCCTCGGGATCGGTCTTGAGGTGATCGGCCATGCTCTGCGCGTACTCGGTCGGTGCAATCCGCGCGGCGTACTCTTCCACCGGAATAGCAATCTGCCCGCCGGTTTGCGCTGCGGTTGTGATCTGCGCCGCGACGGCCGGCGACACGGCGGCCACCTGTTCAGCAACCCCTGACTGCATGAGGGCTTGCGCGTCGATAAACACCTGTTGCACCGGGCCGTCTTCGGCAGCCATCGCGATGAACTGCTGGAATGTTTCCGGGTCGCGCGCCAGCAGCTTATCGGCTGCGGCCAGCTTGTTGAGGCCGTCGAAGAATTCCGCGTCCTGTTCGGCTTGCTGCGCGCGACGCTCGCCGCGCACCCGGATATGCAGGCCGGCTTCGACGATGGAACGCACGATGCCGCCCACGGCGGCCCCTACGCCGCCTTCGTCGAACGATTGGCCGACGTCGATCTTGGCATTCGGATTGGTCAGGATAACGCGCAGGGTGTCCTGCAGCAGGTTCTCGCTGATTTCCTGCCCGCCCTCGGCCGCGCTGGCAATGCCAACACGGGCAAGACTGGCAGCAATCTTGTTTTTGATAGGCACGGCCAGCGGGCCGAGCAGCTTGTCGAGCGCCCACTTCTCGGTGATGCCGGTCACGGCTGCACCGCCCAGCACGGCCAGGTCTTTCATACCCTGGTCGGCAATGTCGGGGGCGATCTTCTCGGCCATGGTGTCGGCCCCCTGAGTGTAGAGGCCCGCGCCACGGGTCAGGGGCAGCATGAGAATCTGCATGCCGACTTGGCCCAGGCCCGACGCCACCTGGTCGCCGAAAGTCTGTTGCGCCGCCGGGATCATCATGTCGTTGCGGGCAAAGCCTTTGACCGCACCGCCGGCCCTGATCCAGTCCTCGCCCAGCAACGGGCCGACAATCGAGTCGTAATTGATTTCACCGCCGCTCATAGGCTTGGGCAGGAACACGCGGGCGAAGCCGCCGAGCAGGTTGCGCTGCGCGATGTCGAGCAGTTGGCCCGTACCGCTGGCCGCCATGCCCGCCGCTTCCACGGCACCGCCGCCGAACTGGCGCAGCTTGCGTTCGATTTCGCCCATGTTCTCCAAGTTGTCATGCGCCATCCGCGCCCGGGCCTTGTCCGCGGCTACCCATTTCGCCGTGACCGGAGAATTGAGGAGCACCCGATCAAACTCGTTCAGTCTGGCATCCCGTTCCACTTCGGGCAGGTTGCGCTCAACCAGATCGGCCGGGAGCCCGACCTTGCGCCCAAGGCGCGTCGCTCTGGCCGCTACGTCAGGATTCGCAAGCAAGGCGCCATACAGACTCTCGCGGGCAGGCTGCTGCTGTGCGTTCACCGTGTCTGCCGCCGCCCGGTCAAAGTCGCCGCCTGCTACTGCTCCCGCTGCCGAATCAAAGTCGTCCATTATTTTTTCCCATAGACGGCCGCAATCACGGCCGTGATCTGTTCTTCGCTGGGCTGCGTAACCCCCCTGCGCCGTAGCGCTGCCGTGGCCTTGCGTACATCAGTATCGGAATATTCCGGGGTGAATGGCTTGCCCGCAGCCTCGGCTTCAAATGCATACGCACCAGAATCCCACGGCCACCCCGGCGTTTTGCCCTTCAGCGCCAAGCGATCCAGTTCCTTTTGGCGCTCGTCCTGGTTCAGCGCCCGCCCCTTTTCCTGTTGGGCAGCAAAAAGCGCCTTGGTGGCCTGCATCGTGAATAGTCCAGCCCGCTCATGTTTGAAGCCCAAGGCATTGATGGTCGCCTCGATCTGCTGAGTTGCGCTCACCACCTGGGACGCTTCTTCCGGGCGCCCCATCTTCGCTTGCAGGTCAATGAAATGCTTTCGTTCGGCTGGGGCGAGTCGATCAAAAAATCCGGTCAGGTTCTGTTCCGCGAACCCGGCAGGATCGCGCGCCGCTGCAATGGACAGCGCGTAATAAATCGCCGGATCGGTTTCCGTGGGCGGCCCTTTGGCAACTCTGCCAGCGTAATCCATGACTCCCGGCCGCTTGTCTGCCGGGATGCGCGCCACCATCTCGGCGGGCAGCGCCGCGAAGTTTCCGCCGTTCTGCCAAAGCGCTTCCTGCGCCCCCAACACGGCGGCCTCTTCCCGTTGCTTCACGTCCTTCTCTATCAGGGCAAAACGATGCTTGGCCACATCCGCCACCATCTTGACCTGTTCACCATTGGCCCCCGGGCCAAGCGCCCCGACAGCAGTATCGACGAATTCCTTTTCCGTTGGGCGCTGCGGCATCCCGCCCCCGGCACCGTACAGGCCAAGGCCCTTCTTGATGTACGCCCGCGTTTCCTCGGGCATGAAATCCGCCCATGAACGGGCCGCGGCTGGGTCGAACTTGGCCAGCTTCGCCGCCGTATCGGCAGCCTTGAGCGCCGCGTCTACTTTTCCCGGCCCCGCGTTGTATGCCGCCAGGGCCTGCGCAGTATCGCCATAGCGCTTGACCATCGCCCGCAGGTAATCCCGCCCCACCCTCGCCCGCTCGTCCGGGCTATCGTCCCTCGCCGGGACAACCCCATAGCCAGGGTCTTTGTTGGTGGAGTCCATCACTTGCATTTCGCCCTTGGCGCCCTTCTCAGACTCCAGCAGTCGGCCATCCTTGCCGTATCGCCGCCCGCCAGACTCCATTCCTAGCACGATGTTTTCCAGCCGTGACATATCGGACGGCTGCATGGCGGGCAGCATGGCGCGTTCCGCTTGCGTGACGGCGCCCTGGGCGGCTATGGAGTTGGCATGGTGTTCAATCTGACCCTGTACCCGCAGCAGATCGTCCGCGTCCATCTGGTCCCTGTAGCGAGCAAAGTAGCGAGATGCATAGTCCGGCTTCGCCTTCACCGACTCCAGCACGGCCAGCGCATGCGCGTTCGACAGTACCCGCCGCGCTTCAACATCCGCCGCCTCCTGCGGCATCCCTGCCATGCGGGCCTTTTCCCGCGCCGCTGCCGTGATACGGTCTGCCGCGTCATCAACTGTCGTTCGCCCGGTTACCTGATTGATGCTGATATTGCCAGACGCCCCGGCCAGGGCGATTTCGCGCTGGGCGGTCGAGATCGCTGCATCGAGCGTGCCAGACTTGAACGTCCGAAACTCGTTCCCCTGGTGCCTCTGGGCGTCACCGTGAAGCTGTGCCCGCATCGCTGCGGCGTCGTTCATGAATGCCTGCCGCTGCGCATCATTGCCCAGGGTGGCCGAGATTTCCCCCACGACAGACCCGAAGCGCTCCCCGTATTCCGTCGCCAAGTCTTTGCCATCCGACCGCCGCAGCGCTGCATCCCCGCGCTGATTGAAAAGGCCCGTTTCCTGATGATAGAGCAGGTCGAACATCCGCTCTTTTGCCTGATTTCTGGCGTCAATAACCCGAAGCTGGTTGGCTTCGTTCTGGGCATCCAGGGCTATATCTGCCGCCGTGCGGCCGACGCGCGTCACCGCCTCGCCAAGCTGCTGCATCTGGCGGCCACCGCTTCCGGTAAACTGCGCAGTTGATTGAGCGCCATCGACGCGCGCGCCGGGAAGGGGATTCAGGCCCACCTGGGGGCTGTCATAGCGGGGGACGGTAGGCATAGGTCAGGGGTCGAAGTGAAGGTAGTTGCCGGAGAACCCGGGGGTTCCGATCTGGTAGTTTCCAGCCGATTGGTTTCTGGTATCGAACGCCCCGGACTTCGCGAGCTTGTACCAGGAGCTGGCGACATCGCCCGCACTGCCAAGTAGCGACGTGGCCAGCGCCGCCCCGGGGTTCGATCCTTTGGCGTTCGCCCGATAGATCGCCGCATCGCTGCGATACGCTGCCGCCCGAAACCCCTCGTTCATCGCCTGCGTGCGATGCCCCCAGGCAGAGCGGATGGCGTTGGCTTCAATGGCGTACCTGTCGGTATCCTTCATGAAATCCGTGGTCGCCAGGACTTCCGCAGCGCTTCCGCTGCCGAGGTCGATCCCGTTCGCGGCCATGGCTGCCCGCTGCGCCCCCATCACCTGCCCCGCTCTCATGGTGAGGCGACCGGCTTCGCGCTGCCCTGCGTCGAGGATTGATTGCGCTTGCAGTTCGGCAAGGCGGGCGTTTATATCGGCCATGACCGCATTGGATTCCGCCCCGGCCGCCTGCGCCATGGCCCTGTATCGCCCTTCCTTGGCGCTTGAATAGGCCCCAAGGCCGGAGATCACCGACCCGCCGATCTGAGTCCAGAGAGAGGCGCTAGCACTGGTGCCGGAGAACAGGTCATCGGAAAAACTCATATCAGCCCCCTATGGCGACTTCAAACGTCATGCTTACAACCGTGAGCGGCAGGGGATCGACTTGGCGCACGAACACCTGTCCGCCATCTCCCCAGGACGGAGACACGACCACAGGAATTTCCTCAGACTTGAGCCGCGGCGGGCTTCCGAATGGCTCATTGGTTCGCTGTTTCGCTTCCGTAAGGCGCTGCTCGTCTGGCCCCACGAATACCCCGGATGACCGATTCACGCGCAGCCAGACCTTGTTCACGTTCTTCTGCACGCCCTGCGCGAACCCGCTGTCTGTTTGCAAGGCCAAGGGCAGCGTTTCCAAATCAGCCTGTATCGGCAGCCCAACATGCACAACAGAGCACGGCACGTCGAGCGTGACGGCCCCGCCCGCAACGACGCGCTGCGGGTGCACAGCCCCGTCGCCGAGAATATTGACTGTTTCGCCTTCCAGGTGATCCAGGCCGCTGATTGTCGAAGCCGGGGAGCCGGTATAGGTCAGCCCCGAATCAACGATGAAAGCGTCTTCCAGATCCGCAAACTGCCGCGATGACATGCGTTCGATGTAGCGCACCTGCTGCCCGTTTATGGTGCGATTGACCACGCAATACAGCGCGTCCTCGATGCCCTCTGCAACTGCTGCGCAGGACTCGAAAGACCCGTTCACGGTGTCGTGTCGATGCCATGCCCCGACTTGCTGTTCAGGAACGTAGGTCAGCCCGAGCAGATCGCCAGACGACGATACGCACCAGACCACGGGATAAGGGGCCTTGGCAAAAGCCAGGTCGGCGATTTCCAGCCCGTCGAACAGGTGAGGCGCCCTTAGCGACAGGTCGCCCGTGATAAACCCGCTGGCCTGCCAGTTGTACGCCAGTTCGCGCATATGCCCACCGCGGGCCGCCGCATATACCAATGTATTGTTGATTACCACGGGCTGCACGTTGGATGATCCGACGTAGGATTGCGGCCGCACGGATATTGTTGTCGGCGTGATGGCATCCGAATTGACCGAGGTCACACGCCATTCAGCCGCCCCGGTGAGCAGGAGCAGATTCGAGAGCGGAACGATGTGCCGAATAATGTTCGCCTCACGAGCCGCCACACGGAAGGCGATCCGGTCATCGTCCCGCACAGGGATGGAGGACGACATGGCCGACTCGGTGCCGGATTTTGTCATCCAGATGTTTTGGGGCTTGTTGGATGATCCGGCGAAGCACCGCCGTTGCTCGAAGTAGGACACTGCCCCCGGGTACTCCCCGGCAGCCGAGAACACGTCCTCGTAATTCGGCGGGGTCTTACTCATATCCGGGGCGATGTTATCGTCAATGAACGTGGTTCCGTCTGTTTGCCCGATGTAGCCGTACTGGCCCCCCTGGAATTTATAAACGTTGTATCGAATCACCCCGGCCAACAAATCCCAGGAGATCGTATTCGCGCCCCCCGAAGCAAGCAGGTTGTTTTTGACCCCTGAGCGGTACAGTTTTCCCCCGCCCGTATAGGTTGGAAACGCCAACGTATCGATGGCATTCCCGGCCGCATCATCAAGGGTAATGGTATTAGCCGCGGGGACGCTGGCAACGACGTAATAGTTCTTGTTCAGACCGGTCATGCCAGCACACTCGTCGATATAAACCGGATTTCCTATCGCAAGCCCGTGCGATAACGTCGTGGTAAGCACCCCCGGATTCGCTTTCGTTATCGCAGATATTGTGTAAGCCGTACCCTGCGCCGGACCAGAAGGCGCCGACTCGCGCAACCCGTCCGCCGCGATGGACGTTACAACGTACTGGTAAAACGTCGTCGAGCCCTTGCCGTTCCCTTTCACGAACACACTCGGAGCGCTCACCTGTGGGGCGAAATTGATAGACCCGAGTTGCCAATTTAACGCCCCCATGCGGCGAAGCTCCCGTGGCGCGTGGTTGGGATGCACCAAAGTGAGCACGTCCGCGGACTGGACGTAGTGAATGTCGAACAAATCGGATTCGGCGTACGGGTTCGCAATTTCGTATGGGGAGGCACCGTCCATCAGCGTCGCGCCCTGAGTGTGGAAGCGGAAGTACCCCTCCCCCATCTCTATCACCATGGTCTGCGTGTTGCTGTAGGTAAACCCAATAATCCGCGTCCGCTTGGTGTGATCCTTGACCGCGCGCACGAAGGCAAAGCCTGCCCGGTTTTCCACGGGTCCATGGGGCTTGCATATGAAATTGCGGCAGGACTTCAGGCCTGAATTGCGGCCTCCGTCATCGATCCGCCCGAACAGTTCGGGCGTGACCTCCCCGCCGGAGAAAGACCGCTGAAAACTCCTCACGCCCATGCTAGC
>Ga0268298_10006212_pt1 | contig 10908 bp, 6 predicted proteins | sample WWTPWeurt_MetaG_FD_194462 | JGI IMG/M metagenome (GOLD analysis project Ga0268298, IMG submission 194462) | Activated sludge microbial communities from WWTP in Nijmegen, Gelderland, Netherland - WWTP Weurt | ecosystem: Engineered > WWTP > Aerobic digester > Activated sludge | place: Netherlands... | reverse complement strand
GAAATCCTTTTAAATCAGTCTCTTGCCGGTTCTGCCGGGCGCCCGCCGGGGTGGCATGCGTTCTGCAATGGAATAGGTGCCCGGCTGGCTTTACGCCGGCCCCCGGTCCACACCAAGGAGACAAATATGAATACCGCCACCACCCGCCTCGAACACGATCTTCTCGGCGACAAGGAAGTCCCGGCCGCCGCCTATTACGGTGTGCATACCCTGCGGGCCCTGGAGAACTTCCCGATCACCGGTATCACCATCGCGGTCTACCCGGACCTGGTGCGCGCCCTGGCCCAGATCAAGCGGGCCGCCGCCCAGGCCAACTGCGAGCTGGGTCTGCTCGAACGGGAGCGCATGGAGGCCATCGTCGCCGCCTGTGACGAGTTGATGGCGGGGCGCCTGCACGAGCAGTTTGTAGTGGACGTGATCCAGGGCGGCGCCGGCACCTCCACCAACATGAACGCCAACGAGGTCATTGCCAACCGGGCCCTGGAGATCATGGGTCATCAGCGCGGCGAATACGCCTTCCTGCACCCCAACGAACACGTCAATATGAGCCAGTCCACCAACGACGTGTATCCCACGGCGCTGAAGCTGGCCACTTACGTGGGCATCTTCCGCCTGGTGGACGCCATGGCCTATCTGCGCGCCGCCTTCGAGCGCAAGGCCGAGGAGTTTGCCGATGTGCTGAAGATGGGCCGCACCCAGCTGCAGGACGCGGTGCCTATGACCCTCGGCCAGGAGTTCTCCACTTACGCCACCATGCTCGGCGAGGACGAGGAGCGCCTGAAGGAAGCGGCGCTGCTGATCCGCGAGATCAACCTCGGCGCCACCGCAATCGGTACCGGCATCAACGCCCACCCTGACTACGCCGGCCTGGTGTGCCGCCGCCTGGCCGAGATCAGCGGCATTCCGGTGGTCACCTCGCCCAACCTGATCGAGGCCACCCAGGACTGCGGCTCCTTCATCCAGCTGTCCGGCGTGCTCAAGCGCGTGGCGGCCAAGCTCTCCAAGGTGTGCAACGACCTGCGCCTGCTGTCCTCCGGCCCGCGCGCCGGCTTCTGCGAGATCAACCTGCCGCCGCGCCAGGCCGGCTCGTCGATCATGCCGGGCAAGGTGAACCCGGTGATCCCCGAGGTGGTGAACCAGATCGCCTTCGAGGTCATCGGCAATGACATGACCGTCACCTTTGCCGCCGAGGCCGGTCAGCTTCAGCTCAACGCCTTCGAGCCCATCATTGCCCACAGCCTGTTCAAGAGCGTGCTGCACCTGACCAAGGGCTGCGTGGTGCTGGCCGACCGCTGTGTGGATGGCATCACCGCCAACCGGGACGCCCTGCGTGCCAGCGTCGAGCGCTCCATCGGCATCGTCACCGCGCTGAACCCCTACATCGGCTACGCCCACGCCACCGACGTGGCTGCCGAGGCCCATGCCAGCGGCCGCGGTGTGGCCGAGATCGTGCTGGAGCGCGGCCTGATGACGGCCGAGGCGCTGGCCGAAGTGCTCCGCCCGGAAGTGTTGACCCGTCCGCGGGCGCTGCCGGTCCACAAGGCTGCGGCCTGATTCCCTACCCAGGATAACGATCATGAAAGCCAATCGATCTTCCCTGCTGATCTTTGTCGCCCTGGTTCTCGGCATCCTCGTCGGCTACATCTGCAACCAGATGGCACCGACGCCGGAGGCCGCCAAGGACATCGCCAGCTACTTTGGCATCGTCACCGACATCTTCCTGCGCCTGATCAAGATGATCATCGCTCCGCTGGTGTTTGCCACCCTGGTGTCGGGTCTGGCCAACATCGGTGACTCGAAGACCGTCGGCCGCATCGGCTCCAAGGCCCTCGGCTGGTTCATCGGCGCCTCCCTGGTGTCCCTGACCATCGGGCTGGTCTTTGCCAACCTGCTGCAGCCGGGCCATGCCCTCAACATGCCGCTGCCCGAGGCCGGCACCGCCACCAACCTCAAGACCGGCGCCCTCAACCTCAAGGACTTCATCACCCACGTCTTCCCCAAGAGCATCGTCGAAGCCATGGCCGGCAACTCGGTGCTGCAGATCCTGGTGTTCTCGGTGTTCTTCGGCCTGGCTCTGGGCAACCTGCACAGCCAGGCGGCGCGCAGCCTGGTGCAGACCATGGATGAAGTGGTCCATGTGATGCTCAAGGTCACCGACTACGTGATGCGCTTTGCGCCGCTGGGTGTCTTCGCCGCCGTCGCCGCGGTGGTCACCACCCAGGGCGTGGGCATGCTGAGCGTGTTCGGCAAGCTGCTGGCCAGCTTCTACATCGCGCTCCTCGTGTTGTGGACGGTGCTGATCGGCGCGGGCTATCTGGTGCTCGGCCGTGAGGTGTTCCGCCTCATCAAGCTGGTGCGCAGCCCCATGCTGCTGGGCTTCTCCACCGCAAGCAGCGAGTCGGCCTACCCCAAGCTGATGGAGCAGCTCGAGAAGTTCGGGGTGAACAACCGGGTCACCGGCTTCGTGCTGCCCCTGGGCTACTCCTTCAACCTGGACGGCTCAATGCTCTACACCGGCTTTGCCGCCCTGTTCGTGGCTCAGGCCTACGGCATTCCCATGTCCCTCGGCGAGCAGATCACCATGCTGCTGGTGCTGATGGTCTCCAGCAAGGGCGTGGCCGGCGTGCCCCGTTCGGCCCTGGTGGTGGTGGCGGCAGTGATGCCCATGTTCAACCTGCCGGAAGCCGGCCTGCTGCTGATTATGGGCATCGACCACTTCCTCGACATGGGGCGCACCGCCACCAACGTGCTGGGCAATGCCATCGCCACCGCCGTTGTGGCCAAATGGGAGAAGGCTATCGACCCGGTGGCCCCCGGCCTGGATGATGTCGACGAAGCCCTACCCGTGGCCGCCGAGCCGCTGCCGGGAGCGGCAACGGCCTGATCATTCCCCGTGTCCCGGGCTCTCTGCTGGGGGAGCCCTTTTGCCCGATCCTTCCCGGATCGGGCACTTTGCCTTCTGGTCTGCCCGCCATGCCTCTCGAGTTCATGTTTCTTGGTGCCGTCGCCTTTTTCGCCGGCCTGGTTGATGCCGTGGTCGGCGGCGGCGGCCTGATCCAGATCCCCGTGCTGCTCAGCCATTATCCCCAGGTGGCGATTCCCACCCTGTTCGGCACCAACAAGCTGTCCAGCATTGCCGGCACCAGTGCCGCGCTATGGCGCTACGCGCGGGCTGTGCAGATTCCCTGGAAGGTGGTGGTGCCGGCGGCACTGGCGGCGTTGGCCGGGGCCTGGGTCGGTGCCGCCGTGGTCGCCTGGCTGCCCCGCGAGGCCATGCGCCCGCTGGTGCTAGCCTTGATGCTGGCGGTGGCCATCTACACCTTCCGGCGCAAGGATTTCGGCCATGCGGAAACCCGGGAGCTGACCGCCGCGGACCGCTGGCGGGCGGTGGCCTTCGGTGCCGCGATTGGTTTTTACGACGGCTTCTTTGGGCCCGGCACCGGCAGCTTCCTGATCTTCGGCTTCGTGCGCCTGTTCGGCATGGATTTTCTGCGCGCCTCGGCCAGCGCCAAGCTGATCAATGTGGCCACCAATGTGTCGGCCATCGGCTTTTTCGCCAGCCACGGGCCGCTGCTGTGGACCGTCGGCCTGGTGATGGCAGTCTGCAACCTGGCCGGCGCCCATGTCGGCACCTGGCTGGCCTTGCGCCGCGGCACCGCCTTCGTGCGTCAGGCCTTCCTGGTGGTGGTGTCGGTGCTGATCGCCAAGCTGGCGTGGGATATGGTGAAGGCGTGGTAGGGAGCGGGTTTCCGCGGGGTCGGGTTCATTCGACCTCTGTCCGATGAGCTTGTACTGGCGGGTTTTCCGGTGTTTGGCGTGACGTTGGCCGGGGACTCGCCCCCGGCGGGCGACCTTCTTTCTTGCTTCGCCAAGAAAGAAGGCAAAGAAGGCGACCCGGCTTCACCGGTCGGCCTTCGGCCGACTCCCCTGCGCTGCTCACAACGGGCGGCCGGCGCGGAACTCGCCCTTCGGGCTCAGACAGCCGCGCCGGACTTCCCCGCCCGTTGCTCCGCTGCTCGGCGGTTCAGACGGGCTTTCACGCACACCAAGCCTTTGCTGATACAGGGCTGGGCAGCTGGCCGTTGATCACCTGCATTTCCTGTCCCCTCTGACGTGCCGACTGGAGGTGATGACGGGCGGGAAAAGGGCTTCGCATGTCTGAGCCCGCAGGGCGAGTTTGCGAAGACCCCGCCCGGTATCGCCGGAGGGAGGGAACCCCCCGAAGGGGGCGCGGCAGCGGGGTACGTTTCTTTGCCTTCTTTCTTGTCGTACAACAAGAAAGAAGGTCGCCCGCCGGGGGCGAGTCCCTGGCCAATGCAAGGTCCAACACCGGAAATCCGTCCAGCAAGCGCTTACCCCCAGAGCAAAGGAGGGTAGGGCAGCAGGGGCCCACAGGCCCCCGCCTGCTTCACACCTTACGATAGATCTCCGCGCCTGACTTCACGAACTCGACGGCCTTGGTTTCCATGCCCTTCTCGAGGGCCTCGGCCTCGGCGATGCCCTGGGCGGCGGCGTAGTCGCGGACGTCCTGGGTGATCTTCATGGAGCAGAAGTGGGGGCCGCACATGGAGCAGAAGTGGGCGACCTTGGCGGATTCCTTGGGCAGGGTTTCGTCGTGGAAGCTCTTGGCCTTGTCCGGGTCGAGGCCGAGGTTGAACTGGTCGTCCCAGCGGAACTCGTAGCGGGCCTTAGAGAGTGCGTTGTCGCGGATCTGCGCGCCGGGGTGGCCCTTGGCGAGGTCGGCGGCGTGGGCGGCGAGCTTGTAGGTGATGATGCCTTCCTTGACGTCGTTTTTATCCGGCAGGCCAAGGTGCTCTTTCGGGGTGACGTAGCACAGCATTGCAGTGCCGTACCAGCCGATCATGGCGGCGCCGATGCCGCTGGTGATGTGGTCGTAGCCGGGGGCGATGTCGGTGGTCAGCGGTCCGAGGGTGTAGAACGGGGCTTCCTTGCAGTGCTTCAACTGCAGATCCATGTTCTCCTTGATCATGTGCATGGGCACATGGCCGGGGCCTTCGATGATGGTCTGGACGTCGTGCTTCCAGGCGATGTCGGTGAGCTCGCCCAGGGTTTCGAGTTCGCCGAGCTGGGCCTCGTCGTTGGCGTCGTAGATCGAGCCGGGGCGCAGGCCGTCGCCGAGGCTGAAGGCCACGTCGTAGGCCTTCATGATTTCGCAGATGTCCTCGAAGTGGTTGTAGAGGAAGCTCTCTTTATGGTGGGCCAGGCACCACTTGGCCATGATCGAGCCGCCGCGGCTGACGATGCCGGTCATGCGGTTGGCGGTCATGGGCACATAGCGCAGCAGCACGCCGGCGTGGATGGTGAAGTAGTCCACGCCCTGCTCGGCCTGTTCGATGAGGGTATCGCGGAAGATTTCCCAGGTGAGGTCTTCGGCCTTGCCGTTGACCTTTTCGAGGGCCTGGTAGATGGGCACGGTGCCGATGGGCACGGGCGAGTTGCGGATGATCCACTCGCGGGTTTCGTGGATGTTCTTGCCGGTGGACAGATCCATCACTGTGTCGCCGCCCCAGCGGGTGGCCCAGGTCATCTTGTCCACTTCCTCGTTGATCGAGGAGCCCAGCGCCGAGTTGCCGATGTTGGCGTTGATCTTCACCAGGAAGTTGCGGCCGATGATCATCGGCTCGCTTTCCGGGTGGTTGATGTTGTTCGGGATGATGGCGCGGCCACGGGCCACTTCGGAGCGCACGAATTCGGGGGTGATTTCGGCGGGGATGCTGGCACCGAAATCCTGGCCCTTGTGCTGACGGCCGAGCAGCTTGACCATGCGCTCGCCCATCGGGCCGGTGTTACGCAGGTTTTCGAGGTATTGCTGGCGGTTTACGTTTTCGCGGATGGCGACGTATTCCATCTCGGGGGTGATGATGCCTTGGCGGGCGTAGTGCATCTGCGAGACATTCTTGCCGGGCACGGCGCGGCGGGGCTTGCGGTGCAGGCCGGGGAAGCGCAGTTCATCGAGCTCGGGGGCGGCGGCGCGGATGCGGCCGAATTCGGAAGACAGGTCGGGCAGCACTTCGGTGTCGCCGCGCTCTTCGATCCAGCGCTGGCGCAGGGCCGGCAGGCCGGAGCGGATGTCGATTTTTGCCTGCGGATCGGAGTAGGGGCCGGAACAGTCGTAAACGTAGATCGGCGGGTTTTTCTCGCCGCCCATGCCGGTGGGGGTGTCGGCTTGCGAGATTTCGCGCATGGGCACCTGGATGTCGGCGCGGGAGCCTTCAACGTAGATCTTGCGGGAATTGGGCAGGGGGGCAACAGCGGCTTCGTCCACGTGGGCGGACGCAGCGATGAATTTTTCGGTGGCGTTCATGAAGGCTCCATGGGGAGGGCCGCCGGAGAGGAAAAGCGCGGCTGGAGCCACGTTTCCCTACGCCGGAACGACCCGGATCAGGTTCGGAGGGTATGTCTCAGCCGCGTGCAAGGCGGCACCCCTAACGTTTCCCGCGAAGCTACTGGAAGAGGGGGCTAAACGCAAGATTTTGCGGGAAATTTTGTCATTCGCAGGGGGGCGCTAAAGCTTTGCCGCTGCCGCGCCGAAATAAGAGGCATCTGGCTGCATATGCGGCCCGCACATTTCCCCGGAGAAGCAAACATGCGCTACCGCATGCGTCCCCTCGCAGCCCTGCTGGTTCTTGCCGGCGCGACCTCCGCGCTGGCTGCCGACTGGCAGACCGTCGCGTCCGACAAGAAGCGTACGATCGAACTCGACCGGGCCAGCATCCTGCAGTCCGATCCCGGCACCAAGGTGGCCTGGGGACGGATCGTTCTTTCCGAAGCCGAAGCGGCAACCGCCGGCTACATGACGGTGAAGGCGCTCAACCGCTACGACTGCAAGAACCAGACTTTCGCGACGATCAAGCGCGTTTATCTCGACGCCGATTCTGCGGTGGTCAAGGACGAAAAGGTCAAGGTCGAAAAGGACATGCCGGTTGCCGCCGGCAGCGTGGACGAAAAACTGTGGCGCGATGTCTGCAAGCCTGCCGGCGGTGTGGCGGATATTTCCCAGCTGGCCAAAAACGCATCGAAGGCGGCGCAGGTGGCAAGTGCCAAGCCCGACCTGCGCGCGGCGGATTACCGCCCGGTAAAGGGCGCCGACAAGGCTGCGGTGACGCAGGTTTCCGAAGCCAAGGGCGAACACGCCGCCGAGCCGATCACCCCGATCAAGAAAAATTTCATCGACAAGCCGGCGCCGCCCCCAAGGGCCGAAGTCGTCGAGAAGCATGTCGAAAAACCGGCTCAGGCCGAAGCCGCGCCGCCGGAAGTGCGCCGGGTGCCGGCCTATGTGCCGCCGCCGCGGCCGCGTCCCCGTGTGGTGCGCATGGCGCCGGTGCAGGTGGAGGCCCGTGCCGGCCACGGCCCGGCCGCTGCCGGCACGCCGCTGGAACACCATGAGATCCACTGGAGCTATGAGGGCGAGGGTGCCCCGGCCAACTGGGGCGTGCTCAAGCCGGAATGGCAGCTGTGCAGCACGGGTGAGCGGCAGTCGCCCATCGACATCCGTGACGGCATCAAGGTTCAGTTGGAGCCGATCAAGTTCGACTACGTGTTGTCCAATTTCCGCATCGTCGATAACGGCCACACGGTTCAGGTGAACGTCGGGCCGGGCAGCAGCATCGCGGTGATGGGGCGTTATTACGATCTCGTCCAGTTCCACTTTCACCGCCCGTCCGAGGAGCGCATCAACGGCAAGGGTTTCGAGATGGTCGTGCATCTGGTGCACAAGGATCTCGACGGGCGCCTGGCGGTGGTGGCGGTGCTGCTTGAACGCGGGCTGGCCCATCCTGTGGTGCAAACCCTGTGGAACAACCTGCCGCTGGAGAAAAACGTCGATTACTCGCCGGAAGGCGTGAGCATCGACCTGAACCAGCTTTTGCCGACCGACCGCAGCTACTACACCTATATGGGTTCGCTCACCACGCCGCCGTGCAGCGAGGGCGTGTTGTGGATGGTGATGAAGCAGCCGGCCCAGCTTTCGCACGAGCAGATCGCGATCTTCTCGCGCCTCTACCCGATGAATGCGCGCCCTGTGCAGTCGATCCGCGGCCGGATGATCAAGGAATCGCGCTGATTTGACCGGCCCAGCCGGCAGCCCGGGCCCGCGGCCCGGCTGCCGGTTTTTTGTCTGGCGCCGCGGGTTTTCGGGCCGTGGCCCGGGGGTGCCCGCCGGGCCTCCAAAAAGCTGGTTTCGACTTGTCAGGTCAAGGGCTTACACTTCCGACCTCACGGCGGATTGCGCCGTTTCCTTGTTCCCCATCGGGGCCCGATGTTGGCGGCCCCGACTTTCACAGGTTTTCAAAGCTCACTCCATGTATCCGATCCACGAAGTTGATGTTCTTATCCTGCTGGCCGTCACGATCGCTTCGAAGAGGCGTCCGGCAGAGCTGCTCGATGTTGTTGCGGCGGTTGATCTGCTGCAGGTTGCAGTGCCCTCCGAAACGCGCCTGGTCGAGGCGTTTCACCGGCTGTCGGTGCATGGCCTGATCCGTGAGGTGGAGGGCGGCTACACGCTCACGCCGGATGCCCAGAAGGTGATGAGCGGCCGTGTTCCCAAAAAGGCCGATACGGTCGAACGCATGCAGGTGATCCGGGAGAGGCTCGGCGACTACATTCCGGGCGGCGGCAACGTGCCCGTGGTGGTGACGCCGCAGCAGGCCTGCGCTGCCATTCTGGCGCAGCGGGCTGCCGCGCAGGCGGGCGGCAAGAACCTGCTGATGCCGAAGCCCAAGGTCGAGGAAGACGACAAGCGCCGTCCCTGGCCCCACCGCGGGCCGGGTGGCGGGCGTCGGCGTCAGGGCTGAAATAAGAGGCCGGCCGGCCTCTTATTCGCGGATAAGCTCTTATTCACCGAAGCGCTCTGACTCCCCAGTCCGGATTTCCAGTTCTCGGATGAGGCCGTCCAGCGCTGCGGCCAGTTCACCGGCCAGGGCGCGGCTGTTGGCGTCGCCTGCGCGGGCGGCCATGTCTGTGGCGGCGGCCAGTTCGTAGATCTGTGTGGCCTTGAGGGTGCCCGCCGAGCCCTTGATGGCGTGGGCGACGAAGGAGAGTTCCGACAACTCGCCATCGCCTGCGGCGAGTCCGCGCAGCTGGGTGACGCTGCTTCGGTAGCTCACGAGCGCCTTGCCGGCGATGCGGGTGACGAAGTGGGTCTTGCCCTTGAACTGCGCTTCGAGGGCCGCCCAGTCGACGAGGCCGGTGCCGCCGGTGCTGCTGGCGGGTTCGGCCGCGGGGGCTTCAGGCATTGCGGTGTGTGCGCCGGGCTCGATGGCTGTTGAGCGGCGGCCATGATCCAGAATCTCTTTCATCAGCGGGTCGAGCTCGATGGGCTTGGCAATGTGGGCGAGCATGCCTGAGGCGAGGCATTGCTCGCGCGCTTCTGCGCCCGCGTGAGCCGTCAGGCCCAGCACCGGCAGTTCCGGATCGATGGTATGCAGCTGGCGGGTCAGTTCGTAGCCGTCCATGCCGGGCATCTGGATGTCGGTCAGGACGATGCTGTATCCGGCGGCGCCTGCGCTCTGGATGTGGGCCAGTGCTTCGCTGCCGCTGGCCACGCAGTCTACCCGGGCGCCCTCCTGGGCGAGCAGGTCGGCCAGCACGAGGCGGTTGATCTCGTTATCGTCCACCGCCAGCACCAGCAGGCCTTGAAGCCGGGTGTGCGGCGGGGCGAAGACGGGGCGCGGGCGGGCTGTGTTGCGCAGGCAGTCTACGAGGTGGCGGGTGCGCAGCGGCCGCTCGATCAGCGGCAGGCGGCCTTCCAGGCCTTCGGCCAGTCCGGACATGTCGATTTCATCAATACGGCCGACCAGTGCCACGCAACGCCCCTCGTCGCGCAGGCGGCCGAGCCATTTTCTCCAGGTGGAACCCCGTTCGGCAAAACGGGCATCGACGGCGACGAGTGCGTCGGCCGGAACCATTCCGGTCGGGCTGTCGATGGTGCTGGCGGGAATACCGCGGGCGGCCAGTTCGGCCAGCGCCAGGCGGGCTTCGTCGGCTGGAAAACCTGCCAGCATGATGCTTCCGGGCGGCGGCGGGGCTTCGGGTTCGGGGGCCACCAGCGGCAGCCGGAGGTCGAAGCTGCTGCCAACCCCGGGTGTGCTGCGGACGTCGATGGTGCCGCCCATGGCCTTGGCCAGGTGGGCGCTGATCGACAGGCCCAGGCCGGTGCCGCCGAAGCGGCGGGTGGTCGAGCTGTCGGCCTGCTCGAAGGGCAGGAACAGGCGCTGGATCTGTTCGGGGGTCATGCCGATGCCGGTGTCGCTTATCCGCAGGCAGAGCTGCTCGTCCTCGACCCGCGCCTCCAGGGTGACCGAGCCGAGATCGGTGAACTTGATGGCGTTGCCCAGCAGGTTGACCAGCACCTGCGAGAGGCGCAGCGCATCTCCGCGGAAGCTCGCCGGCAGCCCGCTTTCGTGCACGGTGAAGGTGAGGCCGCGGGTGAAGGCGCGTTCGGCGGTGAGGGTGATCACGCTGTCGATGACCTTGCCGGGTTCGACGGGGATGAACTCGACCTTGAGTTTGCCTGCTTCGATCTTGGCGCAATCGAGAATGTCGTTGATGACGCCGAGCAGGTGCTGGCCCGATTCGATGATGCGCACGAACTGGTGCTCGGCCTGGCGGCCAGCCGAGCCGCGCTGGCCCATCTGGGCAAGACCGAGAATGGCGTTGAGGGGGGTGCGGATTTCGTGGCTCATGTTGGCGAGAAAATCGCTGCGCGCCTGGGCCAGCCGCTCGGCCCCGATGCGGGCGCTGGTGTTGGCTTGTTCGACCCGGCTGCGCTCGCGCATCTCCTGCATGACGATGAACATGACGATGAAGGGAACGGCGCCCACGGCAGCCAGCAGAAGTGACGGGATGGAGTGGGCGCTGAGTTCCCGCTCGGTGATCAGGGCGACGAGG
>Ga0268298_10006211_pt1 | contig 10909 bp, 9 predicted proteins | sample WWTPWeurt_MetaG_FD_194462 | JGI IMG/M metagenome (GOLD analysis project Ga0268298, IMG submission 194462) | Activated sludge microbial communities from WWTP in Nijmegen, Gelderland, Netherland - WWTP Weurt | ecosystem: Engineered > WWTP > Aerobic digester > Activated sludge | place: Netherlands... | reverse complement strand
ACCGACTTCATCACCGGTTTGACCAACGACGCCCGCTTCGGCGCCTGGGGCACTCGCAGTGTCTTGGGCTTCGGCCCCCTCGCCTCGAGTGCTGGCTTCACTGGCCACCGCCTCGAGTCCGCCCTCGGCCTCGTCTCCGCGGAGCAACGGTGGCTCGACCCGCTCACGGGAACGTGGATGTCGCGGGACCCGGTCGGCGCCGCCTCGTACCTCCAGTCGCCGAACGAGCTGAACCCCTGGCAGTACGCTGCTGGCAACCCGACTCGGTACTCGGACCCTGACGGCCGCGATGCCGAGACCCCATTGGGGTACTGCCGCGGCGGCAGACTCCAGCAGTTTGGTGGCGACTTCGACCGCTGCATGGCGTGGGCGCACGGCTCGATGGTGGCGCCTCGGACCGTGATGAAGGGCAGCAGCGAGCGCATCGACGTCTCGGACGTCTCGTTCGTGACGTACCCGGTCGGGAAGGTGCTCGCCGTATACGACGAGGCCAACAAGGCGGGCTGGTCGACGGGCGGGAGCGCAGCAGTAGCCGTGCCGCTCGGTGTTGCTGAGATGACCGGGTCTCGAGACTTTCTTGAGTGGGGGCACGAGCAGAATCTCGTGAGCGGTGAAGCGCTCTCCGAGGAGGAATCGAGCGCGCGACTTCGGCGGGGCATCGACACAACCGTTGCGACTGTTGGTGCTGCTGCAGTGTTCGGTGGCCTTGGGGTTCTCGGCGAGTTGAATGCATCAGCTGCCATTCAGGCGCGGCAGTTCTACATCATCGACAACGTCATTCGCTCGAGCGCTGCCAGCGCGACCAGTGGCTTTGGTCAGCATGTGCTGCGCGAGCGGTTGCTCGCAAACCTGAACGCTTGGCGGGCCACCAGTGGCGCGGGCAACTTCCGGCTGCCGCTCTTCGAACGTTCGCTTCAGAATCCGACGGAGCAACTCTTGCTGCCCATCTTCAGGGTGCGGCCAGATGGCCGAACGCTCGCGCTCACGTGGGACGGGAACGTCACAACGACAGGCAAGCGAGAGGCGCGTTGGCATGTACTTGAGGACCCGCCTGAGGTCGGCTGCGAGATTCATCACCTCTGCACGCCCAAGAACCCGGTGAGTAGCGCGTCTGGAGGCCCGTGGACGCCGCGGTTCCAGAAGCTCTTCGATGCACTGGGTGCGAGCCTCGAAGACCCGCGCAACAAGGTGAAGGTGTTTGGCCACTTCGGCCCGCATCCAGAGAAGTACCACCTTGAGGTCTATTCGCGCCTGAGCCGTGCACTGACCAAGAGTCCCTCGGCTTTCTGGACCGAACTCGGTGCCATCGGCGTGGAGGTTGCGACGCCTGGGACGCGCCTGAATGGGTGGGTGACCGGTCGATGACGACAACCGAGCAGTGGTTTGAATGGTTAAGCAATCCCCGCAAGGCGCGGAGCGCGATGCGCTTTCTGGGCAGTCTCACGTCCACTGAGGAGGTTGATGTTGGAGTGGTCGAGGCGCGGCTCCGTTCTCACGATTCGAAGCAAGTGTTTTGGGCACTAACAGCGCTCGCTTGCCTCGCCGAGGTGGGCTGGAGGCCGACCAACGTCCTCCCAACCCTGCTCGAGCAACTTCGAGCCGGCGGAACGAACGCACTTCGCGCGAGTGCACTCGACGTTCTCAGCCGAAGCACCGATGGCGGAACGCTACGCACCGCGCTTTGCGACGGACTTCGCGACTTTTCGGACGAGGTTCGTGGTCTCGCCGTTCGCGAGATTGAGCGACACCGACTCCAGAGCGAGCCAGAGATCCGCGCCGTGCTGGAGGTGTTGGCGGCAAGAGAGCCCGACGACTACGTGAGGGGCTTGGCAGAGTCCGCGTTAGGCAGCACGCCCGGGACCGCCGCGAGCGGAGAGGAAAGCGTCGATGGTGCGGGCGAGGGCGTCCCTGTCGCGTCGAGGAAGTGACTGAATGAGGGCGAAGCGCTTGGCGAGGGCGCGGTCGACGGCCGGGGCTGGAGCGACAGCAGCCGCCTTGCGACGTTTGGCCTGACGGCCGAGCAAGTCGTCGGCGGAGACGTCGAGGGCGTCGGCAAACTGGGCAAGCAGCTCGGCGTGGAGCAACACCTCGCCGTTTTCGTATTTGGACACCATGCCCTGAGGCATGCCCAGCTTCTGGGCGAGCTCCACCTGAGTGATGCCGCGGCCCCTTCGGAGAGCAGCGAGCCGCTCAGCGATGGCAGCGGCGCCTTCTTGGGTGGTGCTTCTTCTTTTCGGCATGACGGACTCCTCCACTCGACGTCGGAGTCGAAAGGGTACGTCACGAAACCAACGGACAGGCTCGCGGCGCGCTTGCGCGGATACGCATATTGAATATTCAATGCGCGAGAGTCCGACAAGGGATTTGCGTCGGAACGCTCTTGACAGCTTTCGGAGGAGGCGGCCGTGGCGCGTGTTTCGGACGTGGAGCTGGAGAAGCTGAAGCGGGACGTGAGTCTGGTGAGGCTGTGCGAGGCGAAGGGCGTGGCGCTGGTGCGGCAGGGGCCGGACAACCTCGTGGGGCTGTGCCCGTTTCACGAAGAGGCGACGGGTAGCTTCGTCGTCAGCCCGAAGAAAAACGTCTTCCACTGCCTCGGGTGTCGGGCAGGAGGCAGCGTCATCGACTTCGTCATGAAGGCGGAGGGCGTCAGCTTCCGGCACGCGGTGGAGCTGCTTCGCAACGACGCGGCGCTTTCCCCGACGAAGCCGGGCGCGGTGAAGCACTCGTCGGTGCGGCGGCTGCCGTCTCCGGTGAGTGCTGAAGCCGACGATGCGGCGATGCTGGGCGACGTCGTCAGCTACTACCAGCAGCAGCTGGCGGCCTCTGACGAGGCGATGGCGTACCTGCAGAAGCGCGGCGTCGACGAGGCGGCCGCGCGGCACTTCAGGCTGGGCTACGCCAACCGGACGCTGGGGCTGCGACTGCCCGAGGCCAACCGGAACGAAGGCGCGAAGGTGCGCGGGCGGCTGCAGCAGCTCGGGGTGTACCGCGAGTCGGGGCACGAACATCTCGCCGGCTGCGTGGTGGTGCCTCTCGTCGACGAGGCGGGCGCAGTGCGAGGGCTGTACGGCCGGAAGACGAGCGACGGTGGCTTGAGGCCCGGAGCTCCGAAGCACCTCTACCTGCCGGGCCCGCACCGCTGCGCCTTCAACAGCGCAGGGCTGGCTGAGGGAGGCGGCTCAGCCATCGTCTGCGAGGCCATCCTTGATGCGCTGGCGTTTTGGTGCGCGGGCTTCAGGCACGTCACCGCGGCGTACGGGACGGCGGGCTTCACGCCGCACCACCTCGAGGCACTGAGGCGTCACCAGGTGAAGGACGTCTTCATCGCGTACGACAGAGACGACGCCGGCGACGCGGCCGCTGACGCACTGGCTGTCGAACTCGGCCGCCACGGCTTCGACTGCTACCGCGTCGAGTTTCCGCGCGGCATGGACGCCAACGAGTACGCCCTCAAAGTGCAGCCGGCGTCGAAGTCTCTCGGTGTCGCGCTGAGGCACGCGCGCCCCATGGGCAGTGGCAGTCCGAAAACGAAGCAAGCCCAGCCGCCTCTCTTAGCTGGTGCTGGAGACGACTCGGCCAGCCGGGCGTCAAGCGACTCCGTGCTGTCTGCCCGGGGTGAGAAGAGGGCCGCCGTCACCACCTCGGCCAAGACGGCCACGCCCGAGCTGTCGACCGACTCCATGCTCGAGCCTGGCGCGGCTGCCGCCGCGCACCTCGTGCCCAGCGCCGTGCAGGGAGATCCGCCGAAATCCGGACCGTCGACGTCGCCGCCTTCTCCGAGCCCATCACCGACGATGGCACCACCTGCGCCACCGGCAACGAAGCCCACTGTCCAGCCTGGCACGCCCAGCACCACCGACGATGAGGGCGTCTTCACCTTCGGGCTGCGCCGGTACCGGCTGCGCGGGCTGTCGAAGCCGCACACGCCCGACACGCTGCGCCTCAACGTCCTGCTGGGAGTCGGCGAGGCCTTCCACGTCGACACCTTCGACTTGTACTCGGCGAAGGCACGCGCGGCCTTCGTGCAGCAGGCCAGTCTCGAGTGCGGCCAGGACGCCGACACGGTGAAGCGCGACGTCGGCCAGCTGCTGCTGCAGGTGGAGGCCTTGCTGGACAAGCGGCGCGAGGAGGCGAAGGGCCCGAAGACGCCGACGCTCACCGAAGACGAGAGGGCCGCGGCGCTCGAGCTGCTGCAGACGCCGGGACTGCTGACGCGAATTCTCGAGGACTTCGGCCGGTGCGGCGTCGTCGGCGAAGAGACGAACAAGCTGGTGGGCTACCTCGCGGCCGTGAGTCGCAAGCTGGACGAGCCCCTGGCGGTGCTCATCCAGTCGTCGTCGGCCGCGGGGAAGTCGTCGCTGATGGAGGCGGTGCTGGCCTTCGTGCCCGAGGAGGAGAAGACGAAATTCTCGGCGATGACGGGGCAGTCGCTCTTCTACATGGGCGACGTCAGCCTGAGTCACAAGGTGCTGGCCGTCGTCGAGGAGGAGGGCGCCTCGAGAGCGGCGTACGCGCTGAAGCTGCTGCAGTCGGAAGGCGAGCTCACCATCGCGTCGACGGGGAAGGACCCGCACACCGGCCGACTCGTCACGCACGAGTACCGAGTCGAAGGCCCGACGCAGCTGTTTCTCACCACCACCGCGACCGAGCTCGATGAAGAGCTCCTCAACCGCTGCCTCGTCCTCACCGTCGACGAAGACAGGGCGCAGACGAAGGCCATCCACCAGCAGCAGCGCGAGAAGCAGACACTCGAAGGACTGCTGGCGAGGCGCGCGAAGGACGCGGTGCTGGCGCTGCACCAGAATGCGCAGCGGCTGCTGCGGCCGCTGGCCGTGACAAACCCCTACGCGCACCAACTCACCTTCCTCGACGACAGGACGCGCGCGAGGCGGGACTTCCCGAAGTACCTCACCCTCATCCGGGCGATTGCGCTGCTGCACCAGTACCAGCGCGAGGTGAAGACGGCGACGCACGCGGGCGGCGTCGTGGAGTACGTCGAGGTGCAGGCCAGCGACATCGAGACGGCCAATGCGCTGGCGTCGGCGGTGCTGGGCCGCACGCTGGACGAATTGCCACCGCAGACGAGGCGCTTGCTGTCGCAGCTCGAGGGCTACGTGGCGGCGCGCGCGGCCGAAGAGGGCTGCCCGAGGGCGGAGGTGCACTTCACCAGGAGGCAGCTGAGAGAGGCGCTGAAGGCGGGCAACACGCAGCTGAAGCTGCACCTCGGGCGCCTCACCGACTTCGAGTACCTGCGCGTGCACGCGGGCGCGCGCGGCCACGACTTCGTCTACTCGCTGCGCGAGGGCGTGGCGGCTGCCGCCGCCCACGCAGGGCTGACGGAGGCGACGACGCTGCACGGCCGCATGGGCGGCCTCGAGAGCCACAAGTCGGGGGCGGAAGTGCGCAAGTCGGGGGTGGCCGGCCTCGAGTCGGGGGCCGAGGCCGACTTGCGGGAAGCAGGAAAGCCGAGCCCGCTTCAGGCCTTAGCCGCCTTCGTGCCGCAAGTCGGGCGCGTGGCCACCGCGCATTCGGGGAGAAACTCGGCCGTCGTAACCAACTCCGTCGTCGTACCCATGGGCGAGGTGCCGTGAGTCAGCCGCGCCGAGTGGGCCACGGCCCCTTCGACGTGCGGAGGCGCCACTCGAAGGGCACGCAGAAGACGCCGAGGGACTGGCTGTGGCAGCCGGGGCTGTCGCCGGACTCGCTGCGTGTCACCATGCTGGCGCACCTCGAGGCCTTGAAGGTGAGGCACTACAGCGAGGAGACGGTGCGGGCGAAGGCGAAGGACTACCGACTCTTCGTGCTGTGGTGCGAAGACAGAGGACTCACCCGGCCCACCGACGTCACCAAGCGACTCCTGGAGAGGTACCAGCGGCACCTCTTCTACGTGCGCAAGCCCGATGGGAAGCCGCTGTCGCTGCAGCGGCAGTCGACGCAGCTGACGCACTTGAAGGGCTACTTCGCCTGGCTGTGCCGGGAAAACCTGCTGCCCGCCAACCCTGCCGCCGACGTCATCATGCCGCGCCAGTCCGTGCGGCTGCCGAGAGAGACGCTCTCCGTGACGCAGGTGGAGAAGACGCTGGCGGTGCCCGACACCACGACACTCATGGGCCTGCGAGACAGGGCGCTGCTGGAAGTGCTGTGGGCGACGGGCCTGCGGCGCGCAGAGGCGGCGAAGCTGTCGCTGTACGACGTGAGTTTCGAGAAGGGCACCGTCTTCGTGCGCGAGGGGAAGGGGCGCAAAGACAGAGTCGTGCCGCTGCCGCCGAGGGCGCAGGCGTGGTGCCAGCGGTACCTCGAAGACGTGCGGCCCAGACTCTCGACGGCGCAGGACGCGGGCGCCTTCTTCTTGTCGGAGGCCGGTGAAGCACTCGCGCTGGACACCTTGAGTGACGTGGTGCGCGGGCACCTGGTGAAGGCGGGCTTCGTGGGACGAGGAAGCTGTCACCTGTTTCGGCACGCGTGCGCGACGCAGATGCTGGAGGGTGGCGCGGACGTGCGCTTCGTGCAGGAGCTGCTGGGCCACGCGAGTCTCGAGACGACGCAGGTGTACACGCGCGTCACCATCTCCAAGCTGAAGGAAGTCTACGAGGCCTGTCACCCGGCAGCGCGCGCGTCGGCCGCAGCAGCAACGGTCGACAACGTCAGCGCGGAGGATGTGCTGGCGGAGCTCGAGGCCGAAGAAGACGACGAGTGAAGTGGGAAGGGGCTGGGGGAAGGGAAGTCCTCTCGCAGCAGTGAAGAAGCGCGTGGGCACGGGCCCGAAGGCTTGCAGTCGAGAAACTGCGAAGTCATGCACGAGCAAGCCATCGGGCCAGTGGGCAGTGAGCGGCCGGCGCCGCGGTGACGCGACGCCTGTGATGAAGAGAGACGCCCGGCGGCTTGAGCGCCGCCTCTTCGCTGCGCGCGTGTCTTCAGGGCGAGCAACAGCGCGACCCGCGCCGTCGCGCTGCAGCTCGCTGGTGGTGAATTGCCGGCGGCTGGACTGCCGCCTCTGCCCCCGCCCTCCCGGGAAGAAACTGAAAAGTCGGCCGGGACAGTGCACAGGGACGTGCCGCTCGCCCCCCGCCTGGGTTTCCCCCCTTGGAAACCCCCCTTCCTAGGCGCCCCCCAAGCAAGGCAGCCCCAAGGGGGGCAACCCATCCCCCCATGCCGCTTGTTGCGCTTCGCGCGGGCGGCACGGGGCCCCTGGGGGGCTTCGCGCGGGCCAAGGACCCCGGCCCGGCCCTCCGGGCGCACGCCCTGTGCTTTGGAATTCGCGAACATCGAAGTCATTCAGGGGCCGGCCTCAAACAGAGCCCGTCCGCCCCCGCTGGGGGCTCCCCACGGCGCCGCGCGTGAGCGCGTCGCACGCCCGGCCGCTTGAGCGCGGCCTTGTGGCGCGGAACGCTCAGCAAGCCTCGCTCCGGCTGGGAGTGCAGTCGCTCTCGACGCGAGACGCTCACGAGCGCTGGCGCGCTCGCTCCGCTCCAGTCGGGGAACGTCGAGGCCTGAACAACCTCGTCAACGCGAAAGCGACGCGCCACGAAGCGCGAAACCGAGGGGGTGCCGAGGTGTCGGCCACGTCGAGAACGTCGCGCCACGGGCCAGCCAGGGCCGTCGTTTTGTCGAGGAGCCCGCCGGAAACGGTGCTGATCGAGAATCCGTCGTCGACGAGCTCGAGCGCGCACGTGGTGACGAGCACGGACGATGAGAGCCCGTGTCGCGCACGACGTCGAACGCCACGAGGGCAACGCCGGCGAGATGTACGTCGAGCAGCTCGAGCTGCTCAACCTCTGGGCCCGCTGCGAGGAGGCTGCGCTTGCTCGAGCCGGTGAGTCCGGCGCAGGCCTCGCGTAGAGTCACCGACGTGAAGCGCGCTGCGGCTCTCGTGCTGGTGATGCTCGCGATGACCGCGAGCGCGGCCGTCGACGCACGGACGCTCGCGAGCGAGGGCCAAAAAACGCAGTGGGCCCCAACCAGAAATTTCTCGAGCCTGAACGCCCGTGCCGTTTTCGCGGGTGAGAGTCGAAGGGCGACGAGTCCTTACGCGGGCGAGGAGGGAGAAACTGCGGCTGGCGGAAAAGAAGCTGGCTTCACCGGCCACCGTCTCGAAGACGCCCTCGGCTTCAGCTACGCCAAGCGTCGGTGGCTCGACTCATCCACGGGGACGTTCGTTTCGAGGGACGACATCGGCACCGGCTCGTACCTGCTGAGCCCCAACGAGCAATTCGCCCACGGCTATGCCGCCGGCAACCCGACTCGCTTCGTCGATAGCGATGGCCGCCGTCCTCAGACACTCCAGGAGCAGGACGAAATTGGGCGATGGAGGCTGCTTGCCTGGATCTTGAGACAGGAGCACGAGTCGTTGCTCGCTTCGCAGTCGCCGGCGCGGCGGTGGCTCACGAACTCGCCCATCGGGACGGGCCCGGGTGTCGCGGAATCGATTGAAGTGCTCGAAAGGAACATTAGGAGTCGAGAGCGCGCCATTGAGGCCGCCGCCGATGGAGTGCCGGTCGACGAGGGCGCGGAGCCCGGTGGCTTCAACTTCACAGGCGTCTCGCCGTACCGAGTAATCCGGTTTTCCACAGCGGAGTCACCTAAGGCCAGCATCTCCCTCCCTGTCTGGCCGAACTGGCACGCGTACACACTCGTCGACTCGTTGGCCTCGAGTCCGAGGAATGGGCCGTTTGATACCGCGCTGTCACTGGTGCTGCTCAAGCCTTCGTCAGCGAGGCAGTTCGCTGCTCGTTCACCCGGCACCCGCGGTGGCCTCCCTAGGAGCTTCGGTCTCAAGCGAACTCCAGGAATGGACCGCGCAGTTCGGAAATTCTTGGGACTCGACCCGCCTCAGCAACCGGCCAATCCATTCGCCAAACAACCGCCAGACTCGCCCTTCTACACGCCCTACGATCCGAGGTTCCCAGGCCGCCCCGACCCCTCTAGGACGATCGACACGAGAGGTTTCACGAAACCGGCGTCCACCAATGCGAACGGGTTCCCGCGCGACCCACAGCAGTTTTGGCAGCAGTGGGCGAACCAACATCCTGAGACGATCAGTGACGCGAATCGAGATCTCATGAGAGGCGTGAACCCGAAGACCGGAAAGCCACAACGTCCAATCGCCCCCAGGATCGACGACCAGTGGTTGAAGTACTTCCCGGAGCACAGCCCGTGGAAGCATGAGGGCCTCGACCACCATCACTACTTCGATAAGTCAAATCCGACAGGTGGTCCGCACGCGGGGCCTGCCCCAGGCCCTGTGCATAGTGGAGCAGGCACCGTCCCCCCGTCCTGGGGTCCCTATCACGGCGAGATTGACGGACTCTGACTCGAGTCTATCCAGCAAGACCCAACACAACGCGCCAGAACGGCTCAGCCGCCTTCGCGGCGCCGTCGAAACGTTGAAGAACCGACCAAGTCGTCTTGCCCCCATCTGCGGTCTTGTTGCCCCCTGCTTCGATGCCACTCGTAAGCATCATCAGGAACGTCTCAAAGGACGAGGCCACCATGCCGAGAGCTGTGTCGACTTCGTCGAACCCGAAGAGAGCCGAGCTACCCCTCTGAAATGCAAAATGACGGAAGCCATCGGAGTGGCTGGCGAAGAACAGCCTGTTTGAATGCCAACGGACGCGCGATGCGCGGCCGACCACCAGCATGAAGGGGAGTTCAAGGTCTGAATCCCCAATCTCCATAAGGAACGCGGTGTAGCTCGCTGGTGCGCCCTCAAGCCGCTCTGGATCGTGAATCTTGGCCACTCGCTGGGGAAGCGTGAGCCGCATGTACCCAATGCCCTTCGCGTCACCTCGTTGAAGTGCTGATTCGATCGACTCGCCTGGATCCAGCCATCGCTCCTTCCAGTCCGTCTCGTATGCCGCCAGGAACCGACTCAGGAGATCCGAACGATTGGTCATCCTCCCCTCCCTGCGCGAGCCGCGGTGTCGATGATGCGAAGAACGGCGCGTTGGTCTCGCTCGGGCAGCGACGCGACAAGCTTGAGGTGACGCCAGAGACGGCGCTCGTCGGCGGGCTGACGACGAGGGTCGACACGAGGTGGCGGCTTCAGCCCGAGCAACTCATCAGTGGAGACGTGGAGGATGTAGCGGTTCAGCGATTCCATGCCCAAGGAACTTACCCGATTCCGGCAGGGAGAAGGCGGTCGGCGAGCGTGGTTCCCGGTCGCGCGGAGGGTCGATGAGCGAGCGAACATCGTCGCCATCGCGCGCGTCGACCTTCGCGCGCACCACGCCCTCCGTGGCGGACCGGATGACCACTTCGTGTCGAGACTCAGGCCGCTCGACGGAGACCGATGATGGGCAGGTCGCGGACTCCATCGACGTGCGCGACGGTGGCCTCGAGCCGGTGGCGCACACGTCTCCTCGGCGGGTCGGCGGTCGACTTCCTGCGGAGCGGGTAACGCTTGCGGACTTCCAGCCGCACTCCTTCGCGGGCGGGAGTAGCGCCCGTCAGGACTTCGAGCGGGGTGGCTCCACGGAGGCCCTCGTGCGGCCGGTGCGTCGAGTACCAGGCGACGTACGAGGCCACCGCGCGGTGCATCTCCTCAACGCCGAGTGGGACGAGGATGCGGCTCAAGTACTCCTGCTTGAGGGTGCGGAAGAAGCGCTCGATGACGGCGATGCTGCCGTGCTTGCCCAGCGCGCCCCAGCGAGGACGCACCTCGTGCCGCCCGCACCACGTCCGGTACGCGGCGCCGGTGAATTGACTGCCCTTGTCGCTGATGAGGTGCTTCGGCGGGCCGGTGGAGGCGACTCTGTAGCGCAGCCAATTTTCGAGACACCAGTTTGACTGTGTAGCGCATCCGGTTTTTGAGACACCAGTTTGACTGCATTCAGGCCACGCTCCTCAGGGCTTCGTGCTCGCGCCGGGCGTGTTCTGGCGTGAGGAAACCGTGTCTCTCAATCGTAACCGT
>Ga0268298_10006210_pt1 | contig 10911 bp, 8 predicted proteins | sample WWTPWeurt_MetaG_FD_194462 | JGI IMG/M metagenome (GOLD analysis project Ga0268298, IMG submission 194462) | Activated sludge microbial communities from WWTP in Nijmegen, Gelderland, Netherland - WWTP Weurt | ecosystem: Engineered > WWTP > Aerobic digester > Activated sludge | place: Netherlands... | reverse complement strand
TCTACGCGCTTTCCGGGCAAGCCGCTCTGCTCAATTGCCGGCACGCCGATGATTGAGCACGTATACAAGCGAGCGCTGAAATCGAAGCTTGCATCGTCTGTAATCGTCGCCACCGACGACGAGCGCATAGCACGAGCTGTCGAGGCTTTCGATGGCGAGTACATCATGACGCGCTCGGATCACGCCACTGGCACCGATAGGCTGGCTGAAGTGGCAATGAAAATGCCCCAAATCGAAGTTATAGTCAATGTCCAGGGCGACGAGCCCTTGATTGACCCGGCTAATATAGACAAAGCAATCGAGCCTTTATTGAATGATGATAATGTCAAGATGTCTACTCTTGCTTACGAGATGACTCAAGAGCAAGAGATGCAGAACCCAATGATTGTAAAAGTGGTTCTGGACAATAACGGATTCGCTCTTTATTTCTCGCGTGCTGCCATTCCTTTCTATAGGGATAACACTGGAGACCAGATTAAAAGACTTGGTCATACTGGTTTGTATGTTTACAGACGTCAGTGTTTACTCGATATTGCAAAGATGCCCGTAGCATCGCTCGAACAAGCAGAACAACTGGAGCAGCTGAGAGCTTTGCAAAATGGAATCAAAATCAAAGTGATGGTGGCAGCTCGCAGCGCACCGGCTGTGGATGTTCCAGAAGACGTTTTGAAAATCGAAAAAATCATGAGCGAATTAGGAGCGGTCTCGAAATGAAAAATTTGAAAATAGTGCTTGCTATTTCATTTATTCTCTCAAGCAGCGCCATTGTGTCGGCAAACGCTGCACCTTACAGGCAGGGCGATTCGCGCTTACCCAGATATTCTCCTGCAGCCGGTAAAAATCTGGCACCAGCAGGAACCATGGACCCAAAAAACGTTCCAGACTTTGCCGCAAGTCAGCAGAGTTTTAATGCCGCTCCCGCTCCAAGTCTTAACGGCAATGTAGGGACAGGAACCGCACTTCGAGCAGACTTGTCTTCATCGACAGTGCCTGTTGCAACAAGATTCAAACTGGTTCTGGAAAGTGCAGTGGATGCAAGAACCAGCAAACCAGGTGATATTTTCGAAGCCCATGTCAAAGACGACATGTATCTAGGAACTACACTTTTGTTGCCGCGCGGAACTCTAGTACGCGGACGTGTAGCCAATGTGGTGAAGCCACGTCTTTTGAGTCGCGCTGCCAAAATTGGCTTGAGGCTGGAGCAAATGGTCACACCAGCAGGCGACGTTACTCCGCTTGATGCAATGCTCGAATTCAAAAAAGGCATGACTAACAAAAAAGGCGAATTAGATCCAGGCACCAGTTTTGGTACCAGAGTCGAAAAGAATGTTCGCAGCGTCACCGGACTTAACGAAGACGGCAAAAATAACAATGCCTTGCTTGCTGCAAACATAGCCACACTTGGCGCACCGGCTGTAGCGACTGCGCTTGGAAGTTCTGCGATTGCTCTCTTTTCACAAGGAGACAATGTGAGCCTTGCACCCGGACAAGAACTCGAATTGCAACTGACCAATGATTTGGGCGTTCAGTTGAATTAGACTAATTTTGTCACGTAATAAACTGCGATTATAAAAAAGACTGCCATTGTTTTTATGCAAGTAATGGCAAAAATATCGCGGTAAGACGATTTGTGCGTAAGCCCGGTGACGGCTAAAACTGTGATTACCGAGCCATTATGAGGCAGGGTATCCATGCCGCCAGACGCCATCGAGGCGACACGATGCACGACTTCTAATGGAATATTTGCAGCGTTTGCAGCAGCAATAAAATCGCCAGACATTGCAGCAAGAGCAATACTCATTCCGCCTGATGCAGAGCCTGTTATACCTGCAAGCGTGGTTACTGTAATTGCTTCGTTTATAAGTGGATTTGGCACCGCGCGCAACGCCTGTGTGAGCAGGACAAATCCTGGCATGGCAGAAATGACTGCGCCAAATCCGTATTCAGAAGCAGTATTCAAGCTTGCAAGCAGAGCGCCTGCAATGGCTGGTTTGCTGCCCTCGGCAAAACGTTCTTTGATTTGTTTGAAAGCAAATACAACTATTGTGAGAATGCCAAGAAGCAAAGCGCCTTCTACTGCCCAGATAGCGGTTATAGACGCGATGTCGGTTACAAGCGGTTTTGCATGACCGGCTAACTGAGCTGTGTGCGTGGTGGTACCATAAAATTGAGGAATGAGCCTTGTGAAAACTTGATTCATCACTCCCACCACCAGTAGTGGCAAGAGAGCAATTGCCGGATGAGCTAGCTTTTCGTCTTCGTAATGCTCAGGCTCGTTATGAAGGACATCGCCGTAACCTTCGCCTTTCTTCTGGGCATCTTTGCGCCGCCAGTTCAAATACAAAAGACCGCAGGTCAATATAAACAGTGCGCCGATACTTCCAAGCCATGGAGCTGCAGTAGTGGTAGTGTGAAAAAATGTGGTCGGAATAATATTTTGAATCTGTGGAGTGCCAGGAAGCGCATCCATAGTAAAAGTAAAGCCACCAAGCGCTATAGTGCCTGGTATCAATCGTTTGGGAATATTGCTTTGTCTAAATAGCTCAGCTGCAAATGGATAAACAGCAAACACCACTACAAATAAAGACACGCCACCATACGTAAGCAGCGCACACACAAGAATAATAGAAAGCATTGCGCGCTCGCTTCCGAGTAGCTTAATTACCGCCGCCACGATAGACTTTGAAAAGCCGCTCATCTCGACCATTTTGCCAAAAATAGCACCAAGCAAAAAGACCGGGAAATAGAGACGCAAGAAATTAACCAGCTTCTCCATGAACACACCAGTGAATACTGGCGGGACCAAACTGGGATCGGTCAGAACGACAGCCAGAAGCGCGCATATGGGCGCAAACAAAATGACGCTGTAGCCGCGATAAGCAACAAACATGAGCAGGCACAAAGCGCCAAGGACAATGAGAAAACTCATTTTTGCGCTTTCATTTTTTGTTTAACTGCAGCCAAATTATTTTGATAATCTTTGTTTGCCGGATCGAGTCTTGATGCGCGGGTAAACTCGTCGAGCGCATCTTCATAATATCCACGTTTCAAGAAAAGTACGCCGACGTTGTTATGCACTTTAGCATTCTTTGGATTGAGCTTGAGACAGATGCGCAACTCTTTGATAGCTTCGCGCAAATTGCCTTCATCCATTAATACATTGGCCAGGTTGTAGTGCGCTTCTAGCGAATAGAAGTTTTTAGCGATTGCTTTGCGATAATGCTTTGCAGCTTCTTCGTATTCTTCCTCGGCTCTATATATGGTGCCAATATTGATATTGGCTTGCACGTCGTCTGGTGTGTGGTCCAGATACTCTTTGAAGCGCTTGATAGCTTCGCGGTTGCGTCCCTGCGCTTGCAGGCACATGGCACCAAGCAAACGTGCGTTCCAGTTATTTTTGTCGTAGGAGAGGCACTTGTTCACTTCTTTTAGAGCCAGTGTGTAGTGCCCTTTTTTCATCAATAGTTTGACACGATTCAAAGTTATAGTCGGGTCTTCGTGTGTTTTCGCGCCGAGGTCTTGTTCTGCAGCTTTAATCAGATTGCGTTCAGACTCAAGCAGAGTTTTCTGGTTCTCTTTGGCGGTTCCCTCTTCAGAATCGTCGTCGCTGTCTTCCGATGCTTTCTTTGCTGAATCTTTGTTTTCGCTTGTATCACTGGCATCGTCGGAAAGGGTGTCTTTGCTTTCTTTCTCCAGATCGTCGTCAGACTCGACTGGATTGACTTTAGATGGGTCTGTGAGGCTGCTTCCACCACGAACGAACGGCACTGGCGCGAGCCCGTTGCTGAAATCGATGCTGTCTAGCGGTCCCTGCGCAAATGACGCGGTTGCAGTAAAGTCGGGAAGTCCGATAGAAACAAGTGTTGCGGTCAAAAGCGAGTATTTGAGCCTTTTTGAAATACGCTCGGTTGTCATGTGCGGCATGCCTTCGGTCGGTGATACTTGAAGACTATACTACGAAATGTGGCGTCCTTACTGGAATTTCTCTTTAGAGTCGAGGATAAGGGTGACCGGTCCATCGTTTACAAGCGAAACTTTCATATCGGCGCCAAAGCGCCCAGTGGCAACGTTTACACCCTTGGATTTAACCTGCTCGACGAAATGTTTGTACAGCTCCTCGCCCTGTGCAGGCGGCGCTGCCTTGAGAAAGCTTGGTCTGCGCCCTTTGAGCCAGTCTGCAAAGAGGGTGAATTGCGAAATGATGAGCGCCTCGCCTTTGATATCGAGCAGGGACCGGTTCATCTTGCCTTCGTCGTCCGAAAAGATGCGCAGGTCGACCATCTTTTGAGCCAGAAACTCGCTATCTTTAGTTGTATCGGCGTGCTCGACACCGCACAAAACCATGAACCCGTCCTGGATTTCGCCGGCTATTTCGTTTTCTATGGTGACACTGGCTTTAGTGACGCGCTGGATGACTATTTTCATGATTATTAGTTTCTGTTTATGAGAGGTGCCAGGGTTTATGTTACCATTCGCAAATCTTGATCGACCGGGCTGGCTATGCGTGCCCAAACTAAGTTAGTATTAGATAGGTCAACTCAATGACGCGGGGTGGAGCAGCCTGGTAGCTCGTTGGGCTCATAACCCAAAGGTCGCAAGTTCAAATCTTGTCCCCGCAACCAAATAAAACCATGATGAATCGGCGTTCTTGAAAGAGGAGCCGGTTTTTTATTGGGGTAGCCTCCAGGGGGCGCCTTACCCTTTGCCTTACCCGGACGCAAAAAACCGAAAACGGCCGTTTCCGTTCATTCATCTGCGTTTCCAAATTTCTATTTTTATGCGTCAGGATAGAACGAGAGCATCAAGCTTCTTTTGCAGAATATGATCAATCGCGTCTTGGTCTCCACAAATCAAAGCATCTGCTAAAGCAACAAGATCACTATCTGTTAGAACAAGCACGTAACCTCGGCCGTCGATCAAGCTGGACTTGCAGCGCGAAAGCATCGCCTTCTCATCATCAATCGACCTGCATAAAAGTATTCCGAAATTTCCTCTGTCTCTACTGAAACGCCCGGTCAATTGGTCATACTCTTTATTTTCAGGATCGTTCGAATAATTCTTGCACTTGAAATAAATATATGGACATTTTGCATGCTTATCTAAGTGGTTAAAGAAGCCCTTCGTAGCGACGTTTCTGAACGTTATATCAATGCGTTTTTGACCATTGTGAATTCGTGTTTCCTTATGCACGTCGGTCAAAGGCCCTGCAAAAACTCTGCTCAACACCTCAATGCAAAGGTCGTGATAGTCATTTGCGGCTTCGGTACCGGGCTTTATGTTGGCGAGCCTCTCCTGTAGGTTAGTCACCGCGACAAGCTGACTGGGATTAGACTTTTGTTTTCTTCCTTCGGCTGTTAGCTTCAGTTTCAACTCGTCTGCATGTTCGAGCCATCCAGCGCTCAAGCAATAGCTAAGACCAACATTTACTTGGTCTCGCGGGATTCCGCTATTGAGTACTTCCATCCACCCAACACCCAATTGCAGTCTAATTTGCTCCTGAACCGAACGCTCAAGCACTGCAAGGCCTTTTGAAAGGGCATCCTTTGCAAAGTCTGCAAACTCTGTGACACCGAGCAATTTTCGATAGCCTTTCATGGTAATGATATTCAAATTTGTTCGAGGCTTACCTGCTTCTCGCGGAAGCTCAAATTGTCTAATCCAGCCATGCTCCAAGCAGATGTTCAAACCCAGTCCGCTATTTTCTGGGATAACATACCCCCAACCGACCTTCGAGTTCACTCCCCGCATCGCAATGTTCTGCTGGATGTTTTCCATAGAGGTGAAAGCGCCTCCACCGTTTTCATGCGCTTCGCGTAAAACATTCAAAGCCGCTTCGTCAGCTAAGTCCACTACCTTGTTCCTCACAACGCTTTATATGGGCACACTCATGTATGCAGATGAAGGGTTCGAAAACGTTGGCATCATATGAAACGGATTGCGACTAGAAACGGCTTCCAATACCTTGGTCTTAAACACCACCGATAACTCCTGACCTTGTTCAAAGGCATAAATAAGCTCTTCGAGTGTGGACAATACAACCACTTTCTGGGTTAGTGCAGTCCTACACGACTCCACAGCGCCGCTGGTGTAGCCCGATGCCGAAATGTAGATACCGCGCACGCCATCACGGCTATACAAGCGCACCAAATGTGGTGCCACATCTGCGACATCCAAAGGCTTGTTGTACCATTTGACCTCAACCAGGTAAATATGTCCGCTAAACTCCACAACACCATCAATTTGCTCGACGATGCCTTGAGATTGATCTCCCTTTATTGTGAATGACTCTTTGACCAGAAAGCCGGACATGGAGAACAGTTGATTTAGCAAACTTTCGAACTCTTTTCCTCGCTTCCAGGGATCAGCCATTTTAAACAACCCGAAAATCTGTTGTTTCAACTCTGCTAGTCTTCCTCGAACTTCATTTTCACGTTGAAGCTTCGCTCGTTGCTCCGCACGATGCTCCTCAACCACCCGCTCCTTTTCTTGTTGCATACGGGTGAATGAATCCTTGACATTAACTACACGCCTAATCTCGGCCACCAGTCCTTTAGCCGACAGCTGATTATTCGCGTATAGAGTGGAAAAGTCTTCGAACTCCACAATTCTCTTTAAAATTTCGCGCCTTTCTCGAAGTGTCCTTTCTCCAGCCTCATTCAATCGCTGCAAAATCGTGCGCGTGATGAAATATTTATCGATATTTTTCCGGTCTCTTTGAACTCTTTCTTGCAGATCAGCGAACAGGCTTTCATGTATGCCGGCGCCGCGAAAAAACAGCAGCAGCTCATTCTTGCTGTTGAATAACACCGGAATCGCTTGCCCCAAAAGATTCATCAGTTCTGGAGGGTAGTGATAAGTTACATCCACTTGAAAAGCCTCGCCGCGATCACGCCTGTAACAAATATTCGATCTTAGCATCTGATAAAAGCGGCGTTAAGAGATCGTCCGCATATATGGCGCATATCGATCCGTTCGGCGTGCATTATCGAATATATGCATGAGGATCGCAGCTCACCATTCGCTTCTTCATTAGTGTGTTCATCTGGCTTCCTCCATGCATGTCTTGACGTGCAGATGCTGACACTACTCCCGCATGCTTCCAATGGCAGGCCCCTGCCGGGGCGCGCAAGCGCGTCCATTGGGCATACGAAAGTTGTGTCCTCTGAGACGGCACTAACAAGCACTGGAGGTGCCACCATGAACAATACCATTACGATAATTGGTTACGTGGGACAGCACCCGCATGCTATCTCATTCGATGACACTGGCAATAAAGTCGTAAAATTCTCCGTAGCGGTAAAAGAGTTTTCCGCCAATACGGACGACAACAAAACACTATGGCTCGATGTCGATGCCTGGAACGGGCTTGGCGAGCGCGTTCTCAAAACTATCACCAAAGGCCGCGAAGTCGTGGTTCACGGACGACTCGCGATGTCAACCTTCAATAAAGAAGCGAATGGCGCCAAATTCGAAATAACAAAGCCGGTGATTAAACTTACGAGCTTCCACCTATGTGGCCGCAAGCCCTCTGAGCCTTCGACCGACACTGTTACAACCGCAGCTAAAAAAGGGCGATTGTCAGCCGTAAAGAACTAATCAATTCTCAAAGGGCAAGAACATTCGTTCTTGCCCTTTTCTTTGGTCGCCTAGATACCGTTTTCCGTAGACTTGTGACTCGCCTTGACACACCATGCCTTTGTATGGTATTCCAAATATTGGAATCAATTCTCTCTCAACATCCGGCTGATATTGTTTCGTCCCCGGCACCGTGACACGCTTTTAAGGAATTCTGCCTGACCGTGATTGCTAAGATCTAAATTCAATCACCCCTTATATGCTCGACATATACTCCCTGAAAGCGTCTTTTGATAGCGAACACGGGGCATAATTCAACTGTGGACATTTGGGATTCCCGCAATGGCAAACGCTGAACAAATCAAGGCGCTCGTGAAATGTCATCTCGATGGAGATGATGAACGATTCCTTGCAATCGCGATGCAATTAGCTGCAACCGCAGCCAGACAAGGGCATGGAAAGTTTGCCGATGAACTAAAAAAACTCGTTGACCAGGCGAGGTCTAAACCACTTGAGGCGCTAGCCGGAAAGACGGGACCCGTTCCAGTAGTACAACCCAGGGGTGAGCTTGCAGGACTTTTGTCCGTTCAATACTCCAAGCTTCGATTATCTGACCTAATTTTGGACGATTCGATCTCGATTCGCTTAAAGCGAGTTGTTAGTGAACATGCTCAACAGCACAAGATAAAGTCATTTGGTTTGTCTCCAAGACGCAAACTTTTGCTCGTCGGTCCCCCGGGCAGCGGAAAGACAATGACAGCCTCGGCGCTCTCAGGGGAAATGAATTTACCCCTGTTTACTATTCTTCTCGACGGTTTGATTACGAAGTACATGGGAGAGACGGCGGCGAAACTTAGAGTAATTTTTGATGCCATTCAGAAGACTCGAGCTGTCTATCTCTTTGATGAATTTGATGCCGTTGCCGGAAAAAGACACACCCAAAATGATGTGGGAGAAATTCGAAGAGTTTTGAATTCTTTTCTTCAGTTCCTTGAACAGGATCAATCCGACAGCGTCATCATTGGCGCTACAAATCACCCAGAACTGCTTGACCGCGCCGTATTCAGGCGGTTTGATGATGTTATCGAATATTCAGCTCCAAACGATGAACAAATCAAAAAATCAATTCGTGACCGACTAAGTATGTTCACCATTCAAAAACTCGACTGGGAGTCGATTCTTAATGAGGCACGTGGACTGAGTTACGCTGACATAACAAGCGCTTGCAATGATGCTGCTAAGGAAACTATTTTAAGTGATGCCGAAGAGGTCACCATGAGTATTCTGAGTCAGGCGCTATCCGCAAGGCGAGCGGTTCGTAGAGACGAACAGGGCTAAAGTGGCGGATCACATATTCGTAAATGGCTGGATAAAGAGAGAAAATTTCACGTCACCTGGATCTGGCCGGAACAATATAAAAACACCAGGACGAGATCGCGCACTACACGGTTCATCGTTGAAGAAGAAATTCGAACAGGCTTGGGATACGGCGAAAACAAGGAAAAGTACAGTCGCGGTTGTCTCAGGAAATCCTGATGGATTCTACGTTGAGTTTGATAGCGACAAAAACTTTCCACTCGATCTTGAGAAACTCGATCTACAGTCACACGGAATCGAGCTCGTTGCGGTCAGGCGACAAAACGAAATTGAAAGAGCAACTGTCTTTATCCCGGAAGGCAAAGTCCAACTTTTTCTGAAGCGATTCGAAGATTATTTAGCCAACGACACGCGTTTTGGAAAACCGATGAATAGGTCGCTGGTAGAGAGTATCGGAGACTTGCGACTGGCCACACTTGAGTCTTTTTGGACAGAGGAGCTGGAACCATTTCCACCGCTTGACGAGAAAATTTGGTGGGAAGTCTGGCTCCGAAACGACAACGGGAATGAATTGATCGGTTTTCGCGAACTTGCAGAACGGCTTAATTTGACCATTGGCAGCGGTCACCTTACCTTTCCGGACCGAACCGTAGTATTGGCATTTGCTTCGCCAGCCGAGCTGACTCAGTCTTTGGACCTCCTCAATTATTTTGCTGAACTCAGGAAGGCAAAGGAGCTTCCTGCATTTTTTGCACGGCTGGCTCCTACAGAACAAATGCAATGGATTGAAAACCTTCTGCAAAGAACCACGTTGCCTGATGCGAACGCGCCCGCCGTCTGCATTCTTGATACCGGCGTGAATCGAGGGCACCCCCTCCTAGAAGACTCACTAAATGCGACTGACATGCATGCTTTTGCTCAAAACTGGGGGACGAACGACCACGATGGACACGGATCAGAAATGGCTGGTATTGCCCTTTTTGAAGACCTGGCAGCCAAACTAACATCCAATGATGCCATTGAGATTTCGCACAGATTGGAGTCAGCAAAAATTGTTCCGCCTGCCGCCCTTGGAACAAATCCACCTGAGTTGTATGGAGTGATTACGGCGGATGCAGCTGCGAGAGTTGAAATAGCCGCGCCTGATAGACAACGCGTTTTCTTAATGGCAATTGCCGCCGCCGATCAGCGTGATCGCGGACTGCCGACGAGCTGGTCATCGGAATTGGACTCGCTATCTGCTGCCGTCGAAGATTCCGAACATGGCGTGCGAAGACTGTTCGTCTTAGCCGCTGGAAACCGAACGTCTGAATTAACACAACAATATTTTGATGACTGTCTTCTTGACTCGATTCATGATCCTGGTCAGAGTTGGAATGCCCTTACGGTCGGAGCATATACCGAGAGGGTTTTAATCACTGATCCTGATGTCGCTGACTGGCAGGTACTTGCTCAAGCGGGCGAACTTTGTCCTCAGAGTACAACCTCTACAATTTGGGCAAGTCAATGGCCGATTAAGCCAGACATTGTGATGGAAGGCGGAAATTATGCTATTTCTCCCGATGCCACGATGATTAGTAGTTTTGATGATCTGTCTTTGCTTAGCACATCGCATCTAATACCGGCCAGATATTTTACCACCACTGGCGATACCAGTGGTGCAGCAGCTATGGCTTCCAACATGGCGGCTGTAGTGCAAGCAAAGTACCCTAATGCCTGGCCCGAGACCATTCGCGCGGTTCTTGTGCATTCGGCTCGATGGTCGCCTCAAATGAAAGCGCAGGCGGACTACGATGAATCGAAAGGCAGAAAAAACCTCAGCGTGCTCCTTCGCAGTTTCGGTTATGGTGTGCCGAGCCTAACAAGAGCATTGGAGAGCACTTCAAATGCGTTGACTCTTATTGCACAGGAGCGAATCTACCCCTACGAGGCTGACAAAACCAAAGAAATGATCCTGCACACGCTACCGTGGCCCAAGGATCAATTACTGGCGCTTGGCGAGACTGAAGTTCAATTGAG
>Ga0268298_10006209_pt1 | contig 10912 bp, 10 predicted proteins | sample WWTPWeurt_MetaG_FD_194462 | JGI IMG/M metagenome (GOLD analysis project Ga0268298, IMG submission 194462) | Activated sludge microbial communities from WWTP in Nijmegen, Gelderland, Netherland - WWTP Weurt | ecosystem: Engineered > WWTP > Aerobic digester > Activated sludge | place... | reverse complement strand
CCTCTTCGACGCGATCGAGTTCAGCGCCGCGCTGCGCTGGACCGATGTCGTCGCCGACGTCGCCTTCCTGGTCATGGACCTGCAGGCGCGCGGGCGGGCCGAGCTGGGCTGGCGCTTCCTGAACGCCTGGCTGGAGCGCTGCGGCGACTACGCCGGCCTGCGCGTGCTGCCCTACTACCTGAGCTACCGTGCCATGGTGCGTGCCAAGATCGCCGCGATCCGCGCCACCCAGCTCGACGGCGCAGCGCGCGATGCGAGCGTGGACGAATGTCGGCGCTACCTCGCGCTCGCCGAGGCACACATGGCGCCGGGCGCGCCGGCCTTGCTGGTGGCCTGCGGGGTGTCGGGCGCGGGCAAGACCAGCCAGTCGCAGGCCCTGGTGGAGGCGGGCGGGGTGATCCGGGTGCGCGCCGACGTCGAGCGCAAGCGCCTCGCCGGGCTGGCCGCGGAGGCGACGAGCGGCTCCGGCCTCGGCGGCGGGCTGTACACACCGGAAGCCACCGTGCGCACCTATGCCCGCCTGGCCGAGCTGGCGTGTGCGGTGCTCGAGGCCGGGCGCCCGGTGCTGGTCGACGCCACCTTTCTGAAGCGCGCCCAGCGCGCAGCCTTCGCCGGGCTTGCGCAGGAACTGGGCGTGCCCTTCGCGATCCTCGCCTTCGATGCGCCCGAGGACGTCCTGCGCGCGCGCGTGCGCGCCCGCCTGGCAGCCGGCGGCGACGCCTCCGAGGCCGACGAGGGCGTGCTCGAGGCGCAGCTGCGCGGCCGCGAGGCCTTCGCTGCCGAGGAACTCGCGCGCGTTCTGCCGATCGATACCGGGTCGGCGCCCGATTGGGGCAGCCTGCTTCCCGCGCTGTCGCGCCTGTGGCCGGGCGCTCCGCGCTTGGACAGCCGGCCTTCCACCCACTGAATGCGCTCCGTGGAGCGACCGGTCCGCCCCAGCACGGCGGCCGGGCAAGTCAACCCAGAGAACCTCCGCACCCGATGGATACGCTCACCCACGCCCTCTCCGGCGCCCTCGTCGGCCGCATGCTCGCCGGGCGCAGGTCTGCCGTCGACGCCCGGGCGGCGAACGCCGCGCCGGTGCCGGTCTGGCAGATGGTGGTCGCCGGCACCGCGGCGGCCATCTTTCCCGACCTCGACTTCGTGCTCGGCTGGATCTCCGAGCTCACCTACCTGCGCGGCCACCGCGGCGTCACCCACTCGCTGATCCTGCTGCCGCTGTGGGGCCTGCTGATCGCCTGGCTGCTGGCGCGCTTCTGGCAGCGCGGCGGGCTCGCCGGCGCCGGCTGGCGGTCCTTCTACCTCGTGGTGTGCAGCGCGCTCTTCGTGCACATCCTCGGCGACCTGATCACCCAGTTCGGCACCATGATCCTGGCGCCGTTCTCCGACCAGCGCTTCGGCTGGGGCATCACCTTCATCATCGACCTGCCCTTCACCGGCATCATCGTGGCCGGCCTGCTCGCCAGTGCGCTGTGGCGCAGCAGCCGGGTCCCGGCGGCGACTGCGCTGGTGCTGCTCGCCGGCTGGGTGGGCGTGCAGGCGATGGGCCGCGCCGAGGCGATCGACGCCGCGCGCGCCTACGCCGCCGCGAACGGCATCAAGGCGGTCGAGGTCGACGCCGCGCCGCGGCCGGCCTCGCCCTTCAACTGGACCGCGATCGTGTTCGACGGCGAGCGCTACCACTACGCCCACATCAACACCCGGCGCAGCGAGCCGCTCGTCGCCACCGAGGACGACAACTTCATCCGCCGCTTCTCCGCGCCCTATATGCCGTTGGCGATGGCGCAGTGGGAGGTGCGCGAGCGCTTCGGCAACGGCAGCACGCGCGCGCTCGCCGAGCAGGTGTGGAACGCGGAGGACTTTGCCTTCTACCGCTGGTTCGCGATGTTCCCGGTACTCGACCACGCCGGCGAGGAGGGCGACGGCCAGGTGTGCGCCAGCTTCAAGGACCTGCGCTTCCTGACGCCCGGTCGCGATCGCCAGCCTTTCATCTACGGCCTGTGCAACGCCGCCGGCGGCTGGCGCCTGTTCGAGCGCGAGGCCGGTGGGCTGCGCTGGATCGATCCGCGATGACGACGCCGACGGACGACCCGCACGATCCGCGATCCGCGCCCGTGGGAGCGAGCTTGCCCGCGAACGCCGCGCCCGAAGCCCCCGAATCCGCCCCCAGGCCCCCGCGTTGGCGGCGCTGGGCGGTCGAGATCGGCCTCTTCTTCGCCATCTTCTTCGCCATCCAGGCCTGGATGGCGCGCGACGTGCCGGCCGGCCCCGCGCCGGATTTCGCCACCGTCGCCGCCGACGGCCGCGCGCTCAGCCTCGCCGAGTGGCGTGCCACCCATTCCGGCCAAGCGGTGGGCGTATATTTCTGGGCCGACTGGTGCCCGATCTGCACCGCGCAGCAGGGCACGATCGACAACGTGCAGGCCGATTACCCGGTGCTCACCGTCGCCATGCAGTCGGGCGATGTGGCCGCTGTGACGTCGGTGCTCGCCGAACGCGGTCTCGACTGGACCACCGCCATCGATGCCGATGGCCGCATCGCCCAGACCTACGGGCTGCGCGGCGTGCCGGCCTTCGTCATCGTCGACCCGGCCGGCCAGATCCGCTCGGTGTCGCTCGGCTACACCACGGGCTGGGGGCTGCGCGCGCGCTTGTGGTGGGCGGGTGTCGACATCTGAGCGCGGACATTGCGAGGTGGAGTCATGAACACGGTCGTTCTTGAAGTGCGCAGCCTGGCCGAGACCTTGGCTGACGTCGCGCGCGCGATGAAAACCGGGCGCGGCGACGCCCAGGCGCGGATCGCCTTTGCCTCGCCCGAGCTGATGTGGAAGGTGTTGAGCGCCAAGCGCTGGGAGTTGCTGAAGGCGCTGCGTGCGGCGGGCCCGGTGTCGATCCGGGAGGCGGCGCGCCGGGTCGGGCGCGACGTCAAGGCGGTGCATGGCGACGTCAGCGCCTTGCTCGATGCCGGCATGCTGTCCAGGACCGACGACGGACGGATCGAGTTTCCGTTCGATGCGGTGAAGGTCGAGTTTCTGCTGCAGGCGGCCTGAGGAGCACTTCCGAATGGGCGCACAGGGACTGATCGCCGCCTTCACCGCCGGTGCAGCCACGCTCGCCGGTGGGCGGGCGCTGGTGCATTGGGGGATCCGCAAGGGCCTGGCGGCGCCGCGGGTGCCGCATCACACGGAGCCTGGCGCGCACGGGCTGGCGTTCGAGACGCTGCGCATCGGCACCGAGAACGGCAAGTCGCTGCATGCGTGGTTCATCCCCGGGCCGGGTCGCGCCGCAGGGGCCGATGCGGAGGCGGCGACCGCCGCCGCCTCGGCTCGAAAGGAAGCGGAGGTGCCGCCCGCGGCCGCGCCGGCGGTGGTGGTGATGCACGGCTGGGGCGGCAATGCGGCGCTGATGCTGCCGCTCGCCCGGCCGCTGCACGAGGCCGGCTACGCGACCCTGTTCGTCGATGCGCGCTGCCACGGCGCGAGCGACGACGACAGCTTCGCCTCGCTGCCGCGCTTTGCCGAGGACACCGAGCACGCCTTCGCGTGGCTCTCCGCGCGCGAGGGTGTCGACCCCGCCCGCATCGCGCTGCTCGGCCATTCGGTCGGTGCCGGCGCGGTGCTGTTCGCGGCCTCGCGCACGCCGCAGGTTGCTGCGGTGGTCAGCGTGGCGGCGTTCTCGCACCCGGCGGCGATGATGCGGCGCTGGCTGGCGGCCAAGCGCATCCCCGAGAAGCCGATCGGGCGCTACATCCTCGACTACGTGCAGAAGACCATCGGCCACCGTTTCGACGACATCGCGCCGGTGACCACGATCGCGCGCATCCGCCGTCCGGTGCTGCTGGTGCACGGTGCGGACGACGAGGTGGTGCCGATCGACGAGGCCATGCAGATCTACGCCATGCGCGGCGACACCCCGGTCGAGCTGATGACGCTGACGGGCGACCACGAATCCTTTGCCGACCTCGAGCACCACATGGGGCGCTTGGTGGGGTTTCTCGACCGCGTGCTGGCCGTGGGGCCCTCCGGTTTGTAGAATCGACCCTCGTTCCCATCCTCCGGCGTGCATTCCGGCCGGAAAAACAAGCACAACACGGAGACCTCCTCATGCAGAAACGCCGCTTCACCGCCCTCATCGCCGGCCTTGCCGCCTCCGCCGCGCTCGGCTTCTCGCTGCCGGCCACGGCCCAGCAGTACAAGGACGAATACAAGCTCTCCACCGTGCTCGGCGAGGCCTTCCCCTGGGGCTGGGGCGCCAAGCGCTGGGCCGACCTGGTGGCCGAGAAGACCGAAGGCCGCATCAAGATCAAGGTCTACCCGGGCACCTCGCTGGTGTCGGGCGACCAGACCAAGGAATTCACCGCGCTGCGCCAGGGCATCATCGACATGGCGGTGGGCTCGACCATCAACTGGTCGCCGCAGGTCAAGGAACTGAACCTCTTCGCGCTGCCCTTCCTGATGCCCGACCACAAGGCGATCGACGCGCTCACCCAAGGCCGCGTCGGCACGAAGATGTTCGAGATCCTCGCCGAGCGCGACGTGGTGCCGCTGGCCTGGGGCGAGAACGGCTTCCGCGAGGTCTCCAACTCGAAGAAGCCGATCCGCACGCCGGACGACGTCAAGGGCATGAAGATGCGCGTGGTGGGCTCGCCGCTCTTCCTCGCCACCTTCAACGCCCTCGGCGCCAACCCGACGCAGATGAGCTGGGCCGACGCCCAGCCGGCGATGGCGACCGGCGCGGTCGACGGCCAGGAGAACCCGCTCGCCGTGTTCAACGCCGCCAAGCTGCACACCGTGGGGCAGAAGAACCTGACCCTGTGGGGTTACGTGGCCGACCCGCTGATCTTCGTGGTCAACAAGACCGTGTGGAACTCGTGGTCGGAGGCCGACCGCAAGGCGGTGTCCGAGGCCGCGCAGCAGGCCGCGAAGGAAGAGATCGCCCGCGCCCGCGCCGGCATCTCGGCCGGTGACGACGCGCTGCTGAAGGAGATCGAGGCCAACGGCGTGGCCGTGGTGCGCCTGACGGATGCCGAGCGCGACGCCTTCCGTCTCGCTACCGCCGGGGTCTACAAGGAGTGGGCCGAGAAGATCGGCGGCGATCTGGTGAAGCAGGCCGAGGAAGACATCGCCAAGCGTTGATCCGCATCCGCGGCACGCTGGCCGGGCAGCACCCGAAACGGGCTGCCCGGCCTTTTTCCGTTGAAGGTACACCGAATCGATGACGACCGAATCGCCTCCGCACGACGCTGAAACGCCCGCCCCCTACACGATCGAGCAGATCCTCTCCGGCATCGTCATGGGCCTGATCGTGCTGATCACCTTCGGCAACGTGCTGGCGCGCTACTTCACCTCGCAGTCCTTCGCCGCGACCGAGGAGTTCTCGATCGCGCTGCTGATCGTGCTGTCCTTTCTTGGTTCGTCGGCGGCCTTCGCCTTCGATCGCCACATCCGGGTCGACTTCTTCGTGCGCAAGCTGCCGCCGGGCTTGCACGCGTTCGCCGACTGGCTGTCGTTCGCGGTCACCGCCAGCCTGTTCGCCTTCATCGCCTTCTACGCCGGCAAGCTCACCTGGGACCAGTACCGCTTCGAGGAGACCTCGCCCGCGCTCGGCGTGCCGCAGTGGTGGTACACGGTGTGGATGCCGGTGCTGGCGGTGGCGCTGGTGCTGCGGCTGGTGATCACCCGGCTGCGGCGGCAATCGCCGCCTCCGGGGGGCAATGCGCGCGGTGACGCGAGGGCCGCCCAATGATCGGCACCGTCCTCATCGGCCTCTTCCTGCTCGCGCTGGTCGCGGGCATGCCGCTCGCCACCGGGCTGGGCGTGGCCAGCATCGCGGTGCTGGCGATGGCCGGCTTCGACCAGCTCGCGGTGCCGACCAACATCTACGCCGGCATCGCCAAGTACCCGCTGCTGGCGATCCCGATGTTCATCCTCGCCGGCATGATCTTCGAGCGCTCGGGGGTGGCGATCCGCCTGGTGCGCTTCGTCACCGCGATCGTCGGCGAGTGGACGGGCTCGCTCGCGGTGGTGGCGGTGCTGGTGTCGATGCTGCTCGGCGGCATTTCCGGCTCCGGTCCGGCGGATGCGGCCGCGGTGGCGGCGGTGATGCTGCCGTCGATGATCGCGCGCGGCTATCCGAAGGGCTTCTCGGCCGGCCTGATCGCCGCCTCGGGTTCGACCGCGATCGTGATCCCGCCCTCGGTGGCTTTCATCGTCTACAGCGTGATGGTGCCGGCGGCCACGGTGCCGGCGCTGTTCGCGGCCGGCCTGTTCCCGGGCATGATCGCCGCGCTGTGCCTGCTGGTGCCGGCGATCGTCATCAGCCGCAAATATGGCTTCGGCCGCGACTACAAGGCCGAACGCCCGCCGCTGGGCAAGAGCTTCATCGACGCGATCTGGGGCCTGCTGGCGCCGGTGATCATCCTTGGCGGCCTGCGCACCGGCATCTTCACGCCCACCGAGGCGGCGGTGGTGGCGGTGGCCTACGGCATCTTCGTCGGCATGGTGGTGTACCGCAGCATCAGCTTCGCGGGCCTGTTCCGCATCTTGGTCGAGGCCGCCGAGCTCTCCGCCGTGGTGCTGATGATCATCGGCATCGCTTCGGTGTTCGCCTGGGCGGGCAACACGCTCGGCATCTTCGATGCCGCGGCCAAGGCACTGGTCGGGCTGCACTCGAGCGAGTGGCTGATGCTGCTGTCGATCAACCTGCTGCTGCTCGCCGCCGGCATGTTCCTCGACGCGATCTCGATCTTCCTGATCCTGCTGCCCCTGCTGGTGCCGATCGCGGTGGCCATGGGCTGGGACCTGGTGTGGTTCGGCGTGATGATGACGATCAACCTCGCCATCGGCCAGTTCACGCCGCCGATGGCGATCTCGCTGATGATCACCTCGCGCATCGCCGGTATCGGCATGGAGGAGACCTTCAAGTGGGTGATCTGGCTGGTGCTGGCGATGGGCGCCGGGCTGGCGCTGATGATCGTGTTCCCGCAGCTCGCGCTGTGGCTGCCGGGAAAGCTCGGCTACCTGTAGAAATCAACCGAATCAAGAGATCAATGGGGATCAATGGGGTCTGACCCCATTGATCCATTTATCTCTGATGTTCAGAGCTTGTAGGGATTGCCCTGCTCGATCTTGTAGCGGCCGCGGTAGTCGCCGTCCTCGAAGTAGCGGATTTCGCCGTCCACCTCATAGAGTCGAGCGCATTGTCGCGCGCCGCCGCGCCAGGTTTTCCACTGGTTGCAATGCTGGCCGTCGGTGGTGACTTCCCAGGTGCCGGTGTCGCTGCTGTTGCCGCTCTTGCCACGCATGGTGCCGTCGGGGGCGTTGTAGACCATGAAGCCGCTGCCCGACGCGGTGGTGCCGGTTGTTGTGTTGCCGGAGAGCAGGGTCTGGGCCTTGGCTGCGGCGACGGGCTGCATGCCCTTGTCGGTGAGTTCCTTCTCGGTGGAAGCGCAGGCGCCAAGCAGGCATGCGGCGGCCGCGCAGGCGATCAGTCTGTTCATGTGGGTCTCCATCGAGACGTTGTTGTGGTTCTTCGTCGTGACGCGGCAACTTCATGCATGCCGCAATCCCGGTGTAGAACCCGGCTATGCTTCCGTCAAGAACAGCGATGGCCACCCCGAACGGAGCCGTCGTTCAGCCCGGCTGGTCGAGCAGGTCGTTGATCGCGATCTGGATGCGTTGGGCGACGCGGGCGCGGTCGAGCGCCGGGTTGCGGATGGTACGCAGCAGCAGGCCTTCGAACAGGCTGGCGAGGATCTCGACCATCTCGTCGACGGCCGCGGGCGAATCGTCGTGGCCGGCGGCCTGGCGGATTGCGCGGATGGTCACCGCGAGCTCGCTGCGACAGGTGGCGTCGGCCTCGCGCACGATCTGCGCCACGCGCGGGTTGCGTGCGGCCTCGGCGGCGATCTCGACCTTGAGCGCGGCGTTGATCGGGTCGAGCTGGTCGGCGACGCCTTCGGCGGCGCGCTCGATCAACGCCGCTCGCACGTTGCAGGCTGCGCGCAGTTCGGCCGTGAGGGTCAGCAGGCTCTCGAGGTCCTGCGCCACGATCGCGGCGATGATCGCTTCCTTGTTCTCGAAGTAGTGGTAGATGTGGCCGGCGCTCATGCCCGCGCTTTTCGAGATCTGTGCGATGCTGGCGCCATGAAAACCGTGCTCGCGGAAGCACTGCGCGGCGGCGTTCAGGATCTGCTGGCGGCGGGCGGTGGCGCGCGGAGCATCGGTGGCTTGAGGGCTGGAATCCGTGATCTGCATGCTGTCCTGAGGGGGTGTGCCGGGTGCCGTTCGCGGAACGGGTGGCACCCCCCGGTGTCTTGAAATATCTTGCGATGCAGCAAACGATAACATAGAATGAGCGTTCGATCTAGAATAACCATTCTAATAGGCGGGAAGTCAGGCCGCGATCACCCATCGCTCGGCGTGATTGCCGCGCTTCGCGTTCACGAGGCTCCAATGAAGATCACACCCCAACCCCGATTCAGGTCCGCTGCCGTGGTGACGCTGGGCGTCCTGTTCCTTGCCGCGTGCAGTGGCGGCAAGGAACAGGGCGTCGCGCCGGGCGCAGGCGGGCCGCCGCCGGCACCCGCAGTGACGGTGATGACGGTCGCCAGCGGCAGCGTGTCGATGGTCACCGAGCTGCCCGGTCGCACCACGCCCTACCTGATCGCCGAGTTGCGCCCGCAGGTCACCGGCATCCTCACCCAGCGCGCCTTCGACGAGGGCAGCGAGGTCAAGGCCGGGCAGGTTCTCTATCGTATCGACGATGCTCCCTACCAGGCCGCTCACGACAGCGCCAAGGCCGCACTCACCCGCGCCGAGGCCAACGCCCAGGTCGCGCGCATCAAGGCCGAGCGCCACGCCGGGCTGGTGAAGATCGACGCCGTCAGCAAGCAGGCCAACGACGACGCACAGGCCGCGCTCAAGCAGGCCCAGGCCGAGGTCGCGGCCGCGAAGGCCGCGCTCGACAAGGCGCGCATCGACCTCGACTACACCCGCCTGAAGTCGCCGATCGCCGGACGCATCGGGCGTTCGGCGGTGACGCCGGGCGCACTGGTCACCGCCAACCAGGCGCAGGCGCTCGCCACCGTGCAGCAGCTCGACCCGATCTACGTGGACCTGACCCAGTCGAGCGCCGACATGCTGCGCCTGCGCGCCGAGATCGCCGCCGGCCGCCTGCAGGCGGGTGCGAAGGGCGAGGTGCCGGTGAGGCTGATCCTCGAGGACGGCAGCGAATACCCCGTCGAGGGCCGCCTGGCGCTCTCCGAGGTCACCGTGGATGCAGGCACCGGCAGCGTGACCCTGCGTGCGCGCTTCGCCAACGCGGACGGTGTGCTGCTGCCCGGCATGTACGTCCGCGCCCGCCTGCCGCAGGGCACGCGCAGCGAGGCCATCCTGGTGCCGCACAAGGCGCTGTCGCGCGACCCGCTCGGCAACGCGCTGGTGATGGTGGTCAATGCCGAGAGCAAGGTCGAGGCGCGTCCGGTGCAGGTGGCGCAGTCGCTCGGTTCGGACTGGGTGGTGACCGGCGGCCTGACGGCCGGCGAGCGCATCATCGTCGAAGGCCTGCAGAAGGTCCGCCCGGGCACGCCGGTGCAGGCGCAGGAGGCCGGGGCGGGTGCGCCGCCGGCCACCGCGCCCAAGGCCAGCTGAGGTAGCCGACCATGGCCCGTTTCTTCATCGACCGACCCATCTTCGCGTGGGTCATCGCCATCGTCATCATGCTGGCGGGCGCCCTGTCCATCCGGCAGCTGCCGGTGTCCCAGTACCCGTCGATCGCGCCGCCGGCGATCGTCATCAACGCCAAGTACCCCGGCGCCTCCGCCAAGGCGGTGGAAGACTCGGTGACGCAGATCATCGAGCAGAAGCTCACCGGCCTCGACGGCCTGCTCTACATGAAGTCGACCAGCGACGCCTACGGCAACGCCTCGACCACGCTGACCTTCTCCGCCGACACCGACCCGGACATCGCCCAGGTGCAGGTGCAGAACAAGATGCAGACCGCGCTGCCGCTGCTGCCGCAGGCCGTGCAGCAGCAGGGGGTGACGGTCGCCAAGTCGGCGATGAACTTCCTGATGGTGGTCGGCTTCGTGTCCGCGGACAACTCGATGACCGGCACCGACCTGTCCGACTTCCTGGTGTCCTCGGTGCAGGACCCGTTGTCGCGCGTCGATGGCGTGGGTGAGGTGCAGGTCTTCGGCGCGCAGTACGCGATGCGCGTGTGGATGGACCCGGCCAAGCTCACCAACTACCGCCTCACCCCGGGTGACGTGCGCACTGCGCTGATGGCGCAGAACACCCAGGTCTCGGCCGGCCAGCTCGGCGGCACGCCGGCGCTGCCCGGCCAGGGCTTCACCGCCACCATCACCGCCCAGAGCCGTCTGCAGACCGTGCAGGAGTTCGAGGACATCCTGCTGCGCAGCAGCACGCAGGGTGGCGAGGTGCGCCTGAAAGACGTCGCCCGCATCGAGATCGGCGCCGAGAACTACGGCACCGTCGCACGCTTCAACGGCCAGCCGGCCGCGGGTGTCGGCGTGCGCCTGGCCTCGGGCGCCAACGCGCTCGACACCGCGACCGCGGTGCGCGCCCGGCTCGACGAGATGAAGCGCTACTTCCCCGCGGGGGTGGAGTACGTCGTGCCCTACGACACCACGCCCTTCGTCAAGATCTCGATCGAGTCGGTGGTGATGACGCTGATCGAGGCGGTGGTGCTGGTCTTCCTGGTGATGTACCTGTTCCTGCAGAACTTCCGCGCCACGCTGATCCCGACCATGGCGATCCCGGTGGTGCTGCTCGGCACCTTCGGGCTGATGGCCGCCTTCGGCTTCTCGATCAACACGCTCACCATGTTCGGCATGGTGCTGGCGATCGGCCTGCTGGTGGACGACGCCATCGTGGTGGTCGAGAACGCCGAG
>Ga0268298_10006208_pt1 | contig 10914 bp, 8 predicted proteins | sample WWTPWeurt_MetaG_FD_194462 | JGI IMG/M metagenome (GOLD analysis project Ga0268298, IMG submission 194462) | Activated sludge microbial communities from WWTP in Nijmegen, Gelderland, Netherland - WWTP Weurt | ecosystem: Engineered > WWTP > Aerobic digester > Activated sludge | place: Netherlands... | reverse complement strand
ACGTGGTTCACGTGGGGGTCGCGGTGCAGCATCCCGACCTTGTGCAGCCACTCGGGCCAGGAACGGAAGCCGAAGAGCAGAGAGGCTGCGAGGAACAGCACCGCACCCGTGATGGCCGCCCCGGCGATCACCCGCAATAGCGGCGCCTGCTCCTCGCGGATCTTGCTCCACGACGGCAGCCTCTTGTGCTCTCGGACGTGGTCGATGAGCCACCAGATCCCGGGCAGCGCGGCGCCCACCAACGCGAAGAATGGGAAGGCGCGTATGAGCCCCGACAGCATCAAGAGGCCACCCGCAAGTCCGAAACGCCGGAGCTTCAGCGCGGCGATCCCCATGGCGAGGTAGGCGAGCCAGTCGTGGCGTAGGGTTGCGCCGGCCCAGCACGTGCCGAACATGTAGAAGTCGTTCGCCCCGAACACGATGGCGGACACCAAGGCGGTTCGGATGCCGAAGGCCCGCCATATCATCGCCAGCGCGATGGCCAGGAGTATCGGGTCCAGCATCGCCGTGATGGTGAGCGTCTGGTTCGATGCCCACGCGTTGCGGAAGAGCGCGTGACCGAACAAGAACCACACCGGCGTGGCGTTTCCGCCGTGATCGCTCATGCTCCCGAGGTAGTCGCGCACCCCCATGTTTTCGCGGAAGTAGCGCATGTCGCGCTTGAAGTCCTCCCAGCGCGCCGGCGAAAAGCGGCTCTTCACCTCTTGGATGTCCGCCATGGATTCGCCCACGCTGACCATGCGATGCGTGCGCAGACTGCGCAGCTGCTGTCCGCGCAGCGAGTCCAGCGTGACGCTCGGGTCGTCGTCCACGTAGGCGGCCACGCTCCCGAGATAGAGCCCGTCGAAACGCAGCTCCTTGAAGTACTTCGCTATGGGGAAGTACACGCGCATGTCGAAGTTGTGCACGAACCCCGGGCGCCCGTTCTTGTAGTCGTAGAACTGCGGATGGCCGAGATTGTAGAACGCACCGATGGCCAGCGCGGCGCACGTGGCATAGACGCCCACGGTGACCTTGCGATGGGCGCGGAGCTTCGCCGGAGCGAAGACCTCTCGGAGCACCGTGAGCGCGCCCACCGCGGCGACCACGCCGCGCACGAGCGCTACCTCGCGCGTGCTGGGCGGCCATGCGAGAGAAAGAGCCCGCCACGCGTCGAAGCCGGCGGCGATGGGTACGGCCAGCGCCAGCAGCGTCCACCAGATCGGTGCACCGTTCCAGGTGAGGAGCACCACCAGCGCGAGAGCCAGGCCGAAGGAGAGGATCTTGTTGCGGAACACCTCGTCGGGTGGGATCGAGTCCTTCACCACGGGCTTTGGCGGCCAGGTGTCGGGCTTGGCGGAGAACACCTGGAATTCGGCCAGCGAAAACGAGCCGTCGCCGCCTTGGGCGCTCACGCGTACGTAGCGCGCACTGCCCGTGAGCCCTTCCACGAAGCGCGGCTGTAGCCCGCCCCCACCGACGGGGCGCCCTTCCCAGTAGGTACGAAAGGTCTGCCCGTCGTCGGAGACGCTGACGGTGTAGGTGTCGTTGTCATCGCCGACCAGGTAGATGGACTGGACGGGCGTGGGTTTGCCGAGGTCCCACTCGGCGAAGGCTGCCGACGACGAGAAGATGGTGGTGAGCTCGCTCTTCCAGAAGTCGCCGCGTGGCGCGATGACATTGTCGGTGAGCCGCTCTTCCCGGCGCAGGCCCTGACTTTTCGTGGGCGCCTTGCCAAAGATCAAACTCTCGCTCGTGCCCCCGAACCCGAACGTGCTCGCCGCGCGCGAACACGATGGCAAGAGTGCTGCCAAGACGAGCAGGAGCCCGAAGAGCACGACTGCCTTCTTCTTCACTTCGACCAATCCCATCTACGATCCCGCCGGTCGCTCCGGCGAGGCGGCGGGAGGATAGCAGATCACCTCGGCGCGTCGCCGGTTCGCTCCGGCGCCGGTTTCCCGCGGACAATCGCCGAAATCTGCGGCCACCCGTCGCGTTGGGGGTGGGCGGGCGGGACGTTCCTAGTCGTACTTTCCGGTCGGGATCGCGGCGCCCGCGTGCAAGAGCACACCGTTCACGAGTGGGAAGCCGAGGATGTCGCCTCCGGCGATCCACACCCCTCCTTTCGGATCGATCCACACGGAGTGAAAGTCCGCAAACACTTCGAACGGGAGCTTGGAGTCGACCCAAGCTCCGTCGACTCTCTGCATGACGCTGGCGCCCGTGCCCGCTGCCCAGCCCACGTCGCCTTGCGTCCGGATCCCGATCATCGCGTGAGAGGGCGAGCTCGGGCTGACGTCCGTCCACGTCTCGGAGTCGCTTTCCAGCACGACGGCTTGGCTCACTCCCCCGACCGCCGTATAGCGCCCGCCTGGCTCTGCGAACAAGGTGAGCAGCCGGCGGTTCGTAGGCGACGAAATGGCGGTGAAGGCCTGGCCGTCGTAGTGCACGATGGCGCCATCCATGCCGACGAAGCGCACGTCGTTCGCGGCGCGCCCCCACACTTTGAACCAGCTCGCGATGGGCACGTCGGGGAAACCCGACGCGGGCGAGAACGACGTGCCGTCACCACGCCAGACGAAAGCGCTGCCGGGTTTCGCGGGATCGCCGCCCACCGCGAAGAGCTCGCTCGGTGAAGTCCCCCAGATCCCGAACACCGTGGCCGAGCTTGGCGTCGAGAGCTTCTCGAAGCTCCCGTTTTCGTAGCGCAGGATCGTGCCCGCGCTGCCACCGAAGAAGGCAGGTCCGTCCGCGAACGCGTGCACCCACCAGAGGTCGACGTTTTCTCCGGTGGAGCGCCGCTCCCAGCGAGTGCCGTCGAAGTGCAGCACGAAAGCTCCACTTCCGTCCCCGGGGTTGCCGCCCACCGCCCACACGTCTCGCTCGCTGGTTCCCGACACGCCGATCAGAGCGCCTGGCAGGTCCTGGAACACGCGCACGAATCCCTTGGGGTCGTCCGGCGCGGCGCCGTCGTCGCCTCCTCCGCACGCGACGAGTGAACTCACCGAGAGCACCACCAAGCTCTGCCGCCACATGCGGCGTAGCCTAAATCGCCGTTCCATCCCCGGCGACAGGAGATGACGGGCGCCACGGTTTTGTAGAGGCGTGCGAGCTCGGGGGGTGTCATCGGCATCGGTCAGAGCGGTCGCGGCCGCGGCGGGGGCTGCGGCTGCGGTGCTCGGCTACGGATTTCGGCCGCGGCACGTGCTCTCGCCGCACTCCGACGCGGCTCCGCCTCAAACGCGCAAGGGCCTCGCCAGCTCAGTCACTGTGGGGCTCGATGCGGCACTTTGCTGTCACGGCCTTTGCGCGAGGGGTCGGCGAAGCCGCGCCGGAGCGCGGCCCGAGGAGGTCTTCATGCGTCCGAAATCCGAGTCATCGAAACCCGCAGTCGCCGCAGCAGCAGCCGAGCCCGTGGCCGTCTTCGCCCATACGTCGCTCGACGCCTACCGCATCGCGCTCGAGGCGCTCACCCGCGGGGACGCCATCGCGCGGCGGCTGCCGCGGGGCTACGGCCCGCTGCGCGACCAACTGAGCCGTGCGCTGCAGAGCGCCTGCCTGCAGACCGGCGAAGGCGCCGCCAAGAGTGGCGGCGAGCGCCGCGTGCGGCTCAGCTCGGCCCGGGCCGAGGCCGGCGAGGCCGCCGCCGCCCTCGAGGCCGTCGTCGCTCTCGGGCTTGGCTCACGCAGCGAAGCGCAAGCGGTCACCATCCTGCTCAGTCGCTTGTGCGCCGCCCTCACTGGCCCGTGCAAGCAGGCCGGCGGCTGAGCCCGGCCAGGCGGGTCGCTCGAGCTTCGGCTCGGCGGCCCGCCTGCTCGACGGCCACGGCGACGCTGCATCGAGCCACGCGGCGGCGGCGCTCGCCCTGACGTTTCGACTGTCGCCGGTTCGCGGCCGGTGATCTAGGTCACCATCTTTCCATCGGCGACCGCAAGTTGTGGGGGCCGGTTTTCAGGCTCCACACGTGTCGATCGCGCTCGTTCACGAATGCGAACCGAGCTCTGCTTCGCGTCCACGCACGACCCTCTGGCCCGCCCGAGGGCCTCGGGACTCGGTGACGACCGTGCACTGCCCGTCATCGCCGTCGCGCGAGTAGTACAAGATGACCCAATCGCGCGTCTTGTGGAGCGCGTGGGCGCGGGCGGTGTTGGAGTAGAGGGCAGTGAAGTGGAAGCCCCCGCGTTCGGTGTGAAAGACGGGGAGCCACGCGGCGTGCTCGGGGTTCATGCGGCGAGGCGCGATGGTGGGCAACGTGCCGGCCTCCGCGCGTTCGCGATACTCGCGATCGATTGCGAGCAAGAGCGCGAGCGCGGGAGGCTCGTGTGCAGGCGCTTCCGGCAAGATGCGAGCGGCGCGCCGCGGGGAGCGTGAGAGTCGCACCGAAAGGAGGTCGGCGAGCGCGCGAGCTCGCCGCGCACCGAAGCCCGAAACGCGCGAGAGGCGCCCGTCGTGGGCAGCGAGCTCGAGCTCTTCGAGGGTTTCCACGCCGAGCTCCGCGTGCAATCGGGACGCGAGTCTCTCGCCGATCCCCGGCAGCGTCATGAACAAGTCTTCGGGCGAGACGGCTCCCCTCAAGCGCTCCAGCGTGGCGCTTCCCCCCGTGTGCGCGATTTCCTGAATCAGCGACGCCAGGTGCTTGCCCACGTGGGGCAGCTCTTCGAGTGCGCGAGCTCCGCCTTGCTCGTCGATTTCGGCGACCGGGCGCGGGGACTGGCGCACGCTCTCCGCGGCCGCGCGGTAGGCGCGCACACGGAACGGATCGGCCGCCTGGACCTCCAGGAGCTCGGCGATCTGCTCGAGCACGGCGGCGATTGCGCCGTTGTCGCGCTTCACTTCCCGCGACGAGCGCGAGCGCTGGCCGAAGTCGTGGCACGCGTCTGCCGGCGCTTCAGGTTCGAATCGGGTTTCTGGCGATTGCTGCTGCCGCGGGTCGACTTGCGCGACGCGCGACCGGTGGCCGAGTCCTCGAGTTTCACGCTGGCCTTGCGATCGGCGTGGGCGGACTCGTTGCGCGTTTCGGTGTGTCCGAGCCCGCGCCTCTTGTCGCTGGCGCTCACGCCCGGAAGCGACGTGTCCACGCCGGGCCGTTTGGCCTTCTTCGCGGGCTTTGCCTTGGCCTTGGGACGGACGGAGTCGCGGTGGAACTCGGCAGCTTTTCTCAGCATGGCGACCTCTCCGGGTTCTTAGAGCACCGGTGGGGGACCGCCGCAACGCCGCGGGTCGTTTCCGGCTGGCGGCCCCGTTCAAGCGCAGGGCGGAAGCGCGTCGTGGCCTGCGGCCGGCTCGTGCGCGGCGATCGTGAGCGTGAACTCGGCTCCACCGCCCGCCAGCGTGCGCGCGAGGAGGCGGCCATCGTGCAGACGCGCGATCTGTTGCGAGATGGCGAGGCCCATCCCGGTGCCGCTGGGCTTCGTGCTGAAGCCGGGGCGGAAGATGGCCACCGGGTCGCTGACGCCCGGGCCGCTGTCGCGCACGGAGAGCTCCCACTCGGCGTTCCGGCGGCGCAGCGTGAGCGTGGCGACGCGGTCGTCCACGTTCACCATGGCCTCGATGGCGTTGCCGATCAAGTTGTGCATGAGCTGCTTCAGCTTGCCGGCGTGACCGAGCACGAACGCTCCGCCCGCGCCCAGCTCGTCCACCCAGCAGATGTGGCGCGCTTCCATCGCGGCCTCGTGCGTTCGCAGCACTTCGCGCGCGATCTCCACCAAGTCGACCGGTTGGCGCTCCAGGGTCTCGGACTTCGGACCCAGCGAGAGGTAGTCGTTGGTGAGCGCCGTCAGGCGCGCGAGCTCGTTTCTCACGACGGACACCGACGATTGGAGGCGCTGCCGCGACTCGGCAGAAAGCTCGAGCTTTCCGATGCGGCGTTCGAGCAACGAGAGCTCGAGCCCCAAGCTGTTCAGGGGGTTCTTGATTTCGTGGGCCAAGAGCCGCCCGAACGCGCCGAAGCCGCTCCACTGTTCGGCGAAGCGCAGGCGGGCTTCGAGCTGGATGCGCGCGACGGCGGACGCCACCACCGGAGACAGGGCCTCGGCGGTCCGCAGCTCTTCTCGGCTGAACTCGCCTTCTCGCCGGCCGAAGTACAGCGCGCCGACGAGCTTTTCGTCGACCGAGAGCGGCAGCGCCAGCTGCGGGCCGGGGCAACGCTGCTGGAGCGCAGGACAACCGTCGTTTTCGTCGGAACGCACGGCGCGCGCTCGCGCGGGCGCAGGCCCGTCACACACCGCACCCAAGTGCTCGAGCCGACCTGCGGAGATGGCCCATACGTCCTCGACTCGCGCGCTTCCGTCGATCAGCTCGAGCACGGCGACGTCGTGCCGGATCAGGGCGTTCAATGCGTCGTCGAGCGCCGCGCCATCGGGGCGCGCCGGCAGGGCGCCGAGCGCCGTCGCGATCCTGCCTTGCGCGCTCTTGTGTTGGAGCAAGCGTTCCGCCAAGCAGGCGATGGCGAACACCTGGGATAGCGTGTCGAGCAGCACTTCGTTTTCGTCGCCGCCCTCGCTCGGAACGCCGCTGAGCTCGAGTTGGCCGAGTTGCGTCTCGCCGAAGCCCAACGGTTTCACCGACGCCCCGGCGACCGAGCGCCGCACGAGGGACCACTCGGCTCGCTCGTAGCTCGATGCGCGCGCCAGCTCCGTGAGAGCCGCCGCCAGACTGCTCTCCCCGCGAATCCAGGCGCCCAGTGCTTCGGCCGTGTTGCGAGTCGCCAGCTGTTGCGTGACCAGCTCTTCGGTGCGCCGCGCTTCGCTCTCCCGGCGATCGCGTTCGAGCGCGAGTCCTGCGCCCAGCGCCTCGGCGAGGGAGCCGATTTCGTCGGCGCCGCGGGCCTCGGACGCCAGTCCTCGTTCGTCGTGGGCGCGGAGCAGATCCGAAAGGCGCTGGATGCGCACGAAGACCTGCCACACGCCGGCCACGACCAAGAGCACGATCAGCATCGACGCGGCGCTCGCCCACACACCGATCGATCGGTCTTGCTCCGCCTGCTCCTGAACGGCGCGGGCCGCGAGGCGCACGCTGAGGTCGAGTTCGCTCACCTCGAGCATGACGTCTGGGTGGAGGGCCGGGCTCGGAGCGCTCGCCTCGAGCGCGGCCCGAAGCTTCGGTGCGAGCTCGAGCTTCCAGTATTGGAGGTGCCGCGCGAAGCGCGCGCAGGTCGTGTCGTTCGGGCAGCCCCCGGGGTTCTTGGCCGCAGGTGTGCTCGCACGGAGCAGCGCGGCGGTCTGCTCCTCGAACAGCGCATCGGTGGCGACCCGGAGCGCGGGGTCCGTGCGGGCTCGTTCCACCTCGATTTCGAGTTGCAGCAACCGATAGCGAAGCGCGCCTTGTTCCTGGATTGCACTCGCGAACCCGTCGGCGCGCCGGTGAACCCCTTCGGTCGCGAGCCAGGGTGCGAGCGCAAGGACCCCGACCAACGCCAGGAGCGCGTAGAAGCGAGAGCGCAGCGAAGGCAGTGCCCGCTCGGCCCATTCCGGGGGGGCCAGGGATCGGCGCTTCGGCGCGGTCATCCGCCGAGAGTTGCGCGTGTGCCCCCGGGAGGGCATGACGAGCGTCAATGCAACTCGGCGACGCGCTCGTCGGCCTCCAGAGCCAGCTCGGTCCGCCCCGCGGCGATCGGCCGCGTTTCTTCGCGCTGGCCCAGCTGGCGCTCGTGCTCGCCGCGCCGCCTCGAGGCGTGGAGCTCCTGATCGTGGAGCGGGCCCGCCGCGCCGGCGACCGTTGGTCCGGTCACCTGGCGTTCCCGGGGGGCCTCGCGGCGCGTGGGGATCGTGGTCCCGACGCCACGGCACGCCGCGAAACCCTGGAAGAAACCGGGCTCGACCTCGCTCGCGATGCGCGCTTGCTCGGCGCGCTGTCGCGGCGCTTCGCGCTCGGTCATCGCGGGGGCCGGCCGCTCTTCATCGAACCGTTCGTCTATGGGGTCGGTGGGCGGCCCGTCCCCCGGCTCAACGCCGAGCTTCACGCGGCCTACTTCTTTCCGTTGGCCGAGCTCGCGGCGCGTCGGAAGTCGCTCTCCCGGTGGGCCCGAACCGTCGGCTATTACCGACCCGATTTCGGCCACGTGGTTCAGGGACGCCGGCTCTGGGGGCTCTCCCTCGCCATGGCCGACGAGCTGTGCAGCGCCTGGAATAAGTCAGACTTGATCCTTGACGGATAATTAAGTCTGACTTATTAGGTCCCGGTGGCTCCGCCCCTGCGAAAAGCCGACGAAGTCGCTGACGACCTCCTGCGCAGCATCGTGGCCGGCGAGCTGGCCGTGGGCTCGCTCCTGCCACGAGAGAGCGATCTGGCGGAGCGCTATGGCGTAGGTCGTTCCGTCGTCCGCGAGGCCATGAAGCTGCTCGAGGTGCATCGCTTGGTGCGGCCGACCAAAAAGCGCGGCACGGCGGTGCTCGATCCGCTCCGTTCGGTGACCCCGGCCGTGCTCTCCGCCATGTTGTTCGACGCTCGCGGCCGCGTCGACCCCGAGATGCTCGCGGAGTTCCTGGAGATCCGCGCCGAGCTCGACGAGAAGATGACGCGTCTCGCCGCCGCGCGGCGCACCGAGGCGGACCTCGCCGCCATCGAGCGAGCCATCGAGGCCATAGAAGCGAGCGAGCCCGGCTCTCACGCGCGGTTCGTCGCGAGCAACGCGCTAGGCGACGCTCTGGCGCGGGCCACGCGGAACCGCATCTACGCCATGCTCGCTCACTGGCACGCAGAGATCGCGGCGGATCTCGAGCCCCTGCTCGCGCAGGTGCGCGAGCCCGTCGCAGCCGCGCGAGGACAACGTCTCTTGCTCGACGCGATTCGGCGTCGCGACGTCGAGCTCGCCGGACGTCTGGTCGCGGAGTTTCACGCTTGGGCGAGCGAGCGGCTGCTCGAGGCCGCGCGCGCCGCGCGCAAGACCACGAAACCAAAGAAGGCCCATTGACCCATGCAAGCTAGCCTCGTTTCCGAGAGTCTCCGTGCCGTCTCCGCTGTCCCGCGACCCGCCTACGAGCGCAGGGCCGGGCTCCACGTTCTCCGCTTGGCGGGCGACGACTACGAGATGGGCTTTCAGCACGGCCTGCTGCTGAAAGAAGCGTTGGGCTCGGGGCCGATTCCGTATTTCGAGCGCTACGTGGAGAGTCTCCTCGCCGCGGGCCTCGGGCCACGCGCGGGGCGCTGGATCGGGCGCGGCCTTCGCCACAGCGTCGGACGCCTGGTCGCCCACGGTTTTCCGGCACACGTCCGCCGCGCGCTCGACGGCTTGTCGGATGGAGCGGGGCTCCGCCGCCAGCGCCTCCTCGGTGCGGTCACCATGCCCGAAACGTACCTGTGGGTGATCGCCTGCGCGCTCGCGCTGCGGAGTCCTCGCCTCGCTCCGCGCTCGGGCATTCCGCTTCTGGGTTGCACCAGCGCCGTCGCGTGGGGAGACGCGACGCGTGACGGTGGCCTGCTCCACGGACGCAATTTCGACTACCAGGGCGTGGGGGCCTGGGACACCGAGCAAGCGGTGGTGTTCCACCGTCCAAGCGACGGGCAGCCGTACGTCTCGATTTCGGCGGCCGGCGTCCTGTTCGGTGGCATCACGGCGATGAACGCCGCAGGGCTCAGTCTGGTCGTGCACCAGCACATGGTGAGCGATGCCATGAAGCTCGGCGGCGTGCCCATCGGAGTCACTGGTGACAGCGTGATGCGGCACGCCAAGAACCTGGACGACGCGCGGCGGATCCTCGATGCGGACGTACCGAACGGCTGCTGGACCTACGTGGTCGCGTCGGGCCGGGAGCGCGCGACCTTGGTCTACGAGGTCACGCCGAAGGGGCGGGCGTTCCGCGTCGAGACCGAGGGTACGGTCGCGTATTCGAACGTGTTCTGGGACGCGGAGCTGGGGCGCACCGAGCGCCACCTCTACCCGTCGCACTGGCGCAACAACTTGGCGAGACTCCGCCGCACCGACGCCCTGCTCAGCTCTGCGCGCGGCCAGATCGACGAACGCACCATCGCGCGCATTCTCGGCGACACCGGCTCCGACGGCTGCCGATTCGAAACCGCCATCTCGATGCTCTTGACCGTGGCTTCGGTGGTGTTCCGGCCTGCGGACGGTGTGGTCTGGGTGGCCACCGGGCGCGCTCCGGTCGCGAACCGGTCGTACGTGCCGTTCGATCTCGCGAGCGAAGGCGTTCGGAACGACCTGCCCGAGCTCGACGGCGAAGCGGCGCTGGCACCTCGGGCAGGGCCCGCGTTCGACGCCTACCGTGAGGCTTACGCGGCCTACTTCGACGCTGGCGACCTCGCGAGCGCCCGCCGCCATCTGGCGCGCGCCATCGAGCTCCAGCCGAGCGAAGCGCTCTACCACTTCGTGTCGGCGCTCGTGGCGCTGCTCGAGGGCGATTCGCTCGCGGCCGAAGCAGCCCTCGACCGCGCCGTCGCGATCGGCCACGTTTCCGGCGACCGGCGCGCGTCGTTCCATCTCTGGCGCGGCCGCGCTCGCGACGTCCTCGGACGACGCAGCGATGCCTGCGCCGACTACCGGAAGGCCCGATACGGAGACGAATACGTGCGCGCCGCGGCCGAACGAGGCTTGACGCGCCGCTACCGCCCCCGTCGATTCGGTGTCGAGTTCGCCCTGGCCGACGTGCCGATGCCCTGAGGAACGACCATGAGAATCCCCGAGCGAGGACTGAGCGAGACGAACGTGTTCGAAACCCTGGAGCGCTACCGTGCCGGCGACACCGATTGGCGGAGCGGTCGCACCTGGGGCTACGTGTTCGACGGCGGCAAGGAGATCGAAGCCGTCGGCAAACGCGCCTACATGGCGTTCCTCTCCGAGAACGCCCTCGACCCGACCATCTATCCGAGCCTGCTCCGCCTCGAGAACGAAGTCGTCGGCATGGCGCTCGATCACCTGCGCGCTCCCGAAGGGGCCCAGGGCAATTTCACGAGCGGCGGCACCGAGAGCATCGTGCTGGC
>Ga0268298_10006206_pt1 | contig 10917 bp, 9 predicted proteins | sample WWTPWeurt_MetaG_FD_194462 | JGI IMG/M metagenome (GOLD analysis project Ga0268298, IMG submission 194462) | Activated sludge microbial communities from WWTP in Nijmegen, Gelderland, Netherland - WWTP Weurt | ecosystem: Engineered > WWTP > Aerobic digester > Activated sludge | place: Netherlands... | reverse complement strand
CATTCGCACTCGAATGTTTCCGAAGTTGACCGTGCGCCAGTAGGCAACGCCTGTGGTTCCCTTGTGCACCGTGCGGGGATTGGACTCCCAGTCGGTGATGCCGAAGGGTATGCCTTCCATCTTCATGATCGATATCTCGCTGGCTGAAATAGGAACCTGAACAATGTGCCGAGCGCTTGCATTGGCTCGAGTACGCCGACACTAGGCACTGTTGACCGCTCCAGCCCGTAACGATGACGGCGCTACACCCAGTTCCCTCCTGATCAGGGTGCGAAGCGCCGAAGGATCGGCATAGCCTACTCTGGCGGCGATCTTCTCGAAAGGCAGTGTCGTTGTCCGCAGGAGGTCAGCCGCTGCTTCAATGCGCCTGCGCTGCACGAGGCTCCATGGTGAGACCCCCAACGATCGCTTGCATCGCCGCGCCAATGTTCTGGGCGTCATGTGAAGCGCGTGCGCCAAGTCACCCACGTCGACTTGTTCTCCCAGGTGTTTGTCGATCCAGCCGCATGCCTGCCGCATCAACGGGTCGGACTCGGCCATCCACGACAGACTGATATGCCGCGACTGAACCTCGCGCCGATCGGCCAGCAGCAACTGTGCGCAGCGCTCCGCCAGCGAGGCACCGGCCGTGCGCGCTACAAGATGCAGCATCAAGTCGGTATGGGCGAGCGCAGCACCTGCCGTCGTCACCGGTCCGTCACTGACAACCATGCGCTGGGTCTCCAACAGCACTGTCGGGTAGCGCTGCCGGAAGGCGGCGGCGAGCCACCAAACGCTTGTCGCATGGCGGGCGCTGAGGAGTCCGGCCTCGGCCAATAGCCAGGTCCCCGCGCAAGAGGCTGCGACGGGCCTTGCGCCCGCCTGCCTTTCGCGAAGCATCGCCAGCCAAGGCTCCATAGCGGGTTGGGTAACCCAGGCTCGCATGGCGGCGGCGTCCGCAATGAATGCACCTGGCATGACTAGCACATCGCAGTCAGACGCAAAGTCCATGGCTTGGTGTGCAACCTTGATGCCAGCAGCCGACACGCTTGTGCCACGAGCAGGGGCGACCAGGTTCAGCTGAAAAGTGTCCGGTTGACCTGCAGCGCGACAAAGGGCATTTGCGGTCTGCACGATCACGGACGTAACACCGAGGCTGACGTCCAGGAAGCCAGGCACCAGCGCAAAGGCGAGATTCGTGGGCCGGCTCGCTGTTCGAGATGAGATCTCAGTTGCCTCTCTATGGCGATGTCTCAAATGCCGCCTTTCATGTCATTTTCGCCACTGGAAGAAGCGGATCTTAAGCCGAACACTGCGGGCATGTCGAACTTCCTCATCCCCAAGATCCATGCCCATCACCCCGATGGCGCGCTCGACCTGTCACAGCGACTGCGACTGACCGCCCACCTTCTGGCTGCGCGCTGGATGCGAAAGCGGCCCAGACGTCGTCACATGTCCGAGCCGCGGTCGGAATTCGAGAACCCGAAGCTGTGGAAGGCCATCGAGGTGCCCTCGGGCCGTATGGCGGAACGTGCGTGGACGTTGGCCCGCGAGCATCAACCCGGCTGGCTGATCAATCACTGCCTGCGCACGCACGTTTGGGGGCAGGCCTTCGGTGTGATTGGCGGGCTGTGTCCCAAACGAGAGGAGCTGTTTGCCGCAGCGATGCTGCATGACGCCGGCCTCACCCCCATCGCGGCGACTTCGCCTCGACAATGCTTTGCGATTCGAGGGGCCGACTACGCCAGGAGAGGCCTCGACGGCATGGCCGACCCGGACACGCTGAATGTCGTTGTCGAGGCCATCGCACGTCACCTCGACTTCGAGGTCGGTGTGCGCGACGGGGTCGAAGCCCACTTGCTTCAGGCAGGTGCGATGGCGGACGTCGTCGGTCGCAACCTGCACCGCGTTCCCCAGGCCGTGCGCCAGCATGCGTTGTCGGCGCACCCGCGAATGAGGATGAAGGACGAATTGTGTCGCTGCATGGTGAGCGAGAGCGCGGCCGCGCCGCATTCGCGGATGGCCTGCTACGTCAAGCACATTGACTTCGTGAACCTCATCCGGCAGGCGCCATTCGAGGAGTAAGCGATGGGCACAGCCTCCACTTTCGCCAGCATCGTGGCCCTTGTGGGCTATGCCGCCTGGACTCTGACGCTGCTGGTCTCCATCGTCTGCCACCGTTTGGTTCTTGTGCTCAGGGGCCAGCGTCGCGCGAACGGATTCAGTCCATGGGGTGATGATGTGTCGCCCGTATCTGCACGGCTGTGCAGAGCGCATGCGAATTGCGTTGAGAACCTTCCCACCTTTGCGGCCATCGTCATGGCCGCTGTACTCGCCGAAGCCCATCACGTCACCGATCCGCTTGCCCTTTGGGTCTTGGCGGCGCGCATCGCGCAGTCCATCGCACACTTGACCTCCACGTCCACTACGGCTGTGACCGTACGGTTTACCTTCATGGCAGTGCAGATGCTGGTTCAGGGCAAATGGGCGCTTGAACTTCTCGGAGAGTTGGTTCGGATGGTCGCGTAAGGGCGCCACAATGGTTTGAAAGATGAGCGAACCGGGCGGCTTGCATCCACGGTGGGCTGCTTCCGTGAGAGAGTGAGGACCTCATTGGGTCGGCCAGAATCGTTGGAGTCCGCGGGACGAGGCCTCAGATCCTCGCCGTGTGGCGACGGCTGCGACCTGAACGGCGCTGCTGCAATGACCTGCCGCCGCTCGGATGCGCTTCTCCGCAGGTTCCGGCCCGCCAGGCACCTACGAAGTTGCCGTTTGTGGCCTACGACGGTCGGCCTATTCTGTTGAAAAACTCGATAAGCCCCGCCGAAAGTACTTCAGCTGGGGGTACTTCAACCCTTGACGAGGCCGCAGTCGTCGATCCTGGATCGATCTGAGAGTTCGGGCCTAGAGGCGCCACTCGCTCGACTTCGCGATCCGAGTTTTTCAACAGAATCGCCAAAGGCTGGCGTTCACCATGTCGCAGCGGAAGACTGAACCAAACCAGCAACCGAAGCTCAACTTCTGCAGATCAATGTCGGCTGCCACCGACACAGGTCGCTCATGCACCAAGGGGGGCGAGTTTCCGCCAGTGTCACGCGGCTGCGACCGCACCTATTGGTAAAGCGCTTGGTCGGCGCGGGCGATCCAGTCCTCCAAAGTGTCGCCGGCACGATAGGCGGTGACGCCGAAAGTGTCGCTAATGGCCTGCGCGAGTGGCAAGAACTGAAAAGCCCAAATGGCTGTTTAGCCCACCTTTAGGACAGCACAAACGAAAACAGCGCCCGAAAGCGCTGTAAGTCGTTGATTTTACTGGTGGGCGGTGCAGGGTTCGAACCTGCGACCCCTGCCGTGTGAGGCAGTGCTCTACCGCTGAGCTAACCGCCCGGATGAGGTAACCGATTGCCGGGGTTTTGAAGACTTTGGCGCGGCGGTCTGATCCGGTTCACTGCCGGGTGCAGCAGTGAAGCCTCGCATTATGCCACAGCATTTCTCCAGATCGTCTTGCCCTTGCTGGCTTTGTCGAGTTCGGCCAGCACGGCCTCGTGCGCAGCCAGCTCGTCGGGCGTGGGATCGATGACTTGCAGCTCGAAAGCGGACAGATCAGCCGCCATGTCCGCCTGCGGATGCGCCGGATCGCCGGCGTCGTCGTGGATCACCAGCGAGTCCTGGCCGCGGGTGAGGCGGATGTACACCTCGGCCAGCAGGCCGGCATCGAGCAGCGCGCCGTGCAGCGTGCGGTGGGTGTTGTCCACCTCCAGACGCTTGCACAGCGCGTCGAGCGAGTTGGCCTTGCCGGGGAAGGTCTCGCGCGCCATCAGCAGCGTGTCGGTGACCTTGGCTGCCACCGTGTGGAACAACGGGCGCTTGAGTCGCTTCAACTCGGCATTGAGAAAGCCCACGTCGAAAGCCGCGTTGTGGATGACGATGTCGGCGCCGCGCAGCCAATCGATCAACTCGTCGGCGATGGACGCGAAGAGGGGCTTGTCGGCCAGGAAGGCGTCGGTGAGGCCGTGCACCTTGATGGCCTCCTCGTTGCCCTTGCGCTCGGGGTTGAGGTAGAAATGCTTCGTCTCGCCGGTGAGCCGGCGGTTCACCATCTCGATGCAGCCGATCTCGACGATTCGGTCACCCGCCTCGGGGCTGAGGCCGGTGGTCTCGGTGTCCAGGAATATTTGTCGCATGGCGCTCATCGTCCTTCGCGTCGGGTGGCCCAGAGCCAGAGCAGCAAGCCGCCGGCGATCATCGGCACGCACAACCACTGCCCCTGGCTCCAGCCCAGCGCGCGCAAGCCGAGAAAGCTGTCGGGCTCACGAAAGTACTCGGCCACAAAACGGAACGTGCCATAGCCCACCAGGAAGGCGCCGGAGACCTGCCCCGTCTTGCGCGGATGCCGCGCATACATCCACAACAGGCCGAACAGCAACAGGCCCTCCATCGCAAACTGGTAGAGCTGCGACGGATGCCTCGGCACCTCGCTGCCGGACTGCGGAAAGACCATGGCCCAGGGCAGGCCCGGGTCGGCCGGCCGGCCCCACAGTTCGCCATTGATGAAGTTGCCAATGCGCCCGCTGGCCAGGCCGGTGGGCACGCACGGCGCTATCAGGTCGGTGACCTCCAGCCAAGGGCGCCCGCGCGATCGCGCATACAGCACCATGGCCGCGATCACGCCCAGCATGCCGCCGTGGAAAGACATGCCGCCCTTCCAGACAGACAGCATCTCGAGCGGGTTGGCCAGGTAGAAATCGAGCTTGTAGAACAGCACGTATCCGACGCGTCCACCCAGCACCACGCCCAGCACACCCCAGAACAGCAGATCGTCAATATCGCGGGAGGTCCAGCCGGTGCTGGCATACATTGGCTGCGCCACGCGGCGGCGGGCCAGCCAGAGGAACAGGCCAAAGGCGGCCAGGTAGCTCAGGCCGTACCAATGGATCTGCAAAGGCCCGAGCGACAAGGCCACCGGGTTGAACTGGGGATGCACCAGCATCGGAATTGAGCTCCATCACAACGGCGAGCGGGCGAGGCCGCCAAACAGGCCATTGTCACCTCAGCGGCGCGGAAGGCCGCTCTGGGGTGCACTGGGCGACCGGGGCCTCAACGCGGCGGGTTGCGGCCTTTGCTCTTGCGGTCGAAGGTTTCCAGGCCGAGGGCCTTGAGTTGGTGCAGGCGCCGGTCCTCCGTGCGCTTGGCGTCGCGCTCCATGGCCTTGCGCTGCGTGTAGCCGGTGGAATCGGCGATCAACCACCATATGGCGGCAACCGCAAAGGGCGCGAGCACCCACCACCAATCCCATCGCGCGACAGGGCCTATTTCAGCCAGCTTGAGCAGGCCGAGCACGCAGCCGATCCCCACCATCCACATCGTCGTTGGCTCCGGCGCGGCGGGCGAGCAAGTTGCATGTCAACCACGCCGCGTAAAATATCGTTAGTCCCTTGCACTTTACTCCACCCAAGAAAGGTCCCCATGAAGAAAGCTGCCCTGATCGCCATGCTGGCTGCCGTTGTTGCCGGCCCGGCTCTGGCCAACGCCGACCTGGCGCAAAAGAAGAATTGCATGGCTTGCCATGCCCTCGACAAGAAGCTGGTGGGCCCGGCCTACAAGGAAGTCGCCGCCAAGTACGCTGGCCAGAAAGACGCCGTTGCCAAGCTCGCCGACAAGGTGCAAAAGGGTGGCACGGGTGTCTGGGGCCAGGTGCCGATGCCGGCCAACCCGCAAGTCACCGCCGAAGAAGCCAAGACCTTGGTGGCCTGGGTGCTGACGATCAAGTAAGTCGTGCGTTCAGGGCCTGGCCCTGGCATGAAGAAGCCCCGCACTGCGGGGCTTTTCTGTTTTGGAGACTGAAAGACGACAGATCGCGGCGCTTGGTCGGTCAGATGGTCGTTGGCAGCGTTGCCTGGTGGACGGTTTGGCCGGTGACGAAATCGAGAAAGTCCGCCCATGGCAGCGGCTTGGCAATGACGTAGCCCTGCACCGAGTCGCACTTCATCTTGCGCAGCAGGGCCAGTTGCTCGGGCGCCTCGGCGCCTTCGGCAACCACGTCCAGTGACAGCGAATGGGCCAGCCGTACGATCGATTTGACGATGGTGCGGCTGGTCTCGCTGTGGGCAATGTCGTTGACGAAGGAGCGGTCCACCTTCAAGGCGTCCACCGGGAACTGGGCCAGGTAGGCGAACGAGGAGTAGCCGGTGCCGAAGTCGTCGATGCTCACGCGCACGCCCATCTCGTGCAGCGCGCTCAGCACCTTGCCGCTGGTCTGCACGTCGTGCATCAGCGCGCCTTCCGGGATCTCCACCTCGAGCAGCGACGGCGAAACCCGGTAGGCCGCGAGTGCCTCGCGAACGCAGTCGACCAGTTCCAGGTCGGCCAGCGAATCCACCGACAGGTTCATGCTGATCGGAATCGGCAGGCCCCTGGCGGCCAGCACCGCGCAACAGTGCAGGGTCTGACGCAAGACCCAGCGGTCGATGGCCACCATGGCGCCGATGTCCTGGGCAATGCCCAGGAAGGCGCCCGGTGAAAGCAGGCCGCGCCGCGGATGCGCCCAGCGGATCAGGGCCTCGCCGCCCACCACCTCCCCGGACGACAAGGACACCTTGGGCTGGACCAAGAGCGTGAACTGGCTGCCATCGAGCACCTGCCGCAATTCGGCGCTCAGCACCGAGCGCATCTGCGACGCCGACTCGAGCTCGGTACGGTAGGCGGCGATGGCATCGCGCCCTGCCGTCTTGGCCTCTTTCAAGGCCAGGCCCGCACGCCGCAGCAGCAATTCGTGCGTATCGCCATCGCGAGGGCTCACCGCCGTGCCCGCGCTGGCGCCCAGCACGATGCGCGAACCTGTGAGAACCACGGGCTTCTTGATGGCCTCGATCAGCGCCAGCGCACGCTCGGCCGAGCCTTCTGATTCTCCCTCGCGGATCACGGCAAACTCGTCGCCGCTGACGCGGTACACGGTTTCGCCAATGACGGTGGCGCTCTGCAGGCCCGAGGCCAGTTCCAGCAGCACCATGTCGCCCATGGCATAGCCGTGCACCTGATTCACCTCGCGGAAGCGGTCCACGCCCAGCACGATGATGGAGAACTCTTCCTGTCGCTTGAGCAGCTTGTCCGCCTTCTGCTCCATGGCGAGCTTGTTGCCCAGGCCGGTGAGGCTGTCCTTGACCACCTGCTGCGCCAACTGAAACTGCTTCACCACCGATTCGGTGGCGTCGTTGGCGAGCATCACCATGCCGTTGCCCAAGGGAAACACGCGCACCATCAACCACCGATTCAACACCGTGGAGAAGCCGATGCGGGTCATCGGCCGGCGTGTCTCGCGGCACTGCTCGATGGCCTCGTAGAAGATCGAGCGCTTGAACGCGGGCACGAAATCGAAGGGCGTGCGGCCAATCACGTCCTGCTTGGACTGCCCCAGGTTCTTCAGGTAGACGTCGTTGCAGAAGCGCACCACCCAGTCGCGGTCGACAAAGACCACGGCTTCGCCCACCTGCGACATCAGGCTCAGCAGATCGAATGCATCTGCCGAATCCGTCAGTTGAGCCAGTGCATCAGGAAACATCGTTGGCGCCCTCAGCCAAACCGCTGTGCGACAAGTGGAACTTCTTGCAGGTTCACCTTTGCAAACCCCATCCCCAGAATCGATCGCTGCCAATGCCGGAGGCGTGCATGCCGATCGATTTCCTTCAGCTCACTGAACAACTTGAACGAGTGCACACCGGACGCCTGGTGTTGCGTCAACTGGCGTTGGCCGACGCCTGGCCGCTGTACCAGGCCACCCGCAACCCCTTGTTCAACCGGCACCTGCTGTGGCCCCAGCCCGAGGACGTGGGGCAGGTGCTGGACCGCATCGACAGCATCATCGATGCGTCGCGCAAGGGCCGGCTGAGCGCGGTGTCGGCGATGGTCAAGCAGACGGGCGAGTGGGTGTCGCTGTTCCGCTTCCAGCCGCACGCCAGCAGGAAGGATGCTGTCGAGATGGGGGTCTGGACACATGACAGGCATTGGCATGGACGCGTCAGTTTCGAGTTGGGTCGGGCCTGCGTGGATGCGGCATTTGCCCTGTCGGGCATTGCCACCCTGGTGGGAGCGGCTTCACTGGACAACAGAAGTTCGTGCCGGTTGATGGAACTGTGTGGGATGTCGCCCACAGTGCTGGTGTATCGGCCGAGCGAAGAAGGTTCTGAAGTGCAACTGCAGGAATTCGAGATCCGGCGGGCGCAATGGGCCGAGGCTCGATCGAAGCCGGCCTTTCAATCCTGGCCGGAGCGGGTCATGCCGATCCCCGCAGTGCGCAGGCCTGCAAAGCGTGAGATCGCGGCCCAAAGCGGCCCCGTGGTCGTGCCCATGGCGGCCGACTGACGCGGACAAAAAAAACCCCTGCCAAGGCAGGGGTTTGGTCGATCAAGCCCATGCCCTCCCGGGCGCGGGCTTGAGAGCCTGAGGTCAGTTCACCTCGGACAACTGATCGAGGATCGCGGGGTTCTCGAGCGTGGACGTGTCCTGGGTGATCTTCTCGCCCTTGGCCACCGAGCGCAGCAGGCGGCGCATGATCTTGCCCGAGCGGGTCTTGGGCAAGTTCTCGCCGAAGCGGATGTCCTTGGGCTTGGCGATCGGGCCGATCTCCTTGCCCACCCAGTCGCGCAGCTGCTTGGCGATGGCCTTGGCCTCGTCGCCGGTGGGGCGCGGGCGCTTGAGCACCACGAAGGCGCAGATGGCCTCGCCGGTGGTGTCGTCCGGGCGGCCCACCACGGCGGCCTCGGCCACCAGCTCGGTGCAGCTCACCAGGGCCGATTCGATCTCCATCGTGCCCATGCGGTGGCCGGACACGTTGAGCACGTCGTCGATGCGGCCGGTGATGGTGAAGTAGCCCGTCTTCGGGTCGCGGATCGCGCCGTCGCCGGCCAGGTAGTACTTGCCCTGGAAATCATCCGGGTAGTAGCTCTTCTTGAAGCGGTCCGGATCGCCCCAGATGTTGCGGATCATGCTGGGCCAGGGCTTCTTCACCACCAGGATGCCGCCTTGGCCCCAGGGCACGTCCTTGCCGGTTTCATCCACCACCGCGGCCATGATGCCCGGGAAGGGCAGCGTGCACGAGCCCGGCACCATGGGCGTGGCGCCCGGCAGCGGGGTGATCATGTGGCCGCCGGTCTCGGTCTGCCAGAAGGTGTCGACGATGGGGCAATTGCCGCCGCCCACGTGCTTGTGGTACCACTCCCAGGCGGCCGGGTTGATGGGCTCGCCCACCGAGCCCAGGATGCGCAGGCTGCTGAGGTTGTAGCTCTTGGGGTGCACCGCCTCGTTGGCCTCGGCGGCCTTGATCAGCGAGCGGATCGCGGTGGGCGCGGTGTAGAACACGCTCACCTTGTGGTCCTGGATCATCTTCCAGAAGCGGCCGGCATTGGGGTAGGTGGGCACGCCTTCGAACACGATCTCGGTGCCACCGAGGGCCAGCGGGCCGTAGGTGATGTAGGTGTGGCCGGTGACCCAGCCGATGTCAGCCGTGCACCAGAACACATCGTCGCCCTTCAGGTCGAAGGTGAGCTTGGTGGTGAGCGCCGCGTGCAGCAGGTAGCCGCCGGTGGAGTGCTGCACGCCCTTGGGCTTGCCGGTGGAGCCCGACGTGTACAGCAGGAACAGCGGGTGCTCGGCACCCACCCACTCGGGCTCGCAGGTGCTGGCGGCCTGGGCGGTGAGGTCGGCCATCCACAGGTCGCGGCCGGCGGTCATGGCGATGTCGGAGCCGGTGCGCTTGAACACCAGCACGTTGCGGATGCTGTCGCAACCGCCCAGCGTGAGCGCTTCGTCGACGATGGCCTTCAAGGGCAATTGCTTGCCGCCGCGCACCTGCTGGTCGGCGGTGATGACGATCTTGGCGCCGGTGTCCTCGATGCGGTCGCGCAGCGACTGGGCCGAGAAGCCGCCGAACACCACCGAGTGCGTGGCGCCGATGCGCGCACAGGCCTGCATGGCGGCCACGCCTTCGATCGACATCGAGATGTAGATCATCACGCGGTCGCCCTTGGTCACGCCCAGGCTCTTGAGCACATTGGCGATCTGGCAGGTCTTGGCGAGCAGCTCGCTGTAGCTGACCTTGGTGACTTCGCCGCCATCGGCTTCGAAGATCAGCGCAGTCTTGTCGCCCAGGCCGCGCTCGATGTTGCGATCGAGGCAGTTGTAGCTGGCGTTGAGCGTGCCGTCCTCGAACCACTTGAAGAACGGGGCCTGGCTCTCGTCCAGGGTCTTGGTGAAAGGCGTCTTCCAGCTCAGCAGCTCACGGGCGTGGCGGGCCCAGAAGCCGGCGTAGTCGGCCTCGGCTTCCTTGCACATGGCCTCGTAGGCCGGCATGCCCGAGACATAGGCCTTCGCGACAGCCGCGGCGGACGGTTGGTAGATCTTCAGTTCGGTGGAACCTTCGGCAGCGCTCATGCAAGTCTCCTGGATTTAATGGCAACGACAACAGCGCGCACCTTAGGCAGGGGCTCTTACGAACCCCTTACTCGGGGCGCCGGCAACGCAAAAGGCAACAGGCCGGGTTGATGGCCGACAAGCGGAGCGTGTCACATGCGCCGCCTAGAATCCACGGGATTTCCCCATGCCGAAGCCCAGCGCACCCATGACCGACCCGCATTCCACACGTCCGCCGGCCTTCAAGCTGTCACCCCTGCCCAACCTGATCTTCGCCACCCGCTGGCTGCAAGTGCCCCTGTACCTGGGCCTGATCCTGGCGCAGGCGGTGTACGTGGTCCAGTTCTGGGTGGAGCTGGTGCACCTGGTCGAAGCTTCCTTCGGCAACCAGACGGCCCTGGCCACGCTGATCAAGAGCACCGGCTACCAGGCGGCGGCCATCCTGGGGCCGGACGGCAAGATCACGGGCTACGAGCCGATCACACACTTGAACGAGACCATCATCATGCTGGTGGTGCTGGCGCTGATCGACGTGGT
>Ga0268298_10006205_pt1 | contig 10918 bp, 12 predicted proteins | sample WWTPWeurt_MetaG_FD_194462 | JGI IMG/M metagenome (GOLD analysis project Ga0268298, IMG submission 194462) | Activated sludge microbial communities from WWTP in Nijmegen, Gelderland, Netherland - WWTP Weurt | ecosystem: Engineered > WWTP > Aerobic digester > Activated sludge | place... | reverse complement strand
GGCTTCACTCCTTCGTCGCGGGCAAGTTGATTGCGGCCCGGAACTCGTCGTCTGCTTCGATGCACCTGAGATCGGCGTCTGCTGGGCCGCTCCAGCCCAAGCCCGACCGTTCGGGAAAACCGAAGCGTGCCTGCGGCCGGAGCTGCTTCACGCGGCCGCGCCGACGCAGCACATTGCCGCGGTCGATCACTACCGCACGCCGCCATGCGCAGTCATCCCCGCAACAGCCCCGAGGCCGCCACCCGCCTGGTGGCGCTGGCGATGATCGCCGACGGGCACCTGTCGGAAGGCGAGCAGACGCTCATCGACGCGGTGCGGCGCAGCTGGCCGCTCGTGCGGCAGCGCATCACGCCGCAGGCCCTCGACGCCTGATCCGCGCGCTGACGGACAGGACGCCCCACGATGCAGTTCTTCGAGCCCGTCATCCTGTTCTTCCTGCTCGGCGCGCTGGCCGGGTTCGTGCGCTCGGAACTGCGCATCCCCGGCGTGCTCTACGAGTCGCTGAGCATCTTCCTGCTGCTGGCCATCGGCCTGAAGGGCGGCGTCGAGCTGGCTCGCCATCCGCTCGCGGCGGTCGCGCTGCCGGCGCTGGTGGTGGTCGCGGCGGGCGCGCTGATCCCGCTCGTGGCCTACCCGCTGCTGCGGCGCATCGGCCGCCTGTCGCGCGCCGATGCCGGCTCGATCGCCGGCCACTACGGCTCGGTGAGCGTGGTCACCTTCGCGGTCGGCACCACCTACCTGGCGCGCCTGGGCCAGCCGGCCGAGGGCTACATGACGGTGCTGCTGGCGCTGCTCGAGTTCCCGGCGCTGGTGATCGGCGTGCTGCTGGCACGGCGCGGCGAACCCGGCACGCCCTGGAGCAAGGTGCTGCACGAGGTCTTCGCCGGCAAGAGCATCGTGCTGCTGCTGGGCGGGCTGGCGATCGGCTGGTTCGCCGGCCCGGGCGGCATCGCGCCGCTGGACCGGCTGTTCTTCGACCTGTTCAAGGGCGTGCTCGCCTTCTTCCTGCTCGAGATGGGGCTGGTGGCGGCGAGCCGCTTCGGTGAGCTGCGCCGCACCGGGCCGTTCCTGATCGGCTTCGCGATTCTCATGCCGCTCTTCGGCGCCGCGCTCGGCGTGGCCACCGGCACGACGCTCGGCCTGTCGGTCGGCGGCGTGACGCTGTTGGCGACGCTGTACGCGAGCGCCTCCTACATCGCCGCGCCGGCGGCGATGCGGCTGGCCGTGCCGCAGGCCAATCCGGCGCTGTCGATCGGCGCGGCGCTGGGCGTCACCTTCCCGTTCAACCTGCTGGTCGGCATTCCGCTGTACCACCGGCTCGCGCAGCAGGCCCTTTCCTGAGCCCACCATGAACGACACCTCCGCGACAGGGCGCCGCCGGCTCCTGACGATCGTCTGCGAGGCGGCACTCGAAGACACGCTGCTGGCCGATCTGGAGGCGCTCGGCGCGCGCGGCTGAACGGTGCCGGTCGCCGCGGCCCTCGTCGCGGCGCTGAGCGAGCGCTACGACGACGACGATTCGATGATCCTGTTCGCGGCCGACGTCGAGGCTCTGCGGCCGGAGAAGCTCCGAGGCGACGCGGGGCCGCGCCGATCCCCGCCCGTCAATCGGGCGCCGGCGCGAGATCGCGCGCCGCGGCCAGGATGCGCAGCACCAGCGGGTGGTGCAGCCCGCGCCGCGAGCGGATCGCGTGGATCTCCTCGATCAGGCCGTCGCTGCGCCCCAGCAGGCGCAGGCCGCGCATCGCTGCCAGGTCCGTGGCGCCGAGCGCCGTCACCGGGAACACGCCCAGGCCTTGCGCGGCGAACAGGCTCAGCAGCGCGCTGTCCTCGAACTCGCCGACGATGCGCGGGCGGATGTCCTGGGATTCGAACCAGCGGTCGATGCGCCCGCGCATCGCCGCGTGCGTGGTCGGCAGCAGCAGCGGCAACGTGCCCAGGCTGGCGGGGAAGGCGTCGATCTGCGCCTTGTGCACCAGCGTCGACGGCCCGTACCAGTGCACGGGCGAGACCATCAGGCGCTCGCTGCTCAGGCGCAGGTTCGAGTTCTGCGGCGCGGGCTGGCAGGCCAGCACGACGTCCAGGCGGTGCAGCGCCAACTCGGCCAGCAGGTCATCGACCTTGCCCTCGTGGCACAGCAGCTTCAGGGCCGGCGTGTCGAGCACCGGCTTGAGCAGCACGTGCGCCGCGAGCTTGGGCAGGCCGTCGGACATGCCGACCGCGAGCCGCGCCGTCTGGCCCGAAGCGGCGGCTGCGGCCTCCTCGCCGATGCGCTCGCCGAGCCGGAAGATCTCCTCGGCGCGCGCCAGCACGGCCTGGCCGGCGTCGGTGACCGCCACGCCGCGGCCGGCCGGCTTGAGCAGCTGGTGGCCGAGCTCCTGCTCGAGCGCCTTGACCTGCGCGCTGATGGTCTGGATCGCCATGTCCAGGCGTTCGGCCGCGCGCGCGAAGCCGCCTTCCTTGGCGACGACCCAGAAGTAGTACAGGTGGCGATAGTTCAGCATGTCGGTGGCCGCCCCGGTGGCATGTCGACTTCGGAAAGTCCGAAGTGGCGCTCACTGTAGCGCTGCTCGCAGCTCAGCGAGCAAACATCGACGATCGCGCTTCCGACACTGCAAGCGAAGCGCGCACCTCATGCAATTCCTCGACATCCTCTGGCTGGGCATGCCGGTCTGGATCTGGCTGACCTTCCTCGGCGCCGTGCTGGCCATCCTCGCCTTCGACCTCGGCGTCATGCACCGCGACTCGCACGAGATCGGCGTCGGCGAGAGCCTGAGGATGTCGGCGCTGTACATCGGCGTGGGGCTGGCCTGGGCCGGCGCCGTGTGGTGGATCTACGCGCACTACGCCGATGCCGGCGCGCTCGACCCGCAGATCGCTGCCGCCGCGCCCGATGAACGCGCCTGGACGGCGGTCGAGCTCTACCTGACCGGCTACCTGGTCGAGAAGACGCTGGCGATGGACAACGTCTTCATCATCTCGATGATCTTCGGCTACTTCGCGGTGCCGCGCGAATACCAGCACCGCGTGCTGTTCTGGGGCATCCTCGGCGTGATCGTGCTGCGCGCGATCATGATCGGCCTGGGTGCCGCGCTGGTGATGGAATTCACCTGGGTGATGTACCTGTTCGGCGTCGTGCTGCTGGCCACCGGCATCAAGATGCTGGTGATGGTCGACCGCCAGCCCGACATCGCCGCCAACCCGGTGCTGCGCCTGCTGCGCCGCCACCTGCGGGTCACCGACGAACTGCACGGCCAGGCCTTCACGGTGCGCCGGGCCGATCCGCGCAGCGGCAAGGCCGTGCTGTTCGCCACGCCGCTGCTGCTGTGCCTGATCCTGGTCGAGATCGCCGACCTGGTCTTCGCGATCGACTCGGTGCCGGCGATCTTCGCGATCACGCCGGATCCGTTCATCGTCTACACCAGCAACATCTTCGCCATCCTCGGCCTGCGTGCGCTCTATTTCGCGCTCGCCGCGGTGGTGCACCGCTTCCACTACCTGAAGTACGCACTGGCCCTGGTGCTGATCTTCATCGGCGCGAAGATCTTCCTCGGCGACTGGCTCTTCGACGGCAAGGTGCCGGCGGCCATCAGCCTGGGCGTGACCGGCAGCCTGCTGGCCGGCGGCATCCTCTTCTCGCTGTGGAAGACGCGCGCGGCGGCGCGGCACTGAGCACCCGGGCATCGAGGCCGGGGTGGCCCGCATCGCATCGATGCACGCGTGTCACATAGACTCGCATGCATGTCACGCAAGCCGACCACACGCTCCGCCGCGAGCGCCGCCGCTTCGTTCCACGACCAGGTGCGGCGCCTGCGCCACGATGCCATCGTCGACGTGACGATCCAGCTGCTCGCCGAGAAGGGCTACGAGGCGATGCGCTTCGAGGACGTGGCGCAGCGCGCGGCCATCTCGCGCATGGGGCTGTACCGCTATTTCGCCTCGAAGGAGGAACTGGCGGCCGCCACGATGCGCTGGCTGCAGCAGCGCACGCTGGAGGAACTCGACCGCCTCGACGCCGACCCCGCGCTCGCGGCGCGCGACCGCCTCGAAGGCCTGCTGCGCTGGGCGGTCGACATGCAGATGAACGGCCGCATGCCGACGCTGCCCTCGCGCGACTCGGCCCTCACCGAGGTGCTGACCGCCGACGCGCAGTACATGGAACTGCTCGACCGCGTCGGCAGCCGCATCGTGGCCTGGATCGAAGCCGCGCAGCGCGATGGCGACATCGATCCGGCCTGGCCCTCCGACGTGCTGCTGATGACCGTGTTCGCGCGCGCCTGCGATCCGGTGCCGCTGGTGCTCAAGGGCTTCGGCCACGACGCCGCGGCGATCGCCGACTGGGCCGTCAAGCTGCTCTTCAACGGCCTGGCGCCACCCGCGCGGCGCCCGGCGCGCCGACCCGCGTCGCGCTGAGCTGCGCCCGCCCCGCCTGCGGCGGGCACGCATCCACCCCCCCGCCGACCATCTCCGGCCGGCAAGGACGCGCTTGCCAAGCGTTTTGACGATCATGTATATTTGCTTTACATGAATGTCACACGCATCAGCCCAGCCGGTTCCGATGCCGCCGCGCCGCCGCGCGTGGCCGTCGTCGGCGGCGGCATCACCGGCCTGGCGGCAGCGCATGCGCTGAGCCGCGCCGGGCTGGCGCCGGTGCTGTTCGAGGCGCAGGCGCGGCTCGGCGGGCATGCCCACACGATCGAGGTCGAACTGCCCGACGCCGCCGGCCGCCGCGTGCGCCACGGCGTCGACGTCGGCTTCCTGGTCTTCAACGAGCGCACCTACCCGGGCTTCATCGCGCTGCTGCACGAGCTCGGCGTGCAGAGCGCGCGCTCGGACATGTCGTTCTCGGTGCAGGCGCCCGACGGCCTGAACGGCCGCGGGCCGCGCCTGGAATGGAGCGGCACGGATGCGGACACGCTCTTCGCGCAGCGCCGCAACCTGCTGTCGCCGCCGTTCTGGCGCATGCTGGCGGACATCCGGCGCTTCAACCGGCTCGCCACCGCCCTGGCCCGGGCGGATGCACCGGAGCGCACCGGCCCCGGCGCTTCGCTCGCCGGGTTCCTCGCCGCGCACCGCTTCTCGCGCGAATTCCAGGAGGGTTATCTGCTGCCGATGGTGGCCTGCATCTGGTCATGCCCGCCGGCGCAGATGCTGCACTACCCGGCGCGCTCGCTGGCGCAGTTCTGCCACAACCACGGCCTGCTGCAGATCAGCGCCCGGCCGGCCTGGTTCACGGTGCGCGGCGGCTCGCGGCACTACGTGCAGGCGCTCGCGGCGCGGCTGCCCGACGTGCGCAGCGGCTGCGCCGTGCAGGCGGCCCGGCCGCTGGCCGGCGGCGGCTGGCGGCTCGAGACCAGCGCCGGAGCGGCGGAATTCGACGCCCTCGTGCTGGCCTGCCATGCGCCGCAGGCCGCGGCGCTGCTGGGTACCGCCACGCCGGCGCGCGCACTGCTCGCGCAGCTGCGCACGCAGCCCAACCGCGCCGTGCTGCACACCGACGCCGCGCTGCTGCCGCGGCTGCGCAAGGCCTGGGCGGCATGGAACTTCGAACGCGCGCCGCGCGATGCGGACGGCGCCGGCGCGGTCTGCCTGCACTACTGGATCAACCGTCTCCAGCCGCTGCCTTTCGCGGCCGAGCTGATCGTCTCGCTCAACCCGGTGCGCGAGCCCGCGCGCGGCAGCGTGCTGTGGGAGGGTGAAGTGCATCACCCCGTCTTCGACGCGGCATCGTTCGACCTGCGCGCGCGGCTGCAGGCCCTGCAGGGGCACGACGGCCTGTGGCTGGCCGGCGCCTGGTGCGGCCACGGCTTCCACGAGGACGGCCTGCGTGCCGGCGAGGCGGCGGCTGCCGGCCTGCTGCGCGCTTGGCGCGTGGGCGCGCTGGCCCGGGCGACGGGCGCGCGCGCCGTCCGCGAGGTGCACGCATGAGCGCGCCGCGCGGCGCCGCTGCGCCCGGCGCGCTGCTCGCCTGGGGCCGGGTGCGCCACGAGCGCTTCGCGCCGCGCCACCACGCCTTCGCCTACCCGCTGCCCTTCCTGCTGCTGCCGATGCGCAGCCTGCGCGAGCGGCCCTGCGCGGCGCTGGCGCGCAACCGCCGCGCGCTGTTCGCGTTTCACGACCGCGACCACGGCGCCGGCGGCGCGGATGCGCTGGCCTGGCTCGACGCGCAACTCGCCGCGGCCGGCGTGCACGACGCCGACGGCGAGGTCTGGCTGCAGACGCTGCCGCGCATGTTCGGCTACGCCTTCAAGCCGGTGAGCTTCTGGTTCGCGCAGCGCGCCGACGGCTCGCTGGCGGCCATCGTCGCCGAGGTGCACAACACCTTCGGCGAGCGCCACAGCTACGTGCTGCAGGGCGAGGGCGTCGCCTTCGGGCGCACGCTGGCGGCGCCCAAGCGCCTGCACGTCTCGCCCTTCTTCGACATGCAGGGCGGCTACCGCTTCCGCTTCATGCGCCGCGACGAGGCCGAGGGCGTGCGCCTGGTCTCGCGCGTCGAGCTGCACGCACCGGACGGCTCGCCGCGCCTGCTGACCAGCCTCTCCGGCCACGCCACGCCGCTGACGCAGGCCGCGGTGCGCGCCTTGCTGTGGCGCGCGCCGGCGGCGGCCTGGGCCGTCACGCTGCGCATCCACTGGCAGGCGCTGCGGCTGTGGGCCAAGCGCGTGCCCTGGTTCAGCCGGCCGGCCGATCCTTCGCCCTCGCCGGCACCAACCCCGCCGACCCCTCATCCGGAGCGGATCTCGCCATGACCCTGCCGACCCCGAACGCCTCGCCGCTGCATGCCCGATCGAGCGCGGCCACGCCGCGCGCGCCCTGGGCCGCGCGCAGCGCCCATGCGCTGCTCGCGCGCATGCAGGGCGAGGCGCTGCTGCTGCACGACGCACGCGGCCCGCATCGCCTCGGCCAGGGCGAGCCGGCGCCGGGGCTGCGCCTGCGCATCCACGACGACCGGGTCTACGCACGCACGCTGCGCGACGGCGACATCGGCTTCGCCGAGACCTACCTCGAAGGCCTGTGGGACACCGAACATCTCGTCGGCCTGCTGCAGCTCTTCCTGCGCCAGCGCGAGGCGCTGCGCGATGCCGTCTACGGCCGGCCCTGGGCGCGCGTGCTGCACGGGCTGCGCCACCTGTCGAACCGCAACACGCGCGCCGGCAGCCGCCGCAACATCGGCGCGCATTACGACCTCGGCAACGACTTCTACGCACTGTGGCTGGATCCGAGCTGGAACTATTCGAGCGCCTGGTGGGGCGACACCCCCGCGCTCGGCTTCGAGCAGGCGCAGGAACGCAAGATGGATCGCGCGCTGGCCGAAGTCGGCCTGCGCGAGGGCATGCGCCTGCTCGAGATCGGCTGCGGCTGGGGCGCGCTGGCCGAGCGCGCGGCGCGGCGCGGCGCGCACCTGACCGGCGTGACGCTGTCCACCGAGCAGCTCGCCTTCGCGCGCCGGCGCCTCGGCGAGGCCGGGCTTGCGGGCAGCACGGACCTGCGCCTGCAGGACTACCGCGACCTGCGCGCCGAAGCGGCGCGCGGGCAGCGCTACGACGGCATCGTCTCGATCGAGATGGTGGAGGCCGTCGGCGAGGCCTGGTGGCCGACCTGGTTCGAGACGCTGCGCGCGTGCCTGCGGCCGGGCGGGCGCGCCTGCGTGCAGTCCATCGTCATCGCCGACGCGCTGTTCGACGACTACCGCCGCGGCAGCGACTTCATCCAGCGCCACGTCTTCCCCGGCGGCATGCTGCCCTCGCGCGCGGCCTTCGTCGAACAGGCGCGCCGCGCCGGCCTGGAGGTGGTGAACGAACTCGCCTTCGGCGGCGACTATGCGCGCACGCTGGCGCTGTGGTCGGCGGCCTTCGAAGCGAAGCTGCCGCAGGTGCGCGCGCTCGGCCACGACGAGCGCTTCATCCGCCTGTGGCGCTTCTACCTCGCCTATTGCGAAGCCGCCTTCGCGGCGCGCCAGACCGATGTCATCCAGTTCACGCTGCGCGCGCGATGAGCGCATGCCGGCGCGTCGCCGCCGCTTCCACGCCGTCGCCGCGTCCGCGCTGGGCGCGGCGGCCCTGACCCTGCTGCTGCCCCTGTCGATCATGGCCCCCACCCGCCGCGCGCTCGCCCGCAACACCTCCGACACCCCCGATGGCGCCGATGGCGAGCCCCGCCTCGGCGTGCGCGGGCGCGGCACGCTGCGCTTCATGGGGCTGGCCGTCTACGAGGCCGAGCTGGCGGTGGCCGCGGGCTTCGACCCGGCCCGGCCCGAGGCCAGCGCCTTCGAGCTCAAGCTCGCCTACCTGCGCAAGCTCTCCGGCGCGGCCATCGTCGATCGCTCGATCCAGGAGATGCGCCGCGGCGGCGAGATCGCGCCCGCCGACGAAGCGCGCTGGCGCGAATTCATGGCGCGCGCCTTCCCGGACGTGAACCGCGGCGACGTGATCGTCGGCCGCTGGCAGCCGCGCGCCGCCAGTTCGAGCTTCGCGCACAACGCCGGCGCGCCGGTGGAATTGCTCGACCCGGTGTTCGGGCCGCGCTTCTTCGGCATCTGGCTGGCGCCGCATTCGTCGCAGCCCGAGCTGCGCGAGCGCCTGCTCGGCCGTTCGGCCTGACGCCTCGCCACCCTGGCCGCGCCATGCACGCTTGCGCCACGCCAGCCGCGCTCGCCCCGTCTGCGCGCCTGCGCTACGGCGCCTGGGCCGTGCCGCTCGCCTTCGCGGCCCTGCCGCTGTATGTGCACTGGCCTGCGCACATGGCCGCGCAGCCGGGCTGGAACCTCGCCGCGCTCGGCGGCCTGCTGCTCGCGGTGCGCGTGATCGACGCCGCGCTCGACCCCTGGATCGGCCAGCGCCTGGACCGCCTGGGCGAACGCGGCCACGACTGGCTGCCGCGCCTCGGCCTCGGCGGCGCAGCGCTGATGGGGGCCGGCTGGAGCGCGCTCTTCCTGCTCGACTGGCCGCCCGGCGCGGCCGGCTGGAGCCTCGCCGCGCTGGCGCTGCTGCTCACCTCGCTGGGCTACAGCGTGGCGCAGCTGGCGCTGCAGGCCTGGGGCGTGCAGCTGGCGCAGGCAGAATCGCAGGCCGGGCCGGACCACGCGGCCGAAGCAGCGCAGGTGCGTTGGGTATCGGCGCGCGAGCTGGGCGCGCTGGCCGGCGTGCTCGTCGCCAGCCTGCTGCCGGCGCTGGCCGGCTGGCCGGCCACGGTGGCGCTGTGGTGGCTGCTGGCCGGGCTGGCCGCGTGGGCGCTGCTGCCGCTGCGCAGCGTCGCGTCGGCGCCGTGGTCCGCGCCGGTTCGCGCCGCGGCGCTCGTCGAGGCGCGCGTGCCGCCGCACACGCTGCCGCGTGCGTGGGTCGGGCCCTTGCTGGTGCAACTCGTCAGCGGCATCGCGTCGGCCGTGCCCTCCGCACTGGTGCTGCTGGTCGTCGGCGACGTGCTCGGAGGCGGGCCTTCGCTGCAGGCGCTCGCGCTGCTGCTGTACTTCGGCAGCGCGGCCGCCGCGTTGCCGCTGGCCTCGCGGGCGGTGCAGCGCTGGGGCGCGGCGCGTGCCTGGAGTCTCGGCATGGGCGCCGCAGCGCTGGCCTTCCTGCCCTTCGGCATGGCGCCGACCCCCGCGGTCTTCCTGCTCATGTGCCTGCTCACCGGTGCCGCGCTGGCGCTGGAGACGCTCGCCGGCCAGACGCTCTGGATCGCCCGCCTCGAAGCCGGCGGCGCCGCGCAGCGTGCGCGCGGCTTCGGCTGGTGGGCGCTGGTCAACAAGAGCACGCTGGCGCTGGCCGCCGGCCTGGCGCTGCCGCTCGCGCATGCGCTCGGCTACCGCGCCGCGCAGGGCGACGCCGCCGCGCACGACCCGGCCGCGCTGCTGGCCGTCTACGTCGGCCTGCCGGTGGCGTTCAAGCTCGCCGCCGCGGCGCTGTGGGCGCTGCCGCGCCATCGCAAGGAGATCGCCGCATGAACCTTCGAGCACACCAAGCCCGTCGTCGCCGCCTGCTGCTGGCCGCCCTCGGTGCCGGCGGCAGCGCGCTGCTCGGCGGCTGTGGCGCCGCGCCGCTGGAGCGCTACCGCGAGCAGACGCCCGCGCTCGACCTGGCGGACTACTTCCGCGGGCCGCTGTCGGCCCAGGGCCTGTTCGTCGATCGCTTCGGCGATGTGCGCCGGCGCTTCGTCGTGCGGATGGTGGGCGAGTGGCAGGGTGGCGACGGCGTGCTGACCGAGGACTTTCTCTACGACGACGGCGAGCGCTCGCAGCGCATCTGGCGCATCCGCAGCGAGGCGCCGCAGCGCTGGAGCGGCCGCGCCGACGACGTGGTCGGCGCGGCGCGCGGCGAAGCCAGCGGCTCGGCGGTGCGCTGGCAGTACCGGCTGCTGCTGCCCGTCCAGGGGCGCACCTGGGAGGTCGATGTCGACGACTGGATGCACCGCATCGACGCGCGCCACGTGCTCAACCGCGCGCGCTTCTCGAAGTGGGGCGTCACGCTGGGCGATGTGCAGATCGCCTTCCAGCGCGCCTGAACGCGGGCACCGCCGGCCGCACGCCATGCGCTTCGCACCCAGGCCCCTCAACCCGCCGCTGCGCGACTGGCGCGGGCGGGCGGTGTGGCTGGTCGGCGCGTCCAGCGGCATCGGCCTGGCCACCGCGCGCGCGCTGCACGCCGCGGGCGCGAAGGTGGCGCTGTCGGCACGCGGCCAGGCGCGGCTGGCCGCGGCCTGCGCCGGCCTGCCCGGCAGCCTGGCGCTGCAGGCCGACGTGACGCGGCCCGGCGAACTGCGCGCGGCCTTCGCGCAACTGCACGCGCAATGGGGCGCGCCCGCGCTGGTGCTGTACTGCGCCGGGCGCTGGGAGCCGCTGCACGCCAGCGCGCTCTCGGCCGCGGCGCTGCGCGAGCACATGGAGGTGAACTACCTCGGCGCGACGCAGCTGCTCGAGGTGGTG
>Ga0268298_10006204_pt1 | contig 10919 bp, 9 predicted proteins | sample WWTPWeurt_MetaG_FD_194462 | JGI IMG/M metagenome (GOLD analysis project Ga0268298, IMG submission 194462) | Activated sludge microbial communities from WWTP in Nijmegen, Gelderland, Netherland - WWTP Weurt | ecosystem: Engineered > WWTP > Aerobic digester > Activated sludge | place: Netherlands... | reverse complement strand
GCCAAGATGAGCATCGCGCCCTTTCGCCTGGGACTGACCGCCACCCCGGAGCGCGTGGATGGACTGGAGCGCCGCCTCGAGGAGCTGATCGGCCCGGTGGTCCTGCGCCGCGACATCGGAGAGCTGGCCGGAGAGTGGCTGGCCGACTACGAGGTCGAGACGATCTCCATTCCCCTGACCGCTGCGGCCCGCGCTGAGTATGACTCGGAGCGAGAGATCTACCGCAACTATCTCCGCAAGACGGGGATTCGGATGGGCTCACCCCAAGGATTCACAGACTTCATCCGGCGCTCGGCCGGCAGCGACGAGGGCCGCCGGGCGCTCCTGGCCTACCGGCGGCAGCGAGAGCTGGCCCTGGCCGCCGACGGTAAGCTGGACGTGCTCGAAGAACTCCTCTCCCGTCACCGCTTGGACCGCGCGCTGATCTTCACCGAGGACAACGCCATGGCCTACCGCATCGCGCGGAGGCTCCTGATCCCGCCGATCACCCACCAGACCAAGGTGTCCGAGCGCAGCCAAATCCTGGCCGCCTTCGAGCGAGGGGAGCTCGGCGCGGTGGTGACCTCCAAGGTGTTGAACGAGGGCGTAGATGTACCTTCCGCCAACGTGGCGATCATCATCTCGGGGAGCGGCTCCGTGCGCGAGCACGTGCAGCGCCTGGGCCGAATCCTCCGCAAAGGAGAGGGCAAGCGCGCGCTCCTCTACGAGCTGATTACGGACGACACTGCCGAAGGTTTCATCAGCGCTCGGCGCCGCGCGCACGAGGCCTATACGAAGGCTCCCGAGTAGGTTATGGGCTGGGCGATGCGAAAAATCCTCCTGCTCAGCGCCCTGACCATCTTCGCCGCCTGTGAGGAGAAGCCGAAGAACCTAGCGCCCAAGACCGAAGCCCCTCTGACCGCCGCCAAGCCAGCCACCGCGATGGCCATGAGCTTCGCGATCGACACCTCCTCGAGCGCCGTGCATTTCTTGATGGAGGCCCCCATCGAGAAGATCCATGGCGACGTCCCCGGCGGCGTCAGCGGTGAGATCTTCGTGGATCTGAAGGACCTGACCAAGACCACCGGCCTGGTGAAGGTCGACCTCTCCAAGCTCGAGCTCTTCCAGCAGAAGCTCGACGAGGGCAGCAAGCAGTTCGGCGAGAAGACCAAGAACGATACTCAGAATATGCACGCCCGGGCTTGGCTCGAGATCTCCGAAGATACTCCGGCCGACGTGCGGGCCAAGAACGCCAGCGCCGAGCTGAAGCTGAGCTCCGCCGCCAAGCTCTCGGCCACCGATGTCACGACCCTCCCGGGCACCGAGCGCAAGGTCGCCGCCGAGGTCATGGGCCAGTTCGTCCTCCACGGGCGGGAAGTCCAAAAGACGGTCGCGGTCGAGGTCACCTTCGGCTTCGCCGGGGACAAGCCGGCTTGGGTTCGGGTGAAGTCGGTCAAGCCCTTGGTCATCGGCCTCGAAGAGCACGACGTGAAGCCGCGCGAGGCCTTCGGTAAGTTGGCCCAAAAGACGCTGGCGGCCCTGGGGAACAAGGTCACCGCCGAGGTCCCGGTGGAGATCGACCTCCTGGCCAAAGTGAAGTGAAGTGCTGAGCGCGGATCTGGTACGGGCGCGGCGACGCGGTGAAACGCTGGAGCTGCGCCCCCTCTCCGCCAAAGAGCAAGCCAGCGCGCTCCTGATCTCCCAGCAGATCCTGGAGGAGTATCGCGGTGCCAAAGGTAAGACCCGCGCGGCGCTGGAGGCCGCGCTGAACGAGATCCCGGTCGCCGCCCGCGATCGTAAGCTGTACCTGGCGCTCAAGAAGCGCATCGACGACCAGGCCACCTGGAGCGAGGCGCCCGAGCGCGATCCCCAGATCCTCCGCCGCCACGTCTTCCTGGAGGCCGCCCGGGCCAGGAGAGAAACGGGCACCATCGATCGCGCGGCGATCTTGAGCAGCTCGGAGGCGCTCCTTGGCCTCCCGGCGGGGACGCTCGAGCACCAGCTCTACTCCGATCTGCGGGAGGCCCAGGAACTGCTGCTGCCTCCGGCGCTGAAGGCGGAGGCCTTGGTCGAAACGCATGATCTGGCCCAGGCGCAGGCGGTGTTGCTGCGAGCGACCCGGGTCAGCGTGGACGTCTCCTGCTCCAGCCCGGCGGCCTATCGGGCCCTCTTTCGTAAGTTGAAGTTTCTCCGGCTCCTGTTTCAACTCCAGAAACTATCTCGAGGTTATCGCCTCGAGATCGACGGCCCTTATAGTCTCTTCGACGCGGTGACAAAGTATGGGTTGGCGCTGGCCCAGCTCCTGCCCGCCTTGGAGGCCACCGAGCGCTATCGCCTGGAAGCCGAGCTCTCCTGGGGCAAGCAGAAGGAGCGGCTGAAGTACCTGCGCGAAGGCGGCCGCGGCGGTGCGGAAGTAGAGAAGAGCGAGCTCCCCGATGAGGTGCGGGTCCTGCTCGAGCGCCTCGAGGCCCAAAAGGCGCCGTTCACGGTAGAAATCGCGGAGGAGCTGATCGACGTGGAGGGAGGCGTGCTGGTCCCCGATCTGCGCTTCGTCTCCGAGGAGACCGGGGTCATCGTCTACCTGGAGGTGCTGGGCCACTGGAGCCGGGCGGCGGTGTGGCGGCGGGTGGAGCTGGTGAATCAGCCCCGCTTTACGGCGCGGATGCTGTTCGCGGTCAGCGAGCGGTTGCGGGTCAGCGAGGAGGTGCTCCCCGCCGAGGCTCCCGCCGAGCTCTACGTCTACAAAGGGGTGATGAGCGCCAAGAGCATCCTCGAGCGGGTCGCGCGGCTCAGCGCTGCGGATCGGGTGACAAGCTGACGCCGCCCGACACGAGGAAGGCCATCGCGTCTGCGGCCTCGATCGCCACCGGGCGCACGCGCTCGGCCGGCACGAGGATCGTCATCCCCGCGAAGGCATAAGACTGCGGCAGGTACACCGCCACCAGGCCCTTGAGTCCGAACTGCTCGAGGTTCTTCTGGGTGACGAAGCCGAGCACCGAGATGCCCTGCCCGGCGAAGAGCTCCACCAGCACCGGCACGTCAAAGCGCCGCTTCTCGCCGACGAACGCCGAGAGCAGGTCCTTGACCGCGGTGTAGATCAGCTTGGCCAAGGGCAGCCGCTGAAAGACTCGATCGACCGCTTTGGAGAGCGATCCAGCGAAGAAGTTCGAGACCATGAAGCCCGCCAGCGTCGTGCCCGCCACCAAGAGGGCGGCGCCGACGCCAGGGATTGAGATGCGCAGCCAGCTATCGATCATCAGAAAGGCGCTGACGAAGACATAGAGCGTGACCGCGATGGGGACGAGGAAGAGGAGCCCCTGGAGGAAGTAATTTACGAGCCGCTTCACCCGGCGGAGGCTACCACACGCGCTGAGCGCAGCGAGCGCGCCCGCAGGCAGTTCATCCCGCCGCGAACGGGCCCAGACGCCCTCAGGCGCGGACGTGCTGCTTGATCACCGAGACCACCCGCTCCCGCTGGGCGTCGCTCAGCTCGCCGTAGATCGGGATGGAGACCACCTCGGCCGAGGCCTTCTCCGAATGGGGGCAGTCACCGATCTTGCCGCCCACGTTGGCGAAGCACTTCTGGAGGTGCAGCGAGAGGGGATAGTACACGGCAGCGCCGATCTTCTCGGCCTTCATGCGGTTCAGGAACTCCTCACGGCGAGGGACCCGGATCGTGTACTGGTTGAAGATGTGCCGCATCCCGGGCACGCGATAGGGCCGCACGACCTCGGGGACCTCGGCCAGGAGGCGATCGTAGTGGTCGGCGCTCTTCATCCGGCCACGGTGCCAAGCCTCGAGGTGCGGGAGCTTCACCTTGAGCACCGCCGCCTGGATGGTGTCGAGCCGGGAGTTCAGGCCGACCATGTCGTAGTAGTAGCGCTCCTTGCCGGTGCCATGGACGCGTAGCCGCTTCAGCTTGTCGGCCCAGCCATCGTCATTGGTGACGACCATGCCGCCATCGCCAAAACACCCCAGGTTCTTCGAAGGAAAGAAGGACAGCGTGCCGATGTCACCAAAGTTGCCCGCGAAGCGCTCGCCCTCTTTGCTGCCGATCGCCTGGGCGGCGTCCTCGATCACCTTGAGGCCATGACGCTGAGCGATCGGGAGCAGCTCGGCCATCGGCGTCATCTGGCCGAACAGGTGGACCGGGATGATCGCCTTAGTCTTGGGGGTGATCTTGGCCTCCACCAGCCGGGGGTCCAGGTTGAAGGTCCGGGGATCGATGTCCACGAAGACCGGGTCCGCTCCGACGCGGGCCACGGCGCCGGCGGTGGCGAAGAAGGAGAACGTGGTGGTGATCACCTCATCGCCCGGTCCGACGCCCAGCGCGTTGAGCGCCAGCACCAAGGCGTCCGAGCCGTTGGCGCAGCCGATCGCGTGTTTCACCCCTAAATACGAGGCGATCTGGGCCTCAAACTCCCCGACCTCAGGGCCCATGATGAAGGCCTGACTCTGGATCACGGCGTCCATGGCGGCCTTGATTTCGGCCAGGATCGGACGGTGCTGGGCGTCGAGGTCCAGCATAGGAATCGCTTCGGTCACGGGCCGGACCTTTGCGCGGGCTCCCGGGCTGGTCAAGTCTAGTGTCCTGGCTGAAAAGTACGGATCAAGTCGCGCCGGCCCTCGTCGCCCCAGGTCGCCCCGCGCCTTCGGCGCCCTTCGGGCACTCCGCTGCGCGTATGGCCCGATACGCTTCGCTCCGTGCGGCGCGACCTGAGACGACGATTGCTCGGCGGGACTTTGATCGTACTTTCCAGCCAGGACACTAGAGCGCCGAACCGGTAATCAGACCGGCTGCGGCCGAAGATGCCGTCATTCCTGGGCCAAACCTGCCGCTCCGCTCCTCGGAGTACATCGAGTACGCCTCCGGTGCTTGCGTCACGTTTGGCCCATGAATTTAGGCCTCTTCGCCCTCGCTACGGTCCGATTAGCGGTTCGGTGCTCTGAGCGGTTGTCGGATGCGTGCGCTTCCTGCAAGCTACCCCGGCCATGAAGCCAAAGCTCGACCTGACGAGACCAATCACCGCGGCGGAGCCGGGCCAAGTCGCGGGGGCAGACCTGCCGCTCGTCAACGTCGCCGAGAGCAAGGCGAAGCAGAGCGGTGATGAGTATGGCATCAACGGCCCGCGCGGCTTCTTCGCGCTCGACCAAACGACCGCCGAGGCCGCGGCCAAGGCCACCTTCGCCAGCGCGACGCGGCTCTTTGAACGGGCCGTCGAGGGCTTCAACGTCCTCGAGCACCGGGCGCCCCTCACAGGCCCGCAGGCCGAGCGCGCCCTGGCGTTGCTGGGCCAGATCGAGAAGATCCACCACGATCTGTCGATCCCGGGCTTTGGCAGCTCGGCCGCCGACGCCGGCCTCGGCAAGGACGTCCGCGAGCTGAAGGCCGACCTCGCGGAGCTGTTCTCCTCCTTTCGTGATCGGATCGAGGCCTCTCCCTCGGGGACCGAGCACGCCAAGGCGCGGGTGCTGGCCGAGGCCTTCGTACGACTCTCGGAGGGGGTGCTAGGACCAAGCGAGCCCTCGCTGAAGATCGGCGCGATCCCGGCGCTCCCGCTGTCAGAGCAAGCGCTGGCCGTCGCCGAGCAAGCCGTGCGCTACTATGAGCGGGCGGCCGTGGCGCCCACTCACTTCGCGAAGGTCGTCTTGTATGGCGCGCGGCTGAAGAGCGATCTCGCCAAGCTCGAGGAGATCGCTCCGCAGGACCCCGCGGCCAAGGCCTTCGTCAAGACCATGCAGGGACTGAACGATCGGCTCTTTGGGGCCTACGGCGAGGCGGCCAAGAGCTTCGAGCAGGCGCTCGCCCTGGTGGGCGGCAAAGAGGCCTCGATCGAGTACAACCTCGCGACAGCCCTGGCGCTCGAGGGAAAGGGAAAAAAAGCGCTCGAGACCCTGGAGGGCGCGATCGCGGACGCCACCACTCCAGCCCAGGCGACGCAGCTCCGCGAGATGGCGGCGGTCGACCCCGCGATGTGGCACCTCCTCGGCGAGCCCGCCTATCACGCGCTCGTCGCGCCGGTGGGCGGCTCGAAGCTCACCCAGCAGGAGGGCGTGCGCGATCACCGCGATCGCCAGCTCCACCAGAGCAAGGCCTGGATGTACCACCTGAGCGGAGTCATCACGCGGCAAGATCTCGACGAGGAGTTCGCGCTGCTGCGCGAGAAGACCTACGCCGACCTCAAGAGCGGCGTCGCGCTGGTGTGGGACGCCGAAGGCCGAGGCGCGATCATCGCGGAGCAGGTCCCCATCAACGGCGTGGTCAGCGATATGCAGCTCGCGACGCTCGCGGAAGGCCCGGGACGCTGGGAGGTCACGATCCACGGCGGCGATCGCTTGGTGTTCGATCCGCTGGCGCTCCACCGCTTGCTGGGGGACATCAAGCTGCGCGATCACGAGCTCAGCACCCCCGCGGCCTGAGCTTCGGGTTTTGCGACGGCTTGGCTTTTTCCTCGCCACGTCTGGGCGGCCTTGGTAGTGCGGCCTAAATGGTCCTACGCCTTGCCGTCGTCGGCTGCGGGAGCTGGGGTATCAACCACGTTCGCGCCGCGACCCGCCTGACCGGCGCGGAGCTGGTGGTGACCTGCGATCCGAACCCGCGAGCCCGCGAGCGTGCGGCGAAGGTTGCCCCGGACGCGCGCTTGGTCGCGCAGGCCGAGGAGGTATACGCCGATCCCGCCGTCGATGCCGTGATCATCGCCTCCCCCGCGAAGACTCACGCCAGCTTGACCCAAGCGGCGCTGGAGGCCGGGAAGCACGTGCTGGTCGAGAAGCCCTTTGTGCTCGAGCCGGGCGAAGGCGAGAAGCTGGTGGCCCTCGCTGAGTCGAGCGGCCGCACGCTGATGGTCGGTCACCTCCTCCGCTATCACCCCTATTTTCGCAGCTTGGTCGAGCGCGTCCGCGCCGGTGAGCTCGGCCGCCTCCACTACCTCTACTCCGAGCGCGTCAACCTCCCGCCGATGCGGGAAGGCGAGAACGTGCTGTGGTCCCTGGCGCCGCACGATGTCTCGATGATGTGCGTGCTGATGGAGTCTGAGCCCGTCGAGGTGTCATCGACGGGGCAGGCGTTCCTTCGCCCAGGGATTGAGGACGTGGTCTTCGCCACGATCCGCTTCGCCAACGAGGCCGTGGGGCACCTCCACGCCTCCTGGCTCGACCACCAGAAACGACGCCGGCTCACCGTGGTCGGCTCGAAGAAGATGGCAGTGTTCGATGACATGGAGCCCAGCGAGAAGCTGCGGATCTACGACAAGGGCGAGCAGCCCAGCGGCTTCGATCCCTTCGAGCGCTCCGCCGTCGGGGACATCCACATCCCAGCGATCCCGATGATCGAGCCATTGGCCGCCGAGCAGCAGCACTTCGTCGACTGCGCCCGGAGCAACCAGCGCCCAGAGACCGACGGCCGAGAAGCGCTGCGCGTCGGCCGCTGCTTGGTCGCGGCGACCGAGTCGCTGCGCTCCGGGGGCAAGCCCGTTCGCCTATAAGGAAACATCGATGACCCACGTACACGAGACCGCCAAGCTCCACCCTTCCGTCGCCCTCGGGCACTACACGGTCGTCGGCAAAAACGTCGAGATCGGGGAGGGCTGCATCATCGGCTCCCATGTGGTGATCCACGACGACACCAAGATCGGGCGCTTCGTTCGGGTCGACGACCACGTGGTGCTGGGCAAATCTCCGATGAAGGCCGTGAACTCGGCGACGACGACCATCAAGCCCCTGGCGCCGCTCGAGATCGGCGATGAGTGCCTGATCGGGACCAGCGCGATCATCTACCGGGGCGCCAAGCTCGGCCGAAAGTGCATGGTCGCCGACCTGGGGGGGGTCCGGGAGGAGGTCACGATCGGCGAAGGGACCATCGTAGGTCGCGCCGCCTACGTGGAGAACCAGTCCACCATCGGCAGCTACGTGAAGCTCGAGACCTTCGTCTATGTGGCCGCCTACTCCTCGGTCGGGGATCGGGCCTTCCTGGCGCCGATGGTCACCGTCACCAACGACAACTTCGTGGGCCGGACCAAGGAGCGCTTTGAGCACTTCAAGGGTATTACTGTAGAGCGGGGCGGTCGGATCGGCGCCAACGCGACCCTCCTGCCCGGGGCGGTGGTGGAGGAGGATGCGCTCGTGGGTGCGGCCTCGGTCCTCCGCGGACGAGCTCCAGCGCGGAAGATCAGCTACGGTCAGCCCGCCAAACCCATGCGCGACGTCCCCGAGGCTCAGCTGCTCGAAAACCAAGGCTGGGCGGATGTGACCCCCAAAAAGTAGCGCACGGAGATGTTCCGTCCCGGTAGCGCTGACCAAGGTTTCGAGCTATTAGGGTCCCAAGCCAATGAGGGTCGTGGGGATCAGCGCGTGTGTGCCAAAGACGATTGTCCCGGCGACCGCGGCATATGAGCGGTTCCCCAAGGCCGAGGTTGATCGGATCATCGCCAATATTGGCGTGAAACAGCACCGGGAGACCGATGCCACCCAGACCGGCGCCGACCTCAGCGTCATCTCCGCCGAGCGGCTGCTCGAAGGCATCGGTTGGGCCAAGGAGAGCGTCGACGCCCTTGTCTACGTGACGCTCTCGCTCGATCACATCGTGCCCGGCACGTCGACCAAGATGGCCGCGGATCTCGGCCTGCGCAACGGCGTCTTGGCCTTCGACATGATCCTGGGCTGCTCGGGCTACACCCACGGGCTCCTGATCTGCGAGGGCCTCCTTGCCTCCGGCTTGGTCAAGCGGGTCCTGCTCTGCTGCGGTGAATCCAGCACCGGACGCTTTCGGCCGGGCACGCGGGAGTGCACGACCTCGGCCAACCTCGGCAACGCCCTGCTCTTCGGTGACGCCGGATCCTGCACCGCGCTCGAGGCAGGGCCCACCGAAGTCCGCGCCAAGACCTTCGGCTGCGACGGCACCGGCTACGAGAACATCATCATCCCGGCTTTCGGCGCGCGCGTGCCCGGCAGCCCGGAGCACTTCGAGTATCGACCCGACGCCAAGGGCGACCTGCGCCGGCCGGCCGACCTCTACCTCAACGGCGCCGAGATCTTCACCTTCAGCATCCGGCGCGTTCCGCCCATGTTCGACGAGATGCTGCGGCTGACCGGCTGGACGCCCGACGACATCGATCAGTTCATCTTCCACCAGGCCAACAAGTTCATGCTGGATTTCCTGAGAAAGAAGCTGAAGTTGCCGGAGACCAAGGTGCCGATCTCCATCGACGAGTTCGGCAACACCTCCAGCGTCTCGATCCCGCTGACCATGGTGACCCGCTGCGAAGCCGCCATGGCCAAGCCGACCAAGTGGCTGCTCCTCGGCTTTGGGCTCGGCTTCTCCTGGTCGTCGGTGGCGCTCGATAGCGCGGGGATCCTCAGGCTCCCGCTGATCGAGGCCTGAGCCTTGGCCAACACCTTCGATCATTCGGTCGTCGGTCGGCGCTTCGGCCCGATCCCGTTTCACTACGACACCGCCCGGGTCTCCTTGTTCGCGCTGGCGTCCGGGGCGACCGAGGCCGATCTCGATCTCGTCCTCGAGACACGGGGCCCAAAGCCGCTGCCGAGCTTCGGCGTGGTAGCGACCAGCGAGCCCATGTCCCAGGCGATGGTGGCCCTGGGCGGCAACCTCCTCTTTCGCCTCCACGCCGCCCAGCGCGTGCGCCTAGAGCGGCCGATCCCGGCCTCGGGCAGCCTGGTGACCAGCGCCTGGGTGGAGCGGATCTTCGACCAAGGCAAAGGAGCGCTCGTCCTCCTGCGCGGGGAGGCCCATGACGCGACCGGCGAGCTGATCCTTGAGACCGAGATGGAGATCTTCTATCGGGCCCACGGTGGCTTCGGCGGCGAGCAGCGCCCGGAGCCACCGCCCTTTTTTGCCCCAGGGGACCGGCCGCCGGACTTCGCGGTCGACGGTCAGACCGCGCCCACCCAGGCGCATCTGTACCGGCTCGCCTCGGGAGACTTGAACGCCATCCACTCCGACCCAGCCGTGGCCAAGAAGGTGGCCTTGCCCCGGCCGATCCTGCACGGCATGTGCACCTTCGGCTACGGCGCCACGGCGATCGCCCGCGTCCTCGCTGGCGGAGATGCCACGGCGATCACCGCGATCGAAGGGCGCTTCACCAAGGCGGTCTTCCCGAGCGAGCGCCTCACTACCGAGATCTGGCGGCTCTCCGAACGCGAGGCCGTCTTCCGGGTGCGCTCCAGCGGCCGAGGCGAGATCGCGATCGACCTCGGTCGAGTAGTCCTTGCCTAAGCCGACCCAGGTGAGGATCTTCCCCGGCGCATGGCCGCCGAAAAAGAGGCAAAAACGCCTTCCAAACAGGGTCCGTCGAAGGAGAGCTTCCTCGACGCCTACGCGGGGTTCATCGGTCCCGCCGTCGCAGTGGTCGCCGCCGGTCTGCTCTACGTCCTCTACCAAGAGCAGCTGATCTCGGAGGCCGGGGCTGGGCTGGCCGTCGCGCTCGGCGTGGGCCTGCTCTGCTCGAGCTTCGTCTACTCCGCCGCCGTGAGCACCGCCAAGAACGCCGGCGATCGCAACATCGGCCTGGTCTTCTCCGGCCTCACGCTGGTCCTGACCGGCGGCCTCTCCGCCTACGCGATCACCCCCGGCGCGCCCTCGGCCCAGGCCGAGCTCCAGGGGGTGGGCGAGACCATGCCCCTCCCGGCGGGCCTGGACGGCTCGGTGCGCCTCTTGGTCCACGGCGACATCGGCGGTGAAGAAGAGGCCACCATCAACTTCGAGCTCGGCGGCGGCGAGAAGCCCATCGCCGGGCACCTCGTCCGCAAAGTGGGCCTGAGCCGCTCGCGCAAGGGCGTGCGCAACCGCGTCGCCACCGAGCAAAACAGCGCCTTCCTGGGCGCGACCTTGAACAGCTCGGAGCACGCGCTCACGCTGAAGTCGCTCAATGGGCCGCTCAAGGGCAGCCTCCACGTCTCGGTGTACAAGGACTACCTCCCCCGGC
>Ga0268298_10006203_pt1 | contig 10919 bp, 10 predicted proteins | sample WWTPWeurt_MetaG_FD_194462 | JGI IMG/M metagenome (GOLD analysis project Ga0268298, IMG submission 194462) | Activated sludge microbial communities from WWTP in Nijmegen, Gelderland, Netherland - WWTP Weurt | ecosystem: Engineered > WWTP > Aerobic digester > Activated sludge | place... | reverse complement strand
GAGTACCAACCTTGGAACCTATTTCAATTACACTTTTAATGAGAAAGTTTTTGAACTCACTAGAAATGAAGTTCAGCTTGAACCCAATGATGATGAAAAATTGTATTTCGCTTTTCACCTCAACGTGATGGAAATACTCGACAATATCAAACTTGGAATTGATCAGGAAAATCCCCCGTCAGAAAATCAGCAGCGTTTTGGACTGGGTATTGTAGAAGGACAAATTGAAGAAGTAAAAATTATGGCCAATGTGGAAGACATCAATTTTGAACTAAGACTGGAAGATGAAACAAATATGGTTGCTGATGGCGGAATTTTTATGAAAAATAAAGAAGGACACTCCATGATTGAAAGTATGTCATTTGGAACTGCAGCGGTTTTGTTTATTGCTGAGTTTATTGCTAACCCAACAACAACCGAGGAAGAATTTTAATTCTTTTCGTTCCTCAAGGGGAGAAAAGTTAAAGTTCTTCAACCAACTTTACAAAATAATTTCTCATCTCCAGCATTCTGGAGCCATACCAGCTAAACATTTCTCCGTCAGCAAAAATAATTTTGGCATTTGTAAGCTGATTAAGTTCTATTGAATGCGCTTTTTTGAATGGAAATGGCTCTGAGCTTAAAATAATCAAATCAGCATTTAACGCGGCAATTTCTTCGTTGCTTAAGCTTTGATATCTGCATTCGTCATCTACCAGCACATTCTGCATTCCAAGCTTTTTAATAATATCTCCAATGAATGTTTTTTTACCTGCAGCCATAAACGGATCAGCCCAAATCAGATAAAGCACTTTCTTCTGGATGGGTGGAAAATTTGTAAATGAACTCTGAATTTGCCTGATAAGGGAATTTGTGATTTTTTCTTTGTTAGTTAGTTTACCAATATCTCCAATCATCTGAAGTGCATCTTCTACGGTGAAAATATCACTCATGTAAACAGGATATTTTTCTTTGAGTGCTAAAATATCTTCCGGTGAATTTTCTTCCTTGTTGCCAATAATCAGGTCAGGTTTCAGTTCATCAATAATTTCAAGATGAATATTTTTTGTTCCTCCAATACGCGTTTTTGATTTAAACCAGTCATCCGGATGAATACAAAATTTAGTTATGCCAACTACCTCATTCTCCAATCCCAAATAATACAAAAGCTCCGTTTGAGATGGCACCAAAGAAACAATCCGCTCCGGAAATTTTTCCAGGCGGATTGTATAATTCATTTGATCTTTCAGTTCAATCATTTATGCATAGGCATTGATCAGATCATGACGGGTAACAATGTGGTGTTTACCATCACCCAAATCAACCAGTACCGCCGGAACTTGTTTGTTTATTTTTTTTGAAATTTCATCAAGCGTTGCTTTTGCACTGACAACAGGCAAAGCCGGCAACATCACTTTGCTGATTGGCGAATTGATCAAATCGCTGTTTTCAATAATTTGCTGATAAAGTGTTGTATCATCTACTACACCTACAAATTGATTATCTTTTGTAACCGGAATTTGAGAAATGTTGAATTTTTTCATTTTTGCAACCGCATGTGAAACCAATTCTTCTGTTCCACAAGTTACCAGGTCTTTATTTGAATGTTTTGCAACCACGTCAGAAGCCGTTTTTAATCCTTCATCCAAAAATCCGCGCTCACGCATCCAGTCATCATTAAACATTTTACCTACGTAACGGCTTCCGTGATCATGGAAAAGAACTACAACTACATCTCCTTCCTTGAATTTATCTTTCAGTTGCAGTAATCCGGCTAGTGCAGCACCTGCTGAGTTTCCAACAAATATTCCTTCCTCACGCGCAAGACGGCGTGTCATTACTGCGGCATCTTTATCTGTTACTTTTTCAAACATGTCAATCACATCAAAATTGACATTCTTTGGAAGAATATCTTCTCCAATTCCTTCTGTGATATAAGGATAAATTTCATTCTCATCAAAAATTCCTGTCTCTTTGTATTTTTTAAAAACAGATCCATAGGTATCAATTCCGTAACATTTGATATCTGGATTTTTCTCTTTGAGGTATTTTCCAATTCCAGAAATGGTTCCACCCGTTCCAACACCAACAATAAAGTGAGTTATTTTTCCATCTGTCTGATCCCAGATTTCAGGACCCGTTTGCTCATAATGCGCTTTAGTATTTGAAAGATTATCATATTGATTCACATACCATGAGTTAGGCGTTTCCTTGGCAAGTCTTCTTGCAACTGAATAATACGATCGAGGATCTTCAGGAGCAACAGCGGTTGGACACACAACCACCTCAGCACCAACAGCACGAAGAATATCCATTTTCTCTTTACTCTGCTTATCATTCAATACACAAATCAATTTGTATCCCTTGATGATACACGCCAACGCTAATCCCATTCCGGTATTCCCTGAAGTACCTTCAATTACGGTTCCGCCCGGTTTAATTAATCCTGCTTTTTCAGCATCCTCTACCATGGTTAAGGCCATACGGTCTTTTACTGAGTTACCGGGATTTGTAGTTTCCACTTTAGCAAGCACGGTTGCTTTAATGTCTTTGGTGATTTTGTTCAAACGAATCAATGGCGTATTTCCGATTGTTTCCAGAACGTTATTATAAACTTTCATGTAATTGATTTGAAGAGCCAAATTTAAGGAATCTGCAAGAGCACCTGACTAATGTGAAAAAAAAAGAGGCCTCGGAAATCCGAAGCCTCTCTTTATAAAATTATTCTAACCTACTAGAAGTAGAACATCATATACAATGAACCACCGAAGTTATCAGTGTCAATTGACAATCCGCTGCTTCCTGCAGTTTTAGTTTCATACCAGATGGTTTCTCCGGTTGGAACTGCTGAAGTAGCTGACCAATATTCCATTCTGCTGGTAGTTTCTCCAGTTTTACCGTATGAAGCGCCCCATCCGAACTCAGTTCCGATACAGATTTTTGGTAAAACGTAGTACTCAACACCAATGAAACCTCTTAAACCGATTCCATTGTAAGCACCACCATTTTGTGAAACCATACGTGTTCCAAGCGCACCTTCAGTATTTACAGAACCCCAAGGCCACCATGTAGTAGCAGTTGGTGCCTGATTTCCGATACCATATGCGTTTCCATACGAATAGTCAGTATTCACACCACTTGAGTGCATGAACATTAACTCACCACCGTAGATACCACGAAGACGATTTTTACCTCTTCTGAATTCATAACCAGCACCAACGTTGATGTCTGTAGAACGAGAAACGTAAGAATCCATCACCAATGAGTCTGGATTACCAGCACGGTCATTGAATACATAATTGTTATATGTCCAATTGTACTGACCAATTCTCAGTTGAGCGCGAATTGCGTTGTCATCAGAAAGCATGTATTTTCCAAACAAGGTTTGACCAGCCCAGTAGTTAACGAATTTGTTACCTGCCATGAACGTGTTACCTGTATTTCCGTTGAAAGCATTTCCGATATAGTTAATTAAAGGAAGCGCATTCATACCGACACCCCATTCACCTGAAACGGGCATCATGTCAACACCATTCTTGTTTTGAATCTGTTCATTTTGTGCAAATGAAGCAGCTGAAAAAACAAGAGCGAGTGACACTCCTAATATTCTTTTCATATTTTCTTATTTAATGATTAAGTAAGACAATTATTAATCGTTGTAGGTGTAATCGTTGATTGTAACCGCACCGTCATATACAGAAACCCAATACGTAGATCCCATATAGAATGTAGTTGTTTGGTTGTTACCACCTGACAATTGATTGTCTGTGTAATCATTAAATCTTAATTCAACATCGATTGTTTCATTGTAGCAAGGTACTGTAATTGAATAAGCACCATTTGTACCGATTGTTGTTGTGTATTTCATTTCAGGGTAATCATAAGATGCATCTGGAGTAGGATCCAAATCATAACCGTCAACAACTGCAGTAACAGTTACACCTGATTTTGCATACTCAGGATTAAACTGATAAAATCCCCACTGATCTGTGTCATTGTCTTCGTTGGTGTTAGCCCAAAGCGTACCTTGGATTGTAGCAGAACCTGGTTCAGCCGGAGCAACTGGCTCTTCTTTTTTACAACTTACAAATGCAATTGCACTGATAGCAAGTGCAGCAAAAATTTTTCTTTTCATAACAAAATTTTAAGTTAATACAGGGCCAAATATACGACTAAATGGTATAAAGTCAAGACTAAACACCCTGATTTATCCTACCAAGCATGTTGATAAGAATCAGGAATTATTTCAACCCCTCATAAACAGGGCTTTTCACCAAAGTTAATTAACCAATTTTTTAAATCTAACACGTTTAGGCTCGGTATCACCCAGGCGCTTTTTACGGTTTTCTTCATAGTCAGTGTAAGAACCCTCAAACCAATAAACCGATGAGTTATTTTCAAATGCCAGAATGTGCGTACAAATTCGATCTAAAAACCAACGGTCGTGTGAGATTACCACAGCACAACCTGCAAAATTTTCAATTCCTTCTTCCAGCGCACGGATAGTATTTACATCCAAATCATTGGTAGGCTCATCCAATAAAAGCACATTAGCCTCTGTTTTTAGAGTCATTGCCAGATGCAAGCGGTTTCTTTCACCACCGGATAGAACACCAATTTTTTTATTCTGATCTGGTCCGTTGAAATTAAATCTGCTCAAATACGCTCTGGACAATATTTTCTGTTTACCGATCTCTATGTATTCCGTTCCACCCGTTACAACTTCAAAAACGGTTTTTTCCGGATCCATGGATTTATGATCCTGGTCCACATAACCAATTTGAACAGTATCCCCAACTTTGAACTCCCCTTTATCAGGCATGAGTTCTTTCATGATCATTTTGAAAATGGTGGTTTTACCTGCACCGTTTGGTCCAATAATTCCAACAATTCCGTTTGGAGGCAAATTGAAGTTCAGATCTTCATACAATACTTTATGTTCAAACGCCTTAGCTACGTGGACTGCCTCAATGACATTGGTTCCCAAACGCGGACCATTTGGAATTGGCAACTCCAGTTTTTCCTCTTTCGCTTTTCCTTCTTCAGCCAGTAATTTATCGTAGTTATTTAAACGGGCTTTATTCTTGGTCATTCGTCCCGCCGGCGTCAGTTGCACCCAGGCAAGCTCACGTTCAAGAACTTTTCTTCTTTTACTTTCTGCTTTTTCTTCCTGAGCCATTCGTTTCGTTTTCTGATCCAGCCATGAAGAATAATTTCCTTTCCACGGAATTCCTTCTCCGCGATCAAGTTCCAGAATCCATCCGGCTACATTATCTAAGAAATAACGGTCGTGCGTAATGGCAATTACCGTTCCCGGATAATGCTGCAAAAAGTTTTCCAGCCAGTCAACTGATTCAGCATCCAGGTGGTTTGTTGGCTCATCCAGTAAAAGAATGTCGGGATTTTTCAACAATAATCTGCAAAGCGCAACACGTCTTTTTTCACCGCCTGATAATGTTTTCACTAATTGTTCTTCCGGCGGACAACGTAATGCATCCATGGCTCTTTCAAGCTTTGTATCCAGATTCCAGGCATCAACCTGATCAATTCTTTCTTGCACTTTTGCCTGGCGCTCTATTAGTTTTTCCATTTTATCCGGATCATTCATGATGGCTTCATCCATGAATGAATTATTGATGTCTTCAAACTCTTTTAAAAGATCTACAGTTTCCTGTGCTCCTTCCTGAACAATTTCTTTGACTGTTTTATTGAGATCAATTTCTGGTTCCTGTGCCAGATATCCAATACTGTAATCCTGATTAAAAACTACATCACCCTGATATGATTTGTCTAGTCCTGCAATAATTTTAAGTACCGTAGATTTTCCTGATCCGTTTGCACCGATGATACCGATTTTGGCGCCGTAATAAAATGACAGGTAAATATCTTTAATAATTGGTTTTCCTGCGGGAGTTACTTTAGAAACTCCAACCATGGAGAAGATAATTTTTTTGTCGTCTGACATAAATTAAATTGCTATTGATGATTATTATTTTTCGTGGAAAGAAGTAACTATTCCTTCCATATCTGCTTTAAAAATTTCAAACTGATCTGCCAGCGTCCAGGTGACAATCTGATAAAAACCGTGTCTGCCTTCATAGACGGCCAGGTGATAAATTACTTTGATTTTTCCAAACTTTCCAAAGACATTTCCTCTCACCAGTTGCATTCCATTTCGTGTTTCCACGCTTCGGTTTTCAGTAAGAATTTTTCTTTTATCCAGGATTGAAGTCAGATTTATTTCAGCAGCTTCCCAATAAGACAAAGCGTTATAAACACCTTCCAGACCAAGCTCATTTAACTCATCATGCGTTTCGGTCAAAATGAGACAATACACTTCCAGCACGTCTTTTCCCTGCTGCCGAATTGAACTGAACTGAAATTCACATTCGTCATGCAGATCCTGAACCTGACTCATGTAAGACGGAATATCAAAATAAAACTGATCAGATTCATATCTGTCCGAATCAGCATCAGGCGCCATCATACCGCATGCAAATAAGCTAATACCAGAAACCAGTTGCGCAACCATAATAAATAAGATAAAATTTTGCCAAAGATAGTTAAATCAAGGCATAAGGGAATAAAAAAAGGAGACCAGCTGATCTCCCTTTTCAAAAACAAAAATGTCTTTAATTATACTTCTTTGAAAGAAGCAAGCATTTTTTCCATAATAGGTTTGAACTCTTCTTTTTGATCCTGAAGGGTCCATGTTACAACCTGATAGAATGCTTTTTCTCCTTCGAAAATTGCAATCTGGTAATAAACGTTGATTCCGTTAGCTGAACCTTCCATTTCAACTTTGCAGCAATCAATACCATTTACAGTTTCAATTTTACGTTCTTTAGTCAGAATGTTTGAGCTAGACAAACCACCTTCCAAAGCCTGAACAGATAATTCAGAATATGAAATAGCATCAAAATCAAAATCCAGACCTAATGCATCAATTGATTCTTTGGTTTCCATCAAAACAATTACATAATGTTCTTTTACTGTAGCACCATCTTGCTCAACATATTCATACTGAGTGGTTGCTTCATCATGCAATTCAAACGTTGACACCATTCTTTCAGGCACGTCAATCGTATAGTAACCAGAACTGCTGTCCGTTTTCCATTTCAATTCACTTGAGCATCCAACAAGTCCAAGGAATAAAAAGGCAAGGGACGCAATCTTTAATGTTTTCATTTTCAATTGATTTAAATTAGGTCGCAAATGTAATTATTTTCATCAAACCGGTTTCAGGAATGTTTAAAAGACTTGATAAAATAACTATTATTTTTCTTTGAATGAAGAGATCATGCGGTCCATGTCTCCCTTAAATTCTTCTTTTTGATTTTGCAGGGTCCAGGTCACCAGCTGATAAAAAGCTTTATCACCTTTGTATACGGCCATCTGGTAATAAATTTTCACATCTCCCATTCCGCCTGACATTTCATAGCGCATACATGCCAATCCATTTACATCTTCTACTTCAGGTTCGGCAGTAAATATTTCATATTCATCCAGCGAATTGCCTAAATCAGAAGATGCACGGTTTCCAAATTCTTCTATGGAAAATTCAGGTAATTCATCATCATAATCAGGAATAGAATCTTTATACTGAATCAAGACAATCACGTAATGTTCTTTCGTTCCAAAATCTGTTTCTTCAACATAGGCGTACTGCAGATCAGCATCAGGATTGAGCGACGGTTCAAATTTCATTCTCATAGGAAGATCCACAGAAAAGGCCGGATGATCCAGAATGGTTTGCCATTCGGTTTCTGGTCCTGAAGCCTCATCGAGTTTTTCATTGAGCTTTTCCAGCGCATCTGTGAGACTCTCTTCATTCGAACTACTGCCGTTACAGGCAAGCATTAAAAATCCCGTCATTGCAAAAAGACAAACACTTTTCCATTTCATGATGATCAATTTTAGAATGCTTCAAATATAACAAAAGGCAAAGTAAGCTACCGATATTTAATCAGGTACTATCTAATTATCACAATCATTGCTAGGAAATCTTTATTTTCGCAGATCATTATGAAAATTGCATTGTTTGGTTACGGAAAAATGGGAAAGGAAATTGAAAAAATTGCCCTTGAACGAGGTCATACCATTTCAGCTAAAATTTCCCGTTCATATGCAAAAGAAAATCTGAAGCCGGGAGATGCAGATGCTGTCATCGAATTTACATCACCTGAAGCCGCGGAAGAGAATATCCGTTATTGCCTTGAAAATAAAATTCCGGTTGTTATTGGAACCACTGGCTGGTATGATCAATTTGACGCTATCACTGAGAAATGCAGAAAAGAAAATGGAGCCATGTTGTATGCTACCAATTTCAGTTTGGGCGTAAACTTATTTTTTGCAGTCAATAAATATCTGGCGAAACTCATGGCCAATCATCATGAATATGAGGCTGGTGTGGTTGAAATTCATCATACGCAAAAATTAGATGCACCAAGCGGAACAGGAATAAGCATTGCTGAACAGATTATTGCAAATCACCCGAATTACACGGCATGGAAAAACGTTAAAAAAAGTCAAATTGAAAATGACAAAACACTTTCCATCGAGTCACTGCGTTTACCGGATGTGCCAGGTACTCACGAAGTGAAATACGAATCTGAAATTGATACAATCGAAATTAAACACACTGCTCACAACCGAAAAGGTTTTGCTTTAGGAAGTGTTCTTGCCGCAGAATGGATTGCAGGCAAAAAAGGAATTTTTACCATGAACGACGTTTTAAATTTATAATATGGGATACGCTGGTTTTATTATTGGTTATTTACTGATCTGGCTGACCCCGGTCATTGGAATGTGGCACAAAGGTTTTCCACATATGGGACGGAAACCATCCGAAGCATTCATTCCGTTTGTAAATTATTTTGCCGTGTTACGTGCAACCAAACTTCCCTGGTATTGGGTGATCTTTATGATTATGCCAGGAATTCAATTTATCATGTGGGCTTCTATAAACGTTACTTACATCAGAAAATTTGGTGTTTACGGTGTGATGGATACTATTCTGGGAATTTTATTTCCGTTTCCGGTATTCTGGAAAATTGCAAAAAATCCGGAGAAATATAAAGTGCAGCCTGAAACAAACTGGGATGTTGCAAAACAAGTAGATGCGCGTACACCAAGTGACCACGTTGCATTGTTTTTTGCGTTGCCGGTGGTAGGACATGCAATCGTTTATCCATTTTCACTTTTGGGAGTGAAAAGAAAACCAGGTAAAAAATCTATCTGGAAAGAATGGAGTGATGCCATTTTATTTGCCGTAGTTGCCGCCAGTGCAATTCGTACTTATGTTTTTGAACCGTATAAAATTCCTACCGGATCCATGGAAAAAACCATGCTGATTGGTGACCACCTGTTTGTAGATAAATTTGTGTACGGACCAAGATTACCGATGACTCCATTCTCCTACCCTATCTTTCACAACAGTATTCCTTATCTCAACGTTAAATCGTATCTCGAATTTCAGACAATACCTTATACCCGTATGCCGGGATTTCGTTTTGTAGAGAATAATGATGTGGTGGTATTTAATTTTCCGGCGGGAGATACCGCATTGAATGATCCACGCATGCCTAACGGTTTGATTGGTCATACCTATGAAGAAATTCTGCGCGATGAGGCATTTTTAATTTGTCTGCGTGAAGGCAATGATGTTCATCATTTCGAAGCCAATTTTGACAAGTATGTGAACGCGGCAAGAACACGTTTCATAGAAAAAGGAAAAGTGTATAGTCGTATTGTGGATGAGAATGATAATAAAGTTGGGTATACCACCATTTATGGTTTGCTTGAGCGCCCTGTTGACAAAAGAGAAAACTATATCAAACGCTGCGTTGCCATTCCGGGAGATATCATAGAAGTAAAAGACAAAGAATTATATGTGAACGGAAAGCTTGCCTGGCAGGCACCTGAAATGCAATACAATTATTCCTACATCGGTCATCCGCATCCGTTTGTGATGGGACGAAACTGGAATGAAATTGAAGCTAATTTTTATGAGCAGAACTTTAAAGTGAATGTTGCTGAATTAGGAATTGATGACAGCATGAATATTACCATTCCGCTTTCAAAATCATTGTATGAAAGTTTGAAATCCAGTTTCCCTGAACTGCAACCGTACATTAAACAAAAAGGATATTACAATGATCAGATTCTGAACGGAAAAACGGCATCGTATTATCACATCTTCCCAAATAATCCACAATATAACTGGACAGAAGATAATTTTGGTCCGCTCCAAATTCCAAAAAAAGGAGATGTAGTTGCACTTGATCACAAATCATTACCGATTTACAGAAGAATTATTACCGCTTATGAAGGACATTCTCTTGAAGAAAAAGCAGATGGAATTTATATTGACGGAAACAAAGTGACCACTTATACCATTCAGCAAGATTATTACTGGATGATGGGAGACAACAGAAACAACTCAGCCGATTCCAGATTCTGGGGATTTGTGCCGGAAGACCACATTGTAGGTCATGCATCATTTATCTGGATGTCTATTGATCAATATAAAGGTATGTTTGGCGGCGGAATGAGATGGAGCAGAATGTTTAGTGGAATTGAGTAGTTTTCTTTTTAGGATTTAGGATATAGGATTTAGGATATAGGATTTAGTGGATTATTCCTGGTTAAGTAGTCAGAGAAAAGAAAATATGAGGCAATGACACTCATCCTACCAACTTCATATTTTCCAAATGTTGAATATTTCAATAAGCTGCTCAATGCTGAACAGGTATTGATTCAAATCAATGAAGTATTTCCAAAACAAACTTTCCGCAATCGTTGTGTTATTTTAAACGCGAATGGAATTCAACAGCTTTCCGTTCCGCTGCAACGAGAGCACGGGTCAGAAACAACAACCCCTGAAATCAGAATTTCATACGCTGAAAACTGGATAAAAAATCATTTGAAATCATTTGAAA
>Ga0268298_10006202_pt1 | contig 10919 bp, 11 predicted proteins | sample WWTPWeurt_MetaG_FD_194462 | JGI IMG/M metagenome (GOLD analysis project Ga0268298, IMG submission 194462) | Activated sludge microbial communities from WWTP in Nijmegen, Gelderland, Netherland - WWTP Weurt | ecosystem: Engineered > WWTP > Aerobic digester > Activated sludge | place... | reverse complement strand
TTTTTTGATCCGAAACACCACGGAGTGAATTTCACTCGCGCTCCCGGCCTTCTGTGAGCCTTTGCTGGAGCCCGGTGATTTTTTGTGGAGCGAATAGTCTCATTACACAATTTAATAATCTGTCGGCCCCCTGCCCGATCTGCGTAAGAATTCAATAAGCCATATGTCAGAAATCTCCGACACAAGCCGGCACGCAAACCGGCGCATCCGGGCTGGCGCGCAGCAATCAAAAAAGCGACCCTTGCAGGCTACCCAGCAGTGTCTTTATCCCCAATGACTTGCAAGCTCGCCGTTTTCGATTTCGACGGCACCCTCGCCGACTCCTTCGATGCATTTCGACGCTGCCTTAACGAGGCAGCGGCACATCACGGCTTTCGCGGAATCGCCGACGGCGAGGACGACACGGTGCGCCGCATGTCGAGCCGGCAATTGATGGCCCACCTGGGCGTGCCGCTCTGGAAGGTGCCGACGCTGGCCATCGACATGCGCCGCCGCATGCTGGCGCGCGTCGACGAAATACGCCCCTTCGCGGGCGCCGGCGACACCCTGCAGCAACTGGCCGACCAGGGCATCCAGCTCGCCCTCCTGAGCTCCAACACCCGCGACGCCGCACGCCAGGTGCTTGGCGAGGCCACCCTGCGGCTGTTCCACCACGACCACTGCGGCACCTCAATGTTCGGCAAGCACTTCAAGCTGCGCGAGTTGCTGGGCACCACCCGCCTTCGGCCAACCGAGCTGGCCTGCATCGGCGACGAAATCCGCGACGCCGACGCCGCCCGGGCGGTGGGCGCCGCCTTCATCGGCGTTGCATGGGGCTACACTCACCCCGCGGCCCTGCAGCCGCACAGTGAAAGGCCGCTGCTCCGAAGCCTTGCCGGGCTGCCCGGCGTGCTCGCCGACTTCACCTAAATCAAGGCTGGCTGCGACATTTCGCCGCACACTGGCACGCATTCCCGATCCGCTCCCACTTCATGCATCCAAGCCGTTTTCCCCTCCGCACCATCCTCGCCCTGCTCCTTGCGGGGCTGGCGGCAAGCGCCCACGGGGCCGAGTGGCAGATCAGGCCGGGCGAATCGATCCAGGCGGCCATCAACAAGGCCGCCCCCGGCGACACGCTGCGCGTGGCCCACGGCATCTACCCCGAAAACCTGCGCATCGAAAAACCGCTGAAGCTCATCGGCGAAGGCCGCCCGACCATTGACGCCGGCGGCAAGGGCGACACGGTGCGCATCGTGGCCACCGACGTCAGTTTTGAGGGTTTCATCGTCGCGGATTCCGGCGCCGACCTGGGTGCGCAAAATGCCGGCGTGTACATTCAGCCCGGCGCCCACCGCGCCCGCGTGGCCCATTGCGATTTCACCTACACCCTGTTCGGCCTGTGGATCGAAAAGGCCCAGGACGTGGTGATCGAAGGCAACCTCATCACCGGCAAGCGTGACCTCGGCTCGTCCCAGCGCGGCAACGGCATCCAGCTCTACAACACCACCGGCGCGCAGATCATCGGCAACAACATCAGCTTCGTGCGCGACGCCATCTACGTGGATGTGTCGCACCGGGCGGTGTTTCGCGGCAACAAGATGCACCACAGCCGCTATGGCACCCACTACATGAACTCCTACCACAACGTGTGGGAGGACAACGACACCTACTACAACCGCGGCGGCCTCGCGCTGATGGAAGTGCGCGACCAGATCGTGCGCAACAACCGGGCCTGGGGCAATTCCGACCACGGCATCATGCTGCGCACCATCCAGGACGCGGTGGTCGAGGGCAACATCGTGGCCGGCAACGCCCGCGGCTTTTTCATCTACGACGCCGAATACAACGTGCTGCGCAACAACCTGGTGGTGGACAACCAGGTGGGCGTGCACCTGTGGGCCGGCTCGACCCGCAACGTGGTCGAGAAGAACGACTTCATCTCCAACCGCGAGCAGGTCAAATACGTCGCCTCGAGGGATGAACAGTGGGGCGTCAAGGAAGGCAACCACTGGAGCAACTACGTGGGCTGGGACCGCAACGGCGATGGCCGCGGCGACGTGCCCTACGAAGCCAACGACATGGTCGACCGGCTCTCCTGGCGCCACCCGATGGTCAAGCTGCTGCTGGCCAGCCCGGCCATCCAGACCTTGCGCCTGATCGCCCAGCAGTTTCCGCTGCTGCGCGCCCCCAGCATCGTGGATAACAACCCGCGCATGCGCCCCGAACATTCCGACTGGAGAAAATGGCTTGGCAAGCAATATCGTTGAAGCCCGCGGGGCGACCAAGGATTTTGGCACCGTGCAAGCGGTAAAAGGTGTCGACCTCACCATCGCCGCGGGCGAGCTGTTCGGCCTCATCGGCCACAACGGCGCCGGCAAGAGCACCCTGTTCAAGATGATGCTCGGCCTCATCCCGATTACCTCCGGCGAAATCCTTCTGGACGGCGAAAAGGTGAATGGCCCGCGCTTTCGCGAAACCCGGCGCAAGATCGGCTACCTGCCGGAAAACGTGGTTCTCTACGACAACCTCACCGGCATCGAAACCCTGTATTTCTTTGCCGACCTCAAAGCCGTACCGCGCAAGGACTGCCCCGCGCTGCTCGAAAAAGTCGGCCTCAGTCACGCCGCCAGCCGGCGCGTGCGCGAATACTCCAAGGGCATGCGCCAGCGCCTCGGCTTTGCCCAGGCCCTGCTCGGCACGCCGCGCCTGCTCTTTCTCGACGAACCCACCACCGGGCTCGACCCCGGCGCCATCCGCGACTTCTACCGCATCCTGCGCGAGCTGCGCGATGAAGGCGTGACGATGGTTCTTACGTCCCACATCCTCGCCGAAATCCAGGAACGCGTGGATCGACTCGCCATCATGGAAGGCGGCCTGATCCGTGCCACCGGCACCGTGCAGGATCTGCGCGAAGGCATGAACCTGCCGCTCACCCTCGAGATTGCCGGCGGCGCCGGCCTCGCCGAGCAGGTCACCCGCGTGCTCCACGGCATCGCCATCGAAAGCATCGAGGAGGCCGGCAGCATTCTCCACATCCGCCTGCCACGGGAGGCCAAGATGCCTGCGCTGGCCCGCCTCGCCACCCTTGGCGACACCATGCGCGATCTCCACGTCCGCGAACCGTCCCTCGAAGACGTGTTCTTCGGCTACCGGAACTAAGCCCATGCTCTCCATCGACTTCAGACAGATCGGCATCGTCGCCGGCAAGGAATTCTGGGACCGCATCCGCAACCGCTGGGTGCTCGCCGTGGCCGTTGTGTTTACCGTGTTTGCGCTGGTCATCGCCTACTTTGGCGCGGCCCAGCAGGGCGCGGTGGGGTTCCGGTCCATCGACGTCACCATCGCCTCGCTGGTCAGCCTGGTGATCTACCTCATCCCGCTGATCGCCCTGATCCTCGGCTTCGACGCCATCGTGGGCGAGCGGGAACGCGGCTCGCTGGACTTGCTGCTCACCCTGCCGATCACCCGCAAGGAACTCATCCTCGGCAAATACGCGGGCCTTGCCGGGGCGCTGGCCTTTTCCACCATCGCCGGCTTTGGCGCGGTGGGGCTGATCCTCTCGCCCCAGCTCAATCTCAACGCCCTCTTCCACTACGCCGGCTTCATGGGCTCGGCCATTCTGCTCGGCTTCGCCTTCCTGAGCATCGCGGTAATGCTCTCGGTGTTCGCCGCGGATCGCACCCGCGCCTCGGGCCTCGCCATCGGCACCTGGTTCTTCTTTGTGCTGGTTTTCGATCTGCTGCTCTTGGGCGCGCTGGTGGTTACCGCCGGCGACTATGGCGGCGCGATCTTCCCCTACCTGCTGCTGGCCAACCCCGCCGATGTCTTCCGCGTGCTCAACGTGTTCAGCCTCGACGAAGTGCGCACCCTTTACGGCCTCGCCACCGTTTTCCCCGAAGCCCTGAGCAACCCCGCCACCCTCGGCGGCGTCATGCTCGCCTGGATCGTCGGCCCGCTTGCCGTGGCCATCTGGAGATTCGAACGATGAAAATCCCGCCGCTTGTTGCCCACACCGCCGCGCTGCTGCTGGCCGTCAGCCTGCTCAACGCCTGCGGCCAAAGCACCGACACCCGCGTCGCCCCGGTCGAAATCGGCAAGGACACCTCCTGCTCCCTCGACGGCATGCTCCTTGGCGACTACCCCGGCCCCAAGGCGCAAATCCACTACGACGGCACGCCCGAGCCCGAATTCTTCTGCGACACGATGGAAATGTTCTCCCTCTACCTCAAGCCCGAACAGGCCCGCAAGGTCAAGGCCATCTACGTGCAGGATCTCGACAAGACCACCTGGGAAGCCCCCAAGGGCGCCTGGATCGACGGCAAGGCCGCCTTCTACGTGGTCGGCTCCAAAAAGCGCGGCGCAATGGGCCCGACGATTCCCTCCTTCGGCACCCTTGATGGCGCGCAAAAATTTACCGAGAGCAACGGCGGCAAGGTCTACCCCTTTGCCGAAATCACCGCGGAAATGGCCCGCCTCGACGGCGGCGCCCTGCACGACCAAAGGATGTAGCCATGCACGTTTTCTACGAAAACCTGGCCACGGATGACGCCATCGAGATCGAACAACTGTCGCGCCTGATGTACGAAATCCGCGTATCCCGCGACGCGCTGCTGGCCCAGCTCGGCGCCGCAAGCCCCGAGCAAGCCCTCGCCCGCATCGCCGCTGGCGAGCTGCCCGAACACCCCGCCTACGAGCACTACCTGTCACTCCGCACCCTCGCCGAGCTGCACGGCCAGGTTCGCGCCGACCTCGCCGAGCGGCTCAAGGAGACAAACAAATAATGAGCACCCACATCGACCTCGCAGCCCGCATCGAAGAAAGCTTCGGAGAACACCTGGAAAGCCCGGTGGACGTAAAGCTCGACGCCCTAATCGTGCAGCTCGACAACGGCGCCACCCTCGAAGCCCGCATCGCCGCCCCCGACGCCTACGCCATCGCCTGGGCCTGGGGCGAAGCCGAACTGCGCATCGACACCGCCCCGCTGCACACCACGCTGGGCAGCTTCCCCAACCACCTCCACGCCGCCGACGGCAGCCTGCAACGCGACCCGCTCACCCATTGCAACGCCGCCCCGTGGGACAACCTGCGCGCCGTCATCGAGGCCATCCTCATCGACCCGCTGCTCGAAAACCTCAGCGGAGCCGCATCATGATCCGCCGCCTGCTGCCCCTGCTCGCCGCCGCGCTAATGCTCGGCCAGCCCGTCACCACCAGCGCCGCCGATCTTTCACCCCAATACGTACAGCGCTCGGCCCGCTGCCCGGTGTGCGGCATGTACCCCTACCGCACCCCTCAATGGACGGCCCAGATCGTCTTCAACGACCAAACCGCCAGCAGCTTCGATTCACCGGTGGACCTGTTCCGCTTCCTGAACAACATGGTGGTCTTCGACAAGCAGCACAAAGCTGCCGACATCGGCGCCATCTACGTCGCCGACTACGGCACCAAAGCCTGGGTGGACGCCAAAAAAGCCTTCTACGTGATCGGCTCGAAAGCCCTCGGCCCAATGAACGACCCCAACCTCCCCGCCTTCGCCACCCGCGAAGCAGCCGACGCCCACATCAAGGCGCAGGGCGGCAAAGTGCTGCTGTTTGGGGAGGTGACGCGGGAAGTCATCAAGAGCCTGGCGGGTGGGCATAACCATTGAGGTAGCGGTGGCGGGGTGAAGCGGTCGGCCAGTCACGTTTTCTCTCCGGACGCATCCGGAGAGTCCGGCACTGAAAACTAAAATCGGGCTGGTCATCGTGTAAGACACAATGACCAGCCCGATTTTATTGTGGGGAATTGAAGAGGCGGGTTGAGTGAGCGGCTATTTCGGCAGGGATTTGTGATGATGCGGGAGGAATTTTGTTTTTCGACCCTTTGTTGCCGGGCGATCAATAAATTTTTTGTGCGTCTTCACAGGGAGAGCCATCCGCCTAAATATCAGCTCCGCGATTTACTTGAATCGAACCTCATCCCTTACAGTTTCAATTTGAGAAATAATCCACCCGGTGCCGTCGCATTTTCCGCATCCACCGTTTACTCCTCCATCGCCCCCGCAACGAGAACAAATATCTCGAGACTTAACCAACTCCGAGATTGTCTTAACTTCTGCAGCGCCAAACCGTTCTGCATAGGCATGTTCAAGCAATTTCAGTTTCAGATACTCTGCCTCGGTTTGGTCGCACTTCTCCTGTAACTGGGACTTAACTTGCTGAACATGAGCCCACTCTGCTTCGATGGAATCCAAGCGTTGTTTCAATTTGGATGCGATTTCTGCATCGATATTCATCCGCAAGGCTGAAATTTCGCCTTCCAACAGACTGATTCGTACTTCCTTTTCTTTCAGCACCTGAGCAAAGCTAGAGGATTCGCCTTGGCTACTACCTATAGGCCTTCCATCTTGACCACGAACATAAAATTCACCAAATTCATCTCTACTGATGATGGACCCATGAATGCTTTTAGCGATTTCAGTGGCTTCTTGAAAGTTCATAACGTTCAAAGTTAGCTATACGAAATTTTTACTTCAGTTTAGCTTCCGCGCATGAGTGTCATTCGCCCTCCCTCAACTTGGTGTCTTTCCTCAACATCGTCATCAAGAAAAACAACAAGAGCTATGGTTGGCGACTTTATCTCAATGATGGTTCCCTCTCGATAGGCTTTTCCACACTTAACCAGGACTAGAGATCCGACACGAGCGATTGGCGGTGACATGTCCGTAGGAGAGGAGATAACTTCAGAAAGCCTTATGTAATCTACTCCAACTTCTTCTTTCATATTTCACCTCAAAGCCAAATAGTTCCAATATCGTAACATGTAGTCCCGTAGGTCGGGTTAGCGTAGTCCTGTAGGTCGGGTTAGCGCAGCGTAACCCGACATCGCATCATCAGCCCTACTCATGCCCGATGCCTTCAAAGCGCATTGAATCGCCCCCCCAATCCGACGGATAAACACCCGCTTTCACAAAGCGGCCAAAGCTGGAATAAGGCCAATCCAGCGGAGATCGGGCCAAGCCATGTTTGACCGGATTGTAATGGATGTAATCGACGTGGCGGGCAAAGTCGGTTTCATCGCGTATTTGATGTTCCCAATATCGATGTTGCCAGATGGCTTGTTCGCCCTTTTTAAGCCGCGCTGCGTCGGGTGTGCGCCGGAGTGTATCCGGGCAATGCTTGGAGAACCAGGTTTTGATCAGGCGCCAGCGGGTTGAGAAGTCGGCATCGTCAGGCGGTAAAGTCCAGATGCAATGAAGATGATCAGGCATGACGACAATCGCATCGATTTCAAACGGACGCGATTGGCGAACGGATCGGAAGGCTTTGCGCAAGACATCGACGGCCTCATCTGAAGCCAGAATGGGGCGACGGCGATCTGTCACAAGAGTGAAGAAGAAGGTGCCGCCGGAAACGAGAGCGCGTCGATATTGCATGAGGAATGTCGGGTTACGCTGCGCTAACACGACCTACGTAGACTCTCGCGATCCTTTTGTTCGCAAACCCTCTGCGGAAGGCCCATATTTTAATTTGACTTCGATGGAAGCAGAGCACGGATGCGTTCGACTAGCGGTCCGCCTTGACTTTTTTGCACACTGACTATTGGACGACAATTAACTGTATCTGGCCGCGCTTGCGTGAATAAAAGCTGCAGATATGGGGATTGTGAACTTTTGTCCGTAAGAATGAATAGGTAGCGAATTGCTCGTGAAATGGAAACATAGAAAAGACGCTGTTCTTCAGCCAGCACGTCTTTTTGCGTCATCCCAAAGATCTCGAACAGGAGGCTGTCCGGGTGGATTTTCGGAAACTGCCGCTCGGTCGCATCAAGAAGAACAACTGTATGTGCCTCCCGCCCCTTTGAGCCGTGGGCCGTTGCAATCTGGATGAGGCGGTCGAGCAGCTTAGGGGCGGCACCGGTTAACGCAACAAGAATGCCTATCAGCCGATCTTTGAGATCGGACAAATCAAGGCCATAGGCCTTCCTAGTCCTCGATATAAGCAGGACATGAGGGGAACGATCAGCCATTCTTGTGGTTTCACTGATTGCCACAGAATCGAATGCTGGCAGCAGTAAACGGACAAGCGTCTTAAGCACCTGCGCAAGTCGGAGAACTGTCTCGCTGATCCGTCCATTCGTACCCTGTGGGAGATAGACCTGATCTCTGCGCCACGCACCCTCGGTGTCGGGCGTTCGCACAAACTGAACGAATGCTTTGGACACGTCGATAGTCTCAATAAGAGACAAAGGGGCTGATGGCCTTGCCAATGCCGATGCCCCATAACCTGCCATCACCCGGTTCCCGGCCTCCACAATATTGCTGCCACTGCGATAATTTGTCGTAATCTCAACCGTCTCACCGCCAGAGAAGTATTTGGAGAATCGTTCAAAATACTTAAGTTCGGCGCCAGCAAACGAATTGATTGCTTGCCAATCATCTCCGACAGCAACGATCCGTATATGAGGACATACGTGCAAGATGGCAGCGAGCAGCTGATAGTACAGGAAGCTAAAGTCTTGAAACTCGTCGATCAGAATCCACTTGATCTCACCGAGAGTGATTGCCCGCCCGCCACCAAGGTGAATTGTTGCCTCCGAGCCATGCAACTCAACTGTTTTTGCCGCTTGGCGTAGTAAGTCGTCGAAGTCCATCGCAGACTCCTCGCTCTTCATCAGCTCGTACTCACGATACGCTCGCAGCGCCAACTGATGGAAAACTTTCGTTCTAGGCTCTTTTTCAGGCGACACCTGAACTACATCAGAGACCTTATCCGGGCTCCACGAACGCTTTTTCGCGCGCATTATGAACTGCATAAACAGCCCAGCCATGCGAGAAATCATGAAATCGTTCTGAAAGACCCGAACGATAATTTCGGAGTCCGGTAGTTTTATGCACGGGATACCAACCCGCCCGAGAATGCTCTTCAATTGAACTTCAAATGCTTCACGGCCATGCACTAGCATGCCTGCGTGAGTCTCTAGCAATGCAATTTTCTTCGACACCCAAAAACTGCGTTTCGCCTCAATCTGTGACCGATACTCCTCAGCAGTCTGCTCCCAATAATCCGGAAGCTCCGCATTGGCATCATCAGGATCAAATGCCCAATGCTCTAAAATGTAATCCCGCCCGTTTGCGAGAATAGAAAAATCGGGTTTGTAGACCGCACCATCTAGAAACGGCGTCTTCCACATCCATGCGCGTTCGTATCGATACTGGATGTCGTGCTCGAAAAGAAAGTCTGCGATGAACTTTTCGCCCGTTGATTTAACGCGCTCCCCCTTGGTGATCACTTTCTCACCGTTGGCCCGAACCCACTGACCGCCAAGGGTGACATGCTCAAGCGAGCGCCGAAAGACAAAGTAATCATGCGGAGGTAAATCACGTCCAATTGATTCAACTTGCTCTAGCTCTTGCCGAAAGAACTTAACCATCTCCTCGCGAAAGGCGGGATTGATAATTCTTCGAAGCATTCTCTGCGCGAACTGGCTTTGCTCTCGCTCAGAAACGCTTTCACCCGAATCAAAAAGAATTTTATTCTTAGGCTTAACTAACTGATAAGCAAGGCTATGAAAAGTTCGCGAATTTTCATAATCCGCATTTTTTAGCAGTTTCTTAACGCGCCCCTTAATTTCAGACGCCGCTGCCTTGTTGAACGCAAGAATGAGAACCTGATCCGGGATCAGTTTTTCATCATTAACTGCAAGCGCTGCCCGAGCCGCAAGCGTCTGAGTTTTACCCGAACCTGCGCGCGCCCTGATCTGCAATCTGTGGAATGGAGATGCAAGGGCCATCACCTGATCCGAATCAGGGCCCTTGACCACGCCCAGTTTTTTCAAACGAAATCTTAGCCGCCCAACTTTCAGTGACGTGAGTTCTTCGGCGGAGAGTTGGCCTTGAAGATGCTCGTTATAGAACCGGTCGATGAGACAGAAGGATCCATTTTTTAGCAGCTTAATGAATTGACGCGCTAACGCTTCTGTTCGTAAAGACTTTTCATAGTCAGAGAGGGGCCACCAATCAGCACAATGCTCTTCGTACATCTGACGCGCCAAGGCGAATTTGTCAGCACCAGCATAGTCCATCACTTGGACCTTAAGCGCTTCTCGCCCCATTGCATTGCGCTGCTCTACTTGATAGGCATCGAAGAAAGCCTTCAGCACGGGGGTGCATTCTGAAAGAGTCTTGACAGCTGATTCGCTTACCGTGAGAGGACAGCCGAAAATTACGTCAAAATTATAGGCGCCCAAGTCGAGGGCTACTGTGTCGACCTTTGAAAGCCGCACACCGATTCGCGTGATAACCTGGCTCACCCCATTGCGCCATACCGTCGAACCAACAAGATACTGCCCGTGCTCAACGCAATGTATGTGCGACAGGAGTTCCTCGACATCTCGTCCTGCCACGACTACCTGGAAGTAGTTCTGAGACATTACCTGAAGAACCTCTGTGATAATTATTTTAATATCATATGCACTTAGCTCTATCAAACTGGACATTGGCTACAGTGCGCGGCATATACGAAAATTATCATGGTCTGCTTGGCCGACCAATTTGCCTTCTCGTTAATCAGCTTTAAGAGACATCCAGACTTTTGAATGGAGGCTTCGGCGAGCACGCGACCGGCAGGTCGTGGCCGATAGCTGTCACAAGCTTATCAGCTGTCACTTCAAACCAACTCCCCGACCGGCCCAACCTGCACCGCTCGGGGTTTGCTACTCGTCTACTCCTTACCCATCACCCCTCGCTCGCCCCCTTCTTCACCCCTCTATTCCCCGTCTTTTTCTCGGACTTCTTCTTGAGCCCCAGCGCGGCCAGTTCGTCAGAATCCTCGCCATAGATGGCGCGGACTTGGGTTTTGGCGCCGGTGATGGCGTCGTGGAAGGTGCTTTCGGTGATGGCGAGGGCGTCGCGGGCGGCGGCGAGGGCTTTTGCGGCGATGGCTTCGGCTTCGCGATGGGTGC
>Ga0268298_10006201_pt1 | contig 10919 bp, 9 predicted proteins | sample WWTPWeurt_MetaG_FD_194462 | JGI IMG/M metagenome (GOLD analysis project Ga0268298, IMG submission 194462) | Activated sludge microbial communities from WWTP in Nijmegen, Gelderland, Netherland - WWTP Weurt | ecosystem: Engineered > WWTP > Aerobic digester > Activated sludge | place: Netherlands... | reverse complement strand
GTGTGGAAAAAAAACTCTGATCGATTCGGACGGCGGATCGCTTTTCCTTTCGTCTGCTTGTCGCGTCTTGTTTTAGGATGCGCGGGATGTTGAAGAAGAAAGACAAAGAAAAAGGGGGGACCAAAAAAGCTGAGGCACCGAAAGTCACACGCAAGACGCACGCGGAACGCAAAGATGAAATCACGGATGCCGCGTTGCGCTTGATTGCCTCTCGAGGACTTGCTGCGCTCACCGTGACTTCGCTGTCGGCAGAAGTGGGGTTGACTGGCGGTGCGCTGTACCGACACTTTCCGTCCACCGACGCGATCATCGAGGCCGCTGCTGAGCGCACTGTCGTCTTGCTCGAAGCTTCCTTTCCAGATCCGAAGTTGTCGCCTCCTGAATGGCTGGATTCGTTTGTGGAACTGCGGACCAAAGCTGTTTCGGGGCACCAAGGTGTGGCGAGCCTGATGTTGACCGAACAGCTTGCGCAGGCCTTGCCAGAGACGGCGACGAAGCGTTTGCAAGGCGTTGTGCGAAACACGTTTTCTCAAATCCGAGACACGCTGCGCCGGGGTCAGGCAGAGGGTTCGATTCGCAAGGATTTTTCTGCCGACGACTTGACGATCCTTGTGATGGGGGTCGTGCAAATGACGGTGTTGTCCCAGACAGGCGCGCTGTTTGGCAAAACGGTCAAAACCAACCGAGCCTACGCGACCCTACGTTCGCTGCTGGCTGCATAAAACGACTTGCTTGTGGCGTTGGCGTTTCGATATAGTCGTCGGCGTTTGACGGTTCACCCGACGCTTTCGTTTCTTTTTTCGGGGGAATAGCTCAGTTGGTAGAGCACCGGCTTTGCAAGCCGGGTGTCGTGGGTTCGAGTCCCATTTCCTCCACACACCGTCGCGGCTTTGTGATGTGCTCATTGGGGCGGTGGTTTTTGTGGGTCTTAGCGGTTTCCGTCGGGGTTGCGCAGCAGGTGTTCTTTGCGCAGTTGTCTCAGCTCGCGACGCAGCTCGGCCCCAGGCTTGAGAGAAGCGGGTCTCGGTTGTGGGTCTGCCGCCTGTTCCTTTCCTGCTTTGCCGACATCGGCTTTGCGAAGTTCTTTCGCCGTGTCGCGCAAATCCCGTCGCAAGTCTCTTCGCAAATCGAGAAGTTCCCGACGGTCCACTTTCGGTGAATTGTTTTCGCGCAGTTGACTCTTCTCTTGGGCGATTGAATCCAGTTTTTGCGCAGCAGGCTGCTCGCTGGGCTGGCCAGCCGGTCGTTCGCTTCTTTTGGGCTGCTCCTGCGGATGTGCCGAGGACGGATTCCGTTGACTCGGCAGTCTGGGCGCCTTTGTGGGATCATCAACCACCCGAACCGACGTGTACGTCCGCACCTGCGGCGGTCGGGCCGGGTCTTTTTTGTCCGTCTTTTCTTGCGCATGCAAAAGCGACGGTGCCAAACACGCAAGCAACCCGCCCGCGCAGAGCATGTTCCGCAAGCCCTTCATGACTTCACCACCTCGAGGACGACTTCGTGCAGCACCGAGATGTTCTTGCCTCGTGCCTGAGCGACGACGCGATATTGTCCGGGCCGAAGACCTCTCACTGCGACGGGAATGGGGTTAGAACCTGCAGAGAGCGAGCCGCGCCACGTAAGTTTGCGTTCGGAAATCGGTTCGCCACCATCGACAAACTCCAGTTCTTTTGGCAAGGAAATCTCGAAATCCACCTCGCTCACCGTTTGGTCCGCCACAAAGTCCAGTTGCACGACGGCCACGCGATGGTTCGGAATGCGAAAGGAAGCCGCAACTCCTTCATCGGGCAGAAAGAGGACGGCACGGTTTTCTCCTCGGAAGCGCAGGGTCGCGAACGTGAGCAGGAAACACGCCGCAACCATAGTGGCCGCAAAACCGAGCCGACGACCGCTATCCAAACCCATCGGCTCCAAACGCCGCCAAAGTCGCGTCGCAAACGGAATGGACGGAGGCGGTTCCAGCACAAGTTTTGCGTGCAGCTCGGCGTGAAAGTCCCGTCTGACGGTCACGGAACTTCCCAATTCGCGCATCCATGTTGTGGTCTGTTCAAGCTGGTTTGCATGCGTGCGACAGGTGGGACAAACGGGCAGATGTGCCTCGATCTGAGACTTTTCCGTTTGAGGCAATTCTCCGCAGAGCAGCGACGGAATCAACTTCTGGAAATCCGCGCAATTCATGTTTTTTTTCCTTCAACAGTTTGGCTGTTTGAAAACGCGCCCTGTTTCAAAAGCACTTCGCGCAAAAATTCCCGACCCCGATTCAGCCTCGACTTCACGGTGCCAACAGGAATGTTCAGGATTGCGGCGACCTCGTCGTAACTCATGCCTTGCAAGTCGCAAAACAGGAGCACACTCCGAAACGATTCCGGGACCTGGGACAGCGCCTGCCAAAGCTGTTCCTTTCGCTCGTTTGCCAGCACTTGCGCTTCGGGATTGCCCTCGGAACAGGCACTCATTTCGCTGTCGGGAGTGTGGTCAATCGACTGTTCGCGTTTTCGTTCTTTGCTGCGCCGACTCTTTGCGTAGTCCAAAACAATGTTGCGCACGATGCGGAACATCCACGTTTTGGGGGACGACTGGAAGCGAAAGCCGCCAAGCGATCGATAGATCCGCAGCATCGCGTCCTGGGCCACATCGTTGGCCTGTTCCGCGTCGGACACGAAGGCGCGAGCGTAGCCCAGAATTTTCGTTTGATAGCACGCCATCAGCCGTTCAAAAGCAATGAGGTCCCCGTGCTGCGCTTGTTGAATCAGCGTCGCGACAAAATCCTCAGTGGGAGGGAGATCAAGCACGGGCGGGGAAGACGGTTGATCCGATTTTGGGCGGTCACGGCTCGGAAAGCGAAGAAGAGCTTGCATGGGATCTCTACAGAGGGACGAGGTGTCGCGCAAAAGTGTTCCGCGAATCCTCTGCCCAAGAGAAGAGACCGGGGATGAATGCGTTCTGGCTACTCCTTGAAACGCACCCGCAGCACGCCCCCGTCGTCGCTTTAGAGGCCAGGTGCGGGAACAGCGCGAGTAGGTCCGCCGCCGCCAAAACGAGGAGGCTGGCCACCAGGCGCGGGCGGTCGATAGCCTCCGGCGGGTGGTGGCGGAGTTGGGGCCGGATAGCTCGGCGCGGGCGGTCGATAGCCTCCGGCGGGTGGTGGCGGAGTTGGGGCCGGATAGCTCGGCGCGGGCGGTCGATAGCCTCCGGCGGGTGGTGGCGTGTACACGGGCGCGGGACGCACAACAGGCGCGGGTGCGACCGGAGGAGAATAGACCGGCGCGGGACGATACATGGGCGCGGCGGGCGGAGGCGTCACAACCGTCGGGCCTCCATACACGGGCGCGGGACGATACACGGGCGGTGGCGGAGTGACCACCGTCGGGCCTCCATACACGGGCGCGGGGCGATACACAGGCGGTGGCGGAGTGACCACCGTCGGGCCTCCATACACGGGCGCGGGGCGATACACAGGCGCGGGACTCACGACGGGCGGATAAGCGGGGGCACCATAACCGGCAGCGGCCCAGTGCGCCCGGTGATACATGCCCCCCATCCACCTGGGCCCAACGTAGATGTAGCCCTGGCGAGCCGGCGAACAATATCCGCGAGCCCAATACCATCGTCCCGACCACTCCCAGCGACCCGGCACGTAAATCGTCCCGTAACCGCAAGTCAAAACCGCTTCATACCGAGGCGCGGGAGGCGCGATCGTCACCGAAACCGGTGCTGGCGGACCCTCGGGAATGTACTCCATGGTCGTCCCGTATTCGGGGCCCGGTGTTTCGACGTAGGTTGTGCCGTAGCAGCCGCTTGCTCCGACGAGCGCACACAGCACTCCAAGAACTCGCTTCATGATGTTTCTCCTCTTTGGTCAATGGGCATTTTACTTTTTCCGACGGAATGCAGACCATTTTTCTTCAGTCCGTCGCGTTTGTATGGGTTCTGCCCAAATTCGTGAATGTTTTCTTTCCAAGTTTCCAAAACGATGACCGTTTGACAGGGGGACAATGCGCGCTGTAAGCATCTTTTGCGCCATGGAACAAAAAAACGTGTCCCCTGCACTTTCTTCCCTCGACCAAGCTACGTCCGCTGAGGCTCGTTCCGAGTCGCGCCGTGAAACGGTGTTCTCTGGAATGCAGCCTTCTGGGGGCTTTCACATCGGCAACTACCTGGGAGCCGTTCGCGATTGGGTCGCGCTGCAAGAACAACATCATTGTTTCTATTGCATCGTGGATTTGCACGCGCTCACACAACCCTATTCTCCGACCGAGATGCCGTCGCGCGTTCTCGACATGGCGGTTGAACTGCTGGCGTGCGGAATCGACCCCGAACGCTCGACTCTGTTTGTTCAATCGCACGTTCCCGAACACACCGAGCTTGCCTGGATTTTGAGTACGGTTGCTCCTTTTGGCGAGCTGTCTCGGATGACCCAATTCAAGGAAAAGGGGGACCGCGCGGAGTACATCAATTGTGGTCTGTTCACCTATCCGGTGCTCATGGCTGCGGACATCTTGCTGTACAAAGCAACGCGCGTCCCCGTCGGAGAAGACCAAATTCAGCATCTTGAATTGGCACGCGAAATCGTGCGGCGCTTCAACGCTCGTTTCGGAGAACCCGCGCTGTTTCCTGAACCTTTGCCGCTTCACCGAACACCGTTGCGGATCATGGGACTCGACGGCAAAACCAAAATGTCCAAATCCCTGGGCAACTACGTCGCGATATCCGATGAACCTGATGTGATCCGCAAGAAAATCGGTTCTGCATTCACCGACGAGCTTCGCCTGCGCAAAAAAGACCCCGGCCATCCCGAAAGTTGCTACGTGTGCGGTCTGGAACCGTTCTTTATGCAGCCCGAGCAAGTCACGGAATTGCAGGAGGGCTGTCGGTCGGCTCGCATCGGGTGTGTGGACAGCAAGCGCGCACTCGCCGAGGCGATGATTGCCAAGCTCAAACCCATCCAAGATCGCAAGGCTCAGCTCTTGTCCAAACCCGGTTTCGTCGAGGAAGTTCTACGTTCGGGGGCCGCGCAAGCGCGCAAAGTGGCCAAAGCAACCGTGTCCGAGGTCCGGGATCGCCTGGGTCTTTTCCCGATGGGTCATTCTGCGTCCGTGTGAACCCGCATGCTGCTGCGAAGGAGCGCAGAAGTCGTTTCGTACAGTTCTGTCACATGCGCACGCAGGTCGGGGTCCAGCGATTTCTTGTTTCGCAGCGCGGCACAGTTCTGCTGCACATCCAGCAATTCCTGTCGCGTTTGCGCCCTCACGTATTTGTTTCCGGGGTTTTTCTGGAGCAGCATTCGCCCGATGCCATCCACGTATCTGAGCTGCATCTCACGGCGCAGTGGAGACAACGCGGACGGATTCCCCTGTTGACATTCTGAAAAGATCGATTCGGTCAGCTTGTGCAACATCTCCCCGACCGTCAGAACCTGATCTTTCCCAAACGCTTGTTCTCCATCCACCATTTTTCGCAGTTGGAAAGGAGACAGAAGGTCCGAAAGCAATTTCATTCTGTGTTCCAAGCGTCTACGCCACAGCGGAAGTCGATCCTGGTTCACCGCGCCGCGAATCCCCAGGTTTTGGTAGTCTGTTCCCATTCTCTGTGCCCATTCCCCCGTGATGGGAAGTGCATCCTCTGCAAGCACAGCGGCAGACAGGAAGGCAAGGGCTTCCAGTTGCTTCTGTTTTTCAACCGGACGTGATGCTGGTTTCCCGCCTTCGTCCCCGACGTGATCGCGCGAAAGATATCGGCCCCCCACATACGTCCTTGCGACCTCCCCTAGGCGCTCGTGTTCCTCCAGCAAAAAGGACAGCCGTTCCGTCAATTCCGCAGGTCTCTGTCCTGGATTTGGGTCCGCTTGCAGCAAAGCCACCCACAGTTTTCGCAAAAGAGACGCTCTTCCCTTGGCCCATTGCAGCGGGTCACTTCCCAAGTCCCATTTTTGAACCAGAGGATCGAGCCCGAAAAGTTCCTCTGCATCACCCCCAAACAGATATCCCCAAGATGTGGCCTCCTTTGCAAGCTGCGCTGCATACAAAGGATCGGGCGTGTAAAGAAACGCGATGCTCACAAGGTCGGAAGGGCCGATGGTCGCGGGATAGTACGGAAACGCCGGGTCGGGTCCTTTGTCCGTAAGCAGGCTTTCTGCCGACGGAAGATTCACAGCCGGATACTCCATCGCAGAAGCGAGCGCATTGTGGCCCTTGAGCCATTCCGGATCGGTCAATTGATCGGCGTGTGCAAGCGTGCTTGCGCGGAAATTGTGGCAAAGGCCCAAAACATGACCCGCTTCGTGCATCGCGACAAAACGAAGCTGTTGTCCGGTCACAGCCTCGGAAAAACGGGTGTCCTGTGGCCGAGCGGTTGCGGCCTGAAAAGCCGTGTGAAGCACACCCAACTGCTGTCCCATCGCAAACCGGAAACCTTCTTCTTCCTCTTCTTCTTTTGGTTCTTCTTTTGGTTCTTCTTTTGGTGCCCCAGGCGTTTCCCCGGCAACCTCTTCCGAAAGCGAGCTTGCGCGCGATGGAACACTGTTCCGCCAACTCCAACCTTCTTGCATCGGAGACGCGGACAAAAGCAACGTCGCGCCGATGATCTCTCCCGACCGTGGGTCGAACAGGGATTGACCTCTCCCGAGCAAGGAATGTTCTCCCGTATCCCAATGCACAATCGCCAGGCGTGGATCGTCCGCCGAGAGGTGCGCTGGGAGGATTTCCGCCCTCACCGCTTCTTTCCATCCAGCGGCTTCAAACGCTCTGTTCCACTGTCGGATTCCATCCAGGATGTACCCCTGATACCGTTTGGGAGTCGCTCTGTCCAAGTAAAACACGATCGGTTTTTTGGGAACCAGAAGGTTTCCTTCCCGATGATCGGGTTCCAGCCGCCATCGCTTCACGACATGAGACGCAAGCGCAGGACTTGGTGAATCGTAATCGCGAAAAGCCACACTGAAGGTACCGACGCGATCATCCGCTTTTCGTTCGGGAAGCGGTTTCTCTGGCAGCGCAACCAAGGAATACGTAATCCCGACCGTATTCACATTGTGGCCCAGGTCGGTGAGCACTCCCTCTTGGAACCCCACCCGCGCCCTGATCGACGTACTGACCTGGGTTCCACTCGTCTTTTCGATGTAGCTGAAACGACGTTGTACTTTCGGCCCCCCACGCGAAGACATGTAGTTTGGGAGTTCCTCCAGCAGCAGCTCCTCCACGGACACCAGCAAGTCTTTTGTCTTTCCCTCCCGGTCCTCTGCAACGATGGGGAGGACACCGACCACTTCAGAGGAAAACGTCTGTTCCGCCGCTTTGCGGTATCGCGCCTGCGAAAGGTAGGCGTGCGGCTTCTGGATCAAAAACAGTCGATTGCCGTGCCGCTCCAGCGTCACGAGTTCTTGCAAGACTCCGATGCCGGTCAGTTGCCCGAGCAAAGACCCAGCCCGCCTTCCAGAACCGTGACTGACAAGCCCGGCCAGCAGAAAGGGTTTCCCCAGTTGTTTCTTTTGCACCAAAAGGTAGGTTCTCTGTTTGTGTACATACGTCACGAACAGACCCGGAGTCGCCCGAACCTCTTTGTCTTTGAAGAATGCGGACAACGAAGCCGGCGGCGGATCGCGGGAGTCGCGCGCCAGAACGGAATCCTCTGAGGAACTCCGGCTCACCGAACGACACGAACCCAGGAAAGCCAAGACCACACCACACAACAGACCCAGCACAAGCCGACGAGACGCGCGCATAAACCCCCCCAGAGCTTCGCGAATGGCCCTCGATCATGCCACAGTTTCTCGGCTTTTTTGTTTGTGGGGTGTTTCTGGACTGGTTGGAGGCGGTTTCCGGCCTTGGGCACACGGCCCGTTTACGCATCGGGCTCGTAGGTACACAGGAGCGGAAAACCCGCCTCTTTGGCCGCAGCCAGAACTTTCGCCGTTTTCGACTCGGCAATTTCGTGCGTAAACACACCCGCCACACCCACACCGTTGTGGTGAACCTGCAACATAATTTTCACCGCTTGTTCGTGCGAATGATGGAAGAACACTTCCAGCGCAGCGACGACAAAATCCATCGGCGTGTAGTCGTCGTTGTGCAAAAGAACTTTGTACATCTTGGGAGGGCTGACGGTCGTTTTTGTCTTCCGCTCCATCACCACGCTTCCGCGACTGCCACCATCCTGCTCTTGTGTTTTGCGACTCATGCGTTCTGCTGTCGTCATACGCGAAAACGACCCGCCGAACAAGGAAACTTGCCCCCCACGTCTTCCCCAACTCCCCAAAGCCTCTCAACCAACCGGCCAATCCCACCAGCATTTTGGAGCTTGTGTATGTGCAAAACGCAGTATGCTCCGCCGCATGCGACGACGACACAGGGTTCCTTCGAGTTTGCCTCTGGCGAGTGTGTTTCTGGCGAGTGTGTTTCTGGGCTTGCCCGCCTGCGAACGCACTCCCCCGCCTGCCTCGTTTCAAGTCCGAGAGAGCACCCGGCAGCTTGCCGTGACGCATGCACCGCCGGGTTCGCCTCTTGCGCTTCTGGACCCAGCGGAGCAAGTCCTGCAAACCGGTGTGGCCGACGAGCTGGGCAGCAAGGTCTTTCGCAACGTCCCGCCCGGTTCCGGTTACTCCATCGTCCGCCAGGATGCCGCAGAGGAAGACAAAGCGCGCGCCCTGACCGTTCCGTCCGTGGAATCCAGCCGCAAAGACCCTTCTTTTTATAAGAGCCAAACACTCGAAGCGGGTTTTGGCTACCTGACGATGCGCGATGGGACCAAGCTTTCGGTGTATGTGACGTTTCCCGCGTCCCTCGACAAGGGTCCCTTTCCGACCGTTGTCAACATGTCTGGTTACACGCCTTCTAGGCCCCCCAAAAAGGACGATACCTACATCGGTCTATGCACAGAGTGGCCGGCGCTGTGCGAGCAACCGAGCGACCCGAGCGCGCTCATTTCCGCCATGGCCGGATACGCCACCGTGTCCGTCAATTTGCGTGGAACGGGGTGTTCGGGCGGCGCGTATGACTTCTTTGACACGCTGCAAAAACTCGACGCCTACGACGTGATCGAAGCCGTGGCCGCCCAGCCCTGGGTTCTGCACAACAAAGTCGGCATGACTGGCCTGTCTTACCCAGGCATCAGCCAGCTTTTTGCCGCAGCACAGACCCCTCCAAGCCTGGCCGCCATCACCCCCCTGTCCGTGGTCGGCGACATGTACATGACCGCAGCCCCAGGAGGCATCAAGAACGTCGGTTTCGCCTTGAATTGGATCACGCGCGTTCTCGACAAAGCCGGTCCCTACAAACAAGGTTGGGAGCAGGCCCAAGTCGATTCTGGGGATGCGGTTTGCGCCGAAAACCAACTTCTGCACGGACAAAAGGCCAACATCATCGACGTCATCAATGCGCAGACGTATTACCCGCCTGAACTCGCCGATCCCATCAACCCCGAATTGTTTGTGTCAGACATCCAGGTCCCCGTCTTTTTGGCCGGGGCGTGGCAAGACGAACAGACCGGGCCGTATTTCTTCGCGCTGCTCGACAAGTTCAAGAAGGCCCCGACCACCCGTTTCGTGCTCTACAACGGCGTTCACCCCGACGGGTTTGCCCCCCAGGTTTTCCATGAGTGGAAGACCTTTTTGGACCTCTACGTCGCGCGCCGCGTGCCCAAGATTGACTCGCCCCTGCGCGTGCTTTTGCCGATTCTGTTCAAGGAATTTTTCCAAACCACGCTCAAGGTGCCTCCCGATCGGTTTGCGCACCTTTCGACCCCCGAGGAAGCGCGCAAAGCCTACGAAGCCGAGCCTCGGGTTGCCGTGCTGTTTGAATCGGGCGGTGATGTGACCGCGCTCGGGGGCCCCCAGGCCCGCATCAAAGCGGAATTTCCGACCTGGCCCATTCCCAATGCGCCGACGCGGTACTACTTCCGCGATGACGGCTCCATGCAGCCCACGCCGCCCACGGCCACCGAGTCGTCCGCATCGTTTGCTCCCGACCCGACTGCGGGCAGCCGAAGCAATTTGGCCAAAGGCGCAGACCTGTGGTCGCCGCTGCCGAAATGGGATTGGAAACCGCTGGCCAAAGGCAAATCGGTCGCGTGGCAGACGTGGCCGCTTCGAGGCGATGTGGTTCTCATCGGCACGGCGAGCGTCGATCTGTACGTGAAATCGACCGCCGAAGACGCCGACCTGCAAGTCGTGTTGAGCGAGATTCAATCTGACGGCTCCGAGGTGTTCGTCCAAGCGGGCCTTCTGCGCGCATCAAACCGTGCGCTCGATTCGCGCACCACACCGCTGTGGCCCTCGCACGCCCACCTTGAAAAGGACGCCGCCAAACTGCCCAAGGACAAATGGACGCTCGTCCGCGTCGGCATTCCCGCGTTTGCGCACGCCTTTCGCGGGGGAACGTCGATTCGCCTGTCCGTCGATACACCGGGCGGCAATCACGCCGAGTGGCGTTTCCAAAACCTCTCGTTGCCGGACAGCACCGTGCATCAAATCGGTCAAACCGTCACCGAGCCGTCGAGTGTTCTTTTGCCGGTCGTTTCGTCTGTGCCCGTCGCGTTTGTCTTCCCCCCGATGGGTTCCCTGCGGGGCCAGCCCGCCCGCAAAAACGACATCGGCCCCTAGTTCCCTGCCAGAAACGACTGCGGTGGGGGCTGGCTATGTCAGCCGTGCTCACAGCCCAAAGGCTGCTGCGCTCGCCTGCCTACGCCTTCCCCCATCCTCGCTACGTTTCTGGCAGGGAACTATCTGATTCCCTGCCAGAAACGATCGTCTGAGGGGCTTGGGGCAATCGTGGTGGGGCTTGGGGCAATCGTGGTGGGGCTTCGGACAATCGTGGTGGGGCTTGGGGCAATCGTGGTGGGGCTTGGGGCAATCGTGGTGGGGCTTCGGGCAATCGTGGTGGGGCTTCGGGCAATCGTGGTGGGGCTTCGGGCAATCGTGGTGGGGC
>Ga0268298_10006199_pt1 | contig 10920 bp, 8 predicted proteins | sample WWTPWeurt_MetaG_FD_194462 | JGI IMG/M metagenome (GOLD analysis project Ga0268298, IMG submission 194462) | Activated sludge microbial communities from WWTP in Nijmegen, Gelderland, Netherland - WWTP Weurt | ecosystem: Engineered > WWTP > Aerobic digester > Activated sludge | place: Netherlands... | reverse complement strand
GACTTCTCTCAGATCGGTAACGCCAAAGTCTGGGTGTTTGCGCTCACGATCGCCGCGGTCGCGAGCCTCGAAACTTTGCTGAGTCTCGAAGCCACAGATAAACTCGACCCGATCAGGCGGATATCCCCCCCAAACCGTGAACTTGTCGCACAAGGTGTCGGCAACATGCTGTGCGGCTTTTTCGGCGGCTTACCCTGCACTCAAGTCATTGTACGCAGCACAGCCAACATGAACGCCGGCGCGCAGTCTAAACGCAGCGCTGTCTTTCACGGTCTTCTGCTCTTGCTTGCAGTCGCCTTTATTCCCTTTGCGCTGAACCTGATTCCGCTGTCGGCGCTCGCGGTGGTGCTCATCTTCGTCGGTATCAAACTAAACGACCTGAAGCTTTACAGATCTGTCGTGAAACGCGGCCGCGAAGAATATGTACCTTTTTTTGCAACCCTGGCAGGCGTCGTCGCGACAGACCTGCTCACCGGGGTCGGCATAGGCCTTGCAGTCACCCTTGTCATTATTCTCTTTCGCACTTTTAAAGTGGCGCACACTGTCAAAGAGACCGAATACAGAGGGCGAAAGCGCTATACAATCAGGCTTTCAGAAGAGATGAGCTTCTTGAACCGGGGTGGTCTTGTGCAGACATTCGCTTCAATACCCGATGGGGTCAACGTCGAAATCGATGGCACCGCCTGCCGATACATTGCCGAAGATATTAAAGATGCAATCTTCGATTTTACGATCGACGCAAAGCACCGCGGCATAGCTGTCAGGCTCGACGGCATTAAGCTACCCGATAGCGCCATGCCGCACTAGGCGGGTGGCAGCCATTGACTGAAGAGCATACCAAGAGGGAAAATCGCTTTTCGCGACGGTGTGACCCCCGGCGCTGAACACAATGCAGGAAATCACAATCCCCCCCCTGCCCACGATTGTCGCGCAGGTCATTCAATTCGACGCCAATAACCCGAAGAACGGTGCGGCAGATCTCGAGCAACTTGTCGTGCCCGATAAGGCAATCAGCGCTGAACTGTTGCGCGTTTCGAACTCCGCATTTTACGGACGCTCAGGTAAGGTAAAGGTATTGCGCGACGCGCTCGCCGTGCTCGGCATCAAAGCCACGAAAAACCTCGTGATCTATCTCAGCACGAAAACCATGGCTGCGAATTTCAAGAGCGACACGTTCAGACGCTACCTTACACAATACCCCATTTTTGCCGCGCTGGTCGCGCAGAACGTAGCTTTCGAAACGAGGCTCAAATCTCAGGCCGACGAATGTTTTCTCGCCGCGCTGCTGCACAGCATTGGCATGAACATCATCGCGATGGAACGCCAGGGCCATTACAGCGACATGATCGCGGCCTGTGAAAAAAACAACTGGAGCCTCGTTCAACTCGAAAAACAATCTTACGGAATGACGCATGCTGAAGTGGGCAAGAAAGCCGCACTGCACTGGAAACTGCCAGAGATCTATCAGCCGCTGATGGAAATTTCACCCAGCAGCGCGCCAGAAACGATCGTTGAAGACCTGGCGAAACTGACCTTCATCGCTGCGGTCTGCGCATCGCTGATGCTCGCGATTCCCGTGAAAGACAGCGCGGTCGATGCGGCGCGCAGTTTCTATCAGCAACTCGGTGGTGCGGGAGATGTCACCGGCAAACACGGGTCAGCAGAGGCGCTCGCAAAAATGAAAAACCACCCGTTCGCAATGTTGGCAATGTCTTGAAGCGCATTAGGCCAACGTGCAAAAGATACTCATAGTCGAAGACGAGGTCGTGCAGCGCACTGCGCTCGAGACCTATATCAAAGCCTGGGGCTATACCGTCGATGCGGTTGATACCGCAACCGCCGCGATTGCCTACCTGACACGCAACGAACCCGACATGGTTATCATCGACCTGCATTTGCCCGACAGTCCGGGTATGGAAATTCTTAAGCACATCAGAGATACCGACGGGCCGATTCCGTTGCCCGTCTTCATGACTTCGGCCGAAGATTCACCAGAGGTGAGAATTGTCTGCATGTCAACGGGGGCCGACGATTTTTTGCCTAAACCTCTGAACTTCGCCGAACTCTCGATGAAGATTCAGCAGGGTTTCGAGCGCGTCGATTACCGCAAGCAGATTCGCGAGCTCAATTTGAAACTCGAGCGAGAGAAAAAGAGCCTGCAGCGCTATTTTTCAGACGACCTTGTTGAAAAAATTCTGAGCGAAGAGATTTCGACCGAGCTCGGGGGCACAATCGTTGAAGCGTCGATCATGTTTTTTGACATTCGTGGTTCGACGACGATGGCCGAAAAAATCGGCCCGCAGGCTTATGCCGAACGCATATCGCACCTGTTTGCCGACCTGATGGATATCATTTTCGACAACGGCGGATCGATCAACGAACTGTTGGGTGACGGCATTCTTGCGACCTTTGGCTGCCCTTTTCCCAAAGAGGGTGACGCCGCGAACGCGGTGAACGCGGCCCTTGCAATCGAAGGGCACATGCTTGCTCTAAACCAGAAGCGTGAGGCCGCGGGCAAAGTGCCTTATGGCTTCGGTATCGGCATCTCTACCGGAAAAATATTCGCAGGCAATATCGGCTCTGAGCGCATGATCAAGTTTGCGGTCATGGGCGACTCGGTGAATACCGCTGCCAGAATTCAAGACCTGACCAAAGAAGCGGCGTACAATATCATCGTCGACGAACGCACCGTGACGGCGGGAAATCCTACCTGCGAACAACATGAACTGACGACGACGCAGCTGCGTGGCAAAAACGAAGCCGTTCGCCTTTTCGGACTCAGCCAATGAGCGAAGCGCAGAAAATTCAACCTGTTCGCCTGCCGCACGGCAAATATGTCTTTCGCGAGGGCGATGCCTCTGATGGTTTTATGTATTTCATCTTCGCGGGTGACATTGAGATTTCAAAATCGGGCCTCGGCACGCTGCGCACGCTTTCGCAGGGCCATTTTTTTGGCGAGATGGCCTTAATTCGCGCAACACCGCGAACGGCGACGGCGCGGGTGCTCTCGTCTGAAGCCAAACTCGGGCGCATCGATCTCAAGACGTTTGCGTGGCTCGCTAAGAGCAACCCTGGCTTTCTTGCCAACCTGATCGGCGTCGTCGCGAAACGCGCCGCACGCGCGATGAAAAAAGTATACGACCATGTTTGACCTGATTCAGCAAGGCAAGGCACTGCCACAGCGCCACCTGCGCGCCGGCGACTTCGTCTACCGCGCGGGCAAACCCGTCGACGGCAATCTGTACATCGTTCTTGAAGGCGTCGTCGCGGCGCTCGATAACCAAGAGGGCTTCATACTTGGTTCAGAACTCGAACCGGGCGCGTTCTTCGGCGATGTAGAAATAATGTCTGAATCAGAGATACGCCTGCAGACGTATAAAGTCAAATCGATGTCTGCCACCCTCGCGATCATGGATAAACGCGCCGTAAAGCTCACGGGCGAGCTGCACCCGCAGTTTTTTCTGAACCTGCTGCGCAGTGCCATCGACAACCTTAACCGGGCCGAGCAGTACCTTATCAACGCGGCACAGAAAACGGAAAACTAGTCGTTTGCTGTGGGTTTAAACCCACAGCAAACAGTAACCGGTCAAAAAACAACAAACAAATGTTCACCATCTTTTTGGCACATTGGCGTGCCTGCCCAGTATAGTTAATAGGAGCCATAGTCCCATAATGTTTAAACACCTCTCTTTAATTACGCTCGCTGCTTTTTTGTTCAGCGCCTGCCAGGGCGGCTTCGAGCGTTTCGCGCCTCCTGCGAATAGCATTTCGGGCCGCGGCGCGAAGGTGAATCCGCGCATTTTAAGCACTACACCCGCAAATGGCGCAACGGTATCGCCTGTGACCGGCGCTACAGGTTCACAGATTCGGGTCGTTTTCGACATGACAATGGCCACGAACCTCACGCCGGTTATCAACACCTATGTGCGTGATTTTCTCAATAACGAAATTGCCTGGTTTAGCGTGGCGAACTCTGGCACAACCTTCACCTGGTCGTCGACGAACTTCTTAAATGACACGCTCACGATTCAACTCGGCTGGGTGCGCTGGCCAGAGAACAACTACATCGGCTTCGATTTCAACAACGACACGCTGCAGAACCTCGACGACATGCCGCTCGCGAACGATACGCGTTTCTCTTTTTATGCAAGCTGGGATTCAGGCCGTTACAAGGTAGTTCACACTGGCCAATATGCATGCTACTATTATTCACCCGGCCAGAGCAAGTGGATAGAACGCGAGAGCTGCATTGAAGACGGCGGTGAACCGAAGATCGGCACTCAAGACTATCCGGCGGGGCAGAACGGTTTTATCGACCCGATGAGCAACGTGCACGGCCCAACAATCTATGGTGCAGCTTCAGGCGGCCTCGTCAACGGACGCAGATTCGTGACGGGGGCACATCCGCAAAATCTGATCTCGACAAACTGTGCAGTCGTTGGCGGCACTGCCGCGTGCGAACCCTATTCGATCGACAGCGTCACCAGCCTCGTATGGAAAACCTGCAGCGAAGGCCAGACATTCTGGAATGTCGGCGACAAGTGCTACAATGCCCCGACAGATTTTACCTGGGGTAACGCTGTCAACGCCTGCTCGACCCTGAACCTCATGAACGCAGGTCAGGGTTATGGCGGCAGGCGCGACTGGCGCCTACCGACGGTTCAAGAGCTTGAAAGCCTTGTTGATTATGGGGCGCGCAATACGTTCAGCGGTTTGACATTTTCTGAGCCGCACGCGTCAGCACCCGAGGCGCCGGCAATTCACGGCTACGCACAATCATCAGCCCCGTTCTTATGGGAAGGTCCTTTTCCAAACACGTCTGTCAGCAAAGGCTATTGGACAGCAACGGGAATATCAGCCATTGTGAGTGGTCAGACCTACCACTCCGATGCCTACGTCGTTGAATTCAAAAAAGGCTCAATGGGTGCGGGCGGGGGCACGGGTGCGCTTCTTGAGTCGAAGCGCGTCACGACGAACCGAAAAAAAGTTCGCTGCGTTGCCGGCCCCGACGTGCTGCCGGCTGCGCAGAGTCTCACGCCCGCCGTGCAGGCTGCGGGCACAGCGCTCGGTGCGACCGGCGCGGCTTTCGTGGGTTTTGACTCAAACGCCAGTTTCAACGTCACGAGCGCCACGCCCGCATACGATTTGCAGACCGACGGCCACTCAATTCTGGTGCAGTATTCAAAACTTCCCAACGGAGTTGCAGCAGGCGCCAGCGCCAATTATTGTATCGCTGCCGCCAATGCGACCACGTGCGCAGTTTCGTCACCGACGATTGCGACCGCTTTACCTTCAGGCACGAATGCCTATAAACTGACGCTTGGTTCGGCTATGGGTGCGAACACAGCCTATAAGCTCTTCGTGAGCAATGTCAATACTGCAAGTGATCTTTGGCAAACGGGCACCGCTTACACAGATGGCTCATTCTTTTATGAAGCGGGCAACGTTTATGAAGTGCTCGTCAACCATACTGCAACTACGGTCGCAACCGATCTGGGTGACGGCGACATCGCCCTGCTACCGCAATTTGCAGGCAGCACCGCATATACGGCCAATCAATTCTTGTATGCGACCTCTATAGGCAAAGTCGTCAAAGTGGTCGCCAACTACACCTCTACATCGTCAGCGCAAGATGACATCGACAGCGGCAAGCTGCTCGATGTGAAGGCGATCATTACCGACCCGCCTGTTGCACTGAATCTCTCACGTGCGCTTTTCAGCGGGCCTCTGCGTACGGCGGCGCCCACCGCCACACCGGTATTTAATGTTGCCAGCGCGGCATCGACGAATCTGACAAGCGTGCAGGTAACGTTCAGCCGGGTACCGAACAGCACTGAAGCGACCACGATTGGCAATTATTGCGTCGTCAGCGCGACAGCAAACCCATTCACCTGCGCAGCTCCGCTTGCTGCAGTCAGTGCTGCGAGTCTCTCAAATTACACTGTGACCCTGACAACTTCTCTGACCGCTGGTATCCCTTATGCGGTGCTCGTGAGCAATGTGACAATGCTCGGCACACATGTCGTGAATGACTCGGTCAACAAACTGCGCTGGCAGCGCTGCCGACGCGGCACGCTCGATGCTCCCACCTGCCCCGACGACGGAGTGCTCACGAACGAGAACGACTACTGGAACAACCAGCTGAACTATTGCGACAGCCTGAACGCACAGACCTATGACGGCTACCTGATTACGGGAGTCAACGACCCTTACAGGTGGCGCGCGCCGACGATTAACGAACTTAAGAGCATTGCCAACCGCTCACTTTTTGGTACGGTCGGAGTTTCTATCGACACGACAGTTTTCCCGACGCCCAATGTTCTCGCTGAAGATTTTGCTGCATCAACCAACTATTCGCTGACCGGCCCCAATACAGGTTCGAATACACCGAACTACAACACAGCCTGGGGGTTCAATTTTATTGCCGGCTTTCCCAGCCTGTCTCAAAAAGATTATTCAACACTCGGGCAGCTGCTCAAGCCTCCGAAAAAACACATTCGCTGCGTGAGGTCAATGCCGTGATGCATGTACCTGAAGCCGGCCGAGCGCAACATTTCGCACAAGCCGTGACACATACGCTTGTCTTGCTGGTCATGACTCTGCTGGCTGCGTGCGCGCAGTCGGGCCAGGTGTTCGAGCCGACGAATAACCGCGCGGTGACGGCAACAACCGCGCCAACAACCTATACCTTCACGCTTAACATCAATATCACCACGCACGGTGCAAACCACCAGAACAAGCCCTTCAGCGCGCTGCTGTTTCGCGACGGTACGCTTTTCGCTGCCCAGTACAACAACGGCTCGACAGCGGGAACAGACATGACCAGCGGCACGGGAACGGCGACGCTTGTTCTAAACGGCGTCGATACGAATGGCTGTCCAACAGCGACACCTGCTGCCCTCGAGGCGGGCGCTTACACCGTTTACTTCGCGGTGCAATATGGCGCAGAAACGGCAACCGCGGTGAACCCGAACGGCGCGTGCGGCGCCAACGGGTGGATTCAGTCGAGCACTGCAGGCGGTAACCTCTACGGTGGCAAAGGTACCGTAAACGTCACAGGCAACACGACCTATAACATCAGCAATGTGAACTTAACGCAATTCGGACGGCACACCTTCAATTTCACGGCGAGCCTGGCAGAATATGCATGTTATGTTGGTGACCTGAATACCACGGCGTATGCTGCGACAATGCAACCGCTGTCGGTCTACGCCCGAGCCGGTGATGGCACGACGAATGGTGCCGGCGGCGTGACACACCGGTTGCCAGTCGGCAGTTACAGATATTTTTGCTCAGGTGGGCCTGACAGTACGCACTTTCAGAGTGGTGACAGCCAGGCAACCGGCACCTTCAGTGTAACAGATACTGGAACCACGACCCTCAACGGTGCCGCATTTACTCCGATACCGTGATTTTTTCCCTTTTCGCCCTGATCGACGTCTAATCTTGTAGACCGCGTATGCATGCCTGCGGCATCAATACGCAGTCTACGGAGAATTTATGCCAAAAATAGTGTTACTGGTATTGGTTTCGGGGTTAATCCCCCTGACTTATGCGCAACAAAAGCCCAAAGAGCTGCTCGCGGCGGCGCTCAGTGTCAGCGGCGAAGCATTCTTTGAACGCGACGGCAAAACGGCGCCCGCCAAAATAAAGACGATCTTTTTCAAGAGCGACCGCGTCTTCACGAAAAAGGGAAAAATTGACATACAGATCGGGCCGAGCGCAGTTTTGCATCTTGCACCCTACACTTCGGTTAAACTCGCCGACCTGACCGAGGTCGACAAAAAAACGCACATCGCGGTTGAACTCGACTCTGGGCGCGGCTACACAAAATTTTCGAAGCAGATGCCAGCCGGGTCGAAATATGCGATCAAAAGCCCGACGATGGTGGCTGCTGTGCGTGGCACCGAATTCGTACTCAGCGCGGGTGATGAATCTGCTGAGCCGCACGAAGACTCTGACATTCCGGCGGGTGTGTTCGTGAATACCGGCAAGGTGGCCGTGTCGCCTGCGAGCCGCGAAGACGAAGTTATTGAGCTCGCACCTGGCGAGCAGATTACCGGCGTCGATAATGCACTTGTCAAAGGTGTGATGGAAGACTTTCTGAAGAAGAAAATGAAGTTGTTTAAACAACTCAACTGCATGAAAGAAGCGCAATATAAAATTATGGAACGCGAGAAAAACCGCCAGATCGAATTACTCGAGAAGGTGCGCAATTCTTCAAAGATGGAAGAGCTGCGCGAGAAAAACAAGAAGCTCTTCAATAACCAATGAAAAAACACCGTAAAGTCGCCTACGCCCTGGGTTTCATTGCCACGCTCGGGGCAGTGTTTGCTGCGAGCCCCCGCGCCACCGGTGAAAGGCCATGGCAGCACTACGTGCGCGACGAAATGCCTGCTGCCAAAATACCGCAGATTGAAAAGTTCAACCTGAAGAACGGTGTGCAGGTATACTTTTTGAAAGCCGACCATGTGCCGCTTGTGCACATGCAGGTCTATCTCGACGGCGGCGCGTTTGAAGTACCCGACGAGAAACTTGGTGTGCACAGCCTCTGGGGCGAAACCGTCGTGTTTTCGGGCTCGCAAGAACTCGATCGCGAAAAGCTGTCGCAATACCTTGAAGGTCGCGCTTCTACTTTTTCGTTTGGCGCAGGTGCCGAACGTTCGGCGTTCACCCTCACTTCAATGTCACACTATTTCGTGCGCGATGTTGAGACCACTTTTGGCATTCTACAAAAACCCCGGTTCGCTGACGACGACTTCAACCTGCTGAAGAAGCGTGTCTTGCAAGAATTCGCCCGTCGCGACGAAAACCCGGCAAAATGGGCAGCGCTCGGTTCGACAAAAATGTTCTGGGGCGGCACAGTGCGGGGCCGTTATGCGACAATACGCACTGTGAATGGTGTGAAGCGCAACGATATTGTCGAATGGCACAACCGCATGTGGCGGGGTGAAAGAGTATCGATCGCGGTGACCGGTTCTATCGAACCGGTGCAACTTAAGTCTGCGCTCGAAAAGACGTTTGGCAATCTTGCGGTCGATGCAAAGGCAAAACCCAATCTCGACGCACTGCACGTGAAACCCACGGCCGAACCCAACGCTCTCAAAATTCTGCCGAAAGATATTCCGCAGACAACGGTCATCTACAAAGCGCCAGGTATGAAACATGGCGACGCCGACTATTACACGCTGCGCCTCTTTGACTTCTTGCTCGGCGGCGATTCATTTAATTCGTACCTGACGCAGAAAATACGCACCGAAAAGGGTTGGGCATATTCTGCGTATTCGAGCTTCGAGACCGATGATTTTACCGGCAGCATTATGCTCTTCACGCAGACGGCCAACATGAACCTGCCTGAAGTTATTGCCGCGATTGACGATATTCTCGCGAAACCCGAAGATTTTATCAGCAAAGATAAAATCACGCAGGCAAAACGCTCTCTCAAGAACAAGTTTGTGTTTCTGTTTGAAAACCCGGTGCAGTACATGAAACTTTACCTGCAGCTGAAATGGGACGGGCTGCCCGAAAACTATCTGAATGATTACGCCGTGAATCTCGACAAGGTGACAGAGGCGGATGTCTTGCGTCTGGCAAAACAATATTACAAACCCGAAAATTTCAGCATTCTGCTCTGCGGCCCGGCTGGTCTCTACAGAAAGAAGTCTGCCTTCAGGCCTGAGGCCGCACTGCCACTCGAACTCGAAAAATGATCGCGGGTAATAAAGAGAGAAGCCCCTCATTTTGCCCCCGAATTCGTGCGGGGGCAAAAAGAAGATTGACTGTCATATTTTTTGCCGCTGCTTTTTCCCTTTTTGCCGACGACCTGCAGTTCGAAACCAAGGTGCCGCTCGGGCTCGCACACGACGGCCAGATTCTCTGGATAGGCGACGCGCAGACACGCGAGCTGACGGGTTATGACGTTGCACAGAAAAAGAAGCTGGCGACACGAATGTTGTCTTTTGACATTCGTGATCTTGCGTATTGGGCCCCTAATATCGTGACGGTGGCGCCCAATTACGTACTCGTTATCAACCCCATCAACGGCGACCTCGTCGACAAGATACCCCTCAAAGGCATCACCGACCCCGTCGCGATCGCGCTCGATATGCACCAGGCATATATCTATAACCGGGCCGACAAAAAAATACACCGCGTCCATTTGGTCGATCGACTGCAATTTGGTTCTTTCACACCCGAAATCACTGCCGATGTACGCAGCCTGACATTCTATAAAGGGTTTCTCTGGGCGATTGCCAAAGACGGCAAAGCTTATAAAATTTCACCGGCAGACGGGGCACAAATCAGCTTCTTGCCTTTGCCTGATTCGAGTTACGGCATTGCCTTCGTCGACGGTGGAATGTACGTCGCGCGCCCTGGCCAGGTGCGTTCGGTCGACTTCATTGAAACCGAAAACTATGTGGCCGCAGCACGCCGCAGCTTCACGCTCGCTGGTGATCTTGAGCTCATGCTGCCGTGGAGCGACGAGGTGCGCAAGCGCGAGAGCCGTCTGCAACTCAAATATGCACTGCTGCCGATCACGGCGCACCAGCGCATCGCAGGCCTGCGCGCAGATCCGTTCACGCGCTTTGGCCGCTGGGAAGATGGCTCACACACTGCAGAAATCGTGTTGCCTCAGGCAAGTACAGAACGCAGCCGCCGGCACAAGCTGCAATTTCAGGTCACGCTCTATAACCTGACGCACATCTTCAACGCGCAACTGGTGAAACTCTATTTTAAAAATCCCGAGCTACCAGACGCCATACGGGTGTACCTCGATGCGCTTGCGGTGAGCAACGCCGATCAGGCCACGGTCGAGGCATTTCGCAAGAACTGGCTGGCTAAAAATGACGGCAAGCACCCTATCTACGCGATCGCGGCCGTCGTCGCTGACAACCAGGTTAAGAATGATCTGCGTTGTTC
>Ga0268298_10006198_pt1 | contig 10920 bp, 7 predicted proteins | sample WWTPWeurt_MetaG_FD_194462 | JGI IMG/M metagenome (GOLD analysis project Ga0268298, IMG submission 194462) | Activated sludge microbial communities from WWTP in Nijmegen, Gelderland, Netherland - WWTP Weurt | ecosystem: Engineered > WWTP > Aerobic digester > Activated sludge | place: Netherlands... | reverse complement strand
GTATCAGGATTAGGTGGCAGGACAAGTTTACTTACCTGTCCCAGGGGTCTGAGAAGTTTGAGCGCGGGGATATACAGGTGCTCGTGCCGTCGTCGGTGACACCTAAAGCAGCTGACGTTGTAGATCTGAGCGACGGCCCGTGGCGGGTGATGTCCGTCGTGGACTACATCAGCCACAAGGCGCTGCACCTGAGGCGAGCATGAGGCTGACCTTGCCCAGGCGGGCCATATCTGCAGCCGTCAGGGCCTCTATGAGGGCGGCGGAAGACAGAACACTTGCACAGACGAAGAAAATGGCGCAGGACACTCTGGCCTACGCAGCTAAAGTGTCTCCGCAGTGGACTGGCACCTTCGCTGCAAACTGGCGCCTGTCTATCAATAAGTCTCGGCCCGGTAACAGCAACGATGAGGTGGCTACTGACGCAGAGCGTGAGGTTCCGCAGGCCAGTGAGAGAGATTCTGTTGCAGTGAACACAGCTGTCAACAGTTCAGGATCTAGGCTATCTGGGCTAAAAGTAGGCGACAGGATCTACCTCTCTACTGTTGCCAGGAATCAGGGCGGTGATGAGTACCACTGGGACGTGGAGGGGGGCCTGATCAGGTTTAGAAAAGATAACCCCACTGCAAGAGCAAACAAGGGTCGAATACTTGAGCTGGCCAAGGCTCACCTCAGGGCCCAGTATGCAGGGAAAATAAGATGACAACTTACGTTGAGGCCCGGGATACTATTGTTGCCTACCTAGAGAGTGTGTTGCCTTCACTCCCCAGGTTCTATGAGGACACAGAAACTGTGGACCTTGACGCTGTTGGTGACCAGTTCCTGAAGATCTGTATTGAGTTCGCAGACGCGCACCAGGCCACTATCGGGACGGACCCCATCGACAGGACGCTTGGGTTCATTGTCCTGTCCGTGTTCGCTAAGGAGGGGAAAGGTACGCGGGCAGCCCTACAGGTGTTTGACACAATCAAGCAGAGTACTAAGTTCAGGAATCTGCTCAAGGTCCAGCTTGAGACGCCGAGGCCTGGGGATGTCGAGCGCAAGAGCGGCTGGGTTAACCGTGAGATTCTGGTGCCTTTCTGGTTTGATTCAAACTCCTGATGCTTGAATAAGTTCTACTTATGGTGTAGTCTCCGAGGGAGCCCGATGGTGGGCGCCTCCCGGAGATTTCCATGGCACTAGCTTCTTCCAACCGCGCCCAGGTTCGCTACATCCCCGAAGCGACTTTTGGCGTGACGCCCACGACGGGCAACTGCATCAACCTGCGAGCGACGGGCGAGTCGCTCGCGTTCGAAATCCAGACGACCACCTCGCAGGAGATCCGGGCCGACCGCCAGATCACTGACGTCGTCCAGACCGGCGCCTCGACCTCTGGCGGTGTGAACATGGAGTTCTCCTACAAGGAGTACGACGCGCTCATCGAGGCCACCCTGCAGGGCACCTGGGCCCATTTCGGTACCGAGGGTCTGGGCGCAGCCGCTGCGGTGACCATCGACTCGACAGCCGGTACTCTGACCTGGGGCGTTGCCCCGGTTGGCACCAGCACCCTGACCAACCTCGAGGTCGGCCAGTGGTTCAAGCTCATTGCACCGAGCGATGCCGCGAATGGGGCGTACCTCAAGATCGCCTCCCGTACAGCCACAACCATCACGGTCGCGGCGGCGACGCCGATCCCCGGCACGGGCTCCCGTTCCAACGTGGCCAACGTGCAGGTCAAGTCGTCTCGTGTCAAGAACGGCACGACTCAGCGCTCCTTCAGTGTCGAGAAAGAGTTCGCAGATGTGGCCCAGTTCTTCCTCTACAAGGGCATGACAGCGTCGAAGATGAGCCTGCAGTTCCAGAGTGGCTCCATCGTCGGCGGCAGCTTCGAGTTCATGGGCACGGTCTCGGCACGCGCCGGAACAACCCAGCTCCCGGGCACCCCCGCTGCTTCCCAGACTTTCGATGTCATGAACGCGGTGTCGGGCGTTGGCAACATCTACGAGGCTGGCGTTCCGCTGACCAACACCTTCATCAAGTCTATCAACCTCGACGTGGACAACGCGCTTCGTGGCCAGGATGCCATTGGCACCATGGGCTTCGTGGGCATTGCCTCGGGCACCGTGAGCGTTGGCGGCGCGGTTGAGATGTACCTGGCTGACGGCACGATGTATGACAAGCTGGTGAACAACACTTCCAGCTCGCTGTCGTGGTTCGTGCGGGACGGCCTGGGCAACGGCTACGTCATCACCGCGGACAAGGTCAAGTTCTCGGGTGGCGGCGTGACTGCTGGTGGCCTGAACCAGGACGTGATGCTCTCGATGAACTGGCAGGGCCTGATGGACTCGACCGGCAAGACGATCGCTGTCGATCGCCTGTGACCCTCCCGCCGCTGGCAGACCGGTTAAAGTCTGCCAAAACAAGCTGTCAAAATAATAAGGAGTCCAAGATGGACATTTTTGCTACCTACGCAGTGAACGAAGACCTTGAGAACAACGGTACCTGGATGGAGGTTGGTGACGCCCGCTTCCTAGTCGCACGTGCTGGCAACAAGGCCTATGCGAAGATGTTTACGAAGGAGTATGAGCGCAACCAGAAGGCACTCGAACGCAAGGACGACTCTGCGGACAAACTGGCTGAGCAGATCATGGTCAAGGTCATTGCCAAGACCATCCTCCTGGGTTGGGAGAACGTCAAGTTCAAAGGTGAAGACCTCCCCTACTCTCTCACCAACGCCGAGATGCTGCTGGGCATCAAGGACTTCCGACGCGAGATCGTGAAGCTCGCAGACGATTTCGACTCCTTCAAGGCCCAGAAGGCCGAGGAAGACGAAAAAAACTGATCGAGTGGTACCAGTGGGTTCTCAAGTGGGGTCGGGAAGAGAAGACCTTGCTGGAGATCCAGGAAGCCACTGGTATCACGCCCCAAGGATTGGCAGAAAAGCCAACACTCTCTGGGGACCTAGTGGGCGTATGGGGTGCGTACAATCTGCTGAACAGCAGTAGGCTGATAACAGAAGCTGGACCCGGCCCCATACCCCTTACTGAAATTAAAGCCTACTTAGACATCGCCAGGATTGATGATGTTGATAGTAGGCTTTATGTTGTCCGAGTAGTGCGAACCCTGGATAATATCTACCTAGAGCACTACGCAGAGCGTACCCGGCAGAGCAATCCAAAAGTAGGCCAGACAAAATGAGTGAAAACAACCAGGTTATTCTTGACACCAGTCAGGCTAAGGTTGCCCTAGCCGAGCTAGAGGCACGGCTCAAGTCCCTGGACAAGGCCATGGGCGGGGTCTCTGCCAGCGCGCTCATTGGTGAGTATAAGAAACTCAGCGCTGGCGCCTCTGAAATGGCTGCCTCCATTGCAAAGCTGGAGGCAGCACGGGGCACGTCTGTGCGGTCAATGCAGAGGTACAGGGAGACCCTGGCCAGTACACTGACAACCATTGGACAGCTGAAGTCCAGCTCCAGTGCGCTCAGTGCAACGCTGGCTAAGCAGGGTAGCGCCACGGACAACTCAAAATCTGCAATGGTTAGTTACCGCGCTGTTATCAACGGACTTTCCTACAGTTTTAGAGAGGCCGGTAAGTATAGTCAGGATTACGTTAAGGGCTTAGCTGTGCAGAAGGCCGCTGCCAAAGAGCAGGAAGGTATGTTGGCTGGTATGTACAAGATGCGTGACAACTACCAAAAGCTTGGGCGTACGCAGTCCATTGCTGAGCAAATGGACCTGAGGAGAACGACAGCCCTCCAGAAAGCGGCAGCCGCAGAGCAGAACGACATGCTTGCTGGCATGTACAAGATGAAGGAGTCGTATCAGAAGCTGGGTCGGCAGTGGTCGCTGGCAGAGCAGATGGACCTGAGGAGAACGACAGCCCTCCAGAAAGCTGCAGCCGCAGAACAGAATGACATGCTTGCTGGCATGTACAAGATGAAGGAATCATACCAGAAGCTGGGGCGCATGCAGTCCATCGCTGAACAGATGGATCTGAGGCGTACCACAGCCCTACAGAAAGCTGCAGCCTCCGAACAAGCCGACATGCTTGCTGGCATGTACAAGATGAGGGACTCGTACAGGGCTATGGAGCAGAAGCGTGACGTAGAGCTTAACAATATTCGTCAGGCGCAGGCTGTAAGGTACAGGGCTATCAACGAAAAGAGGGACCTTGAGGAGTACACCATGCGCCAGGCCCACCTGAAGCGCATGGAAATGCTTGAGCGTCGCTGGCTGGAGGCGGGCCCTAGAGGTCAGGCGTCTCAAGCTATGCGCGCTCGTCGCCTCCTGGACGCTGGGATGGACCCGTCCAAGCACTACTCCGCGCAGGCTATCGCTGCCGCCAAGAGCCTCAAGGAGACAGACAACCTGACGACAGCGCTGGGCAAGATGGGTCACGCCTACCGTGCCGGTGGGGGGCACGCGCAGGCGTTTTCAGAGAGCCAGCACGCTGTCCACTCGGCGTTGCGTGGCGTCTCTGGGGCACTTGGTGCGCTCTGGCTTACTTACGGCAAGTACGTGGCCGTTATGGCTGCTGCTTCCGCGGCTACTATTGCCGCGTCCAAGTCGTTCAAGGATGGCGTTGAGCTGAGCTACCAGGCCCGCTTTGCGGCCATCCTCCAGGAGGATGGCCCTGCACCTGAGGAAGTTACCCAGAACATCAGAAAGCGCCTAATCGAGGTTACTGACGGCACCAAGTTCAATGCCCTGGAGGCTGCTGAAGGTCTTCGTGTTCTCGCCCAGACTGGCGTGAAGGCCCAGGACGGCCTCAACATGCTGAACACGGTGATGGCTGCCACCATATTCGGTGAGACGAATATGGAGACAGCCACCAAGGGCCTCACGGACGCGATGTACAACTTCAGTCTTATGACTGATAACGCAGCGCAAAACACAGAGAACGTGAAGCGTGTTGGCGACGCCATGGCTTATGTGTCTGTGCAGACCAAGGCGGGCATGGACGACGTTGCAGAGTCGTTCAAGAATATGACAGGCCTGGCTCAACGTTACGGGCTGACCATTGAAGAGGCGGCTGTCGTACTCGAGCGCGTTGGTAAGCGAGGACTTGTTGGGGGCAACGCTGGCACCCTTGTCCGTAACATGTTTGAGGACCTACTCGGTGCCCCGAATAACCGGGCTGCTGCCAAGATTAGAGAGCTCCTCGGCATGGACATGTTTGTCAAGGGGCGTGATAACCCGCTGCAGTACCTGCAGATGGTTATCGAGAAGTATAGGGAGCTAGGTGCCGCCCAGAAGCAGCAGTTCGACGCCAATATGCTGAACGAACGAGGGCGCAGACCTTTCAGCGTGCTGATAGAAGACCTGACATCTCTTCAGGAAGGGCTGGACAAGGCTAATGAGAAGTCTGCAGGGCTGCTAGACCGCCTGGTGTCTGGTCTAGATGGTGACGTCAAGACCGCGTTCCAGTCCGCAGGGTCAGCACTAGAAAATGCCTTTATGGCGGCATTCTCTGGTAGCGAGCAGTCCCTCCTGAGCCTTGCCAAAACCATGGAGGACGTATTCAGGAGCGACGGCTTCCGCGACGGTCTTAAGTCCATGGTCAACGGACTTGCCGACCTGGCTAAGTGGCTCATCGAGAATGAGGACTGGCTTAAGAAAATGGCAGCTGCCTACCTGACACTTAAAGCAGGGGGCATGATTGTCAACGTGGCCAATGACATCTTCACGATGGGCAAGGCCGTGTCAGGGATGGGTTCTGCAGCAAGCACTACAGCAGGTGTACTCGGCACACTCGGTCGTGGTATCGGGGAGCTGGGGGCCAAGCTAGCCGCTAACTCTGCAGTCCTGACCTTCATCAGGTTCTTGGCGATGAACCCACTTGTTGCGGCCGGTGGGATGGCTGCTGCGAGCGCAGCTTACATCGCTTACAAGGACATCGGGACTCCTGTCAAGAGCAATGAGGGCATGCTGATAAAGGGGCCGACCTACGACCAGTACAAGTCGGACGCCAGAAAGGACATTGGCCTGTCAGGTGACACGGATATTTCCACCCTTGGTAAGGACGAGACAGCTAAGGCCCTCGAGGCAAGCAATAAGCGATACAAGGACGTTATGGGTACTGCTGCCTGGCAGCGGGAGCACATACCAACGTTTAAGTACATCGAGGAGGATAACAAGGCCCTCAGGGCTAGGGCTAAGGCGCTCGATGAGGTGGCCGCGGCGCAGGCTAAGGTTGATGGTCCGAAGGTAATCGACAAGACAGATCCCATCGATATTGGTACCCCATTCCCCTTGGGCGGGAACGGGGGTCGCGGCCGCGTCGACCGCACACCTATGAAGGAAGTCGAAAGCGCGTCCAAGCTTGCCAACGCTGAATATGAGCAAGCTCTTGCCTCCATCGAGTTCTATAAGAAGGGGCTCGACCTGCGCAAGAACGCTCGCATGGTCGGGGAGAAGGAGTACCAGGACACGCTGGACGCCCTGGCCGAGCTCGAGATCCAGAAGGGCATCGACCGAGAGGACGCCATCCAGAAGGCCATCAGCGCCTCCCTGGGCAAGGCCAAGGACCCCGCGATGCGCGAGGACCTGGTGGGCCGCATGGCTGAGTCCTTGCAGAAAGAGCAGGAGCTCACGACCAAGGCGTACACGGACAAGGCCCTAGCCCAGCTCAAGGCTCAGATCAGTCAGAAGGAATTCCTGCGCGAGATCGAGCGTGTGGAGTCGGAGTCGTTCAGCAACCGCCTGAGCGCCCAGGAGCAGTTCGTCAAGGAGTGGAACGCGAAGAACGGCGAACTGCTGCAGCGCGCCATGGTCGACGGCGACATGGAGTCGTTCATCCGCCTGAAGAACGCGGAGGCCAACGGCAAGGAAGTTGCCAGAAGGTCGGACGCTACTGAATTGGCGGGGATGTTCCCGGACAACAACGAAGTGCAGATGGCGGCACTTGAAGCCCGGTACCTCGCGGAGCGAGAGCGGATGTTGGCGCTCACGAAGGAGAACCTGGACCTCCAGCACCAGCTTGAGATGGATCTGACCTCCAGGTATCAGATGGAACTGTCGCAGCTACGGCTGCAAGGGGTTCAGAACTTCATGACTGCGGGTGAGCAGATCACCAGCGCCATGGCAGGCCTGGCGAGTTCAATTGCTGGCGAACAGTCCGAAGCCTACCGAGTGATGTTCGCTGCGAGCAAGGCCTTCGCCGTGGCCAAGGCGACGATGGATATGTACACTGCGATCTCTGCCGCGATGGCTGTGGGGGGCCCTCTGGGGTGGGCGCAAATTGGCCCGATCATGGCCTCAATGTCCGCCCTGATTGGCCAGATCTCGAGCATCAGCTACTCCGGCGCCTACGACAAGGGTGGTATCATCCCGAGCGGAAAGTGGGGCATCGTCGGGGAGTATGGCCCGGAGATTGTCCAGGGTCCCGCGAATGTCACCAGCCGCGAGAAGACCGCGGAGCTACTCCGTGGGTCTGGTCGAGGAGATGCCACCCCCGCTGCACCCGCTAACGTGAACGTTAGGAACATCAATGTCCTGGACCCCAAACTCGTTGGGGACTACCTGGGTACTGATGACGGGGAGAAGCTCATCATGAACGTTATACAGCGCAACAGAACTGCGCTTAGCACTTGAGGTAAGTATGGCATACGAGATTGGTACGGCCACTGGTGTAGAGGACCTGCTGGCGAAGATCACAACTTTTCTGACCACCAACGCAACCCTGGTCGGGCTCAACCAGGAGTGGCAGGTTGTGAGGAGCTCCGTAGACAACGTGGCTTCTATCGATACAAACCTCAACTCGAATAATCTAAACATAGCCCACACGTTCAACGCTGACCCTATGCTCAGTAACGTGAGTGACCCGACCTCATCGACTAACATGTTCTACGCTAGCAACTACTCCGTTAACCTGAGCTACTTTACGCTCAGGCTGCGTCAGGCTAAGCAGGTTAGGAAGATAGCCATCACTTCTAATCACGGTGGTTACGCCGATTATATGCCCACGTCGTTTAACCTCCACGGGTCTAACGACGGCATCAGCTGGACGCTGGTTCACTCACCCTCATTTACAAAGCCGGGGGCCGGCAACAAAGTTATTATCTCTGTCCCTGCTTCTACTAACTACGAGTATTGGCGAGTAACAATAACAGGAGGCGGGTATAGCGGCACACAACTAGGGTGGTATTCTTTCCTCATGTACGATGTTAGCGACAATATTGTCAACAGTTATGGCAGTAATGTCATATTTAAGTCACGAGGCTTCGCAGCCAATCAGGAGATATTCACAGGAATTAAGTCTGTGCGAGGAAGCACGGGAGGCTGGGAAAACCTGATCCTGAATGGGTTCACGGGGTATGACCCCTCTGTAGAGTCGTGGTACAACCAGCCGGGGGCCATGGTGGGGTACGGCATACCAGAGCCAAGGGCATGCCCAATGGTCCCTGGGTGGCCAGGAGCCATGAAGTATTGGTTCGTGGCGTCGGGTAACTCTTTTCGGCTAGCCCTCAAGGTGTCCAACACCTACGAGTCCGGGTACCTTGGGTTCCTCCTGCCCTACGCCACTCCTGGGCAGTACCCGTACCCCCTGGTAGTTGGTGGGTCGCACCTGTCCGACTCTTATGATTTTCTGTACTCCTACGCCCATAAGGTGCGAGGTGTGTATTGCTGCCCAGGGTCCAATACAGGTGGTGCGTCCTCGTATGGTAGCGGCACCCTGAATATAAGATCTAGTGCTGGTGACTGGCTTCAGTATGCAGACGCTGACAATAACGTCACCAGTCAGGAGGACGTTGAGGGGATTACAGTCGCAGACTCTACGATTGCAGGTATGCAGCGCTGTGTGTGGCCACACAGTATTTACTCATCCCCCACTGGTAAAGTAAGGCCTTACAGGGACTGCTACGGTGGAGGATACATGTTCCAGCCCTGCATACCCATCCAGCGGGGGCCCACTCGAGCCGTGTTAGGTGAGCTAGAGGGTACTTACTTCGTTTCTGGGTTTAACGTCACGTCCGAGGATACCTCTACGATTGGCGGACAGGTGCACGTGATATTCCAGAACACATACAGAACAACGCTGAACAACTATTGGGCACTGGCCCTGGAGTGATGGCATGGCCTACCAAACTGGAACATCGAGCGACATTAATGACCTGTTGGACAAATTCCGATTGTTTGCCTCTTCGCTGGGCTGGAGCGTCAACAGGTGGGGAACGGCTGGCAGTGGCCGTGAGCTGTGTATTTCGAGGTCGGGCGCGTTTTTCAACTTCAGAAGCTATGCGAATGAGTCCGCCCTAATCAACGGGAGCGCGGACGTCAAGACTGGGCTAAGCCTCAACGGCTCAGATGGCTACGATGCTGGCCTGGCCTGGGACAGGCAGCCAGGGTACCCGCAACGATTTACCCCGGGAGCAACCGACCAGGCCGTAGTCCATTTCCCTCTTGTGACCACAGTAGGCCCGTTCCCAGCCTACCATTTCTTCTCTGTAGATCCGAAGGTTGTCTACGCTGAGGTGGAAATAGCAACAGGTTCTTTCCTGCGATTTGGGTGTGGGTCACTGGACCTCTTCAACCCAGCTGCAGAGGGCGGGGGTAGGTTCTGTTATGCGACATGCGGTGAACATATCATTGCGGCAGTCGGCAACAACTGGCCATCGCTTAGCGTAGATAGCAGCGGCCAGCTGGAGTTTTACCCCTTCAGGGGCAACGGGTCCTCTGCTGCCAGTGGCAGCGGGTTTGGCTCGATGGTGAGAGTTAACATCAACTCCATCAATAACTGGGCTGGGTCTGGGGGGTACCTTACCCACGCTTTGGGGCTAAGACTTGCTTGCTCGGGGGGTGACTCGTACAACAAGCAGCTGTCAAACCTCTCCCCGAACCCTCTAAACGGAGTAGCCATACTTTGCCCCAATGTTGTCGGTGTTTACTCAGGGGCATACAACTACCCCGTAGGGACTATACCCGGTATGAGACACATGGACATGACCAACTATTTGCCAGGGGATGAGTTCAATTTCGGTGGTGACACGTGGAAAGTGTTCCCGTGGTACCAGAAGGGCGGGCTCACGCTCGAGCGCGGAATCGCATACAAGAAGGTGGCATAGTGGCTGAATTAGTCGGGGTCTTCGAAATCCCTGTGGGCCCTACCCCCACAGGGCCGCTGGCAGACATGTCCACCCAGCTTGGGGACAACACCGCACCTCAGGCATCCGGCGAGGCACTTGCGAAGTCCGATATAGGTGGGGCATTGTCCAGCAGTGCCCCGTACCCTGGAAGAGAGCTTCCCGTGTACGGGGCTATTGAGCCTGGCTTTGGTGCGGATTACTACAACAGGGTTCACATCGTCCCCGACAGTCTCAACGTAGGTAACCTGCTCTCTACCCAGACCAGGCCTGTCGAGGTGTGGAACGCGCACAGGAGTACAAAGCTGCTGTCGGGTATCTCCCAGTCAGGCACGGACGGGATGACCCTGATTGAGCCTTATGCCGCCCCCACAACGTTTGGGGTCTTCGAGTCCCGTACGTACACCCTCCAGGTCGGCACCTCAGGCTCTCCGGTAATCGACGCAGCATACGTGTTTGCCTTCCCGGATGAGCAAGCGCGGCTCAGCGTTATAGGCCGGCGCGTTCTCGTGTGGCCGTTCATACCTCAAACCACCCACAGAGAGTCTCTGGAGTGGAAGACAGACGTTATCAAAAGCTTTAGTACAGAGCAGCGACTGGCACTCAGGTCTGAGGCTCGTCAGGCATTCAGCTATACCTACATGCTGACGCCTGAGGAGTTCAGCAAGGCCAAGGCAATCTCTTCTCAGTGGGCGCACCGTGTCTACGGTGTCCCTGTCTGGTCAGAGTTGTCGCATGTCGGCCCCCTCCCCATGGGAACAACGTTCCTACCCGTGGACACGACCGTCGCAGATTACAGGGAAAACGACGTAGTAATCATCTGGGAAAGCAACAGCAAGGAACTTGCTGTTGAGATAACTACA